>Ga0209082_1000067_pt1 | contig 65867 bp, 60 predicted proteins | sample ColdCreekSource_FD_184127 | JGI IMG/M metagenome (GOLD analysis project Ga0209082, IMG submission 184127) | Groundwater microbial communities from Cold Creek, Nevada to study Microbial Dark Matter (Phase II) - Cold Creek Source (SPAdes) (version 3) | ecosystem: Environmental > Aquatic > Deep... | reverse complement strand
TTCTACGCCGCTGTCAGCAGCTTTGTTCTCTTCGACTGGCTCTCTGCGGTCCTTTGACTTGTCGGATGCGCGCTCTGCACCAGCATCGCGCGACTCGACCACCGCACCCTCATCCTCCGTGAGCGCGCCGGACACATCTCCACAGCCTGCAAGCAGCACGAACAACACGGAGCCATAACCACCGCGACGGTGTTTCCCCATCAGCATCCTCCCAGCGCGCGGCGCGCTCGAAGCGCAAGCCGCGTTTGATGCTTACGAGTTACTTCGTGCCCCAACCAATACGCAAGCCACTCACGGTGCGCCATATTGTCGCGCGTCACTAATGCGCAGCACGAAACGCAAAGCCCCGGTCGCAGCTGCGGCCGGGGCTCAAACATGCAGACTGTTAGCTTCTAACAGTCAGTGTGCGTCGCGACACAGCTCAAGGCACTCAACACCTTGTTCGAAGCAGCTCTCCGCGTCCTCGTCGTGGCCGATGTCGTGGCACTCGCCGACCTTGTCGTCTCCCGACGCGTCGTCGTGACATGCGCTCGCGAGGCGTTGGCACATCTGGCGACCGCAGCTCGTGGTGCATTCATCGAGGCGTGCTTGGCACGTGCTCGCGTCGCCCGCTTCGCCGACCTCCGCGCACCGGGTGACATCCGAGTTTGGCTGCGTCACTGCGCCGCAGTTTGTCGCGAGTGTCTCGCACGCTGCGTCCGTGCTGCTCGAGCCTGCGGTGCCTGTCGTGCCGCCGCTGCCAGCTGCACCGGATGCGCCGCCTTTGCCTGCGCTGCCTCCGGCTTCACCGCCTGCGCCTGCAGCCGCTTCGCCGCTGGCTCCAGTCCCTGCAGCCTGTGCGCCGCCTGCGCCCGCAGCTGCTGCGGCACCTGCAGCGTTGCTCTCGCCTCCAGCGCCAGCCGAAGCCGCTGAGCCAGCCGTAGACGGGGCACCACCCGTGCCGCTCGCAGCTTCAGCACGCACGCCGCCGGTACCTCCTGTACCTGCAGCGCTCTTGCCAGCGGAAGCCGCTTCAGACTTCTTCCCTGCTTCACCCTTGGCGCCCGCAGCGCCTGCTTCAGTCGAAGCGTCTGCGCGCGTACTGCTGCCGCTCTTGCCAGCGGTCCCGGCATCCTTTTCGTGTTCGGCGTCATGCTCGTGCTCGGCGTCATCCGGATGCGCGTGCTCACCCGATTCCGTGCTGGACTCTGCAGTTTCGTCCTCGCACGCGTTGCTGCCCATCAAGATCGCCCACACCCCCAGTACACAGACCTTGTCGAAGCGACGCATCATCGTTGTTTTCCTCCACCCTCGGCGCGCACAGTTCCACAGAACAGCGCGCGGTCGCTTGCGGCCAAATGTCGCGCTCGCGTCGACATGTCTCGCATGCGCACACGCGATGCGCGTGCATGACAAAACCGGTGTCCTGTGGCCTGCGGCGTCGTGTCGCAGGCTGAGCCAGATCAGTCGATCGGCGTTCCCTGCAGCTCGTGGCTGCGGACCAGCTTCATCAACAACGCGCGCAGGCTCGCCTGCTCAGTCTTGCTCAGTGCGCCGAAAAAATGCGCGTCGTTGTCGTCTGCGAGCGCTGCCAGGCGCGGCACGAGCGCCCGACCGCGCGTGCTGAGCGAGACGATCTGCTGACGCCCATCGCTCGGACTGCTGCGGACCTCTACAAGCGCTTTGGCCAATAACCGGTCGTCGAGCTTGGAGATGGCACCACGTGTCATGCCCAACGCTTCGGCGACCTGACTCGGCGCCGCAGGGCCGAGCTCTAACAGCTTTCGCAGCAGCACCCACTCAGCGACCGTGACCCCGCTGTGTTCGAGCTTGCGCCTGAAGCTGTGCGAGACGTGGTTCGACACCATGCGTAGCCAATACCCAAGGTGCAGGTCGAGCGAGCTGACTTCTGGCTTGGTCATGTCCAGCCAGCCTAGCGCGAGATGGTTGACAAGGAAACTACCCGCGTTATGGTTGTCTAGGAAACTATCTCAGAACAGGAGCCGCACATGGCACAACAGATCGAGAGTGTGGTGGTCGAGTGCACGCGCGCAGCAGACGACGAGCGCAAGGCCTTCCCGGTCATCATCGCGGAGCTGGTCGGCGCTGGCGTCGAGCGCTATCACGCTGACCTCGTGAAGCATGAGAAGACCTACTACACGCCGGCAGGTCAGAGCTTCGTGGTCGCGAGCCACCCGTCGGACCAGGCGCCCGCGCAGGCTTTTGTCGCAGAGCAGATCGAAGCTGCGGTGCGTGCGAGTCAAGGGCAGCAGATAGGCTACCGTGAGTTCTGCCGGCGCGTGCTCGAAGCAGGCTGCGCAGGATATTGGGTCAGTATCACCGGGAAACGTGCGGTCTATTACGGACGCACGGGTGAGACCCACGTCGAGCTGTTTCCACCGAGCACACGCTGAAGCTCGGCATCGCCGATCGCGTCGTCGTCTTCGCGACTAATCCGCGACGTCGACTGCGTGGGAGCGCAGCGTGGCGAGCTGCTCGGGGCTGACGCCAGCAGCGGCGAGATACGCGTCGATGCCGCCTCGGCTCGCGATCTCGTCGAGCGCCGCTCGCAGCGACATTGGAAACGCGCCCACGGTGTCGTCCGACACCAAGTAGTCTTCCATGATGGCGTCCGGCGTCGCGCCGAGCGCGAGCAAGACCACTGCCGCCAAGATGCCCGTGCGATCACGGCCCCACGTGCAGTGGAAGTAGACAGGGTAACGCGCTTCGTCGCCGAGCACCTCGAATACGCGAACGATCGACTCGCTCGTATCCAAGACCGCGATGTAGTCCGCGGCGCTCACGTTGTATGGTACGGGCAGCGGTGCCGCCAACAGCTGCGCTTCGTTCAAGACGCAAGCATCGTCCGGCTTCGCCGACACCTCGGACTCCACACGCAGGTCGATCACGCTGCGGATGCCGAGCTCGGCCACTGCGGCACAACCTGCTTCGGTGAGTGCGGCGAGTGGTGGACCTCGAAACAGCATGCCGTGAGCGACCTTGCTGCTCTCCTGGAGCACGACGCCACCGAGATCGCGCGCATTCTCGACGTGCTCTGCCAAGACCGTCCGCGCTGCTGCAGTCGCGGCTTCCGGGGGAGGTGCTTCGGCAACGTCGGGCTCGACCTGGCGCGTTTGCGGCTTCGCGGCGGGCGGCTTGTCGTTTGAGGGAGCTGCAGGAACCTCCCGCGCCACGCCATCGTTCGCGCAGCCCTGAAGCAGTAGCGCCAGCATGAACCCGATTGCACCCAGTGACACACGCATCCGCCCTGCCTAGCACAGCCGCACACAACCTGTCGCCTATGCCTCTGGCGCTTCGCTGTCGACGTCCGGCTGTGGCGGTCGTTTGCGCAGAAAGCAGCTCCCAGCCTTGGCATATCGCGCAGTGATTCCGTGCGCGCAGAGCGAGACTGCGTCATAGCTCTGGTATGGGCACTCAGGCGAACATGCAGCGAATACAGCGAGTGATCTTGCTGGGTATCGGGCTCTTCGCGGGCTGGTCTGTCAGCTCCGCCTGGCCGCAGCTTCCACTGCGCGTGGCCTCGCACTTCAACGCACGCGGCCAGCCCGACGGCTACATGCCGCGCGAAGCATTCTTCACTGACATGGCGCTGCTCGGTGGCGGCTTCATCGTGCTGCTGCTGCTCACGCCAGCGCTCCTGCGTCTTCTCCCTGACAACTTGATCAACATGCCGCACCGTGACTACTGGCTCGCGCCCGAACGTCGCCACGCGTCATTCGGATACATTGCGATCTGGTTCGGGTGGGTTGCGATCGCGACGAGCGTGTTGCTCGTCGCGCTGCTCGACCTGACCCTGCGCGCGAATATCAGAGGTACGGGTCTCAATGCCATCGCGGCCAGCATCAATCTCGGCCTGTACACGGTCGGCATCCTGACCTCGCTCGTGTTCTTTTACCGCAAGTTCAAGACGCTGCCGACCACCGGCTGAAGCATGGCCTTGGCCATGGGATAAACGATGGGATAAACGCTCGGCCACTCGAACGCGAGCGAGCAGCTCTCGGGCAACGCACGCCACTCGGGCGCGAGCGCATCCAGGCGCGCCACCACGCGTTCGATATCACGCTGCGCATACGCGGCAGTCATCTCGGGTGGTTTGCGCAGCGCATCGGGCCGCTGCCCGTGTTTACGACGCCAAGCGACATCACACAGAGCTGCCAGCTGCTCTGAAGCAGCCATCTCCTGCGCGCTCGACTCATCGCGTGCGCGCAGCGAACCCTCTCGCTTCTGCTGCTTACGACGCTGACGGGCACGCTCGCGTGTGCTCAGCCCTTCGGCCTCGCGAGCCACGAACGTGCCGCCGCCCTGAGCGGCGCGCCCGAATACGCCACGGGTAAACCCAAGCTCAGCCTCCACCACGTAGTGCACCAAGTCATGCGGAATGTCGTCGTCATACCCGGGCGCCGGATCCATCACGCGCTTGGCCGCATCGGATACACTGACAATCACAGCATAACGCCGGACCCCAGTACGCTTGAAGCTCACGATCATAGCCGCAAACTATGAGTCACGTAGCGCGAGCACGCCAGCGCTCAACGCGGTGTGGGGTGACCATCGACGCGCATTTGGAGCACGAAATACGGGGGCAGGCATGCCCCTTGGCCTTGGGGTGTGGACGCGCATAGGTAGTCGTCGCGACACGGCTGGTCGAGCGAGCATGCGCGCAGACCTGCTGGACGGGTGTGTTGGGTGGCGCAGGTGGCGAAAGGCTCGGCGCGCGCCAAGCAGTTGTTGAAGGGTGTGAGGATCGCGATCCGGCCGCAGGTGAGGTTGGGGTCGCTGTCATTGCAGCCTGCGGCGCACATGCCCGAAGGAAAGCCAACTTCGGCCGCTTCGCAGAACCCAGGGCATTCGGCGGGCGTCATGCGCGTCGCGCGATCGCGATGCGGATCTGCGTTCGCGCTGACTGCTGCGGCTTCGCACGGATCGCCTACACCTCGCTCGCCCAAGCAAACACCCAACAGCGCGTCGCCTTCGAAGCGATCGCAGTGCAGCCCCGGCATGCAAGTCCAGTCGGCAAAGCTGGGGTCTCCGAGGCCGCAGCGCGCGCCCCAGCCGCCACTGCCGCTCACAGCGGCACGCTCCGAGAGTGGCCGCGCTTCATCGGGAGCTTTCCCAGCCGCCAGCGCGAGCAAGTAGGCTTCCCGCCGCGGCAGCTCGTCTTGCAGATGCGCCGAGTGACTGACTGCGAGCGCGTTGACGGCTTGCGCTGCGCCGGGCTCGGCGCCGAGCGCGTGAAAGCCTGCGACCGAGCGCGCCTGATGACAGCCCTGGCATGTCAGGTCGTCGAGCCTGCGCAGGAAAGCTTCCGGTGTGCGTGAGTAGGGCAACGACGCGAACGGGACCTCGGCGAAGTCTTGTTTGCTGAAAACCTGTGAGAACGGGCGGTTCGCGAGACGCGAGAAGCCGCGTGGTGTGACCGAGACTGCTTCTTCTGCGAGCCAGCGATCAGGGATGACCACGTAGCCCGCATCGACCTCGTGCGCGTGCTCGCGCAGGAAGCTAGCTAGCGCGGCTCTCTGCGCCGCGCTCTTGCGCAGGCTGCTCACGTCGGGTGTGTTCTCCAAGCGGCGCGGCACGTAGCGCTGCCCATCCCAAGTGAACGCACGCAGCAGGTATTCGGCGTGTCCCCCGAGATCGGGCCGCACTGCCGACGGCCAACGCACGCGTTGTACGTTGAGCGCAACCTGTCGAATGTGTGCGCGGTTGATCAGCGCAGCCGACAGCGGCCCGGCCTCGCTCGTGAGCCGCTCGCCGAGCGCGCGGCCGGTGAGTGGCGGCAGCAACCAGCGGCGCGCGGCGGCGCTGCAGTCTGCCGACGCGCGCTCGTCGATCAGCTCGATCGCAGCCGTAAACGGCAGGCGCGACGGCTCGCCTTGATCGTAAGCGAGCCGATAGAGCAGCCGCGTCTCTCCGCAAGCGCCGTGATCGAGCGCGCGCCGGTCGGCGCGATTGGCGACGCCGATCAGCTGAAAGCGTGCGCTTGCTGCATGCAACCATCCTAGATCGAACGTGCGATGTGAATGCTTGCGAATCGAGCTGCCGGCGCGTGGATCTTTGGCGATCAGCGCCGCGATGTCGCGCTCGAGCGGCTCGAACAGCGCACGAAAGCTCGGGTCCTGCGCGAGCTTCGCGTTGCTCTGCGCGGGCTCGCGCGCACCGATCGCAAGCATGCCGAAGTCGCCGACGCGGGCTTCGATCACCGCCAACGCTTCGGGATCTTCTATGAGCAGCACAGGTCGTTCTGGTGGCAGCGTCTGCGATTGCGAGAGTGCTGGTTCGGGCCGCCGCACATCGCTTCGCGTAGCAGGAACGCACGCCGCGAGGGCGCAGAGCAGCCATGTGTAACGCACGATAAGCACCTTCACGACTGTACCAGCCAGAACGGGGCTGGTTACGCCAGCTTGTGACCAGCTAAAAAAAGTAGAGGGCATTGTCGAATGGGAGGGGGGACCGCCGTCTTCACATGAACCCTCGAAAGGATGGTGCCTATGTGTCCTGCCTGCCTTGCGGCTGCCGCCGCTTTTGCGCTGAAGGCTGCGTCTGCCGGTGGTGCCGCCGCGTACGCCGTCAGCAAGCTGCGCGCAAAGGCAAAGGCGCATCCCAAGCCGATCGAGCCGTGCACAGAAGGAGATCGCGTATGAACTCGAAGATCGTTTCGCCCCAACAATGGCTCGACGCTCGGCTCAGCCTGCTGTCGAAAGAGAAGGAGCTGACGCGCTTGCAAGACCAGCTCGCAGAGCAGCGCAGTCAGCTGCCGTGGGTGCGGGTCGACAAGCCGTACATGTTCGAAGGCGCGAACGGCAAAGTGTCTCTCGCCGAGTTGTTTGGGGACAAAACACAGCTCGCGGTTTGGCATTTCATGCTCGGTCCGGGCTGGAAGGAAGGTTGCCCGAGCTGCTCGCTCGTCGCGGATCATCTGAATGGCGTGCTGCCGCACCTCGAGGCGCGCGATGTGCAGTACGTCGCCATCTCGCGCGCGCCGTACGCTGAGATCGCCCCGTTCAAAGCGCGCATGCAATGGCAGTTCGACTGGGTCTCGTCGTACGACACGGAGTTCAACGTTGGCTGAGGCCGAGGACCTGAGCACGACGCATGCGTTTCCAGACGAGCGCTTGAAGCTGCTGTTCGTGTGCGCGCACCCTGCCATCGATGCGCGTGTGCACACGCCGCTCATGCTGCAGGTCGTGCTCGGGCTGGAAGCGGCCGACATCGTCGCTGCATTCGTGACTCCCGCCAGCACGATGGGCCAGCGCCTGACGCGCGCCAAGGCCAAGATCCGCGACGCGCGGATCGCGTTCGAAGTTCCTAGTGGCGCGGAGCTAGCGCCACGTTTGTTCGCGGTGCTCGAGGCCATCTACGCGGCGTATGCCTTTGGTTGGGACGACGTGACGGGCGCAGACAGCCGCGGTCTCGCGGACGAGGCGCTTTGGCTAGCGCGCACGCTGGTCGAGCTCATGCCTGACGAGCCTGAGGCGCTCGGTCTGTTAGCGTTGTTGTGTTACTGCCAAGCACGCCGCTCTGAGCGGCGTGCGGCGGATGGCGCGTACGTTCCGATGTCCGAGCAGAACAGCAGGCGCTGGGACAGCACGCTGCTCGCGGAAGGGGATCGCTGGCTGAGCTTGGCTGCACTGCAGAAGCAGCACGGGCGATTTCAGCTCGAAGCGGCTGTGCAATCCGCGCATGTAGAGCGCCTGCGCGGAGCGCACGTGAGCTGGGATGAGATAGTCGTGCTGTACGATGGACTGATCGGGATTGCACCGACCTTGGGTGCACGTCTAGGTAAAATCGCAGCTGTGGCTGAGGCGAACGGCCCCGCCGTTGCGCTCGATCTGCTCGAGAGTCTATCTGCGGAGGATGTGCAACAACATCAGCCGTACTGGGCTGTGCGCGCGCATCTGTTGCAGGCACTCGGCGACGCACGCACTGCTGAGGCGGAAGCTGCGCTGGAAAAAACGCTGGAGCTGACTGAAGACCCTGCGGTGCGAGCTTTTCTCGAGCGCAGCCGACAGCGGCAAGCGTGAGCGTACGCCCGATGTGTGGTCGACCTCGGCAGCGACAGCACCTGGGATCTGCTCGGGCCTACCCCCAACCCACTTGAGGTGAGCGTGCCTCGCTTGGTCTTTGCCTCGCGGCGTTCTCCTCCTCAACGTAGGCACCACTACGCTTCGTCGTCGGGCCTTGCGAGCGGGATCCCGAAGGGATTTGCTTCGCGGCACAAATCCATGGCGCGATCCACACTCACCTCAAGTGGGTTGGGAGGTAGCGACCCGACGAGCACGCACTTGCTGATACTGAAGAGTGTTAGATTGGCTGAACGCTCTTGCATTCAGACAGTGCGATCGCATCTCATCAGCGTGCGCGTCGTGCGGGACACTCGTGAGCTGCTCGCGGGTGGCGATGCGTGTCTATCAGCGGGGAGTGTTTCCATGTCCAGTCGTGGGTTCCGAAGCGCGGGATGCGTGCTGAGTGTTGTGTTTGCAGGGTGCTACGTCGCTCACGACGACGCCAATACGCCCAAGTCTGTTGCGTCTGAAACGCAAGATCTCGTAGGTGGTTTCAGCGCCAACGATCCTGCCTTGGATGCGATCGGCAGTATGATCGTCAGATATCCTTGGGGCGATGAGATGGTGTGCACCGCGGTCTTGGTGCAAGACAATATGGCGCTGACTGCTAAGCACTGCGTCGAAGTGTTCGATGGGGTTTTCGGCAGTGATACGAAAATACTGTTTGCGATCGGACCTGACGGTTTTAGTCCGACCAGAGTGGTAGAGGTGGTCGACCACGAAAAGGGTCCGGTCGACTTCGGAGGTTATGTCAACAGCGGTCACGACGTCGGCGTCTTACACCTCGGCGAACGCATCACGGACATCGCACCGTTGCCTTATGAGAAAATCACTGACGCAGCCGTCGGTCTGAAATTCACGGGTATTGGTTACGGTGAGCAGGATGATGGCGGCAGATACGGTACGCGCAAGATGGGCACGCTGACGCTGCGAGCGCGCAAGGGCAAGACGCTAGAAATCATGGCGGGTAGCTTCGAGAGCTACTTCCAGGCTGTCCTAGAGGAGCCACTGCCAGAATCGTGTGCCTTCAGCGATGATGATGCCGGGGTCGATGTCTCTCCGACGCTCGATGGGGGTTGGACTCCACCACCGGAAGGAGGCGCGGGAGGTTGGGGTGGTGCTGGAGGCAGTGGGGGGACCGGTGGAGGGCCGGCCGTCGATTGGCGTTGTGAGCGAGCAAAGGTGCTGCGTGACCGCTACAACACCCAGTTTCTCGAGAAGATGACCGAGGTCGTCGTCGGCGGTGCGCCCGGTGACTCGCAGCCGTGTTACGGCGATTCCGGTGGACCGCTCCTGCGCAAGCGCAAAGATGGTCAGCTCGCTATCTGGGGCATCACCAGCGGCATCATCGCCAATTCCAGTAGCACGTGTAGGCCGTACGGTTCTGTCTATGCGGCACTGGACACAACTGTCACTGAGTTCTTCGACAAAGCCAAAGAGTGGGTCGATCCATGTGATGGCTTGAGCTCGATCGGGCGCTGCAATGGCGCCATCGCTGAGCGCTGCACCATCTTGGCAGAAGGCAAGCGGCGTAAGCTCGCGTTTGACTGCGCGTCGGTCGACTTGACGTGTGAGACGCAGAGCGACGGCAGCATCGGCTGCGGCAAAGACACCGAATACTTCGCGCCTGCGCCCACGACCGCCACGGAAACACCCATCACGCGCGAGAGCGTAGTTCGCAAGATGGCCGGACCTACGCTGTAAGCTCCGTAAGATCACGAGACCAGCAGATGCGGCTCGGAGTCGTGGCATGGTGCCTCGAGCCCGAGCCGCATCTCAATGGCGCTGCAGCCCGCCTGACCCCGATGTCAGCGGCATGGACTTCATCGAACGCTCGCTGTTGCTTTCATTCAACGCGCGCGCCACGTCGGCCCGCTCGCCACGCCGCTCGGCGAGGTGCCCGCGACCGGTCAACGCATCGAGCGACAAGTCACCTCGCGCGCTGGCAGATCACTGAGATTCGCTTGGACGGCGACGAGCTCGGCTTGCTGCTCCGCCTCGGGGTGGTTCAGCTCGGTACGCCAGCCACTCAGCCGTAGCGGTCCGCCCACATCGGGGCGATGGTCTCGCCCATTTGGATGATCGCTTGCATCTCGGTGTCGCTGAACGGTTGTGTTTCAGTCGCCCAGCGGATGTTGTTCTCGATCTCTTCGATCGTGTTGATGCCGATCACCATGCCCGTGATGCCGCCGAGCGACTTCACGAAGCGCATGCACTCTGGCAGCACGGTCTCGTCGAACGCGATCTGCATGTTAGACGGCAATGGCACAGGCGAATCCGCGTTCGCGAGCCCGCCACCTGGGCGCAGCACTGACTCGGTGCCGCCGAACACCTTCATCGCCATCACGCCCACACCACGCGCCAGTGCTTCCTCGCGCACCGTCTTGCTGAAGCCGTAGGTGGAATGATCGACGAAGTTCATGATGGTCATCATCACGTCCACTTCGTCGGTCGCCAGCATGCGCATGAAGTTCGGCGGATTGCTGTGACCGGTGATGCCGACGAAGCGCGTACGGCCCATCGCCTTTTGCTCGAGGATGAAGCGCCACGCGCCTTCTTGCGAAAGCACCGTGTCGATGTCGCGCTGACCGACACTGTGCAAGTGCAAGAGATCTACATGATCGGTGCCGAGCCGCTCGAGCGATCGTTCGAACAGCTGCTGCGCTTGCGAATACGTGTTCGTGAACAGCTTGGTCGCAAGGAACACTTTGTCGCGCCGCCCTGCGAGCACCTTGCCCAGCGCTTCCTCGGCGCGGCCGTACGCCGCACCCGTGTCGACATACTCGACGCCCAGATCCAGCGCTTTGGTGAACACCTGGACCATGTTGTCGAAGTCAGCCTGATTCGGCGTGCCGCCACGCTGCCCCAAGCGCGAAGTGCCTAAACCGACGATCGGCACGCTCACACCCGTCTTGCCGAGCATCGCCCGCGGTAAACCTGCAGCGGCAGCCATCGGCTGCATCTTGCCGCCGCTGCCAGCAGCAGGCGCCGAAGCACCCGCGTTTGTGCCAGCCGCCGCATTGCCGCCGCTAGCGACACCAGCATCCGATGCCGCTCGCGCGGTCCCGCTCGCGCCACCACTTCCAGCGCGCGGCGCTGAGCCAGCATCGGCACGCGCAGCATTCATACGCGTCGAAGCTTGGCCGCCATCAGCTGCAGGCGCACCGGCTGGAGCTCCAGCCGCACCCGGCGCGCCGCCGCCGGCATCCGGGGAGCCGTCGCCGCTCGCAGCCTCCGCGTCAGCCGAGCACCCGGGCAAAAAACCCAGCGCCGCAGCGGCCGCGAGCAACCCCCCGCGAACGATCTGCCTCCGCTGCTCATCCTCAGGATCACCGCTGCGCTTGCCCATGCTTGCCTCCGAGTGCCGCCCCCGCAGCAGGAGGGAGCATGGGCCAACTCCCAACAAATGTCGGCAGCACAGCCGGACATTGTTGCGCGCGGGGGAGCCAAAGCCGTCCTTTGACAAAGCTTGGTGACATCAGGAGCGCCACTCCCTGGGAGTCGCTCTAGGAGCCGCGAAGCGACTCTGCGGTGCGGCAGCCAGCCCGAGAGCGCAGAGAGCTATCACCCACGGGTAGAATTCGACCACATAGCGCGGCTCTGGGTTTTCGAGCTGACCCAGAAACCACACGCGCGGCAGCGCGATCAACGCGGCAAACCACAAGCTCAAGTGGAACGTGCCACGCGTGCGCGCCGCGTACAGACCGTAAGCCGCGCCGAGCGTGTAGAACCAAGTCAGCGCCATGAACAGCATACGCCACAGCAGCGCGGGAGCGTGCGTCGTCCTCCAAGCACGGAGCTGACCCGCGAACCAAAAGAAATCGCTATGCGTGTCGAACCACAGGCCGACAGCGCGACGGACAGGCAGGCTCACATGTTGGCGAAACGGGTGAGCAGCACGCCGCTCTCGCGCGAGCTGAGCGAATGCTGCGTCGAGTGCGGGCGTCATCAGCACCGCGCGATTCACTGTGGGGTGATTGTATTGAAAGAGCAGCTGCGCGACGCGCTGCTTTTCGGCCTCCGAGTCAAAGGCGTAGTCAGGAAATTGACTGAGCTCGATCGGCTGCACATCCAGCTTCCATTGCAATGGTTCGACGTATTGGAAGTCGTCCACCCAAGTCGTCAACCATGCACCGTAACCGACCTCATCCACGTCACCGCTGAGGTTCGAATAGCAGTGTGGGATCGGCATGAATGTATGAAAAGTGATGGCATTTCGGACTGTCCATGGTGTGAGCACCGCGCCAAAGCCGAGCAGCAGCAAGAGCGCGGGTACACAGCAGCATTGAGCCCGCGCGCGCAAGGCCAAATGCGAGCTGCGCGAGACAGCATGCAGCGCCAAGCTGCCAGCGCACGCGGCCAAAAGCAGCGCGCTGTCCGGTCGAAACGAGGTCGCGACCCCACACGCGACACCTGCCAGCAGCCATTGGCGGCGGCGCTCGCTCTGCAGTGCAAGGGTGGTCGCGACGATCGCCACCATCCACGCGAACGTTGTGATCGTCTCAGTGAGTAGAGTGGTGACATACACTGCGACGAATGGGCATGCCGCCGTCAGCAGCAAGGCCCATGTACTGGCACGACGACGCTGTGCGAGCGCCCAGTGCGACGGTGCCCACAGCGCCGCCAGCCAGGCCGCCAGGCCACAAGTGCCAACGTCCACGACAGCTTGCAGCACCCGCACCACGCGGTTTTCATTCCCGTCGAACAGCGCGTAGACGCCCGCGAGGAACAGCGGATAGCCGGGCATACGCCCATGATGTGGCGTCAGGGGTGGCGCGGGATCACTAGAGTAGACGTGATGATCTAGAAGATTGCGCGCAAGCCGCTCATAGCCATGCGCATCCGAGGGCGTGTCGTCGGCCAGATAAAGCGCCGCATACAAGCGCGCAGCGAAGCCCAGTAACCCGAGGACAATCATCAACCATGTGAAGCGCGCCGCAGCTCGAGCTTCCTGACACGCATCGATCGTCTGCCCAGATCCGTCCACGACCGCCCACTCTGCAAGCCAACCTGTGATCTCGACGCGTCCATCGCATGGCAAAGCCGAAACGAAATAAGTGAAGCCATCACATCGCCAAGAAAATCCCTATAGAGCGGCCGATGCCGGACCCTCTAGCTTGTCTCTGGGCTGGCACGCCGTACTTCGCAGTATCGGAAGGGGGGGCGTGCCAGGCCACTGCTCAGCTTAGCTACTGATTTCGTGCGCAGTGTCCCGAACGCGCCACGGGGGGTACGCTCGGGGAGTGAGCAAGCGAGATCCGATCGCGCTGGTCGAGGCCTGTTACGCGCTGCGAGCGTCCGACGAGCAGTGGTTGCAAGCCGTCGCCGATGCAGCGCGGCCCCTCATGCGTGCCCCGACTGTCATCGCCTACCACATCGATATCGATGCCCAGGGCATACACATCGATCGCGAAGTGCAGTCTGGAGAGGGCTTGCGAGATGTCGCGGCACAGATTCGCGCATACGGGGAGGGTTTCGAGCGCCGTCGCGCGGGCGTGGCCAGCGCAGAGGATCGCGAGACACTGAGTGTTATCGATCGCGTGGTGGGCGCGCAGCTGCGCGAGCCCGTCGACCGCATGCTGATGTCCGAGATGAGCAGCTGCGGGCCGAGCTGGGCATATACGCTCGGCAAGAGCGTGCGCGAGCTGCTTTTCTCGATCAATCATCATATCGATGGCCATGGCGCCACGTACATTGTCGGCTCGCGCGATACGCCCGGTCAGTTGCACGCGGGCGAGCGCGAGCAGTTTCAGCGGCTCAGTGCACACATCAAAGCCGGCTTACGACTGCGGCGCCGGCTCGGCGCGCTGACGCACAGCGCTCCGCAGATCACAGAAGGTGGTGCTGTGCTCGATGCGGATGCCAAGGTCGTGCACGCCGAGGGCGACGCACGCGACGACGATGCGCGACAAGCGCTAGAGCAACGCGCGCGAGAGATCGACCGCGCGCGCACGCGTAAGAGTGGTCGCGACGAACACGCGCTCGAAGTCTGGCAAGGCTTGATCTCAGGGCGTTGGTCGCTCGTCGAACGCTTCGACAGCGATGGCAAGCGCTTCATGCTGGCGCACAAGAACGCGGAGGATGTGTCAGATCCGCGCGGACTGACAGAGCTCGAGCAGCGTGTCACTGGACTCGCGGTGCGCGGCTACTCGGACAAGCTCATCGCGTACCACCTGGGCATCGCAGAGAGCACTGCATCTGTGCAGCTCGCGAGCGCGCTTCGCAAGCTCAGCCTCAGCAGTCGCATCGAGCTCGTGCGCACACTCGGGGCGCGCAGCGTGGAGGCGCCGTCGTGACGCGACGCGCGGAAGATGACGTCGCGCTGCCCGAAGGTGCGTGGGCGCAGCCACTCAGCGACGATCTCACGATGCTGGCGTTTGCGCTGCCCGAGGCCGAGCTCCCCGAAGCCCTCACGATCGCAGAGCAAGAAGTCGCGCTACAAGTCTACGCAGGCGCAAGCCACCGCGACATCGCCCAAACACGCGGCGTCAGCGTAAAAACCATCGGCAACCAGCTCGAATCGATCTACCGCAAGCTAGGCGTAAGCTCCCGCGTGGAGCTGGTACTACGCCTCCGCCGCTAACAGCTGCCTTGAAATCTGGAGCCATCTTCGGGATTTGAACCCGAGACCTACGGTTTACGAAACCGTTGCTCTACCACTGAGCTAAGATGGCGTTTGGTTTCTGGCGTTTATCGCACGGGGCGAAAAACGCGAGCGCAGATGTAGCAACCAGGTGGGGTGGACGCAAGCATTACTGCGCTCGGTTTTAGCCGTTTGGAGGGTCTCGCGCGGCTGTTAAAGCGTGCGACGATGTCCCCCATGATCGACCTTCGCTCCGATACGCTTACGCGACCTACCCCTGGCATGCGCCGCGCGATGGCGGATGCGGAGGTGGGTGATGATGTCTACGGCGAGGATCCGACGGCGCTGCGTTTACAGGAGCGTGCGGCGGAGCTGCTCGGCAAGCCTGCCGCTTTGTTCGTGCCGACGGGCACGATGGCCAATCAGCTGGCGCTGCTGTGTCACTGCGACCGTGGCCAGGATGTGCTGGTCGGGGAGGGCGCGCACTGCATGCTCTACGAGTCGGGCGCGGGCGCGGCTTGGGCCGGCGTGAATTTCAGCGTGGTCGGGCAGGGCGGCTTGTTCGATGCGGCGCAGATGATCGCGGCGATCAAGCCGTCGGAGTACCACTTTCCGCAGACGCGTTTGGTCGCGCTGGAGAACACGCACAACCGCTCGGGCGGGCAGGTTTTTCCGCAATCGGAGGTGATGGCGATCTCGGAGGCCGCGCATTCGCGCGATCTGTTGGTGCATCTGGATGGCGCGCGGATTTGGAATGCTGCGGTGGCCACCGGCTTGAGCACGGCCGAGCTCGCAGCGCCCGCTGACTCGGTGAGCGCCTGCTTTTCCAAGGGGCTCGGTGCCCCGGTGGGCTCGGTGTTGGCAGGCAGCATAGAGCTGATTCAAAAAGCGCATCGCTATCGCAAGATGCTCGGCGGAGGCATGCGGCAAGTAGGCGTGTTGTGCGCCGCAGCGCTTTATGCGCTCGAAGAGCACCTCAAGCGTTTGCCCGAGGATCACGAAAATGCGCTGCGCCTCGCGCAGGGGTTGGCCCAGCTGCCCGGTGTGGTGCTCGATCTGAAGACCGTGCAGACAAACATCATCGCCTTTGAGGTGCAGACGATGTACGCGGCCGCGTTCGTAAAGCGCTGCGCCGAAGCGGGCCTGCGGCTCAACGCGATCGGGGCGCAGCGTTTACGCGCGGTGACGCACCTCGATGTCTCGCGCGCGGACATCGACATTGCGTTAGCGCGCTTCGCTCGCGCGCTTCATGCCTGATTGGCCTGATTCCGCCTGCTTCGACACGATTGCAACGCTGGACTTAGCGCGTACGGTCTCTCGAAACTCGAGAGACCGCGGACTGTGCGTGAAGTCGATCAGTCGTTGTCGCCGTCGGGCAGATCGAGAGGCTCGTCTTCGCTCAGCGAGTCTTCTTCTTCCTCGTCGTTGTCAAAAGACTCGTCCTCGTCGTCGTCTTCCTCAACAGTCTCTTCTTCTTCGTCGTCTTCAAGCTCCTGGCTCTTGTACTTGAGCTCGATGCCGAGGTCCGAGAGGTGCGTTTCCAGCAGCTCGAAGAGCTCGTCGACGTCGTCGCCGTCCCACTCTTCGATCGCGTCGCTGATGAAATCGTACATGTCGCCGCTGTCGATTCGGCGCTCGACCTCTTCGATTTGCTCTTCGCTAAAGGCGTCCATGACGTCTTCGCGCAACGTTTCCGTGTCACCGTCATCCACTGCGTCCGCGGCGGACTGCCTGATCTGTTTCACCGCTCGCTTGTCGAGGAAGATCTCCATGGGCCGCTCATCCTTCCAGTCGGGAAACGCGCCTACTACCTACGCTCTGGTCTTGTCAACAAGAGCCTATTGGTCGCAGTCATGAGAGACTCAAAGCCAAAGAGCAAGCGGGTTTTCACGCTTTTGTGGTTTGGAGACGGTCCCGCCGTTGCGTTTCGTACACAGATGTCATGAGCGCCGCAAAAGCTCTTTGGTCCGAACTTGACGGACGAGGGCCTGCGGGGTTCCACTCGCTGTCGACCGACATGATCTGTGCGAGCTGTCACAGTGAGAACCCCACGGGCCACACGTTTTGTCACGCGTGCGGTGCCCCCCTCACTCGCGCATCGGTCTCCAGGCCGACGCTCGAGCCCTTCAGAGCTTGTCCTAGATGTGGGTCCGATCAAGCGCCCGCGGACAAGTATTGTTCGGCCTGCGGCCACGATCTGACCGCACCCGTCACGCGCACCGTCCATCCGATCCATGACGCCAGTTGGGCCGGTCCTTCGGTGCGGGTTGCCGCCCCTTCTGGTGTGCCTTGTCCACGCTGCGGCGTAACAAACGAGGCACAAGCGCGAACATGCCGCTACTGTGGTGGCGTGGTGAACGCGTTCACGCAACCTGCTCCCGACTCGGTCTCGGATCTGGCGATCGATCTGAATCCGCAGGCCTGTGTCGTGGTGATACTTCGCGACGGGACCGATGGCGGGGTTTACCCGCTCATTCAAGACCGTACGGACATTGGTGGCCGCGAAGGCGACATTGTGTTGAAAGAGGACCCGTACCTCTCGGCCCGGCATGCACGCATTGAACGTCGAGGGGACAGTTTTGTATTGCTGGACCTTGGCAGCGTGAACGGCATTTACCTACGGCTACGCCAGCCAACGACCCTAGCCGATGGAGATATGATCCTGCTCGGGCAGCAAGTGCTACGATTTGAGCTGACGTCTGAGGTGGAACGTCACGTGGGCGCCGCAATGCAGCATGGGGTGATGATCTTCGGTACTCCCGAACAGTCGCGTTTGGCGCGCCTCGTTCAATACACGACAGAGGGCATGGCCCGAGACGTGTATTACTTGCACCGCAACGAGACGGTGTTCGGGCGCGAAGCCGCGGACCTCACATTTTCCGACGACCCTTTCCTTTCGAGAAAGCACGCGGCTATCGTGTGCGACCCCCATGGGAATGAGAACGAACGCAAATTCGTGCTCCGTGATCTCGGCTCCAGCAACGGCACTGCGATTTGCTGTCGGACCGAGCACTTGCTGCAGTCAGGAGATCAGTTTCGCTTGGGGCGCCATCTCTTCCGTTTCGACTTGGGCATCCCGAGTGATGCGCCTCACGCACACGGTGCACACGGTGCACACGGTGCACACGGTCCGAACGACTCCGATGATTCCCGCAACGAGGGTCAAACGGGCGCAACCCGAGATTCTTCATGAGCAGCGCGTACGAAGATAAGCCCGGAGCGGACGACACCGCTCCTCCGACGGGTGCCGTGACCACAACGACTGCGCCGGCGCCGGCGCTCGTTTCGATCAGTGGGCCGGTTGCGCCAGCAGGCGAGGGCACGTGGTGCGACGGCCGTGGATTGCATGCTCGCTATGCGGGTCGCACCGCGGTCGGTTTGGTGCGTGAGCACAACGAAGACAACTTCGTGATCGCGAACCTCACCTCGGGTGAAGTGAGCGAGCGCGAAACGGTGTTTACAGACTGCGTGGGCAATGGCGGTCTGTTGTTTGCGGTGTGCGATGGCATGGGCGGCGCAGCTGCCGGTGAGGTCGCGAGCCAGATGGCGGTCGACGTGTTGCTCGAGGCGATGCGTCGCGGCGGCGCGCCGGGCGAGCGCGACGTGCTCGCGCGGCGCTTGGTGTCCGCGGTCGAAGAAGCCGGGCGCCGGATCTTTGATTCTGCGCAGAAAGAGCGCTCGCGCCGCGGCATGGGCACCACCGCCACTGCGGCTGTTCTCGTCGATAAAGTGCTGTTTCTCGCGGAGGTCGGCGACAGCCGCGCGTATCTGCTGCGCGCAGGTCAGCTGAAGCAGCTCACGAAGGATCAGTCGCTCGTCAATCAGTTGATCGAAGCGGGCCATCTCACAGAAGCAGAGGCCGAAGCTTTCGAGCACTCGAACATTATCCTGCAGGCGCTCGGCACATCCGAGACGGTGCAAGTCGATCTCACGTTCGTCGAGCTGCGCCGCGGCGATCGCTTGATGATGTGCTCCGACGGTCTGTCCGGGCTCGTGCACGGCGATACGCTGCGCGACACGCTGGCGGGCATCGATGATCCTGCTGAGTGTACGGCCGCGCTGGTGCGTTTCGCGGAAGCGGGCGGTGGCCACGACAACATCACGGTCGTGGTGATCGACTTCGACGGCGACACGCTGGAGGTTCCGCGCGAGACCGATTCGTTCGGTTATTTGCAGTATCCGCTCGTGCCCGCAGCGAGCGCCGCCAGCACCTTTTCCGAAGAAGAGGTGACCGAGGCGACGAAGCCGCTCAGCACAGGCCAATACGAAGCGGTGCCCTCGTATCGTCCGTCCGCAGGTCCGGGCGTGGATACGAGCCCATGGCTTTGGGTGTCGGCTGGTTTGGCGGCCTTGTTGGTCGGCACGTGGTTGCTCGCGGTCGGCGGCAGCGCCGGTAGCGCGGTGTCGTCACTCGAAGAGGTGACCACGGTGACCACGGTGACCACGGTGACCACGGACGACAGCAACGGCGCGCCGGCGGAACCAACCCAAGCGCCTGCGGCAGCGGAGCCGACCACCGCGGATGAAGCGAAGGGCGTTCCAGTGAACGTGCACAGCGACGTCGAAGACGCGGTGCTGCTCGTGAACGGCGAGTCGCACGGTCCGCTCGCGACGGGCCAAGGCCAGTCGCTCGAGCTGCCGCCCGGCGCGTATCGCTTCGAAGCGCAGAGCAAGGGCAACACCGCTGCGGTCGAGGTGGTGACTGTGCGCCCTGACGTGGCGCCCCTCGATGTGTTCTTGCGCCTGCCCGCAGGTGCCAATGGTCCCGCGAAGACGGGGCAACCGACGCCTCCGAGGAGCGCAGAAGCTGCGAGCCCAACGGCGCCAGAGGCGCAACCCGGCGCGCAGCCTGCTACTACAGACGCGCCAAAAACGCCGTTGGGCGAGCCCGCCAAGACCCAAGTGCCCACGGCCGAACCCAAAGCAGCGCCCAGCCCAGCGAGCCCGCTCGCGCCGCTGTCGGCGCCCGGCGGGCATGCGGCCCCAGCCCGTAAAAAAGAACCGCCGCGTGCGCCGGCGCCCGCCGCGCCCAAGGCAGCTGCTGCCCCAGCGCCGGAGAGGCCCGCCGCTGCGCCTGAGAAGCCTGCTGCCGCCCCGGAAAAGCCGGCAGCGCCCGCTCCGACCGAGCCGAAGCCAGACAGCCCCATCCCCGAGAACCCGTTTTGACGGGCCTCCCGTCGCGCTGCGTTGGGTATTTTCTCTGGTTTTTTGACGTTTTCGCCTGAACAGACGACAACCTCTGAGCACCAAACGGCTTGAAAGGTCGGCGGATTCAGCGCCTCCCCTCGACGCTTCAAGCTGCTTTGCTGCCTAGGAGGCATGAGCATGGCAATGGCTGTGGGAGCGCGGATTACGGATGAAGTCGAGTTCTTTCGCCGCAAGGGTCAGCTGCAGCACACCGTGCGGGTGATCCGAGCTCGTACGCCGGAGCGCTTGCGTTGGCGTGCTGGAGTCGCGGCGGTCACGCAGATCGCGGGTGGCTTGCGCGGGCGTGAGCGCATGCGCATCGAAGAGCCGATCCGCGAGATCGTGTTGGACCTCGAGGACCGCTTGCTGCGTCGCGAGAGCGTGCTCGATGCACGGCGCGTGGGCGTGGACTTGGATCGCGGTGAGGTGCTGCCGCTCCTCACGCGCTGGGATCTGCGACGCAACGCGTTCATCACGGGCGTCGATCACCTCGCGCTCGCGCCGTACATGCACTTGCCCGAGGAATACTCGGCGCCGATCGACACCGCCGCGGCCGTCTTGATCGCGCGTGCCCTGTCCGAGGCGCACAAAAAGCGCTCCGATCGCTTGGTCGCGCGCTTGCCGACGGAGCAGGAGATCGCGCTCGCGCGCCACGAGCAATACATGCTCGAGCGCAGCGAACGCGACCGGGATCAGGCTCGGCGTTGGTCTGCGCTCGCTCGTGTGCTCGTTGACGGTTCGCGCTGACGCTCAGGGCTGCGGTAGGAGCAGCCCGCGTAGCGCGTGCTCGAAGCGATCGAGCAGGCCTTCGAGCTTGGTGTGCGCGCTAGGCAGCTCTTCGTGATTGCTGAGCTTGCGCGTGCAGTCGAGGTAGAGCTTGAGCTTGGGCTCCGTGCCGCTCGGTCTGACGGTGATGCGCTGGCCGCCTTCGAGCTGAAAGATGAACACATCGCTCGCGGGCAGGCCGGTCGGGTTCGGGCCGTACAGCAGATCCTGCATGCTGCTCACAGTGAGCCCAGCGATCTGTGAGGGTGGCTTGCGGCGCAGCTGCGTGAGCTGCCGCTGGACCTGCTGTGCTTGCGCGTGATCGCTCAGTGCGATCGAGACTTGCCGGCTCTTCCACAAGCCGTGGCGCACGTACAAGTCTTCCAGTGCGCGCTGCAGTGTGCAGCCGTTGGCGGCATGCCAGCGCGCCATCTGTGCGACGTGTGCGGCCGCTGCGATACCGTCCTTGTCGCGCACAAGGTCGCCCACGCAGTAGCCGAGCGCTTCTTCGAAGCCGAGCACGAGCTGCATCCCCTGGGCTTCCAGCTCGAGCGCGCGCTGCAGGATCCACTTGAAGCCGGTGAGTGTGATCTCGACCCGTGCGCCATGCGCGCGCGCGATCCGTTCGGCGAACGGGCTCGTGACGATCGTGGTCACAATGAAGCGCTTCTGGTCAGTGCGCGGTGGCTGCGCGAGCAGGTAATCGCAGAGCAGCGCGCCGAGCTCGTTGCCGCTGAGCGCGCGCAGCTCACCATCGGGACCAGGCACCGCAGCGGCCAAGCGATCGGCATCGGGATCGTTGGCCAGCGCGAGATCCGCGCGCGTCTCGCGTGCCAGCTTGAGCAGGCGATCGAGCGCCCCGGGCTCTTCCGGGTTGGGAAAGCGCACGGTGGGAAAGTCAGGGTTTGGCAGCGCTTGTTCTGCGACGCTCGCGAGGTCGTCGACGCCCGCGAGCTGCAGCGCTGCGCGGGCCATCGGCTCGCCGACGCCGTGCATCGCGCTGTAGGCCACACGCGGAGGCTGAGCACTGCACGGCCCGTGCAGGCGTTGCTGCAGGTCGGCGAGATAGCGCTGCGGCATGGCCTCGAGCGAATGCCAGGTGCCATGCGCCCGGGCCTCCGCGCGACAGATCCGCGGCAGCGTGCGCGCGGCAGGTCCGCGCTCGATGCGTTGCGCGATCGCGCTGTCGTGGGGCGTGTTGAGCTGCGCGCCGTTCTGCCAGTAGACCTTGTAGCCGTTGTATGCGGCCGGGTTGTGGCTCGCGGTGATCATGACGCCACCCGCGGCACCCGTCACCAACACCGAAAACGCGAGCAGCGGCGTCGGCATCGGCTCCTCGAACGCGTGTACGACGAAGCCCGCGCCGCCCGCGACCTCCTGGACCTCATGTGCGAACGAGCGACTCTTGTGCCGCCCATCGAAGGCTACACACAGCCCACGCTGCGGCGCGTTCGGTACCTGCACCGCGAGCTCTGCACACAACGCCGCCGTGGTCTGCGCCACCACGCGCTGGTTCATGCGGTTGTCGCCCGCACCGAGCAAACCACGCAGGCCTGCGGTGCCGAAGCTCAAGCGCGTGCTGAAGCGATCGCGCAGCTCTGCCAATGCTTGTGCATCATGCTGTGCCTGCGCGAGCAGCGCTTCGAGCTCGGCTTGCGTTTCAGGATCGAGGTCGTCCTGTCGAAACCGCTCCGCTCGTTGCAACAGCTCGTGCATGGGCATGATCATGGACGCGCAGCCTCCGGCTCGTGATTGGCAGGGCGGTGTGGATCGTCCGCCCCCGGATCGACCGCACCCTGGATAAAACGATGCTCGCGAAAGCCCCGCGCGTACAAGCTGAATAACGCACACGTGAGCAACATCAGCGCGGCGAACGTCAGGTAGTAGCTTGCTCCGGTGATGCGGCTGTGCCCGTGCTCGTCTTGGATGAGCAGGTTGACGAGCGCCGCGACACCGTTGCCGATCGAGATCGAAAGCAAGAAGATCGCCATCACGAACGACTTCAGTCGATTGGGCGCCTGACTGTAGAAGAACTCCAGGCCCGTGCCATAGATCAAGACCTCGGCAAAGGTCATGAGCACGTACGCCGCCAGCTGCCAGAGGATGTGCAGGTGTGCGCCCGCGTCGAGCCGCGCTTCGATGAACGCCGAGATCGTGAACGCTGCCGCTGTGAACAAGAAGCCGATGCCGATCTTCCGCAGCGCGGTGAGCCGAACCACGCGCCCCACCGCGGGATAGATCACGTAGCTCGTGAGCGGAATGAAGGTCAGCACGAGCACGGGGTTGATGGCCTGGATCTGCGAAGGCAGCCAGGTCACCCCGAACAAGTTGCGATCCATGCGCTCGGCCTGCAGCACCCACGCGGAGCCATGCTGCTCGGAGAGCGCCCAAAACATCGAAATGAAGCAAGTGAGCGCGAGCAACCGCAGCACCAAGCTGCGGCCGGGCTCGTGGATCAGCTCGCGCATGAAGCCCGTGCCTGCGGGTGGGATGTGCGCGAAGCGGTTTCGGCCCAGCCAGAAGACCAAGGTGGCGAGGCCCATCAAGACGCCCGGGATCCCGAACGCGAGCGCGGGACCGCTGCGATGCAGTAGCACCGGGATGAGCAGCTGCGATGCAAACGAGCCGAGGTTGATCGAGAAGTAGAACCACCCGAACACGCGCTCGAGCAGGTGCTGATTTCTCGGCCCAAACTGATCGCCCACGTGCGCCGAAACGCAAGGCTTGATGCCGCCCGCGCCGACCGCGATCAAGGTCAGGCCGACGAACAACCCGAGCCGTGTGTCGTCGACCGCCAGCGCGGCGTGGCCCAAGCAGTAGCCGAGCGAGATGATCATGATCGTGCGGTATTTGCCGAGCCAAGCATCGGACAGGACTGCGCCGAGCAGCGGCATGAAGTAAGCGGTCATGCCGAACGTGTGAAACGCGGTCTTCGCTTGCTCCGGCGTCATCGGCGCGAGCGCACCGCTCGCATCGTGCAGATGCGTGGTCATGAACACGATCAAGATCGCGCGCATCCCGTAGAAGCTGAAGCGCTCAGCCAGCTCGTTGCCGACGATATACGGCACGCCGCTCGGCATGCGCTGGGTGTCTTCGGGCAGCGTTCGGTACTCGGCCATGCGCTATGCGTATCACGCCGCGCGCAACGGCCAGCCATGTTTACGGAGCGCTGGCGCCAGCTCGCGCAGGCCGTCACGGATTTCTGCGATGTTGATGCGCTCTGCGGGGTGGCTGCGCAGACCGTTGAAGAGCAGCTCGCATAGCTCCTGCCGCCCACCGCGTCCGGCGAGGTTGCGGAGCGCGCTGGGATAACCGTCATGAGACAGATGCGCGTTGATCACGGCGAGCTCGTTGGCCTCGTCGAACAAGGGCTTTCCTGTCAGCACCTCGTAGATCAGGCACGCGAACGAGTACACGTCGGCGCTCGCGGGCTTCGGCTGATGTCCCGCGGGAATCAGGCCCCAGATCTCGGGCGCGCCGTACAAGCCGGTGCCACAACCGGGACGCAGGTGTCGTCCAGCGAGCCCGAAATCCACGAGCACGGGCGTGATCACCTCGCCATGTGCACGCTGTTGGCTGCGTAGGATCACATTCGAGGGCTTGAGATCGAGGTGGCCGATCCCCACATGGTGCATCGCTTCCAAGCCCGCACCGATCCCGTCGATCAGCGTCAGCGCGCTCGACAACGTAAGGTCGCCGCGCTCGAGCACGCGCTCGAGCGTGGGCCCTTCGACCAGCTCCATCACCAGGATCGGCTTGGGTCGCGCGCCGGCATCGAACGTGACGAACGCAGCCAGGTTCGTGTGGCGCGGCAGCGCCAACAGGGCGCCGGCTTCCTGCTGGAACAGCTGCAGAAATTGCTCTTCTGAGAGCGTGCGCGCGGCTTCGGCGCTGTAATCAGGGACCTTGAGCGCGAAGCGCACGGCGTCGTCGCGGTGCCGCTCTTCCACGCGCTTGACCACGAACACACTGCCCACGCCGCCCGTGCCGAGCGCGTGCAGCACGTAAAACCCACCGAGCGTGCGGCGACCGGTCAGCCAACCCGGCAGAGGCGCTTCTTTCGGCACCGAGGGGGCGAAGCTCGTGCTGCGGCGCTCGCTCGTCACCTCCACGCGCAGCGGCAGCTGCTCTAAGCGCTGCAACACCAGCATCAGTGTCTTGGCGATCGGCTCGGGCAGCTCGGCGTGCAACGTCTCGTGCGCGAGCGCGAGCGCGCGGCGCAGTGGATCGCTGCCCTCACGCTCCGCGCGTTCCAGCGCGAGTGCGAGCGGCTCGAGCGTGCCGCCTTCGCGCAGCGCGATCGTTGTGCGCCCCGACAACCTGCGGCGCGCGCCTCGCACCAAGCGGCACAGCGCGGTCACGCTCGAGTCGAGCGCTGTCACGCGGTCGCGCCCGGCACCGGTCGTGAGCTCGATCAAACTCTGCGACGCGGCGATCTCTTCGAGCCAGCGCGCGACCATCAAGAGATGGCCGCGCAGCGCGCTCACGCGCAAAGTGTTGGCCCAGGGCAAGCTCTGCCCTAGCTCGCGCAATGCGTCGATGCCGAAGCGCGCGTGCCGGCCGGTGGGCTCTGCGCGCTCGCAAAAGCGCATCAGCTGCGAGTACGCGGCCAAGCTGCGCTGGAAGTCCACGAGCATCGAAGCTTCGGCCACCGTCGCGACGTCGTGCGCAGACAGCACGTGATCGGCGACTGCGATCAGGGCGTCGGACAGCTCGCACACGTCGTCGCGCATGGATGCGTCGAGCGCGCGCGCCAGGGTCGCGCACACGATCCGGCGCAGCGGCGATGCCGCGTCGTGCTTCACGCGCGCGAGCAGCATCTCCAACGCGCGCAGCCGCCGTAAGCGGCGCTGCCCGGTGGTGTCTTCGCCGTATTGGCCATCGGCGTCGACCAGGTGCAGCAAGGTACGCATGCGACGCAGCCGCAGTGCGAGGTTCGAGACCGCGCCGTTCTCCAACACGGGTGCGGCTTCGACGCGCAGGAGCCAAGTGGTCAAGCGCTCGAACAGCTCGTTCAACGAGTCGGTCACCTGCGTTTGCGTATTGGCCGCACCGACGCTCAGCAGATCGGTCAACGCTGTCGTTTGCAGCAACGCTTCATCGAGCTCGCGCAGCAGTCGAAAGCCGCGCTTGCGTGCGTCGCGGCTGTCATCACGGGAGGTCTCGATCTCGAGCAGCTTGTCCTTGGCGTTCTCCCACACGCGCCAGGCCTCGGTGTACGCGTGACGCGCGTCGCGCTCGACGAACAGGTTGCGTGCGTGGTCGAGCTCGTCGCGTAGGTTGTGGATCGAGTCGGTGTTCTCAGAAAGCTCTTCGATCAGGGCTTCGCACAGCGCGCTGCGACCGTCGTCTTCTTGCGGGTGCGTCGCCTGCCACTTGCGTAGCTTATCGCGTGCAATGCGCGCCGAGCGTGCCCCGAACTCCGGTGTCACGCGCTCGCGCCGCAGCTCGACCAACGCCTCGGCGGCTTCGAGGCCACCCAGCCTGACGATCTGCTCCAGCAGATCTTCCGCGATCTCCGGCTCGACCTCGGCAGCGCGCGCGAGCCCGAAGATCATGGTCTCGATCAAGCCCGGATCCGAGCGCAGCGTTTCGTTGGCGAGCAAGGCGCGACAGCGCTGGTAGCCGTCGCGCGGATCGATCGCGACACTCGCACCGAGCGAGACTGCGGCGCGTCGCCACTCGGTCGGTGACAACGCCGGGTTTTGCTGGGTCTCGATCTCTTCAGCGAAGTCGGGGATCGCTTTGGCCAAGAGCCCGCGCGCGGTCGCGACGTGGCGCCAGACAAGCGACTCGCGATCCAACAGCAGGAGCTGCCACGGGGTCTTGATGCTGGGATCTTGGAATGCGCGCAGCGCACCGGTGTCGCCCTGCGCTGCACGCCGCGCACAGTCGCGCGCCGCACGCTCCAAGAGGCGCGCCGCTAGATGACGCGATGTGAGCGAGCCACTGGCAGGTTCAATTAACCACTCGCGGCGCAGGTCCGCGCGCGTGAGCAGCGCCAAGGCCAGCGCGTCGGCTTGTGCGCCGGAGCCGAGCGGCAGTGATAGTGAGAGCGCGATGCGCGCGCGGATCGGGACACCGGTGAGCGTGCGCTTGGACTCTGCCGCGAGCGACGTAGCGAGCACGATGAAGGTCTCGGCATCACCTTCGTAGAGCCGCGTCAGGACCTCGCGCCCGAGCTTGCGGCGCTCCGGCCCGACCGGGATCGCGCTGGCCAGCTCGTACACGGCCGCTGCCGCTCCTGGCGGCGAGAGCCAGCTTAAGTCTTGGAGCAGGTCGTGCTGGAACGCGGAGCGCACGCTCTCGAGCAAGAGCAGGGGGTCGAGGCCTTCGAGTGGCACAGGCTGCTGCTCGAGCGCGACCCGCGCGAGCGTGGCCATCCCCTGGCGCCAGATCGCACGGCGCTCGTCGTCGTTATCGACGCGAGGCACATCGAGCAGGCGTCCGAGGGGACTGTGGCTCGTCATTCCAAGGTCTTATTGGCCTGCAGGTCGAGGCGTGCATCCACACCCTCGAGCGCCTCACGTTCTGCGGTCGGGACGTCGATACCGGCGAGCGCGAGCAAGCGCAGCGCGTTGCTGGTGCGCACGATGCCCTTGCGTAAGCGGTAATCGAAGATCATCTCGCCGTTCATCATGACGTCTGTAAAGTGTACGTTCTCGATGTGCTTTTCGTCCTGGTTGCCGAGCGCTGCGAGCTCAACGTCGTGCGTCGCGCACAAACCCGTACCCGAACGGTCGAGCAGGTGAACGAGCACAGCCCGTGCGCCCACATGGCGCGCGCGCGCGTTGGTGCCGCGTAGCAGCTCGTCCAAGAGGAAGAACACGGGCGGCGCGAGCTCGGCGTCTTGGATCACGCGCTTCAGCTTCGAGAGCTCTGCATGGAAGTAGCTCGAGCCGGCTTCAAGGGAGTCGTCTGCGCGCATGCTCGCACGCAAGCGCACCCGCGGCACCTGCATCTCGTGTGCGATCACTGGACCGCCCGCGAGGCCGAGCGCGATGTTCAAGCCCACCGAACGCAAGAGCGTGCTCTTACCGGCCATGTTCGAGCCCGTGACAACCAACGCTGTGCCGGGACCGCGTAGCTGAAGATCGTTCGCGACGCGCGCGTCGGGCGAGAGCAGAGGGTGCGCGAGGCCTGCAGCTACGAGCGGCGCACGCTCGTCCACCAGCTCGGGCATGTGCGCTGCAGGATCGAGCTCTGCCAAGCAGGCAAACGACGACAGCGCCTCGAGCTCTCCGAGTGCGACGAACCAGGTGTTTACGCGCCGACCGACGTCGCGCACGAAGCCTTCGAGCCCGTGCACCACGTGCAGGTCCCAGAGCAAAAATGTATTGAGCACAATGTGAAAGATGTTCAGGCGCGCATCGGCGAGGCCGACCCAAAACGCCAGGCGTGCGAGCTGCGATGAGGGCTTGGCCCCCTCGAACTTCACGCGGTCTTGCAGCGACTTGAGCAGCGGGCTCTGCCAGCTCGCTTCCTCTAACACCAGTAGCATCTGCTTGTACGCTTGCAGCGCCGGCGCTTTTGCCGCGCTCACATCCAGCGTGTTGCGCAGCTCAGGCGCGATCCGCATCAGGATCAGCGCTTGCGCGATCGCGACCAGCACCCAGGACGACGTCGGGATCTTGCCTAAGCTGCCCAGCACGACCACCACGAGCATGGTCAACGGGCCGATGAACGAGAGCGGCCGGAGCCAGGGTTTCTGCGGAAATAGTAACGGCAGCTCGACCAGCGCTTGCACGCGCGAAGCGTCGAGTTTTTCGCCCTTGGGATGCGCGGCTGCCACCTCGAGCTCACGCCGCAGCTCGAGCTGATCGCGCAGCTCGAGCACGGCCTCTTGGCGCAGGCGGGCAGTGGGTATGTCGCTGGCAGCTGCAAGCCACTGCACCAGCGTCTGCTCGCCGAGCAGCGTGTGGGTCGCGTCGATGCGCTGGAACAGCGAACCTTGCCCTACCAAATCGATGTCCCACGCGTACGCGTGATCGCGGGGGAGAAGCGCTTCGCCCTTGTTAGGAAAGCGCGTCCAGCCGAGCCCTGCGCGCGCGATGTGACGTATGTGAGTGTCTTGTCGATATTGAGCCCGTTCTTGCGCGGCGATCGTGCGGCCATGCGCGACGACCGCGACGGCAAAGGCCACCAGCGCGGCGAGCCCCAACACCAGCAAAAGACCTGAGCGATCGAGAAAGGCGCCGCCCATCAGCACGACGACTGCAAGGAAGCTGGTCAAGCGGACCCACGACAGCCGATTGCCCCGACTTTCGTGTTGCTCCGCTTCGGCAGCAAAGCGATCGCGCAACTGGGCGTGTGTGTGGAGGATTGCGTCGAGTCCACCCACCTCCGCTGACAGCGGCGTAGACGGGGAGGTGCGTGCAGGCTTGAGGTTCGGGGCAGTCATAGAGCTTCAATAACGCGGCGAGGACACTGAGTTACGCCGGCTTCGTACGGAGCATATCCGCTGTGCAGCAGTGGTTGACCAATCGGCCGGGAATCTAGACTTATATGTAAGGGACGTTCTCTGGATTGACTGCCTCACCATGCCGGGCTACATCCTGTAACGCGTTGGAGGCAATAGACCCCGACAGCCATTTACTTTTTTGGGTGCTTTGCAAATTGCGGGAGATGGGTTCATGGGCGTGATCAGCGTTGCGGTCGTCGGCTGCGGCATGATGGGCAGAGGGATCATGGAGGTCACCGCGGCAGCGGGGCTAAAGGTGGCTGGAATCAAGCTCACCGGTGGCGACCTGTCTGCGCCCAAAGGCCAAATCCAGAAGTCGCTCGAGAGGCGTGTAAAGAAGGGCAAGCTGACGGAGGCTCAGGCCGCAGAGATCTTGGAGCGCATCCAACTCTCGAGCAGTCTCGACGCGCTCGCGAATGCCGACCTCGTGATCGAGTCTGCCGTCGAAGACGAGCCGACCAAGATCAAGTTGCTCCAGGACATCGAAGCGAAGATTCGTCCGGACGCGGTGCTCGCTACGAACACCTCGTCGTTGCGGCTCGACGCGTTGGCCGAGAAGCTCAAGAACCCGGAGCGTTTCCTGGGTCTGCACTTCTTCAGCCCGGTGCCCGCGATGGAGCTCGTCGAGCTCGGCGCGATCAGCAAGACTTCGAGCGCGGCGCAGGCCGTGGCCACTGAGTACTGTAAGACGATCGGTAAGACGGTCGTCAACGTGCAGGCGTCGCCCGGTTATGTGGTTAACCGACTGCTCGTTCCGTACTTGCTGCACGGCATCTACACGCTCGAGAGCGGCATCGCTTCGGCGGCCGACATCGACACCGCGATGAAGCTCGGCTGTGGTCACCCGATGGGCCCGCTCGCGTTGTCCGACTTGATCGGTCTCGACGTGGTGCGCGCGATGGCGGAGACGCTGGAGCGCGAGCTCGGCGACAAGCGCTACGAGATGCCCAAGACGCTGATCCAGCTCACCGAGGCCAAGCAGCTCGGTCGCAAGAGCAACCTTGGCATTTACGACTACAGCAGCGAGCCGGCGAAGCTCAACCCCGCGATCAAGATCGGTCGCTAGGTCTTCGCTCCACACACATGCGCGCGCACCGCAGCCAACAGCTGCGTGCGCGCGCGTTGCATTTAAGCCTCTTCCCGAGCCCGAGCCCGGCTCTGGGTCATGCTCTCCGTCTTCGATCCGCTCGCGAGGGCCTCGGCCAGGACCCGGAGGATCGAGGTCGGGCTCGGGCTCGGGCTCGGGCCTTGAATGAGAGAGAAGAGGGCCGCTTGTGGCGGCGGACCGCCCTGGGGCGCAGCGCTTTCATGTGCGTGCGCGTGCTCGTGTGATGAAGGCGTGCCTACACGCGCTTGCGCTGCGCGCGCAGGACCGCCGACTCGCAGTGCGGGCTGCGGCTTCTGCCGCACGGGCCGGGCGAGAGGCGATAGAATTGACCCGTGTCTTCAGCAGTGGAGGCGGTGAGCGCGAGGCCGAGCAGCGCGGTCTCGTCTAAGCCTAGTCTGTTTGTCCTCGATCCTGGCCTGACGCGTTTCGCGTGGGTGCTGCTCTTCTACGTGCTCGGGCTCGCCGGGCTCGCGACGCTCTCACCGTTCGACTTCGATCTCGCGAACCCGTTCCACTACACGTGGGTCACGACGCGCACCGATGTGGCGCTGAACCTCGCGTTCTTGTTTCCCGTCGGCTTTCTGCTGCGGCTCGCGCGCAGCGAGCGCGCTTGGCCGTGGGCGCTCGATGCGCTCGCGCTCGGGGTGCTGGTGAGCTGCACGCTGGAGCTGACGCAGCTGCTCTTGCCTTCGCGCTGCACGAGCCCGACCGATGTGATCACCAACGGCCTCGGGGCCTGGGCGGGTGGCGCCGCGCACATCCGCATCGGTCGCTATCTCGATCGCCGCTTACAGCGGCAGCTGAGCCTGCACCTGCCGCTCGCCAACTTGCTGTACTTGAGCTTTCCGCTGCTCGCGCTCGAGGGGCTGTCGACGGCTAGCTGGGACGGCTGTTTGCCTGTACTCGCGTTCACGCTGTTCGTCGCGGAGATCGCTGCCGGTCTGTACAAGCACCGGCTCGAAGGAACCGGCAAGCCGTTTGCGAACGCGTTCTCGTGCGCGATCGGGCTGTCGTTCGGCATCGCGTACATGCCGATCGTGGTGAGCTCGTTGCCGATTTGGTTGGGCTCTGCGGCGTTCGCGGGCCTCTCGACGCGCTTTGTGATCACGTTCGGTACGAAGCTGCCCGCGACCGAGCGACGCTTCGTCCCAGCCACGATCAAGCGCGCGTCGCCGTTCCTTCTGCTCTACGTGCTGCTTCTCGGCGCGCATGGCTTCTTGGCCAGCCACTGGCACCTCGACCATGTGCTCGGGCGCTCGATGGTTCACGGCGGACAAGTGTTCGCGATGGCTCTGTTGCGCGACGTCACCGCGTTTACATTGCTCGGGTACTTGGGCTCCGAGCTCCAAGCCCGCTGGAGCGACTCGACGCGCCGGATCATCGCGCGGGTGCTCGCGGTCGCCGTGCCTGCCGCCGCGCTCGTCGGCGGAGTGCGCTCGCGGACAATCGACATGACCACTATCAGCCATATCGGATTGATGATGTCGGGTGCCCTGGCCGGGGCACTGATCCACCGCGCGCAACTGCGCCTCGTGCGGAGCTGGAGTCGCAATTCGCACCGCCCACCCGCGTAGCGATCGCGACTCCTCCGCGCAATCGGTCGGGGCGGTCGGAGACTTTTCTGGCGTCTGGTGCACTTTTTTTTCGCTACGCGGGCTCGCTTCTGTGCCCGCGTGGTGGGACTCCCGGTGGTGGGATTCCGGAAAATCGCAGCAATCTCATAGACTTGCTGCCGTGTGCTTAAGCGTGGGTGAGCGCAGGATGTTTCTGCACACTGCGTCGGAATTTATCCGACCGGATCGACCGCGACTCTCCACCTATCAATCGAACAGTGCATACGACGCGTCGCAGCGACGGGGATCGCTGCGGTCCGCGGGGAACCAGATCTGAGAGAAGAGAGAGGCGTTATGTCGGATACAACTGTGAGCGTGAGCGACCCGTTGTCGCAACAAGTTGTGAAGGGCCCGAAGCGTCTGTGGGCCATCTGCCGCAATGCAGAGCGGACCGAGATCGCACGTGCGTTGGTTGAGAATGGTCACAACCGCACCCATGCAGCCCACGCGCTTGGTATTTCGCGCCGCACGCTGCTGAACAAGATCAAGCAGTACGGTTTGACGCGGGCAATCTGCCGTCAGCTGGCTGGCGACGTCTTGCCGCAGCCACCTGTCGTTGCAGCCCAGAACTAGTCTGTTTGTATCTTAGGCCGAGTGCCTATCGATCCGTGTTGGCGGAACGCGGGTTGATAGGCAGGTGAGCCTGCCTTGCCCCTTGCCCCTTGCCCCTTGCCCAATGTTGTGTTGTTCGAGACGAATGCAGTGAGCCGAGCGCTTTGACGTTGCTCTGCTAGCTTGCTAGGACCGTCCACAGCATGGGCTACTCATCGCTTCGAGCCTGCGTTGATGATCTAGAACGCATCGGGCAGCTTCGGCGCATCGACGCCGAGCTCGATGCGCGCCTGGAGATCGCCGAAGTACAGCGGCGCGTGTACGCCGCGGGCGGCCCGGCGCTTTACTTCTCGCGCGTGCGCGGGACCAAGTTTCCGATGCTCGGGAACTTGTTCGGAACGATCGAGCGCGCGCGCTTCATATTCCGCGATGCGTTGCGCGCGGTCGAACGACTGGTCGAGCTGAAGGTCGATCCTTCGCGCGCGTGGAAGCGTCCGCTGCGTTATGCGGGCGTGCCTTGGACCGCGCTCACCATGTTGCCCAAGCGCGCGCTCAGCGTGCCGGTGCTCGCGTGCGAGACGACGATCTCGCAGCTGCCGCAGCTGATTTCGTGGCCGGATGACGGCGGCGGGTTCATCACGCTGCCGCAGGTCTACACCGAAGATCCGGAAGCGCCGGGGCCGATGCGTGCGAACCTGGGCATGTATCGCGTTCAGCTCACGGGCAACGCGTACGAGCCCGATCGCCAGATCGGCATGCACTACCAGATCCATCGCGGGATCGGCGTGCATCACAGCGCGGCGCTCAAGCGCGGGCAGAAGCTGCCGGTGAATATCTACGTGGGCGGGCCACCGTCGATGACGCTCGCCGCGGTGATGCCGCTGCCGGAAGGCCTGCCCGAGCTGCTGTTCGCGGGTGCGCTCAATCGTCGCGGCGTACGCTTGCATGTCCCAGAGCGCGGCGGTCCCGCGCTGCATGCCGACGCGGACTTCTGCATCACCGGTTACATCGAGGAAGGCGTGCTGCCCGAGGGGCCATTCGGCGATCACCTCGGGTATTACAGCCTGAAGCACGACTATCCCGTGCTGCGTGTCGAGAGTGTTCATCACCGTAAAGATGCGATCTGGCCATTCACCGTGGTGGGGCGGCCGCCGCAAGAGGACACAACCTTCGGTGCTTTGATCGGTGAGCTGACAGGTCCGGTGATCCCAACGGTCGTGCAGGGCGTGCGCGCGGTGCACGCGGTCGACGCGGCGGGCGTGCATCCGCTCTTGCTTGCGCTGGGTAGCGAGCGCTATCGACCGTACGACAGCGAAGACGTGCGCCCGGAAGAGCTGCTCACGCAAGCCAACGCGATCCTCGGGCAAGGCCAAATGTCGCTCGCGAAGTACCTGTTGATCGCGGATCACGACGACAATCCCGAGCTCGACATCCACGATATCCAGGCGTTTCTCATGCACGTGCTCGAGCGCTTCGATGCTCGGCGCGACCTGCATTTTCAGACCGAGACGACGATAGACACGCTCGACTACACGGGCAGCGGCTTGAACCGCGGCTCGAAGGTCGTGATCGCTGCGCGAGGTCCGAAGCGCCGCGAGCTGCGGCACGACTTGCCTGCCGGCTTCGTTCCGCCCGAAGGGCTGCACACGCCGCGCGTATGCATTCCCGGCGTTTTGGCGCTCACAGGGCCGAGCTACAGCGAACCTGGTTTTGTCGAGCGCGTGTGCGCGGGGCTGCTGCTGAGCCATCCCGTGAACGCGTTCCCCTGGGTCGTGGTGTGTGACGACTCCGAGTTTTGCGCGCGCAGCTTGAACAACTTCTTGTGGACGACGTTCACGCGCAGCAATCCCGCGGCCGACATCCAGGGTGTGGGCTCGGGCTCGCGCGACAAGCACTGGGGCGCACAAGGCGCGCTGTTCATCGACGCACGACGGAAGCCCGGCTACGCACCGCCGCTGATCGAAGACCCGCGGGTCAGCGCGCGCATCGATCAGCTCGCCGCTCGCAGCGGCCCGCTGCACGGACTGTTTTAGCCTGTTAGCGGGTACACCTTCCTACCTGTGGCTGCGAGCTTATTCACTTAAGTCGGCGCGGGTTCATGGCATCCTGTGCCGGGCTGCGGCTTAGCGAGGTGATGGATGCGTGTGAATCGTTCTGTGGGCTTGATGTTGCTGCTGTCCGTTGCTTGTACCGAGACTGTCGACTCGAGCGATGTGCGCACGGGCGGGGTCTATCCGGAGATCGAAGTCACGGCTGATGGCTCCGGAGATTCGAGTGTTAGGGTCGAGCTCAAGGTGGGCGGAGCGAGCTCGAATACGTATCTAGAGCTGCGTGGCGGCGATGAGCTGCGGGTTCGTGTCGGCGACACCACGAAGACCATGCGCGAGTCGGGCAATGGTTACGTCACTAGTTTTCCTGAGGATGCGGAGGGGACGGAGTTCGAGATCTCGTTCCTGCGCGGCGAGGAGGACGAGAGCGCGCCTTCGTCGAAGGTCGCTTTGCCCGCACCGTTCGAGCTCAGCGTGGGCGCGCGCGAGTTTTCTCGTGCAGACGACGACGTCGAGTTCTCTTGGACTCCGGAGGACAGTGAGGATGTGGGCTGGGCGATCGAAGGTGATTGCATCCAGAAGGACGATGGCTCGACGCCGGACGATGGTGCAGGCACGCTCGCCAAGGGCACGATCGACACGTTCGAGTCGGATAAAGACAAGAGCTGCAGCGTAGAGCTGCAAGTGACGCGCGAGCAGTACGGCACGCTCGATGACGCTTTCGAAAAAGACGGCCGGATCGTGGCGCGACATGTTCGCACCAAGAGCTTTACCTCCGCGCCTTGAGAGGTAGAGAGAGAGCTTATTGTTAGTTGCGTGATGTAGATCCCAACGATGCGCGGCACATGCGTTGCAGTGTTTGGTCCATCGGTGGAGGGGACTATGAAGCGCAAAAAGCGGTGGAGCACGACGATTGTGCGTGAACGGATCAGCGTGCAAGCGTTGGCGGCGGTCAGGACTGTGCGCGTGATGGTTGTCGGAGAGTCATCAGAGTCGCGTACGGCAGCCGTTTCGGAGAACAAGCGGCTGTTCGCGAAGACGCAGTCGTTTCTCGGTGTGTTGCCGCGCTTCGACGCTGCGCTTCCGAGCTTGGCGATGGATGTGACTTGCCTCTCCGACGCGAGCGAGGCGCCGCCGCAACATGAAGTGCCGGCGGCTGCGCGACCTGATGCATCCGTTGCACAAGATCAGCGTGCGCTGCACAAGTCGGGTGAACAGCGTGTGCGGCACGATGATGAACCAAATCACTCGACGACGTTGCGGGTGCGAGCTGTGAAACGCGGACGCGCGGGGCAGCTGTGGCAGCGTCAGACTCCGCTGCTTGCGTTCTTCTTGGCGGTGAGCCTATGCGTGCTCAGCTTGCTAGCAGTCAACTGGCTGGCGCCCTGATGGGCCGCGAGGCAGCAGTGCGCGGGCTGCTCGCGCCAGTGGCTCGGCCACGTGCCTGGGGCGGTCAACTGGCTCGCGCCGCGGTCAGCGCTGCGACTCAGCGCGGTCGAGCCGCGTGTGCCTGCGCTTCGCGGACCGCGCGCGCCAGTTGCTCGGTGGCGAGCGCGGGATCGCTGGCGCAGCAGATGTCAGAGACCACTGCTACACCTTGCGCGCCCGCGCGGATGGTCTCCGCCGCGTTCTCACGCTTCACGCCGCCGATCGCCACCACCGGCAGCTCCGTGCGCGCGACCACTTCGGCGAGCCCGGCCACGCCGATCGGCGGCGCTGCATCCGGCTTGGTTTGCGTCGCAAAGATCGGCCCGACGCCGAGGTAGTCGACCGCCGCCAGCGCAGATGCGGAGCGCGCTAGCTCCTCGAGCGTGCTGATCGACAAACCCACGATCAGCTCGCTGCCGACGAGCGCGCGCACATCGGCAACAGCCATGTCGCGCTGGCCCACGTGCACTCCGTCCGCGGACACCGCGAGCGCGACATCCACGCGATCGTTGATGATCAACGGAATGCGGGCAGGGCGCAGCAGCGCGAGCAACGCGCGCGCCTGCGCCACGAGCTGACCGCTGGTGGCGTCTGGATCGCGCAGCTGGACGAGCGCCACACCACCCGCGATCGCCTGGCGCACAACGGCCTCGACGCCGCGCTCGCCGCACAGGCTGCGGTCGGTGACGAGGTACGTGGAGAGATCGAGCGCGCGCCTCATGCGAGCGCGCGCGTACGGATCGCGCTGTTGTTCTCGAGCCGCTCGCGATCCATCGAGTACAGCGCGTCGCACAGGTCTGCGGGTAAGTGGCCAGGACCTTTGCCGCCACGGGCGGCATGCCTGCCGGCTGCGCCGTAAACGGCCAGCGCTGCGCTTGCAGCTTGGAGCGGCGGCGCAATCGCTGCAAATGCTGCGACCGATGCGCTCAGCGCACAACCGAGCCCGGTCGAGAGTGTCATCAGCTCCGCGCCACCTTCGATGCAGACTACTTGTTGGCCGTCGGTGACGTAGTCGATCGCGCCCGTGACTGCGACGACGGCGCCCGTGCGCTTGGCGAGCGCGCTGGCCGCGGACACCGCTGCGTCGGAGTCGGCTGTCGAGTCGACACCCTTGCCGCCGGCAGCGGCAGCACCTGCGAGGCTCAAGATTTCGCTGGCGTTGCCGCGGATGATCGTCGGTTGCTGCGCAGCGAGCTCGGCCGCCACGCCCGTGCGATAGGCCGTCGCACCGCAACCGACCGGATCGAGCACCCAGGGTTTACCCATCGCGACGGCGCGTGCCGCTGCGCGCTGCATGCCGTCGACCCATGTCGGCGAGAGCGTGCCGATGTTGACGACCAGCGCCGCGCTGATCGACACGAAATCTTCGACCTCTTCTACGGCGTGCACCATGGCGGGTGATGCGCCGAGCGCGAGCAGCACATTCGCAGACAGCGACATCACTACGTAGTTTGTGATGTTGTGGACGAGTGGGCGCTGGTAGCGCAGCTCGGCATGGAGGTCCGCGACGTATGCACAGTCGATCGTTGCCGGCTGGGTGGTTTTCTGGCTGGCCATGATTCAGCTTCGCTCAGCTCGTCCGGCGTGTACAGCTGGCAAGTTGCCGGGATGCGCGGGAAATGCGGGCTGCGCGCTGAAATCTCGTGCTGGCCATTGACCGTGAGTTGCCAGTGACGATGTACCTGTCACATGGCAGCCTCTCGGCAACGCGCGCGAGCGAGCGAGTCGACGCATCTCGTCATCGACGGGCGGCGCTGGCGTAAGAGCGACCCGAACATTCCTGAGAAGCTGCGCAGTGAGCTCGTCCACGCGCTGATGGACGCGCGCCGCGGGGTCCTCGCTGCCAAGCGGGCCGCGGACCCGGCGGCCGAACAAGCTGCACGTGCGCGCGTGCAGGACGCGAAGCTCGCCCTCGGCGAACGCGGTGAGCCGTACTGGGAAGAGCGCTCGGAAGCAGGTCAGCGCAAGCGCGCGGCAGCGACGATCCGTGCGCTGCTGTCGCACCGTGCAGCTTGCAGCGGCGGCGCGACCATCTGCCCCTCGGACGTCGCACGCACCATCGGAGGCGAAACCTGGCGCGAGTGCATGGCGCTCGTCCGCGAGGTCGCGGCAGGACTCGTCGAACGCGGACAGCTGCGCGTGCTCCAGCGCGGCCGCGAGGTCGCGATCGACCAAGTCCGCGGTCCGATCCGCTTCGCGCTATCTCGTTAACGCAGCGAACGGCGGCGTGGCCGCTTGGTTAATCGCCTTCGCGACGGCTGTGTACAAACACGACGCGGTAGTCGAAGTCGACCGGCCCATTCTTTGGCGATTGCTCTAGCCGGATGCTAGCGGCCCAGCTGTTCACGCAGCTCTCGAGCTGGTCGCTTCGGGGCTCGCTTGCGATCAGGCTCGCGCTGAGCTGGTCGCGATCTTTGTCGATGTGGAAGCGGTAGCGCAACGTGGCTTCGAGCTTTGTGTCCTGCTCGAGCGTGCGGTCGTAGCAGCTTTGCAGTGCTGGTTTGTCGCGCTCTAGCTGTCGATCGAAGCTCGCGGCGTCCAGCTCACCAGGCCCTGCGTGCCCGTCTTGATAGAGATCGATCGTCGCTGGACTGTACTCCCGAATGCGCGAATCGCCGTTGCAGTACACCCGGTGTTCGATCGGCTGCTCGCAGCCATCTCGATAGTCGTCGTTGCAGTCGCCCCAATGGTCTTCACAAACAGCCATGCAGAATTCGCCGTGCTGGCAGACGACCTGTTTGGCATGCTCACGGACTCCGCAGTCAGCATCGCTCGAGCAAGATGATGGGGTCGAAGCGCTCCCCTGCGCTGCTGGCAAGCTGTGACACGCGCATGCCAGGCACACTGCCAACGCGCTGCCAAATCGAAAGCTCAGTGAGGGCATCGGAAGCTTGCGATCATCTCGGACGGCACGATGTGCATGTCCCACTTCAATGTCATCTCGAGCTTCTTTGCGTAGCGCAGGTGTCCTTCGAGATTTTTCGTCAGCACGGGCTGCGCGTTGTACGCATCGACTAGATAGATCGCGCCGCGAACATTCACGACGTTGAAGCTGTGCTCCTTTTCGGCGTCTGGATTGGCTGTCACGACAGCGTGAGCACCGTGCCCGGCTTTCTTGAGGCGCGCCCGGATCTGCGTGATCGTTACCGTCGAGCTTGACCCACACTGCAGCATCTTCGTCGAGCCTGGAAGCTGAGCGCGGGCCGGGCGAACCTCACCGGTTTTCAGGAACTTCCACACCGCCTCTGCGGTGAGCGGACAGTTCGATTGGCCAAACGCGTTTCGCATCCGCGGCAGGAGCTTTTGGTAGTCCTTCAAGAGCGTATCGAAGCGCTCGGGCTCGGACATAAACTGTGATCAGTCATAGAGCCGACTTCACAGTGAGTCAATCGCAGCACATGAACGAGACGCTGTTCACCGCGAAAATGGCGGTACGCGCAGGCGCGATATCCGTCGTATGGTTTGCCGAGCTCCAGCTCCTCGATGAAGTCCTCGGGCGTGCGAAGCTCCAGTTCTTCAACGCTGGCTGAGTAGGCGCGGTCGTGTCCGCGAGCGTACGCCCGGCCTCGGCCGCTCTGCGACTCGTCGAGCGGCGCTGTGCCGGTACGTGGCTTGTCTCGCCGCCGTCCGCTGCACTGAGCGATCAAGATCAGGTCGCGAGAGCAGGCGTGCAGCGTCGGTTTTCGATCGCATTCCGAGTTCCCACCCGGGCAGCACCCCGCGCTAGAGCGGGCGTGGGCGACTTGTGCTGCGGACCCTACGGTGCTGCAGCGGAATGAGCGCTGACGGTGCTAATCTGTGGGGATGCGCGAGGTGTACGACGAGTGTTTGCGGGTGGCGGCGCGTTGTGTTCGCAATCGCGCCGATGCTGTCGACCTCGTGCAGTCTGTGTTTTTGCAGGCGATCGAGCGTGGGGTGCCGCAGCTATCGGCCGCCGAGCGGCGGGCATGGTTGCGTGGCGCGCTGCGCCGGCGGGCGTTGTTCGATGCGCGTGTCGCAGGGCGGCGGCGCCGGCGTGAGCATCGCTTCCTGGAAGCGCGCGGCACGATCGACCCTGCGGCCACGCCCTGGCGATTTTCGCCGGAGTTTTTGGCCCAGCTTCAGCCGTCGGTGCGTGCGCTCGCTGCGCTCGCATCGGCTGATCTGAATCCGGACGAGATCCGCGCGGTGCTGCGCTTGAGCGGCACCGCTTTCCGTAAGCGACTCAGCATGTTGCGGCGCTTCGTGCGCGCTGCTTCTGACGCCGGGCTGAGCATCGTGGCGGTGCGGAGCACGGTCTACGCGCTCGGTCCTGCGCGGGCCAGCGTGATCGAGAGCCTGCGTATGCGGCCCCACGCGGTGCTGGGCTCTCACGATCCCGACGGTCACCTGCTGATTTTCGCCGTTCGTGCACCAGAATCGACCCAATCGACCCAATCGACCACAAAGACGAAAAAGTAGCTCACGCTTTCACCGGCTGCGGCAACTCAAGGACATGACCACTCAATTCAAATTCGATGGGCTCGCGATCATCTTCCTGGTCGCGGATTTGGACCGTACGCGTAAGTTCTACAAGGACGCGCTCGGTCTTACACTCACGGTCGACGAAGGCTACATGATGTTCAAGATGCCGGGCGTCGAGCTGATGTTCTTTCAGGGCGAGCCGAAGCCCGGCACTTCCCCGCAAGTGGTGTTTGGGCTCGAACACGGCGGGATCGACACGCTCGCCGAGCGCCTGGTGCAGCAAGGCGTGCAGGTCGTCACGCCGGTGTCGGAGGCGCCTGGTGGATGGTCGGTCGAATACCGCGATCCCGATGATCACCAGCTCGCGTTCTATCAGGCTGGCTCGTTACCGCGACGCATCGCATCGAGCTAGAGGCACCGTGAGCGAGCATGCTGCAGATCTTCAAACAGAGGCCGTGGCTGCGCGACGTGTTGATGGTGATCGTCGTGCTGGTTGCCGTGCGTGCGTATCAGCAACGCGATTTGCCCAGTGGCGCCGCGCCGCAACTCGAAGGTGCGCTGCTCGACGGATCGCATGTATCTCTTGCCGCTCTGCGCGGCGAGCCGGTGCTCGTGCACTTTTGGGCGACCTGGTGTGGCGTATGCCGCATGGAGCAGGGCTCGATCGACGCCATCGCGGCGGACCTCCCCGTGCTCAGCATTTCGAGTCGCTCGGGTGAGGTAGCCGCCGTTGGCCAATACGTCGCCGAGAACCAGGTGCAGCCGCGCGTGATCGTCGACAACACAGGCGTGCTCGCGCAGCGCTTCGGTGTCCATGCGTTTCCCACGACTTTTGTGCTCGATCGCAACGGCGACATTCGCTTCCGCGAGGTCGGCTTCACGACCGAGCTCGGTCTGCGGGCAAGGCTCTGGCTCGCCGGCTTGGTGCCGGCACGCTGACGATCACTCGCCCTGTTTTTCGAGCAGCTCCCGCACCTCTGTGAACTGCTCACGCAGCTCGTCCAGAAAGAAGCTCACGAGCGCCGAGGGGACCAGCTCTTTCGGCACGCCGGGGTTGTTGCTGCCCCGGCCATGCAGCGCGTTGATTACGGCTCGGATGCGGTCTACACGGGCTTCGTCTTTGGGCGTGGTCATGGTTTCACATCATAGGTTTTCTCGCCGTTCGTGCAAAATCGCGCTGAAGGTTCGCTTGTGGCGCGCACCGTGCAGCCCATAGCGGCGCAGACAAGATCGTGCGCATCCCTACACCGAGACTCAGGATTGCAGCTACAGGCTTGTCGGTGTGGCGGCCTCGACAGGCTGAGCAAACCGCTGTATCAGCGCGAGCTACGGGGTAACGACGCATTCGCGTCGACGCCGTACATCCGGAGGTTCTCAGTGTCGGGCTCAATGAAAGGCATGCAGCGTTGGCTGCTCCTGCTCTTGTTGATCGGGCAAGCAGGTTGTTATCGCGCGAGCTTCTATACAGATCCCAAGCTGGTTCGCGGCTTGGAACACGATGAGTGGACGAGCTTCTTCGTGTTCGGTCTGGTGGGCACGCAAGTCATCGATGTGCGCAACTTCTGCGAGGGCAAGCAAATCGCGGAGGTGAAGACAGGCGGAAACTTCGCCACTGCCTTTGTCTCTGCCATCACGTTCGGCATCTACACGCCGCGCAAAGTCTACGTGACTTGCGCCGCCGGTCCCGGCAAGAGCCAGCAGTTCGGCAGCCTCCGCAAGCTGCAGCTCGATGTCGATAGCGCAGGCCAGCCCACGCGTGCTGTGATCTCGACCGAGGCGGGTCGCACCCAGGTCGCGCAGATCACGCCAGTCGGGCCTGACACGTACAGCATTCGCTATGCTTCGGGAGGTGCACGATGAACGCGATCAAAGCGGTAGGGTTGGTCGTGTTGGTGATCAGCAGCTCGGCTTGTTTCACTACGACTTTGCGCTCGGGGAAGCCCGCGAACGCGCCGCGGCTCGAGAATGATCGGCGCTGGCACCATGGTGTGATCTGGGGCATCGCTGAGCTCAGTGGCCCTTACGATTTGAAGAAGATTTGTCCTAACGGCTGGGCCGAGGTCACTACTGAGACTTCGTTCTTGAATGGGCTTTTGACTTCGCTGACGTCGAGTGTCTACACGCCGCAGAGCGTGACGATTCGGTGCTCGGGCGAAGAGGCTGAGCCGAGTGAAGAGGCAGAGGAGACTGAGGGGGAGGCTGCCGCGGAGAGCGGCACTCGGAAGCTTTAGTCGCAGCGGGTTACGACTGTCTGTGGGCGCCTGCGCTTGCAGACAGTCGGGCCGGTTACGGTTGTGGGAAGTTAGTTGCGGGTGCGCGAAGGATACGAGCCCAGCACTCGCAAGGACAGGGTGTTCACGCGCACGCCTTCGACTGCTTTGGCGACGTTGGGGTCGCTGAGGTTGCCCTCGAAGTCGATGTAGAAGATGTATTCCCACGGTGTGTTGGGGCGCGGGCGCGATTCGATCTTGGTCAGGCTGAGCCCGTGCTCAGCGAGCACGCTGAGGCAGCGCACCAGCGCACCTTTTTCGTGGCGCGTCGTGAGAATGAGCGATGTCTTGCAAGGTACCGCGAGCGCGAACTCGGCCGGTTGCTTGGCGGCTACCACGAAGCGTGTGTAGTTGTTCGACTGGTTGGCGATGTCGCGCGCCAGTACTTCCAAGCCGTACAGCGCTGCGGCGTGTTCTCCGGCGACCGCTGCTTGATCGCGCCGGCCTTCGTCGCGGACCTTTTTCATGGCCATCGCGGTGTCCGTGAAGGAGTGCACGGCGGCGTCTTTGAGTTGGTCCAAGAAGTTGCTGCTCTGCAAGAGCGCCTGCGGATGCGAGAAAACGTGGCGGATCTCGTCGAGGCTTGTGCCCGGCAACGACGCTAAGCAGTGCTCGATCTTCAAGACTTCTTCGCCCACGAGGTGCAGGTCGAGGCGGGCGAGCAGGTCGTAGGCGTCGTTGATCGAGCCAGCGGTCGTGTTTTCGATGGGCTGCATCGCGAAGTCGACTTGGCCCGTGAGCACGGCGTTGAGTAGCTCGGCGAAGCTGTTAAAGCCGACACACACGAGCTCCTCGACGCGCTCACCGAAGTGACGCTCGGCGGCGACCTTGCTGTAGGCGCCGTCCGTGCCTTGGTAGCCGACGACCACGCGCTTGGGGAGACTGAGCATGGTGAGGGGGTAGCACGGGCCGGTAACCAATTCCTACAGCCTCTGCAGCTCCGTACGGGGAAGGGGGTGTTCGGCCGCAGCTGTGAGCGGCCATTCGGCGGCGCCATTCCCGGCCGCGGCGCCCCCAGGGTCGAACGTGGTCCATGGCCCCGACATCTGGTATTTCAAAGGCAGGCTGGCACTTCGTGGGGATGGTGGGAAATCCATGCTGCACCTCGATCAGCTTCTGGCGGAGCCTCGGCATCTTGTGGTGATTTGCGGAGGGGCCGTCTCCGGGTCCGAAGCCGCAGCCATCTGCGCCGCGCGAGGAATCCTCGCGGTGGTGCTCGAGCAAAACACGCGGCCTTACGGAAAGATCGAAGACGGTCTGCCGCGCTGGCACGACAAGTTGCGCCGGCAGGAATACGCGCGCATCGACGAGAACTTGTCGAAGCTGGGCGTGTTGTTCGTGCCGCGCGTGACTGTGGGTCGCGACGTGATGTTGCCTGAGCTCGCGGGGCGGCCCGGTGTCTCTGCTGTGTTGCTCGCGAATGGTGCTTGGCGCGATCGCCCACTCGCGCTCGACAGAGTGGATCGCTTGCAAGGCAAAGGATTCGTCTACCAAAACCCCTTTGTCTATTGGTTCAACCACTACGAAGACAACGACTATGCGGGTCCGGCGTACGGCGTCGAACAAGGCGCGATCGTGGTCGGCGGCGGCTTGGCGTCGGTCGACGTCGGGAAGATCATCAACCTCGAGCTGTATCGCAACGCGCTCGCACAGCGTGGCATCGACGTGTCGATCGTCGAGCTCGAGCATATGGGCATCCCGAAGACGCTTGCCGCACATCGACTGAAGGTGGAAGAGCTCGGTGTCGAGGGCGCGACCATCTTCTATCGTCGGCGCGTTCAGGACATGCCGATCGCGTTCCCGAAGGACAACACGCCCGAGCAGATCAAGCGCACAGAGCTTGTGCGCGAGAAGATGGTGAAGATCCTCGGGGAGAAGTATCTGCTGCGCGTCAAAGACTGCCATATCCCCGTCGCCACCTTGAGCGATGGCGAGCGCTTGCGCGGGCTGTGCTTCCGGCGCAGCCGTATGGAACACGGCAAGCTCGTCGAGGTCGCGGGCAGCGACTGCGAGGTCGAGTCGCCCCTGGTGATCAGCTCGATCGGCTCGGTGCCGGAGCCGCTGCCTGACGTTCCGCGCAGGGGTGAGCTGTACGACTTTATCGACGCAGCGACCGGCGCAGTGCGCGGGCAAACAGGTGTGTTCGGCTTGGGCAACGTGCTCACCGGCCAAGGCAACATCAAAGACAGCCGCGAAAACGCGCACGAGATCATGGAGCGTGCCGTGCTGATGTACCTCGGCATCATCGAGCGACCGGACGCCGAGACGTTGCTCGGTGTCGTCCCCGCGCGCCGTGAACAGATCGCAAACGTCATCGATCAAGCTGTGAGCGCGCCCAAAGCGACACCGGAACAGCTCCGCACGTTCATGTCATTCGTGTACTCGCGCTGGCGCGAAGTCGACTATTCCGGAGATTACGCCAGCTGGATCGAGCGCCACCGCCCGACCTAAAGCGCTCACGCGGGAACGTTTGCGAACACACGGACGGCATCGGTACACTCGGGTATGGGTTTGCAAGTAGGTCAGGTTTTACGGGAGGCGGCGGTGCGCTCGCCTCATGCTTGTGCGGTCGTGGACTTGGGGCATCGGGCCGAGCAGCGCCGTTCGATCAGCTTCAGCGCGATGCACGGGATGGCTTGTGAGGTCGCGCGTGTGCTCGCTGCACACGGCGTGGGCCGCGGCGATCGCGTAGCGCTCGTCACAGAGAACAGCGCGGAGGCGGCTGCGGCTTGGTTCGGCGTCGTGTATGCGGGTGCGGCCGTCGTGCCGATGCACTTGTTATCGGCCGCGGGCGAGCTCACAGAGCGTTTCGCGCACGCAGGCGTGAAGGTCGTGTTGCACGACACACAGCGCACATCGTTGGTAATGCAAACACTCGCACAGGGCACGGTGAAAGCGCTGTGCTTGGACTCACTCGACCTGCTCGCGCCGCGCGAAAATGTGCCGGTGGAGCTGCGTTATCCGCTCGACATGAGCGCGGCCGACACTGCGATGGTGCTGTACACGTCCGGCACAACGGGTCGGCCCAAAGGTGCGTCGATCTCGCATGCATCGCTGCTCTTGCACACGCTGCTCTTACTGCAAAACGCGCTCGGTCTCGACGAGCAATCGCGCGTGCTGTGCGTGTTGCCGCTCTCGCATAGCTACGGCTGTCGCTTGGCGATGCTCGCGCCGTTCTACGCGCGTGCGCGCATCGTGATCATGCCGCGCTTCGACGCGACGCGCTGCTTGCACGCGCTGCACAGCGAAGAAGTGTCTTGGTTTCCCGGTGTGCCCACGATGTTCACTGCGATAGGTCAGCTCGGCTCAGATCAGCAGGACATGCACAGCCTCACGGATGCACCGCGTCCATCGCGCCTGCGCTGGGCGTTGTGCGCGGGCGCACCACTCGCCGACGAAACGGTGCGCCGCGCGGAGAGCGTGCTCGGCGTAGAAGTTCGTCAGGGTTACGGAATGACCGAAGCCACTTTCTCTACGATGAACGCGCCGCCCGATCAGCGCGTGGTCGGCTCGGTCGGTAAGCCCGCATGGGGTGTCGAGCTACGGATCGTCGATGCTGAGGGGCGCGATGTCGCGCTCGGGCAGACCGGGCAAGTGCTGGTGCGCGGGCCGAACGTGATGACCGGGTACTTGTCCGATGCCGAGGCCACTGCGGAGGCGCTCTCGGATGGTTGGGTGCACAGCGGCGATGTGGGCGTGCTCGATGAGCAAGGTCGGCTCCGCATCGTCGATCGCATCAAAGACCTGATCATTCGCGGCGGATACAACGTGTATCCCTCGGAAGTAGAAAACGCGCTTGGCGCACATCCGGATGTGCACGACGTCGCGGTGGTCGGGCGGCCGGATGCGTTTTATGGCGAAGAAGTCGTCGCGATCTTGGTCGCCCGCGAGGGCAGCCAGCTGGACGTGCAGGCGCTGCATGCGTTCGTCGCAGAGCGTGTGTCACGCACCAAGCTGCCGCGGGAATACGCGCTCGTGTCGCAGCTGCCGCTCGGCGCCTCGGGCAAGATACATAAACGCACATTGCGTGACCAGCTGCTGACAGGTCAGCTGAAAGCCGAAAAGATCACCGGGTAATTGCGATGTAAGTGATAATCAGGTTGGGATAATCCCATGCGTATTGGCTATCTAACGAGTCTATATCCTGCGCCTTCGCACACGTTCATTCGCCGTGAAGTGCTGGCGGTTCGCGAGCATGGAGTCGACGTCAGCACGTTCAGCGTGCGCATGCCGAACGAAAAAGAACGCAGCGCCGCGGCGGATAAGCAAGCCCACGGGGAAACGTTCTACCTCCTGCCGATGAGCCCGGCTCGCGCCGCGCGCGCGCACATCACGCGGCTCGCTCGCAATCCCCTGGGCTACGCGCGTACTTTCGGCCTCGCGCTCAAGCATCGCGTGCCGGGCGTCAAAGCGTTGGGCTTGTCGATGGCGTACTTCATCGAGTCGATCGTGCTCGCCGACGAGCTCGAGCGTCAGGGCGTGACGCACGTGCACAACCACTTCGCGAATCCTGCTGCGACCGTCGGTTACTTGGCCACGCGTCACCTCGGCTTGCCGTGGAGCCTCACCCTGCACGGCATCTCCGAGACCGACTACCCCGCGGGCAACTTGCTCGGCGCCAAGCTAGAGGCTGCGGACTTCGCCGCGTGCGTGTCGCACTTCGGTCGCGCCCAAGCGCTGCGCCTCATTCCGCCGGAGCACTGGGACAAGCTGTTCATCGTCCGCTGCGCGCTCGACCTGCGCGCGCTGCCCGAGCGTCCGACTCGTATCAACGAGAGCGGCCGCGTGCGCGCGATCTGCGTGGCGCGCCTATCGCCGGAAAAAGGCCACATCGGCTTGCTGCGCGCGTTCGCCAAAGCACAACGCAACGGTGCACGCGACAGTGAGCTGATCCTGGTCGGCGACGGTCCCGAGCGCGAGCGCGTGCTCAAAGCGATCCAAGAGCTTGGCCTCGAAGGCTCGGTCCATTTGCGCGGTCACATGGCGGAGCAAGACACGCTGCGCGAAGTGGCGCAGAGCGATCTGCTCGTGCTCGCGAGCTTCATGGAAGGCCTGCCCGTCGTGCTGATGGAAGCGCTCGCGTACGGCTTGCCCGTGATCGCGCCGCGCGTCGCAGGTGTGCCCGAGCTGGTCGAGGAGAACGTGCACGGCCTTTTGTTCGCACCGGCGGCGTGGGACGAGCTCGCCGAGCGTTTGCAGCGTTTACTCAGCGACGCTGCGCTGCGCCAGCGGCTCGGCGGAGCAGGGCGCGCCAAGATCGAACAGGAGTTCGAGATCTCGCGCGCCGTGGCCCCGCTGGTCGAGCGCTACCGCAGTGAACAACCTGCGATCAGCCGTGCTGCCACACCTGCCACGGACCAAGTCCACGGGTGAGCAGCTCGTCGAGCTGCATCTTGTCCTTGAACGTGTCCATCGCGCGCCAGAAGCCATCGTACGTGTGAGCGATCAGCTGGCGCTTCGCGATCATCCGGTTGAACGGCTCGATCACAAGCTCTTCGCCGGGCTGCATGTAGTCGAACACATCCTGGCGGAACACGAAGAACCCGCCATTGATGCGCAAGCTGGAGCTGGTGACGAGCTCCAGCCCGGTCGCGAGCCCTTCATGATCAGACTGCACGAGGTGGAACGAGTAGGGCGCCGGCACCGTCACGAATGATCCGGTCTTGCCGCGCTTCTTGAAGTTCTCGACGTACGTGTGCAGGTTCAGATCCGACAAGCCGTCGGAGTAGTTGGCTAGAAACATCTCTTCGCCTGCGAGATGCTTGCGCACGGCCATCAGGCGCTGCCCGATGTTCGAGTGCAGGCCGGTCTCGACGAAGGTGATCTTCCAGTCTTCGATGTCCCTGTGGAGCATCGTGATCTTTTGCCCGTTGTCTTCGAGGCGAAAGTCACCGGACACCGTGGGATCATACTTGAGGAAGTAGTTCTTGATCGCGGTCGCGCCGTAGCCCAGGCACAGGATGAATTCGTTGTGCCCGTAGTGGGCGTAGTACTTCATCAGGTGCCACATGATCGGGCGTGAGCCCACCTCTACCAAAGGCTTCGGGATCTGCTCCGAGTAATCTCGAAGCCGGGTCCCCATACCACCGCAGAATAAGACGACCTTCATTGCGTATTTCCCCGTTGGTTCTGTGACTCGTAGCTACGCAGCAAACCGTGCTCAGCCAACATATCAGCCGCTTTCCGGATGGTCGAAAATGGCATACGCGATCGTTCCGCGATGTCCAGCAGCGAATGGCGGCCGTCCGACAGATTGAGCACCCAGAGCAAAGCGAGCTGAAGGTCGGCGACGTTGGTGCCGCCTAAGGCTTGGTACAGGCCGCGCTTGCCGAGCTGCGGCTCTCCGAAGGGCTGGAGATTCTGGTAGCTGTGATTTTGATCCAGCGTCTCGATCACGCGTGTCAGGACGCGCAGCGACGCGTGGAGGTTCTCGGGGGTCACGAGCTGCAAGTTGTCCGCAGACGTGTGGTATTGCGGAAAAAGCCCATGCCGGCCGCGCATCAGGCTGCCGACGGGCAAGCGGAAGCCCGGCGAGTTGTATTGCCGCTCGTCGTAGCCGTACGGGAAAAAGTCGATGATCTGATGCGGATAGCCGCTGTGCGCCAGCACATGCTGGACCACCCGGTCGATCTGCTGGTCTCCAAAGACCGTCTTTTTGTACGTGAAGGGATGCGCGTCGCCGAGGCAGGTCAGCGTGAGGCCGTGGCGAATTCGCTGCGCATTCTCCTGGTTCCGAGCCAGCCAGGTGATGGCGCCGATCGTGCCCGGTGCAAACAAGAAGCGCAGCGTATGGCGGCGGGGCTCGCGTTTCGCGAACGCGCGTGCGAGCAGCGCCGCAACGGCGAGCCCAGAGTTGTTGTCGTCCGCGAGTGACGGGTGACAGACGTGCGCTGAGATCAAGATCTCGTCCGAGGTCTCGCCGGGGAGCACGGCCTCGGCGTAGCTGAGGTGACCCGGCGCGAGCGTGGAGTCGATGCAGACTTCGTACTCGTCGTCCGTCAGTGTTTGCAGCTGATCGTGGCTGACGCAGAAGCCCCAGTTCTCTGCGTAGTACGACGTGCGGTACGGAATGAGGGTGGGTTGATCCGGCAGGCTGAAGAGGTGCTTCACGAGCTCGTCGCGCGCGACGCGACGCCGGATCGGCACGCTGTAGTTGAGCACGTGCAGGTTGTGCGTCTGGAAGTCGACCAGTTTTCGTCCATGAATGTCGGCGATGTAAGCATCGCGGATGTTCCACTCGTTGGGCACCGTCCAATCGAGCACTGTTGTTCCACTCGGCACTTCGTGCACTCGCAGCGGTGCATAACGCCCGAGCATGGCCAAAGTGTCGCGGACGCCATTCCCCGTGATGCTGCGACAGATGGGATAAAGTTCCTCAACCAGCGCGTACAGCTCGTGTGCTTCCGGATCCAACGTCGTCGTGTCGCTCATGTTCAACCTGCGTGTTGAGGCGATTAACCACGTAGCGTGTTCTGGCGCAGGAGTGAAGCCGCAACATGCTCCGATGCACACTGTGGGCATACACGCGAACGCATGACGATTGTATGTGACACAAGCTCTATGCTTCGCGCTTGCTAGCGTGCAACGGACATGGCAAGCATTTGCTGCATGACTTCACACAGCTGTCGGTTCTGCAGCGCGAAGCTCGAGCACACCGTAGTCGACTTGGGGATGTCGCCACTTTGCGAGAGCTTCCTCTCCGAAGCGGAGACTGATTCAGTCGAAGCGTTTTATCCGCTGCGCGTGCAAGTCTGTCACGCGTGTTTCCTCGTGCAGCTGCCCGCGTACGTGCAGCGCGAAAGTATTTTCACCGAGTACGCATATTTCTCGTCGTACTCAGCAGCGTGGCTCGAGCACGCGCGTGCGTACGTCTCGATGATCTGCGAGCGCGAGGTGCTGAGCCGCGACAGCTTCGTGATCGAGCTCGCGAGCAACGACGGTTATCTGCTGAAGAACTTCGTGGAGCGCGGGGTGCCCTGTCTCGGGATCGAGCCTGCGGCGAACGTCGCGAAGGTCGCGCGCGACCGCGGCGTACCGACCGAAAACGCGTTCTTCGATGTGGCCAAGGCGCAGCAGCTAAAGGCGGCAGGCCAATCCGCCGACCTGATCGTCGCCAACAACGTGCTGGCTCACGTGCCGGACCTAAACGCGTTCGTCGCCGGCATCGCTACCTTGCTGAAGCCACAAGGTACGGTGACGGCCGAGTTCCCGCATCTGCAGCGCCTGTTCGACGGCAACCAGTTCGACACGATCTATCACGAGCACTTTTCCTATTTCTCCTTGCTCACGATCGAAGCCGTGTTCGCCAAGCACGGGCTGACGGTGTTCGACGTGGAAGAGCTCTGGAGCCATGGCGGCTCGCTGCGGATCTACGCCCGGCACAAGGCTGATGGTTCGCGGTCTGTGACGGGCATGCTGCGCGCGCTCCGAGACCGCGAAATCTCACTGGGTTTCGACCGGATCGAGACCTACGCGCGCTTCGATGAGCAAGTGCGCGCGACCAAGCGTCAGCTGCTCGCGCTACTCAGCGAGGCCAAGAGCGCAGGCAAGCGAATCGTGGGCTACGGCGCGCCCGGCAAGAGCGCGACGCTGCTGAACTACTGTGGAATTCGCACGGACTTCCTCGACTTCACCGTCGATAAAAATCCGTACAAGCACGGGCGCTACTGTCCGGGCACTCACATTCCGATCTTGCACCCCGAGGCGCTCGACGCTGCACGCCCGGACTACATCTTGATCCTGCCGTGGAACGTGAAGGATGAGATCATGACGCAGCTCGCGCACGCGCGGGCATGGGGCGCTCGCTTTATCATCCCGATTCCGGTAGCTACCGTGGTGTGATTCCCCTCGCGCTTGTCACGACGCCCCATAAGCCGCCGAGCGAACCCTTGAAGATCCTCTGTGTCGGCGCACACAGCGACGACATCGAGATCGGCTGTGGCGGAACGGTGCTGCGGCTGTTGGCGGAACGGCCCGGATCCACAGTCGATTGGGTCGTGCTCTCGTCCAATCCGGAGCGGGAACAGGAAGCGCGCGCCAGTGCGGCCGAGTTTCTCGCGGGTGCGGGCAGCAGCAAGGTCTGGGTGGAGAGCTTCCAGGAGAGCTATTTCCCGGCCCATTGGGTGGCCATCAAGCAGTTCTTCGAGACCGTGCGTCGCGCAACCGAGCCCGATCTCATCTTGTGTCATCGGCAGAACGACCGGCACCAAGACCACCGCGTGGTGGCCGAGCTGGCCTGGAACACGTTCCGCAACCACTTGATCTGGGAGTACGAAATTCCCAAGTACGAAGGGGACTTGGGCCGGCCCAACCTGTTCGTGCCGCTGTCAGCTGCACAGGCCGAGCGCAAGGTTCAGCTGCTGATGAAACACTTCGCGACCCAGGTGCAGCGCGGCTGGTTTCGGCCGGATACATTTCACGGGCTCATGAGCATCCGCGGTGTGGAGTGCGCGGCCCAAGACGGGCGTGCCGAAGCGTTCCACGCAGCTAAGCTCGTGGTCTGACAAACAGTGGGGAACCCCCGAGTGTTACGGAAAGGGTGTGTCGGATGAAGGTACTTGTGACAGGACAGCTGGGCTACATCGGCGTGGAAATGGTGCCGGCGTTGCGTGCCGCGGGCCACGAGGTGGTCGGCTTAGACACGGGCCTCTACAACGAGTGCGACTTCACCGCGCCGCCGGATCAGGTGCCGAACATCGACGTCGACATGCGCGACATCACGCCCGAGCACTTAAAGGGCATCGATGCTGTCATGCACTTGGCCGCGCTCTCGAATGATCCGCTGGGCGATCTCGACAAGCAGCTGACCTACGACATCAACCTGCACGGGTCGATCCGCTTGGCTGAGGCCGCGAAAAAGGCCGGCGTGAAGCGCTTCATCTTCTCGTCGTCGTGCAGCTTGTACGGCGCGGGCGGCGATGATTTCTTGGATGAGAGCGCTGCGTTCAATCCGGTCACTGCGTACGGCGAGTCGAAGATCAAGGTTGAGCAGGCGCTGCAGAGCTTGGCTGACGACAACTTCTCGCCGACGTACATGCGCAACGCGACGGCGTACGGTGTGTCGCGCCGGCTGCGCGCGGACATCGTGGTGAACAACCTCACGGGGTACGCGCTGACCACCGGCAAGGTGCTCTTGCAGAGCGACGGCACGCCCTGGCGTCCGCTCGTGCACATCGGCGACATCATCCACGCGTTCATCGCTGTGCTGCAGGCGCCGCGCGATGCCATCCACAACGAAGCCTTCAACATTGGCCGCACCGCGGAGAACTACCAGATCCGCCAGGTCGCCAACATCGTGGCTGAGGTCGTGCCGAACTGCGAGGTCAGCTTCGCTTCCGGCGCGAGCGCGGACATCCGCGACTACCGCGTGAGCTTCGCCAAAGCCGAGACCAAGCTGCCGGGTTACAAGCCGAAGTGGACGGTCAAGACCGGCGTGGAAGAGCTCTACAACGCGTACAAGAAAGCCGGCCTAACCAAAGAGCAGTTCGTCGATGCGCCGACGTTCTATCGGCTCAAGACCGTGCGCGGTCTGCAGGCGCGCGGCATCATCGACACCAAGCTGCGCTTCAAGCACTGAGCGAAGAGGCGAGATTGGGTCGCCTAAGACGCCAGGAAGAGGAGCAGACGCCAAAGAAGAGAATCAGGGGTTTGAACCCCTGATTTCTGCTGGCGTCTTCGGAGTTCTCTGGTGTCCTAGGCGAACCTCTGCGCTTTCGATACCAAGCAACAGACCCAGAGATTTGAATCGCCAGAAGAGCGCCAGGGACGCCAAGTGAAAGAGAGAATCAGGGGGTTAGACCCCTGATTTCTTCTTGGCGTTCTGCGGCGTTCTTTGGCGTCCCTTGGCGATTAAACTCTACTCAGCAGCGGCGGGCGTTTTGCCTTCGGGCCACGGGGTCTTTGGGTTGAAGACGATGCCTGCCATTGTGCCGCGCAGCGCTATCTGTGCTTTCCACAGGTCGCCGTGGGCGACGAGCTTGCTCGTGTCCAACAGGAACCGAATGATGCCGTTGGCGTAAGCGTGGATGCCCATGTACTTGCGCCGCACGAACAACTGGTTGCGGTACAGGTAGTAGAAGTTCGGCACGCGCTTCTTGTCGTTCTCGAGGAAGATCGAGATGTCGCCTGTTTGTGCGCGCAGATGAACCATCTTGCTGCGCCCGACGATCAGGCCAGGCCGCTGGTCCGTAATGCGCATCGTGTACTCCAAGTCCTCGCCCCAGATGACGAACTCGGCGTTGAGATTGCCGAAGTCCTCGAAGGTCGTGCGAGGCATGAGCATCGCGCTCATCGGTGAGCCACGCACCGAGACGATGCCTTGGTCGAGATACAGGCCCCAGTCCGGACACTCGCCAGCGCGTCTGGGACGCGTGTCGATGTGCGGCACATTGTTCGCGCGGCCTTGGCCGTCGACGGCTTGGGAGACGAGAAAGCCGACTTGTTCGGGCGCCGTGAAGTTGCGCTCGTAGGCTTTGACGTGCTCTTCGACCGCCGTGGGCTCGCAGATCACGTCGTCGTCCATCATGTAGCCCCACTCGACTTTCGCCTTTGCGAAGCCGTGGTCGAGCATGTACGCGAAGCCACGAGCGGCACCGATGTTCTCCTCGATGCGTACGATCTGAATGAGCGGGCTGCCCAGCGCGCGAAGCGCGTCACCCGTTCCATCAGAGGAGCCGTTGTCGATCACGATGATCGACTTGAGTGGATGGGTTTGCGCCAGCAACGCTTGGACGCAACGCAGCACCAACTCACGGCGATTGTAGGTCAACACCAAACCGTGGATGTCCAGACTCATTTCCCCGCTTCACCCGTTTCCGAGGCGGCACCTCGTCTGACTGTCGCGGCTCCCCACAAAGCCTCGAACTTTGCGCGCGCGACAGCGTTCTCAGGCCGCTCTGGTTGGAGCCTTAGCATGCCGGAAACCGATGTAAAGTCAGGGCTCGGCGCCGCCCGAGGAGCTTTTGGCTGTGCCCTCTTTGGCGATCGATGTACGTTACGACGGCCGTTTTGACACTTGCGTCGAAAGCCGCGGTTTGACAGAGGAATGCCAACTTTGTGCAGCAGACCGTATGCAACTTGTCCGAGCTGGACTCGCATTTGGGCGGTAGCCGGTGTATCAACGGCGTCCCACTTCCCTCCACGCCCTCCACGCGCTCATCACGACCCGCGAGTAGGCACAATTCAGAGCAAAGACTACCGGAGTGCCGGTTGAAGTGACCCGGTTCAGTGCAGAACATGCAGCTGTGCAGCCAGCGCAACCGCCAGCGGACTCCGGACGCGAGTCTCAGACCGCCGGCGTGTCCTCCGGCAAGTTAGCCTCGAGCGCGCTTTGGCGTGCGATCGAGACTGCGGGCACCGAGGCTGTCGCGTTTGTGGTGTTCACGACGCTGGCGCGTCTGCTCTTGCCCGGCGACTTCGGCGCCGTGGCGCTCGCGACCTCGATCATGACCGTGCTGCAGGGTTTCCTGTACTACGGCTTCACCGAAGCGCTGATCCAAAAGCCGGACGTGAACGACGTGCACCATCGCACCGTGCTCGCTGGCAACTTTGCGATTTCGTTTACGCTCGTGTCTGTGGGCATGCTCTGCGCGTGGCCACTCGGCTGGGCGCTGGGTCGGCCGGAGTTCCCGCTGATCTTCGCGGCGCTTCTGCCGAGCTTGCTGTTTCGCGGCTTCAACTCGCCGATGCTCGCAGCGCTGCGGCGCGAGATGGACTTCCGCTCGATCGCACTGCGCACGCTCGTCGGTGTCGCTGTCGGCGGCGTGATCGCTGTGTTCATGGCGCGCAGTGGCGCAGGGCACTGGGCGCTGGTCGTGCAGCAATGGTCGGCTGAGATCATCGGCTTTTCAGTGCTCGCAGCGACTTCGCCGGTGAAACCATGGAAGCTGCGCTGGAACACCGCGGCGTTTCGAGAGCTGATCCCTGTGGCGCTGCCAGTGATGGGTGCTGCGGTGCTGGCCGTGGCCGCACGACGCCTCGATACGTTTGCGCTCGGCATGTATCTGCCGAATGCCGCCGTTGGCATCTACTTCATGGTGTATCGGCTGGTGTTTGCGGCCCAGATGGTCACGCAGCACGGGCTGTCTGAAGTCGCGATGGTCGTGCTCTCTAGCCTGAACCAGGACGCCGAGCGCTACCGCACCGCGCTGCTGTACGCGCTGCGCTTGATGGCATTCATCTGTGCCTGTGCGTTCGGTCTGCTCGCGGTCGCGGGACCGTGGCTCGTGCCGTGGGTGTTCGGGCCCTCGTGGTTGTCTGCCGCCGAGCCGCTGCGCGTGTTGTCTGCGCTCTCGCTCGGTGGCGCGATCGTCAGCATCGCGGGTGTGACGTTGGTCGCGAGCGGCTACGCCACTGCATTCAGCCGCTTGGCTGTCGGCTCGGCGATCGCGCAGCTGATCGCGGTCGCGATCTCCGCGCGTTGGGGGTTGATGGCGGTCTCTTGGAGCATCGGTATCGCGCAGTGTTTGTCGGTGATCCCCGCGATCAACATGCTCAGCCGCTACTACCAGCTCTCGCAGCTGCGCCTGTGGGCCGAGCTCGCGCCCATCTTGGGCCTGTTCGGCACGGGCTTCGGGCTGTCGCTCTGGGTGGCCGCGACCTTGCCCGCCGAGTACTACCCGCAGCCACTGGCTGCAATATCTTTTTGCGCCGTGATGGGTGTAGGTGGACTCGTGCTGCTACGCCGCGAACGCGAACGCCACCGCGACTCAGTCGCACAAATGGCAGCCGTCGCCGCGCAAGATTCCTCGAATGATGAATAGACCGCGCCCGCTTCGCTAAAGGCGCAGCCTGCGGCGGCACGCAGCCGCGCGCCGGCATGAGGGAGGTGCGCACTGAGCGTATCGAAGCTGTCGCGGTATTCGTGGTATGGACCCGACGCCATGGCATCGTCGTTCGCTCAAGGTTTGCGGGCTCGTATCTCGGATGGGGTCGAGCATTTGTTCCCTGCATATTTTGCGCTCGTGATGGCGACGGGGATCGTTTCGATCGCTTCGGTGTTGCGTGGGATTCCGGTGTTGGGGTGGATGCTGCTGTGGTTGAACGTCGTCGCGTACGCGGTGCTGATTTTGCTGCTGATCGCGCGCTTGATTCGCTTTCCGCGACGGGTGCTGGAGGATTTGCGTGACCACGGGCGCGGGCCGGGGTTCTTCACGTTGGTCGCGAGCACGTGTGTGCTCGGCACGCAGTCGCTGCTCATCGCTAAGAACGTGCAGATCGCTTGGGTGATGTTCGCGCTCGGTCTGACTTACTGGGTCATGGTGATGTATTCGTTCTTCACCGCGACGATCCTGCGCGAGCAGAAACCAACGCTGGAAGCTGGGATCAATGGCGCGTGGCTGATCGCCAGCGTGGCCACGCAGTCGGTGTCGATCCTCGGCACGCAGCTCTCGCCGTACGCTGGTGAGGGCCGCGAGGTGCTGCTGTTCTTTACGCTTTGTATGCATCTGCTCGGCGCGATGCTGTACCTCGCGATCATCACGCTGATCTTCTATCGCTTCACGTTCCTGGAGATCACGATGGAGCGGCTGACGCCGCCGTATTGGATCAACATGGGCGCGGTCGCGATCGCGACGCTCGCAGGCTCTACGTTGATCTTGCATGCGGAGATCTGGCCGATGTTCGCGCTGCTCGTACCGTTTTTGCTCGGCATCACCCTGTTGTTTTGGGCGACCGCGACGTGGTGGATTCCGCTGTTGATCATCTTGAGCTTGTACCGCCACGTCGTGAGCCGCTATCCGCTGCGTTACGATCCGCAGTACTGGGCGCTGGTGTTCCCGCTCGGCATGTACACCGTCGCGACGTACAGGCTCGCGCAGGCCACCAAGCTCCCATTCCTCACGGAGATCCCGAATCGCTTCATTTACCTCGCATTGTTTGCTTGGACGCTCACGTTCGTCGCCATGCTCCGTCACCTGGCGGCGCGGCTCAGTAACCGTCCTGCGCTGTAGCAACTGTCACCACGGCAGTGGACCGTCTTCGTTCGAGAATGTGCCGGTGGGCCCGTGCTCATCGAGCAGCGCGAGTCGCACCGGCTCGCGCGCGGCTTGTTCGACGCTGCGCGTGCCTTCGAAGTTGTTGAGCGCTGTCTTGGTGAAGCCGGGGCAGGCCGCATTGACCTTGATGCGCGTCGACTCGAGCTCGATCGCAAACGAGAGTGTGACCGCGTTGAGCGCGGTCTTCGACGCGCTGTACGTGACGCCAAAGAGCGAGCGATACGGGCTCTTCGGGTCCGCGTTGCCCACCAGCGAGCCGACGCCGCTGGACACGTTGACGATGCGGCCTGCCGGCGCTTCGCGCAGCAAAGGCAAGAGCGCCTGCGTGACTGCGATCACGCCGAACACGTTGGTCTCCCAGACTGCGCGTACTTCGGCCAGCGACGCGATGCTCGCACGCGAGCTCGCCACGACTTCCTGGAGCCCGCGATTCGGCGCGCCGGCATGCGAGATGGCCGCGTTGTTTACGAGCACATCGAGCCGCCCGAGCTCACGCCGGATGCGCTCGGCCGCAGCGCTGATCGACGCCTGATCCGTGACGTCGAGCTGGAGCGCGATCGCGTTTTTGCCGACGCTCTTCGCAGCGGCCTCGCCCCGCTCGCTGCTGCGCGCGCCGACCAGCACCGTGAAGCCCTTAGCGGCGAGATCTTTGGCGATTTGTAGACCGATTCCTTGATTGGCCCCGGTGACCAGGGCGACACGTTGGTTTTGCATGCCGCTTTTCTGCGGCAGTTTGCGTGGGGCTTCTTGGCTGTTCTTGGCGCGATTCTCCCGATTCTTCTGCCAAGAATGAACAAGCCGCCGGCCGAGCCGGGCCCTATGCTTTGGCGATGAACGGGTCTGTCGAGCTTCCTGTGTCGGTGCCGGGCCTACGCGCCGTGCGCTGGACCACCGAGTCGCTGCACGAGGGCATCAAGGACTACTTCGCGGTTGGGCGCACCGAGCTCGGTCAGAGCGAGTGGTGGGGAAACGGCAAGGTCTGGCGCAGCGCGCCCGGCTCGATCCAGGTCAAGCAACCTGGGGATGTGCATCGCGACCTCGCGCGCCACGGGCCCACGACGTTCATGGTCGTGACGTTGCCCTCGCAGGAGCTCGCGCGCGCGACCGAGCACGCCAAGCTCAGAGCAGTGCCGCAGCTCGAACGGGACGACGCCCGCGCGCTGCCGTTCCATCGTCTCCTCGACGCCGTCAGCGGCAACGCCGATCGGCTATCGCTCGAGGTCGCGCTCACCGAAGCGATCAGCGCGTTCAGCACGCTGAGCAGCGGGAGCGTCGACCCCGCGCGTCCGGTGCGGCGCGCGCTTTCGTACTTGCACGAGCACATCAGCGAATCGATCACCTTGGACGATCTCGCTGCTCATGCGGAGCTCGACAAATTCCATCTGTGTCGAGCGTTCCGCGCGCAGATCGGCATGCCACCTCACGCTTACCTGACGCATCTGCGGATCTCGCGTGCCAAGGCGTTGCTGCGCCACGGCACACGTGCATCCGAGGTCGCAGGCTTGGTCGGATTTTACGACCAGGCCGCGCTGACGCGGCACTTTCGACGCATCGTCGGGACGACGCCCGCGCGCTTCGGCAAATCGCGGACGAGCGTCGCGCTCTAGTCTAGTGTTGCGGCTGAGCATGTTCCGCCAGCGAGCAGCGTCGTGCTCGCGCGCGAAGCTCTATGCGCTTGATCGGCGAAGGCCATGCGCGCAGCTAACTCGTGCTTGGGCGCGCGTTGGCGTGGGTCATGTCACATGAAACGTTGGATAGCACGCAAGCGTCAGGGGGCTTTGCTGGTGGGATCTTGCGCGCGCTCCGTGCGTTCCCAGGCTTGTTGTTTGCCTTTGCCGAAGAACCCCAGGTAGACCGGGAGCTTCCACAGGATGTACTTGGGGATGGCGAGCAAGTCGCGTGCGCGCACGAGCTCGCGACCGTAGGCCCACCAGCCTGCCAGGACACCGCAGCCGATGGCTGCGAGGCTCAAGCTGAAGATCGCAAACGGCACAGCACTCGCGCCGAGCAGAGCAGCCAAGGCGCACAGCACCGTGCCGGCGATCAGCGACATCGCCAAGAGCGAGAGCGGCGGCACTAGAAGCTCCAAAGACAGCGCGCATAGCTCGACGCGGGCTTGCAGGAGGCCGCGCAGCATGAGCCTCGGCGCGTACGTGAACATGGTGTGGAGGTGACCGTGCTCCCAGCGCGTGCGCTGCTTCGTCGCGGCTTTTTCACCCTCTGGCAGTGCGCTGGTGACTGTGACGTCGGGGCACAAGCGCGGCGCGTGGCCGAGCTTGGCGAGCTCTAAGCCCATCACCATGTCTTCGACCAGGTTGTCGTCAGTCGGAGGTGCTTTGCGCAACACAGCCCAGGGAAATGCCATGCCGGTGCCGGTCAGCAGACACGGGAAACCGAGCGCTGTCAGGCCACGCGGACGCACGCGGTTCTTCACGAGGAATGCGAGCGCGGAGACGATCGAGCGCGGGCTGGGATTCGGATTCGGCACGAGCACGTAGTCCGCTTGGACAGGTGCGTCTGCTTGCAGGGCGTCGTGTGCGAGCCGCGCGAGCCCGCCTTCACTGAGCTCGCAGTCGGCGTCGACGATGATCATCACGTCCGGTGGATCTTGTGCGAGGCGCTCGAGCCCATACGCGAGCGCATAACCCTTGCCGCGGCGCTCGGGGTCGTTGCGCTCGATCACGTTTGCGCCGCTCTGAGCGGCGAGCTGTGCTGTGTTGTCGGTGCAGTTGTCGGCGACTACCCAGAGCTTGGTGCTCGGGTTCAGCTGCGGTGCGAGCGCGCGGACGGTGTGCTCGATGCCAATACCTTCATTGTGCGCCGGCATCAGCACCGCGATCTTGGGCGGCGGCTCGGCGCGCGGGACGCGGCGCTCGGTCCGATACAACGCGCCCAGCACGCACTCTATGAAGAACCACAGGCTCGGCACCGCAGCGCACATGGCCAAAAGGACGAGGGGCAGGTCGATGAGCATGCGCATGGAGGTCGGACCCTGTGTTGATTGTAGCCCTTGTGCAGACGCACGGAGAGCGTGTTTTGGCCGAAGTGTCTTGGCGTCGCTGTCTGCGCGGGCCCGAACCCGCATGCGGTGTAGTATGCGCCCAGAAACACATTAGGAGGCGTTTGATGATCGAAGCCAAGGCGGTACGCATCGTAGGCAAGGGGGACGTGGACGCACTACAACTCGGCAGCATTTCCGTGGCTGAGCCGGGGCCCTCGGAGCTGCTGGTGCGGGTCGCGGCTGCGGGCCTGAACAGGGCGGATACTCTGCAGCGCAAGGGCTTCTATCCCGCGCCCAAGGGCGTGATCGCAGACGTTCCGGGGCTCGAATACGCGGGCGTCGTGGAGCGGGTAGGCGAGCGCGTTCAGGACTTTGCAGTGGGCGACCCGGTGATGGGTATCGTTGGCGGCGGCGCGATGGCCTCTCACTTAGTGGTGCACGAGCGAGAAGCCGTGCGCGTCCCTTCGGGCATGCCGCTGGAAGAAGCGGCGGCGATCCCCGAGGTGTTTATGACCGCGTACGATGCCGTGTTTGGCCAAGCGGGCTTGCGCATCGGTGAGGTGCTGCTCGTGCATGCCGTGGGTAGCGGCGTGGGGACTGCAGCGCTGCAGCTGGGGCTTGCGGCTGGCGCGCGTGTGTTCGGAACCTCGCGCACGGAGGACAAGCTCACTCGCTGTCGTGCGCTCGGCTTGCAACACGCGTTGCTCGTGAAGGACAAGACCTTCGCGAAAGAGCTGGGGCAGGGCGCGGATGTGATCTTGGACAGCGTCGGCGCCGCCTATCTAGGTGAAAACATCAACGCGCTTGCGACCGGTGGACGGATCGTCGTCGTCGGTCTGCTCGGCGGCGCGACTGGAGAGCTGCCACTCGGTGCGCTGCTCGCGAAACGCGGACGCGTGATGGGCACAGTCCTCCGCAGCCGTGCGCTCGAAGAAAAGGCCAGCTTAGCGCGCGCGTTCACGCGCGAGGTGCTGCCGCTGTTCGAGCAAGGCAAGCTCAAGCCGATCGTAGACAGTGTCCTGCCGATGAGCGAAATCAAGACAGCGCATCAACGCATGGAGAAGAACGACAGCTTCGGCAAGATCGTGTTGCGCTGGTGAGCTTCGATCAGAGCGTGTAGCGGTGCCTCACCTCGGCGCGCGTTCCGTGCAGTGCGATGCTCCCGCCGGGGTGCAGCACGTGCAGCCGTTCTTCGCTGAGGCCGCGTTTTTCGGCCTCGGCGAACACGAGCTCTGGGCCGGCCTCGAGCGTCTCGTCGCTCAGGTCGTACGCGCCCCAGTGCATGCCCACGAAGTGCTGCGCTGACAGCGCTTCGAGCGCATCGAGCGATTGCTCCGGGCTCATGTGCTGCAGCTGCATGAACCAGCGCGGCTCGTACGCTCCGAGCGGCAGGCAAGCAGCGTCGATGCCGCCGAACACTTTGCCGATCAGCTCGAAGCCAGCGAAGTGCCCCGTATCGCCCGCATGATAGACGCGGTGCGTCCCCTCGAGCACGAAGCCACCCCACAGCGCCTTGTTCAAGTCGAACGCGCCGCGACGATGCCAGTGCTGCGCGGGCACCAAGTGTACGCGCACGCCATCGAGCTCCACGTATTGCCACCAGCCCAGCTCCACCACGGGCGTGCATTCACGCGGCAACATACCCGCCATCCCGCGCGGTACGACAAACGTAGTACGCCCGCCGTTCACCCGAGCTAGCTGCGAGAGTGCGCTCGGATCCAAGTGATCATGGTGCCCATGCGTAACAAGCGCCGCCGTCAGCTGCGTGAGATCGGCTGGCTGAAGCGCAGCAGGCGTGACGCGCGGAACGAGCCCACCCGCGCGACCAAAGATCGGATCGATCACAAACCGCTTACCATCCAGATCCGCAAGAAACGAAGCGTGCCCGATCCAAAACAACCGCGAAGCCGCGCTATCGAGCGCTGAGAAATCCTTCAAGGCTGTCTGCGGCACGGCGAGCGGCCGAACCTTATAACCCGGTGCACGCTGCACATTCGCCTGCAACTTCCAGCGCAACACATCGCCCAACCCCGGCAACGAACCACTCTGCCAACCATTCCGAAACTGCTCCCCCGCCCGCTCAGCCGTGAAATACGGGGCAAACGTCTCACGTAGCGCATCCGGAATAGGCGTCTGGTGAATCCGCACCGCGCTATTTTAGCCCTTCCACCGCCGCAACGCTGTTATGTCCGCAGCATGGGTGATTAATACGTCGCTAGGTAGGGTGTTTCGCTTTGGGTGAGAGCTGGACTCTCGGGGACCGAAAGCCGGCCAGCGCGTGCGACCGCCCACGAGGCTCGCTTCGCCGCTCCACCATAATCCGGCTGTTTCTGGGTGTCGAAAGTTGTACTCTCTGCAGGGGCCGTATGCTTGCAGACGGAGGCTTCCATTTCATATGTCAACTACTCGGCACGTGAGCTCAACGTCAAGATAGTCTACTGCGGACCAATCAGTTCAGGCGCAGAGTCGTGCATCGAATACATCTTCAGTAAGACGCCGCCCGATTCGCGAGGGAAGCTAATTCGTTTCGGCGATGGCGAGGATGCAGGGATTTTCTTCAACTTCGCGCCTCGAACGCTGGACGAAATCCGTGGCCTGCGGGTCCGATTTCATCTCTATAGTCTCCCTGCACACGCCGCTGGCCGACGGGTGATGTTGAGAAACGTCGACGCCATCGTGCTTGTGGCCGATGCACGGGTCAGTAAACAGCGCTCGAATGTCGACTACCTCGCACAGCTCCAGAGCGAGCTTGCGGGCATTGAAGGGCACTATGAGCTCGGCTCTTCACCCTTCGTGATTCAATACAACCGGTCGCAAAACGCCAACGGAGAAGCGCATGCGTCCAGAGACGCGCTCTCCCGATCACTCAACGCTTCGAGCGCGCCCGAGTTCGAGACCTTTGCGGCAGAAGGTTTGGGTATTTTCGATGCGCTCAAGGCTGTGGCGAAGCTCGTACTGATTGAGTTGCGTGACAACACCAACTTGGCACCGAAAGCTCGAAGTGCCGCATCTGTGCACGCTTCCAGCACGAACTCGCCGGAAGCGAGCGCACCGGTAGCGGCGGCGATCGAACCGGCGGCGATCAAACCGGCCGCGATCGAACCGGCAGCCGCACCACGCCTGCTGACGGAAAGCTCCATAGAAAGTATCGCATCATCCTCGGAGAAGCCGGCTTTCATCAGCGAGCCTCCACCGCCTTATCGAAGTCGCGGACTGGGCTTCGATCCGGCAGCCGTAGAGAAGCTGGAACGTCTAACACGGCAGCGAGAACGCCCACGGGCCGATGAGAGCGAGTTGCTCAAGCAAGCTCGCGAGCGAGACATCGACGAGCTCGTCAGGGAGCTGTTACATCAGCCCGCGCCGCGCACGGGGGATGTCGTATTGGACTGCAGGCTCGAGAAAGTTGTAGGAAAAGGGCACTACGGAACAGTGTGGGTGGCTCGACATGAGCCTTCGAGAAAGCAGCGCGCGATCAAGTTTCTGGATCGTGATCGCCTGGGATTGGGCCTCTACCTCTATCACTTCCGCCGAGGCGTCAAGGCGATGGAGCATCTCGAGCGGGCTAAGGGTGGTCGTCCTGCGGGCATCGTTCGGCTCTATGATGTCGACCCATCGATGCTTGCCTTTTCGATGCGCTATCTTGCAGGCGGCAACTTGTACGAGTTCGTTCGAAGGTTGCGAGGATTGCGCGGCAAACTACGCGTGTTTCGCACCGTCTGCGAAGCGGTCCAGTTCGCGCATAGTCACAGCGTGCTCCACCGCGACATCAAGCCTGCCAATATCGTGATGACGCCGAAGGGCAAGCCGGTACTGACTGATTTCGATATCGCAGACTTGTTATTTGTCGATACCATGACAGCGACCGGCGCTGGCACCATTCACTATGCCGCACCGGAGCAGTTTGAAAAAGGCGAAGGACACAGATCAACAGGGCTGCGTTGGAAGAACGAGCGTCGTGATCCGACGGCTGATGTTTTCAGTCTTGGCCGACTTCTTCAGTTTTTACTGCTCGAGAAGGATCCGCAGGCCCGATTCGAAGACGTTCCCGACCTTCTAGAATTGAACCAACAGCCGGAGGGATTGGTTCGCATCGTACGCAAGTGCACGCTGCGCGATCCAGCGAAGCGCTATGCGTCAGTCGCTGAGCTTCTGACCGATTTCGATGTATTTGCGAGCAGCCCTAGTAAGGTTGGAATTGGTTCGAACGGAGTGGCCGTCCCATCGATGTCTGCGAAGTCCGTGCAACCTCAGCCGCCCATGTGGAGGCGCGAGAGCATCGTCGCGGCGCTCGTTGCCGCAGCCGCCGCTCTGGGTGCGGCGGTGGTGGGCATCCTACCGAAGCTAATCGGCATCGATGATGACGAGAAACATGCCCCTGCAGTCTCCAAGGCGGAAGCCGACTCCGGGAACAGTAGAAGGTCGCGCGCTCCAACCAATGATGAGCCGAAGGCAACCTCGCAAGTACGCGGTGCAGTTGGCAATGTTACGACCGATCTGTCACCCGCATCATCGAAGACCACGGCGTCGACTGAGGTCACCATCCACGGCAGTGTGGAGCTCGTCAGAATCCCGGGTGGAACGTTTGCCATGGGATCACCGGACGACGAAGCCGAACGTGGTCGCGACGAAGGCCCCCAGCATCAGGTCACGATCTCAGACTTTTGGATAGGCAAGTACGAGGTCACCAACGCACAGTTCAGTCGCTTCCTGCAGGCAAACCCAGAATTCGCGAGACCTCGCGAGTTGACGCAGCCGGAAGCTCCGGACAGACCCGCTACCAACGTCTCGTGGAATACCGCGTTGGCCTACGCGCGCTGGGATGGCGCGCGGCTTCTTAGGGAGGCGGAGTGGGAATATGCAGCTCGGGCTGGAACGATAGAGAGTCGCTACGGAACTTTGGCGAAGGTCGCCTGGTTCGATGAGAACGCTGACGATCTTCAACGCGTTGGAATGCGCGCGCCCAATGCGTTCGGCGTCTACGATATGCTGGGGAATGTTTGGGAATGGTGTTCTGATCCGTACGGCCCCTATGAAGCGAGCGCGCTATTGAATCCCTCGGGAGCGAGGAAAGGGCCTGGTCGTGTCTTGCGAGGTGGATCATGGAACAACCCAGCCAAAGCCTTGCGTGCAGCGAATCGGCTCTGGGGAGCACAGGACTATGCAGTCGGCCATTTGGGGTTCCGAATCGCTCGGGACATAGCACCCGCAAAACTGCGACAGTAGGTCAGGGCGATCGCATCAAAAGGCGCGTGATCTCGATCACTTCTGACATGACCCTGGCGCCAGATCCGCATTCGTGATCGTCTATGCCCGCTGCAGCAGCGGCACGACGATACGGAAGGCGATGATGAG
>Ga0209082_1000065_pt1 | contig 66745 bp, 50 predicted proteins | sample ColdCreekSource_FD_184127 | JGI IMG/M metagenome (GOLD analysis project Ga0209082, IMG submission 184127) | Groundwater microbial communities from Cold Creek, Nevada to study Microbial Dark Matter (Phase II) - Cold Creek Source (SPAdes) (version 3) | ecosystem: Environmental > Aquatic > Deep... | reverse complement strand
CCTTCAGGTGCCCGTCAGCCGCATTGCGGCTCGGCACGATGTGTCAGCTCAGCAGGTGCGGTCCCAGCAAGAGGGGTGGGTCATTTTTAGCGAGCACACCCGGGTCATTTCTCGCGAGCGGTGAAGTCTTGCCGTATTCACCGGTGCCATATTCGTAGATGTAGTCGCCCAAGTGGATCACAGCGTCGAGATCCAGGCGCTCGCTGAGCGATCGATACGCATGAAAATAGCCGTGTGCGTAGCTCGAGCACGAGGTGACGCCAAAGCGCAGCTGTTCCACGTTGCCGCTCGGAGCAGTGCGAGTGCGGCCGATCGGCGAGCTGACATCGCCGACGACAAAGCGGTAGTAGTAGAGCGTGCCCGCTGCGAGCCCATCGGCATCTACTTTGGCCGTGAAGTCTCGACGGCTATCCGTGAGTAGGCTCCCGCTGGCGACCACTTCACGGAAGTCGAGGTCGGTAGCGACCTCCCAGTGCAGCGCGATCGTGCTGGACAGATCGATCGGTGTGACGCGCGTCCACAGAATGACTGCATCGGGCAGCGGGTCCCCGCTCGCGACACCGTGCAAAAACATCGGCGTCTCACCCGCGGCGAGCGCGCTGCTCTGGCCGACGCTGTCAGCTGCGGCGTCCCCACAGCCGATCGGCAGTGAAAGCCAGGCAGCAAGGCCACCGGCCTGACAAAGAAGATCTCTACGCGTGATCCACATGCCGAGACGCTAGAGGCGAGTCGCGCGCGCCATAAGGCGTAACGCGCGTGTTCGCGAGCATGTTCTCATCCCGCTACAATCGGCACCCTGGCGTCACAAACATCTCGCAAACCTGAGCCACGCCGCGAACGGATGTGTCACATGTTGTGCTCCGCGCTATGTCGAAAGCGCGGAGCACTCGGCCCCTCGGCATGTTCACTCGCGTACAACCAGCTCGTGATCGCTACCGCAGCTATGCGCTGCAGACCGATGCGCGGTGTTTTCCGCGAGCCCGAGCGTTTTGCGGTTTCCAAGCGGTCGCCGCGTGCTGCAACTGAGCGCTCTTCAGTGCTTCAGCTCGGGCTCAGGGGCGGGAAAGTCGCCACAGTTACAACCTTCGTGGTCACACCCGCGGCCGTCGGCACAACGCTGCCTGTCGACTTCGCCACGCTCGACAGCATTTTGAAGAGCCTAGACCGCGGGGATTAACACTACTGCTCCCAATCTTTCGTGGTGGATCGCGCGGGGCCCGGTTTTCACAGGGTCCGTGGGCGACGAAGGAATGGCCACTCCCCTTTCGAGGAGCACACGGGCGCTGTGGAAAGCGGGAACAAGCGAGGCGCCGCGAAAGATTGGGAGCAGTAGTGTTAAGGCCGCGTGTGCGTACGGAAGAACTCCCAGATCACATCGGTGTTGGTAATGCTCGTGCTGTTCGCGCCGACGATCGCGCAAGCTGCGTCGACACCGGTTCCGCAGTTCGGGCTTCCAAACCACACGTGCCCTCCGCCCTGTACGGTGCAGCCCGTGACGTCGACACCGGCCGGACAGCCTTCGTAGCTCGTGCAGGTTGTGTCACCCACGCTGGCAGGTTGTGCTGCCGGCTTGGTGGTGAGCATGCAACCGTTCTGCTCTGCGATGCGATCGAGCGAGGGCTTGTGCACGGAGTACGCGACCAGACCGTCTTCGGTGCCATGGATCGCGAGCACCGATGTGCCTTTTGCATTGCAGGCTGCGATGTCCGACTCCGCTTGAGTGCCTCCTCCGATGTCCGCCGAGCCGATCGCCCCTGCACCGGGCGCGACTGCTACAAAGATGTCCGATGCTTCGCACGCGATGCGGAAGCTCATGTAACCGCCGTTCGACAGGCCGGTCCCATAGACGCGCGTCAGATCGACGTTCAAGTGCTCGGAGACCTCGGCGAAGACCGCACGCACGAAGCCGATCTCGTCGAGCTTTTGTGCTGCGGCATCCCCGCAGCAGGTGCCACCGTTCCAGCTGTTGGCGTAGCCGTTCGGCATGACCAGAATAAAGCCTTCTTTGTCGGACTTCTCCGGCATGCCCGCGCCGTTGATGCAAAACAGCAATGCATCCTGACCGAGGCCGTGAAAGCAAAACACGACTGGCATGGGGACGTTGGGATCGTACGAAGGGGGGACGTGGACTTTGTATTGCCGCGCCATGCCCGCTTGGTTGGGCAGGCCCGTGATCTCCAGGAAGTTGGGCATCGCTAGCTCGGGCGGATAGTCGCCGGCTTTCCAGTCGCCGGGGCCGGTGCTGCGCGGAGCTGCGGCGCCTGCGCTGCCGCTGTCAGCTGCGGTGCCCGCGTCTGCGGGTGTGCCTGAGTCTTCGTCGCTGGCGGCTGCAGTGCCTGCTGTGCCAGCTGCGCCACCGCTGCCGCTCACAGCGGCAGGTTTGCCCGCGGCTGCACCGGCGCTCGTTTGGGCGCTGCCCGCACGTCCTGCATTGGCGCTGGATGGCGATCCGGATGTGCCAGCGTTGTTTGTGGTTCCAGCTTGTCCAACGCTCGATACAAAGGGCGTCGACGCTGGGTCGCTTGCACCACACGCGGCGCACAACAAGAGCACAAGCCAACGCCAGTTGGAGCCGTTTACGTCACGTGCTGTCAACATCGTTTCCGCCTTTGATGCGCGTTGCGGCGCGCGCGCCGATAAGTAACTGTACGGTCACTTATGTGCGTTGTGGCGCGCTGTCAAGCTCACGCTAAATGCAACGAGCGTTCGTTTTGGTGGCCATTGTGTTAGTCCGTATCCGAGATGACCAACACTCAGCCAAGCCGACCCCGAAAGGCCAAGCCGGCCAAGCCGGCCAAGCCGGCCAAGCCGGCCAAGCCGGCCAAGCCGATCAAGCCGGCCAAGCCGCGTCGCTTGGGGCGTCCGCCAGGTCAATCCGGTGAAGACACTCGCCGTGCGATCCTAGCCGCTGCCCGAGATTCGTTTGCGCGCAATGGATTCGAAGGCGCAACCAACGGAGAGATCGCTGGCGCCGCAAATGTCACGAGCGCCGCGATGTACCGGCACTTCGACTCGAAAGCAGAGCTGTATGCGGCGGCAGTCCACGACGCGCTCGCTGACTTGATCCCGCGGTTGCGACAGGCGGTCACGAAGCAGTCGAGCGTGCGCGGTGCGTTTGCCGCGCTGCTCGGAGTTGTGGGCAGCTTCGACGCGCAGCAGCTCGGCAGCGTGCGCTTTCTGTCAGCGCTGCCGAGCGAGATGCAGCGGCACCCTGAGATCGCCAAGCGCATGCTCGCGGATCCTGGCGAAGTGTTCACGATCGTCCATCAGCTGGTCGAGTCCGGCGTGCGCAGCGCAGAGATCTCACGCGCCAAAGCGCCGCGTGTCGTGTCGGTCATGATCTCGACTTTCATGGGCGTGTCTGCGTACTCGAACACGCTCGGACCGAGCTTCGCCGAGCACGCGATCGCAGGTCTGGTCGACTTGATCGATGGCGAGCTGTTTACTTCGTGAGGCGTGCTTTGATGTCTGCGTATGCCCGCTGAATTAGCCCAGCGAGCGCGACCGCATCGATCGTCTCGCCTGGCCGCAGCTTGACGTGACGACCGCGCTTGCCAGTGCCTTGTAAGATCTGACTGGGGTCATCCAGCAAAGCACCGAAGAAGAAACCGACGTTGACGTGCTGCTTGTACGCATTCACGTAACCAAACGCCGCGTCACCCACGCATGCGGTCGGCATTCCGTCATGCATCAGCTCACGCACGTCGCTGCCGCAATGGCGCATGTGCGCAAACCAAACTTCTACGAACGGGCGCAGCTCCACGCGCTGCACGCGCAGCCAGTCATCGATCCCAGGCTCGTGTTTCACTGCAGTCGGAAAGCGCAAGATGCCGTTCATGGCGCAACTACCCCCCAACCCACTTGAGGTGAGCGCGCCTCGCTTGGTCTTTGCCCCGTTCGCGGCGTTCTCCTCCTCAACGTAGGCACCACTACGCTTCGTCGTCGGGCCTTGCGAGCGGCACCCCACAGGGATTTGCTTCACGGCACAAATCCACGGCGCGATCCACACTCACCTCAAGTGGGTTGGGGGTTACCCGAATTCTCATGCGCCGTCCAGGTATGCTCACGCGGAACCTCGGGGTGGCTCGATGAGGATAAAGCTTGCTCTAGTGCTCGGATTTGTCGTGCTTGGTTCTATATGGGCGTTCGCGCCTACCACGATCACGCCACTCGAGCTGACCGGCGTTCTGGCACTTCCGCCCGCGCATCCGCCTGCAGGGATGTCGATCAGCGCGCTGCCCACGGCGGATCTCCATTCGCGGGCGGGCTTTGCGTTTCGCGGCGGATCCATGTCCGAGACGCGGGTGTTCTCGCAGACCGCGCTGCTCGTGCGTCATCCGCGCGGCGATCTGTTGTTCGATACCGGGCTCGGCATCCACGCGCGAGACCATTTCGGGACGATGCCATGGTTGATGCAGACGTTCACGCAGCTCGATCTGCGTAAGCCGGCCGCGCAGCAGCTGTCGGCGGCAGGGTACGTTCCCGAAACATTGGCCGGCATCGTGCCGACACACATTCACTGGGATCACATCAGCGGCGTGCCAGACTTTCCGGGCGTACCCGTGTGGCTCAACGCGAACGAACAAGCGTTCGCGCAAGACGGTGGCAGGCCGAGCGCGCTCTACCGCAGCTTCGGTGAGGTCCCGACGCGCGAGTACGCGTTCGACAAGCGTGCCTATTTGGGCTTCGATAGCAGCTTCGATGTCTGGGGAGATGGCGCGATCGTGCTCGTGCCTGCGCCCGGTCACTCGCCGGGCTCGATCCTCGCGTTCATCACGCTGCCATCGGGCAAGCGCTTTGCGTTGCTCGGCGACTTGGTCTGGCAGAGCGACGGCATCACCCGACCGGCGGAGCGTCCGGGCTTGTCGAGCTTGTTGGTGGACGACGATGCGGAGCAAGTGCGTCATGGCATCGCGCACGTGGCCGCGCTGCAGCGGCGCTTCCCCGAGCTCGTGATCTTGCCGGCGCACGATGACCGCGCTTGGTCCAAGCTTCCGGTGTTTCCTCAGAGCCTGCCGTGACCGCCGCCATCCGCTGCAGCCATTCAGCGGATTTGAGCTATTTCTCGACCATGTAGGCGCACCTCCGGGGGACAGCGTGAATTCGATTCGCAGCGGCGGTCGCGGGACGAGCTCCGCGACTCCCGATCTCCGCGGATTTTGTTGCCCCGTTTGCGTGCTCGATCTGCACTTACCCAGCGCAGAAGACTTTCCCGCTGGAGCGCAGACATGTCGAGAAAACCGAGTCTCTATCAGGTTCTTGCCGGTGCTGGCTGGCTCTTGTCTGCTTGCGCGTCAGAAGCGGCCGACCCGGGAAGTCGTGGTGGTACGCGCGGGGTAACGAGCTCCCCTGGGACCACGGCCAATCCTGGCACCGTTACACCGGGTCCCAGCACCACCACGCCCACGAGCGGCGCAGCAGGCAGCCCGCACGTGATCACGCCGGCGACCGTGCCGATCACGCCTGGCATAGGGCCGAACGGAGACGGCGTGTGCGAGATCGTCCAGCTGGTCACCAACCCACAAGTGCCAGACATGATGATCGTGTTGGATCGCTCCGGCAGCATGGAAGACGGCGGACGCTGGGATCCTTCGGTCTCTGCGGTACGTAAGATCACGACGGATCTGCAGGCGCGCATTCGCTTCGGGCTCGCGCTGTTCCCGGAGTCTGAGGACTTCACGTGGACGAGCAGCAGCTCCAACGGTGGCATCTCGATCTCGGTCGGCGGCGGATCGAGCTGCGCGCCGGGCAAGGTCGTCGTGCCGATCGCGCCCATGAACGCGGGCCCGATCGACACGCAGCTCGACATGACACAACCTAACGGTGGCACGCCCACGTCCGAAACGCTGATGAAGCTGGTCGCGGATTACGCGGACACGGAGCCTGCTCCCGACATGCAGCCGCATCCGAAGTTCGTGTTGCTCGTGACCGACGGTGCGCCGACCTGCCCGAACGGTCGCGGCGAGGACACAAATCAAGCTGACATCGACGCGAGCTACGCCGCGATCGATGCGCTCACCGAGCGCGGCGTGAAGACCTTTGTGATCGGTTACGACACGGCCACGCCCGGCAACGAGATGCTCGCGCAAGTGCTCGATGGCTTCGCGCAACGCGGCGGCACAGGCGATCAGATGCATCGCCCTGTAGAGGACGAAGCGAGCTTGACCGCTGCGCTCGAGAGCATCACCGCGACCATCTCTTCGTGCAGCTTCACGTTAGACAAGGCGCCCGAGCGCGCCAACTACGTGCTCGTGACGCTCGATGGCAAGCAGCTCAACCTCGACGATCCGAACGGCTGGCGCATGTCCGACGACAAGACGGTCGAGATCGTCGGCGAGGCTTGCAATACCTTCAAGACCGGCACGCACCTGCTCAACGCCCAGGTGCAGTGCATGGTCGTTCAACCGAGCTGACCCTGTTCGCGAAGGTACTGCGCGAGCGCGCGCTGCGCGTCCGGCTCGCCGTGATTGATCGCGATGCGACGGGGGGGCCCGGCAGCGCGCCGAGCCAGCTCGCGAGCTCTTCGGGATCGGCGTGCGCAGACAGGCCATCGAGCGTTTCCACACGCGCACGCACCGGCACGCGCTCGCCGCCGAGCACCACATAGTCTTTGCCGCTCTCGGCTACACGCTGGATCGCGCGTCCGGGCGTGCCCGCACGCAGGTATCGGGCTTCGGTAGCTGCTCGATCAGGTGCCCGACGATCCGACCTCCCGTGCGCATGCCGCTGCCCGCGATGATAGCCAGGCACACTCTGCGCCAAGCGCCTAGGCTACGCTGACCGTGTCGCTACGCTGGGGATCCGTCGCTGGTCGAGCGCTGGGTGCGCCTGCAAAGGCCGGTGCGGGCAGGCTGGCGAGCGCCAGACTGGCTGCCGCCATGCACACGATGGTCAGCAGCAAAAATGGCTCGTAGTTGCCCGTGCGGTCGTGCACGGCTGCCGCCGCGAGCGGCCCAAATGCGGTGCCGATCGAGAGCGCCGTGAGCAAACCGCCGTAGATCGTCCCGAAGTGCTTGAGCCCGAAGTGACGCGTCGTGAGGTACACGATCACGTCTACCTCGGATCCGAGCGTCAGCCCGATGATGGCTGCCGCGAGCATCTGCGCGGGCCTCGTGCTGCCGGTGAGCAGGAGTAGCGCACAAGCGAGGATCGGCAGCAAGAACACCGCTGCGCCGACGAGCGCTGCGCGGAAGCGATCGAGCAACAGACCCGTGAGCAGCCGACCAGCGATCGAGAACAAGCCCACCAGTGAGGCCACGCCCGCTGCCGCCATGGGCTCCGCGCCGCGGTCCTTCAGGATCGGAACAAAGTGCACGACCAGCGCGATGATCGTGAACGTAAACAGCATGCTCGCGAGAAACAGCCGGTGAAAGATGCTGGAGCGCAGGCCTTCGCGCGCGCTCACGCCAGTCAGCTCGATCGCCGCTGTCGGCTGCGCTGGCTGGTTGCGGCGCGTGTCGCGGGCGCCGCGGAAGAACAGCAGCAACATCGGGAACGTGATCACAGCCCAGAGCGCGCCCTCGATCCGCAGCGCGGTGCGAAAGCCGTAAGCGCCGATCAGATAGGTCGCGAGCAACGGGAACACGGAAGCGCCGATCGATGCGCCGCACAGCGTCACTGCGAGTGCCAGGCCGCGCGAATGCTCGAAGCGGCTCGCGACTGCGCTCGTCCACACGGTCGCTTGCACCGGCAAAGTCGCGAACGCGAGGATGGCCCACAAGGCGTACCAGTTTGCATTGCTGCCCGTGGCTGTGCCGATCAGCGCAAACGCCGCGGAGGTGAGCAGCACGCCGAGCAGACCCACGGTGCGCGGGCCGATGCGGTCGACCAGGGCGCCGACCGGCACGCAGAAGATCGCGTTGATGAAGGTCGCGATGGTCAAGCCCACGGTGGTTTGCGAGCGCGACCAGCCGAACTCGGTTTGCAGTGGCTCCAGATACGGTCCGAGCCCGTAGATGTGGATCACACTTGTCGAATAGCCCAGCGCTGCTGCGATCGGCAGCGTGAAATAGCTGCGCCACTCCACGCCGGCTCCGCTTTTGGAAGAGCTCATGAATCACCTCATTGCCGCGAGATTGCCGCGAGCGCAGCTCACGGCGGCGCTCGCCAGGTATTCATATGTGCTAACAGGAAACCTCTGCGCTGTCTCGCAAGACCCCACGCTGCGAGCGTGCGCTCGGGCTCCAACACTTACAGACGTTCTAACAGTTGAACGGTGAGATCTAAGTGTTCTGACGCTCAGCCGAGCGCCCGTCAACAAACCTGGCGGCCGTGACCGAGCACAGATCCACTGTCGACTCGTTCGCGGCCCACTTTGGGAAGCACACGATGCCCACGATGCCATTGCATAAATCGCTGGCTACTCGCGGTGGCACACGTCGTGCACAACCCGGAGGCCTACCTCCAGGCACGGAGCTGCCATGACCATCACCGACGAGTTGTTGACTGCCAATCGCGCCTACGCTGAGAAGTTCCAAAAGGGAGAGCTGGCGCTACCGCCCGCGCGCAAGATCGCGCTCGTCGTCTGCATGGACGCGCGGATCGATCCCGCACGCGCGCTCGGCTTGGAAGAAGGCGACGCGCACGTGATCCGCAACGCAGGCGGCCGGATCGCGGACAGCTTGCGCAGCCTCGCGATCAGCCAAGAGCTCTTGGGCACCCAAGAAGTCGCGATCATTCACCACACCGATTGTGGCATGTTGACGTTCAGCGACGAGGCGCTGCGCGATCGTCTACGCAAGAGCCGCAGCGCTGATGCAGATGCGATCGCGTTCTTGCCGTTTCGCGACTTGGATCAGTCGGTGCGCGACGACTTGGCTGCGTACGCAGCCTCGCCGCTCGTGCGACACGACATTCCCGTGCGCGGCTTCGTGTACGACGTGAAGACCGGACGGCTGCGTGAGGTCAGTGCGCGTTAGCGCTCGCGCACGTAGTCGAGCGCGACGACGCCGCTCGGGTAGGGGGTTGCGGCGTTGAGCTTGAACTGCGTGTGCACGCCAGCAGGGAGCAGCTTCTTTCCGCTGCCGAGCACGATCGGGTAGAGCAGCAGGTGAAGCTGATCTACCAGGTCGTGCTCGATCAGCGTGTGCACGAGCTGATGGCTGCCGTCCGTGATGATGTCACCGCCCGGGCTCGCTTTGAGCTTCTTGATCGAGTCGACGATGTTGTCGCGGATGAAGGTGGTGTTGCGCCACACCGGCTTGTCCAGCGTCTTCGACACTACATACTTCGCAGGGGCGTTCATCAAGTCGCCGAATGGATCGCCAGCCGGCATCGGCTCGAACGCTTCGCCGTGGATCAAGTAGGTCTTGCGACCGAGCAGAAACGCGTCGACGTTCTGCATCAGGTTGCCGAACGCGAGACCGATGTCGTCGTGCCAGAACGGCATGGTCCAGCCGCCATGCTTGAAGCCACCCTCGGTGTCTTCCTCGGCACCGCCTGGTGCCTGCATGACGCCGTCCAAGGAAACGAACTCTGAAACGATGAGCTTACGCATGATGTTCTCCTGAAGTGCGCTTGTGCGGCGCTACGAGATGGCGACGAAGCATCCCTGGGCCGATCGACACGGGATGGCGGTTTTTATGCGTCATCTCCAGCTCGGGTGATATCCCTCACATTATCTGGGCTTTTCTGAGGGCGGAGAACCTCTATGCTGCGAGACTGGCTGCTCACGGTGTAGAGGAGGTCTCATGCGATACGCGCGCAAGTACGGCATCTTTCGGAATCCCGCGGTCACGCGCGAAATCGCCAGCTTGGATGCGGAGCGCGACTGCCAGCGCATCGTGCATCTGCTCAGCGTGTATGAGTTCAACTTCGACCTGAAGCGCGCTGGCGAGCTGGCGCTTTTCTACAGCTACGCCAGCGACTCGGTCAGCCGCTTGCTCGACCGCACCGGCGAGTTCGAGCACCGCGGGCAGCTGCGCTACGACGACACGCAGATCCTGATCGGCGCGTTCATCGAATCGGGTTGGGACGGTGACTTCGGCCGGCGTGCGATCGAGCGCATGAACGCGATCCACGGCCGCTTTCGCATCTCCAATGACGACTTTGTGTTCGTGCTCTGGACGCTCATCCACGTGCCCATCTGCTGGGTTAATCACTACGCGCACCGGCCCTTCACCGAGCACGAGGCGCGCGCCTGGTTCAACTTCTGGCGCGGCGTCGGTGAGCGCATGGGCATGACCGGCTTGCCGTACAACAAAGCCGAGCTCGACGTGTGGATCAGCGATTACGAGAAGAAGCACGTCGTCTACAACGAAGCCAGCGCGCGCGTCGCGCAAGCCACAGTGCGTATCCTCGAGAACTGGTTGCCCGAGCGCCTGCGCTTCGCCGTGCAGCCGGCGGCGGCAGCCTTGCTCGAGCAGCGTGCGCGCATCGCTTTTGGCTACAAAGAGCCGCACGCTGCGCTGACCCGCTCGATCAAGACCGTGATCAAGCTGCACGCACTCGTGTCGCGCTACGTCCCGATCACTAGCTATCCAAACTTGCTCGAGGACCTCGTGACGCGCAGCTACGGCAAGGTGCACGCGCCGGTCGAGCAGCTGGGCGGGCAGACCGAAGTGCAGAAGCGCGCGGCACACAACAAGCTGCGCGCTGTCACGTGATCGTGATCAGCCTCCGCCGTACGGCCGGGTGATCAACTCTAGGTAGTGGCCCGCGGGATCTTGAAAGTACACGCCGCGGCCGCCGTCGTGGTGGTTGATCTCGCCGGGCTGCCTGGCCATCGGGTCCGCCCAGAACTGCAGCTTGCGCTCTTGGATGCGTGCGAACGCGCCATCGAACTCTTCTTCGCTGATTAGAAACGCGTAGTGCTGCGCGGTGAACGTGCCGGTGCTGCGCATGAAGTCTAGGCTCACGCCGTTGTGCGTCTGCACGACCAAGAAATGCCCGAATGGCTTGGGTGGTGGCAGCGCGAGGATGTCTGCGAAGAACCCCGCAGACGCCGCAGGATCCGGCGTATGGACGATGGTGTGGTTGAGCTGTACGGGCATGCCCTGGTTTGTGTGGCGTTTTCTGATGCTTGGCAAGCGCCGCCTGGCACAGCTACGTTGTCACGCGATGGACCGATACCCGCAGCGCATCGTGTGTTTGACCGAGGAGACGACCGAGACCTTGTATTGGCTCGGCGCGCAGGATCGCATCGTCGGCGTCTCGGGATTCACGCAGCGGCCTGCCCACGCGCGGCGCGAAAAGCCGATCGTGAGCGCGTTTACGAGCGCAGACCTGCCGAAGATCACCGCGCTCAAGCCGGATCTGGTGCTCGCGTTCTCTGACCTGCAGGCTGACATCGTGCGCGACTTGATCAAGTCGGGCTTCAATGTGTTCACGTTCAATCAGCGCAGCGTGCAAGAGATCTTGTCGGTGATCGCGCAGCTCGGCGCGCTGGTCGGCAAAGCCGAAGCGGCTGCTCTGCTGATCGCACAGCTCTCGCAGAACCTAGAGCGCGCCGCAGAGAGCGCGCGCCGCTTGCCTGTGCGTCCGCGCGTGTACTTCGAAGAGTGGCCGGATCCGCTGATCTCGGGCATTCGCTGGGTGTCTGAGCTGATCGAGATCGCGGGTGGGCACGACGTGTTCGCCGAGCTGCGCTCGCAGCCAGCAGCGACGGGCCGGATCGTGCAGGCGAGTGACATCGCCGCCCGTGATCCTGAGCTGATCCTCGCATCGTGGTGTGGAAAGATGGTCAAGCCTGAGAGGATTCGTGCGCGACCCGAGCTCGCGACCACTGCGGCCATCCGCTGCGACCGGATCGTCGAGATCAAGAGCACGTTGATCCTGCAGCCCGGTCCCGCAGCGCTGAGTGACGGGCTCGCAGCGCTCGTGGCCGCGATCAGCGACTGCGCCCACAGCATCGCCCGTTAGAGTTGTGTCCGGTTCGGACGGCCGCTGTGAGCTGCAAGCCGGGTTGTCCTCTGCAGCCATACGCGGCCACGACACTTGGCGAATCGAGCAACAAGCGCCTCAGAAATTGCTTGTTTCTTTACGGCAATTCTTACGATCCAGATGAGCCGAAATGCTCACTTGCGGCGCACTGAAAGAGAGTACACACCCCGATCGGGTTGGCGATGCTTGTTGGAGAGCTCATGAATCTCGCTGCGCTGGTGAAAAGGCCTAGGATGGCCGCAGGTTGGCTTCCTTCTCTCTGTACGATCGCGTTGTTCGCGGCGTGCTCCTCGGAAGCGGAGAGCCCGTCTCAAAGTAGTGGCCCGTCGCTTGGAGCGGCAGGAATGAAAGCCGCGGTGGGCGGCAGCGGTGCGCAGGGCCCTCTGGTCGTGCCTCCTGCCAACAAACCTCCTGTGACCGCGGGCAGCAGCGCCGGCCCGGATGCGCCGCCCCGCACACCTGCAGCTGGTGGCGGCGCAGGCGCGCCGGGCACTGGCGCATCCAGCACCTTGCCGTGCGACGTCTCCAGCGTGGTCGCCGAGAAGTGCGGCACTTGTCACGGCAGCGAGCCGATCGGCGGCGCGCCGATGTCGCTCGTCACCTCCGGCGACTTCTCGAAGGAGATCACCTCGGTGCGTACCGATCCGGGATCAAAGGCGATGGTGGCCGCGCTGGTCAAGAAGCGCATCAACGACCCTGCGATGCCCATGCCTCCCGGCGAGCTATTGCCCGAGTCCGAGCGCACGATGTTGAACGCGTGGCTCGATGGCGGCCGCCCCTCGGCAGCAGCAGGCGCCACGTGCGCAGGAGGCACGGGCCAGCCCGAGCCGACCCAGCCGAGCGCGTCGACCATGCGCGTCAACGAGAAGGGCCTCAACTGCTACACCTTCAAGAACCACGGTGTGCCTGAGCCCGGCGACACAACGCCGTACCCGGTGCCGGGTGGCGAGCAGTACGTCTCGTTCTATTTCAAGTCGCCGTGGACCGAGCCTTCAGAGCTGGTCTCGTTTGCGACTCTGTACGACAACCGTAAGGTCTTGCACCATTGGTTGCTTTACACGACGCTCGGCGCCGACATGGACGGCACGTTCTTGCCGGGTATCGGCACGCACATCGGCGACAGCGCGCAGCTGCTCGCGGGCTGGGCCGTCGGTGGCAACGACGTCGAGATGCCTACGGACATCGCGTTGCGTCTGCCCCCACCAGGCAGCGGCGTGATGGTCGAGTGGCATTTCTACAACGCAGCCGGCTTACCGGAGACGGATTCATCGGCGGTTGAAATCTGCGTGCAGCCGGCCGGCACCGCCAAGAACCTGGCGGGTATGACCTGGCTCGGCACCGAGAACTTCAACGGTCCGCTCGGCATGCCGCCGAAGGTCGTCAGCGAGTTCAGCGGCACGTGCATCCCGAGTCGCTTCGGCATGAACGCAACCGACCCGATCCGCATCTTCACGCTCTGGCCGCACATGCATCAGTACGGTCGTCACATGAAGTCGCAGATCACGCGTGCGAATGGCACGACCGAACAGGTGTTCGACAAGCCCTTCGACTTCAACTATCAGATTACCTACGACACAGGCCTCGATCTGTATCCAGGTGATGTGATCACGTCGACCTGCACATTCGAGAACACCTCCAACGCAAGCGTGGCCTTTGGTCCGTCGAGCAACCAGGAGATGTGTTACCAGTTCGCCTACTCGTATCCCGCAGGTGCGCTCGACAACGGCGTGCCCAGCCTAGTCGGTGCGACGAATACGTGTTGGTAGTCGCTTGCTGATTTGAGCGGTGCGGGCTGAACTCGCTCGGTGCTACGCTGCCGAGCGCATGTTCAGCCGCCTTCCTTGTGTCCTCTTGGGTTTCGTCCCTGTGATGTTGCTCGATCTGTCCTGTGCCGCACGGCAGTCCGGGACAGAAACGCCACGCGTGCAGGGGAGCGGGTCGTGCAGCAGGCTGAGCGCCGCCGAGGTGAGCACGGCGCTCGCGCAGAGGCTGACGGCGGCGACCGATGTGCTGAGCTTCGAGCACGCTTGGAGGACCGAGCATCAGGGCGACGTGGCAGGCACAGTCAGTCGCGCGGACGTGGTGCGTGTTGTGCGAGGGCAGAACGCGGACATCAAGGGTTGCTACGATGCTGCGCTGTCGAAGCTGTCGAGCAGTAAGAGCGGCAAGGTGATCGTGCGCTTTATCATCGACGCGAGTGGGCGTGTGCCTGCGGCCACGATCGCAGCAGATGAGCTGGGCGTGCCGGATGTGGCTTGCTGTCTCGCGGAGAGGGTGACGCAGTGGACGTTTGGTCCACCAAACTCGGGGGACTTCGTGGTCGTCGAATACCCGTTCTCTGTCTCTGTAACGAAGTAACCGCTCCTAAGCCGCTACCTCTGTCATGGACCTCGGCGACTAGACGATAACGTCTTCGTCGACCTCACAGCGACGTCAAAGACAATGGTGGCGCTCAAGTCCAGGGCGCCGTCGATGACCAGGGCTGAGTTCGAGTCTGAGTCTAGGCGTGAGCAAGCTTCAGCGCTTCGTGCGTGCAGTTTTCTGAGCGCGTACTGGACCTGTGCTGCCGCGCAGGGCGGCGAGCTTCTTCTGCTGCGCAGGCGAGAGCGCGCGCGTGGCTTCACGAAAGCTCAAGCCCGAAAGCTCCCGGGCATGCTTCTCCACGAACGCATATGTCCGCTGCGGCGTCCGCTTCGCCGTGGACCGCAGCACCCAGCCGATCGCTTTGCGGATGAAGAACTCGGTTTCTGAGAGCATCGGGACAGCCATGCGCGCGAAGTGGTCGAAGTCGCCTTGCCCTTGGAGCAGCGCGTCGTGATGACACAACAATGCAGTGCGCCGAACCCAGAAATCGTCATCGCGCGCCCATTTGTCGATCTGCTTGCGCGCCTTCGGATCATCGGAGAGCGGACCGATGACCTTGGTCGCGATCCAATCGACCAGCGCCCACGTCTTGGCTTCGCGCACCAGCGCGATCAGCGCGGGCAAGTCCGCCGCTGACAGCTGCTCAACCTTTAGCTCTAAGATGCCCACGGCCAGCGCACGCAGCTCGTGCACCTCGTGCGCCCACAGCGCACGCGTAAGCGTCAGCAGCTCCTTATGGTCCAGCGCATGCGCGCGCACAAACGCTTTGGCGACCTTGCGCAACCCCGGCATGCCGACACCGAGAAACTCCAGCTCACTCTTCAGATAGCGCTTCTCCTGCACTGCCCGCTCGGGGTTACCCAGCGCGTCCAGCTGCGCGCGCAAGTCCGCGACATGATCAGCGCTCGATGAGGGGGCAGGGCGTTTACGCGAAGCCATCGCGCTCTCATCGCACAAGCTGCCGCCCGCCAACAACCACCTCCGAGCCCGAGCCGGCCACCTCCTCACCAATGAATCCGCTCGCGCCCTCGCACGTTCCTACATGGAGCGCTTCTCAAAGCGCCGAACAACGGGTGAAACCATGTGGCTCCAACGCTTCCGAAATCTGTCTACCTCTACGCGCGTCGCGACGCTGGCCTGTGCGGCTGCAGTTGCCGTGTGGAGCGCTGTTTGGATGACTCCGAGCGTGGATGACACAGCTGACACAGCGCCTGCAGCGGCCACTCCGAGCGAGGAGCCCGTGTTGCAGCCGCCTGCGGCCCCCGCAGCGCAAGAACCGAGCACCCAGGCAGCGCCGCCGCGTGCAGTCCCGGTGCAGCCTGAGAAGCCCACCGCGGCGAACGACCCGCGCGCGACCTTGCGCGAAGCGCTCGCGTCCGACAACTCCGGCGAACGCATCGACGGGCTGCGCACGCTCGCCGAGCTGCGCCGCGTAGATGTTCTCCCCGAGCTGCTGACGCTCGACGTCGCACGCGATCCCGAAGTGGCACCCACCATCTTCCAAGTCACGGGCCGCCTCGCCCAACACGCCGATCCCTCGCGGCGCACGGCTGCAGTCTCGCAGCTCTCGCGCTGGCTACAGACCGAGCGCACGCGCGACAGCGCCGACGCACGCGGCAATGTCTCGGTGTTGGTCGAGACGCTCGCGGACTTCCAAGCGCCGGAAGCCGAGAGCTCCCTCGTCGGCGTGTTGCAGAGCGAAGAGCAACCGCTGCACGTCAAAACACTTGCCGTCGAAGGCCTTGGAAAGCTGAACACGCCAGCGGCGCAAGCCGCGCTTACGCAGTTCCGCGCGCAGCTCGGCGAGACGCAGCGCCAAGGCTTCGAGCTGGAGCTGCAGCGCGAAGCAGAACAAGCTGCAGACCGCGCGCTCGCACGCCTGTCTAGATAGGCGAGATAGTCGATCACGTTGTGTCACGTCCACGCGGGAGCTTGATTATGGCCTCGGAACGAATGGCAGTGGCAGTGCTGTGTGCAGTGTTCGGCGGCTGTGTCACTTCAGAGATCGAAGTGCCGTCAGACGTCGCGAGAGTCACACCCGCAGCGCTCACCACCGGCGCGACCTGCGATCCGCAGAACGCGAGCGGCGTGGCCGAGCGCTACGAACGCGCGTTACTCGACACGATCGCGTACGCAGAAGGCACGCGCGGCCGCGGCAAAGACGGCTACAACGTGACCTTTGGCTACCGCTACTTCGACACCTGCGACGAGCACCCGAATATGAAGGTTTGCGCAGGCTCACTGTGCTCGACCGCCGCGGGTCGCTACCAGTTCTTGAACAAGACTTACGAAGGCTTGAACATGGACAACTTCTGGCCGCAAGCGCAGGAGCGTGGTGCGCTCGAGCTGATCAAGCGTCGCGGTGTGACGCTGCCAGCTGCACCGCTCACCGCGACGCAGTTCGCCAACGCCTTGGATCGCTTGTCGTACGAGTGGGCATCGCTACCGCCCGCGCGCTACGGCCAAGGCAAGCTCAGCACCGAGCAGGTGCGCGCCGAGTACTGTGACGCCGCGCGCTGCGGCGAAGCACCCACCGCGACGCAAAACGCAGCGGCGTTCGTGACGATCGAGCGCGATGGCCTCTTGTATCGCTACGAAAGCGACGGCGCGGGCCGCTTCACGAGCCGCGCGCTCAGCTCCGGCTGGGACAGCGTCACCGCTATGGGCGCGGGCGCTGACTACGACGGCGACGGGCACTCGGACATCGTCACCATGGACTTTCAATACGGCCTCGAGCTCCAGCTCGGCGATGGCGCTGGCGACTACGAGTTTCTTCCAGTCTCGCTCGATGCGGGCGAGCTGATCGCGCTCGGTGCAGGCGCGGACTACGACGCTGACGGACATCCCGACTTCATCGCGACCGACGACAGCGGCGCGCTGCTGCTCGCGCGTGGCGACGGCACGGGTCGCTTCGAGACGGTGCTGTTGTCGCGACAAGCGTCAGAGATGATCTCGATCGGCGGCGGCGCAGACTACAACAGCGACGGCTACAGGGACTTTATCGTGCTGCAGAGCGACGGCAGCACGCTGTTCTATCGCGGCGACGGCACGGGCGAGTTCGATGCGAGCTTTCTGGAGCTCGATGGCACGCAGCTGGCGTTGCTCGGCGGCGGCGCAGACTACGACGGCGACCGCGCTGCCGACCTGATCGCGACTGCTGCTGATGGCGGCGGCTACCTGTACGCTGGGTTAGGCGACGGAACGTTCGAGGCGCGCTGGCTAGGCGCCGGCTGGGACTGGGTGCTATTCATGGACTGAGCTTGTCACAAGTTGCCAATCATGGTTCCATCGTGTAGCGGGAGTTGACGGTGGCCATGTTGGATTCGCTGCGCGGTTATGTGGTGTTCGCTCATGTGGCAGAGACGCAGAGCTTCTCGCGCGCAGCCGAGAAGCTCGGCATCACCAAGAGCGCGGTCAGCAAGCACGTCGCGCAGCTCGAGGCTGACCTCGGCGTGCAGCTGATCCTGCGCACGACTCGCAGGCTATCGCTGACCGACGCTGGAGCACGCGTGTTCGAGCTGTGCTCCCGCGTCGCGTCGGACATCGAAGCCGCGCGCGAAGCGGCGCTCGACGCGCGCTCCAGCATCGCAGGCAAGTTGCGCATCACCGCACCCAACGCGTTCGGTCGCAACTACCTGATGCCCGTGATCACCGAGTTCCTTGCGCTGCATCAGGAGATCTCGATCGAGGCTGTGCTGGCCGACGCCTACGTCGATCTGCTCGGTGAGCGCATCGACATGGCGCTACGCGTCGGCGATCCGGGCGATCAGAGCTTGATCAGCCGGCGCATCGCACGTGTAGAGTTTTTTCTCGTCGCGTCGCCGCGCTACTTGGAGAAGCGCGGGACACCTCGTACGCCGGCGGACCTCGCGCAGCACGAATGGATCGTGCATGCGCCGGCGCGTGCGGATCACATCACGCTGCACAAGGGCAAAAACAGCGTGCGTGTGCCGGTACGCGGGCGTCTGACTTGCAACGACGGTCCAAGCAATCTCGCTGCCGCAGCCGCAGGTTACGGCATCATCGGCCTTCCCGATTTCGAAGCTGCACCCGAGCTGCAGACGCAGAGGTTGGTGCGCGTGTTGCCAGCGTGGCGCATCGAGGACAGCGCGCTGCACCTCACGTTTCCTCCGCGCAAGCACGTGCTATCGCGTGTCCGCGTGTTCGCAGAATTTGTTGCGGAACGTTTCAAGTCGCGTCCGTGGTGCTACGCGGGCGGGCAGCGTCGCGTAGGCTAGCGTGAGCCTCCGTCAGAGATTGACTGAACTACTTGAACGTGTGCTATTTCCGCCGCGTGTTGTATCGCCTGCCGTATCCTGCCTGGCTGCTCGCGTGCGTGGTTCCGTGTGGCCTAACAGCCGCTTGCAGCGTCTTTGAGAACGTACAGCCGTCGCAGCGTGCGAGCACGTCTGCACAAACCGCCTCGCAGCCTACCTCCGAGCCGGCTGAGAGCGGCGGCGTGATGCGGCGCGACGCAGGTGCCGTCAGCGCGAGCGCGCTTGATGACGATGACGATAACGCTGACGATGATGACGCGGGCGTTGAACGCCCCGACGCAGCGGTGGGTGACATGCCTGCAGCTGGCCGCGGTGCCGCAGGGGGTACAGCTGCACTGCCGAGCGCCGGTGCTGGTGGCTCGACAGTCAAACCAACAGATCCTGACAGCACAGAATGTCTTGCTAACGCTGACACAGCAGCGCCAGAGCGGTTGGCGCTAACAGGACCGATTCAACTGAGCGATCCGTCTGTGATCGAAAAAGATGGAACGTTCTACGCGTTCGGCACGGGCCCAGGCATTCGCATCCGCACATCGCAGGATCTGCTCAGCTGGCGCGATGCGGGCAGCGTGTTTCTGTTCAATCCTGACTGGATCCCGCGCACGCTCGAAGCCGAGCCTGAGCTGTGGTCACCTGACATCAGCTTCTTCGGCGGGCGCTATCACTTGTATTACGCCGCATCGAAGCAAGGCAGCAATCGTTCGTGCATCGGGCACGCAACGGCCGCGAGCTTGCCCGGCCCGTTCGAAGATCAAGGTTCTATATTGTGCTCGAACGTCGCGAGCCAGAAAGACGACTGGAACGCGATCCATCCGAGCTACATCGAAGACAGCGACGGCGCGCCGTATCTCGCGTTCGGGAGCTTTTGGAGCGGCGTGAAGCTCGTCGCGTTGGATGCCGCGACAGGCAAGCTGGTTGACGACAAGCTGATCGGTCTCGCTGCACGCACGCAACAAGGCGGCGCGATCGAAGCGCCATACATCGTGCGGCGCTGTGGATTTTTCTATCTATTCGTCTCGTTCGATCGCTGCTGCGATGGCGTGAACAGCACCTACAAGATCTACGTCGGCCGTTCCGAGAAGCTGCAAGGCCCATACGTAGATCGCGCGGGCAGGCCGATGCTGGACGGCGCCGGCACAGAGCTGGTCGTCGCAGACGACACCTGGCACGGGCCCGGCCACAGCGCGATCTTCCAGCGCGAAGACAAGTGGTATGAAGCGCACCACGCATACTACGCAGGTGATTTCAACGCCTTCTTCGCACAGGGCGAAGCCTACCTGCGGATCTCCGAGCTGATCTGGGACACGGATGGCTGGCCTGTGTCTGCCGGGCCCTAAAATTTCCGAGGCCCGCGTCTCGCAAGCCTCGTAGCTTTCAAGCGCCCCGAAGCGCTTCTCGCGCGCTATGCTCCGCGGCTCGATGACGTTTTACGTCCACAGGAGCAATCGCACGGAGCGCTTGGTCGATGCGCTCGCCGAGGTCGTCGCGGTGCCGCAGCCGAATGTGCTCGCGCCGGAGTGGATCGTCGTGTCGAGCCCGGGCATGGAGCGCTGGCTATCGATGCAGCTCGCAGCCCGCGTGGGCATCTGGGCGAACCCGCAGTTTCCGTTTCCGCGCAAGCTGATCGACACGGTCATGCTCGCGACGCTCGGGCATAACGCCGAACAAGCGAGCGGCTACGAGCCTACCTGCATGTTGTTCAGCATCGCTGCGCTGCTGCGCGAATCGCTGGAGGATCCGCGCTTCGACGAAGTGCGCCGATACCTCGGCGACGACACGCGCCCGGGTCGTCGCTTGGCGCTGTCCACGCGTTTGGCCGAGCTGTTCGATCAATACCTCACCTATCGGCCGAACAAAGTGCTCGAGTGGCAAGGTGGCGCCGAGCAAGACTTTCAAGCACCGCTCTTGCGCTCGCTGATCGCGAAGCACGGGCCGCATCACTTGGCTGCACGCGCAGCGGAGACCTGCGCCGCGCTGCGTGCGCGTAGCGAGCCCCTGCGCGCTCTGCCCCAACGCATCCACCTGTTTGGTTTGTCGAGCATGCCGCCGGTCTACCTCGACCTGCTCGGCGCGCTCGGTCACAGCCACGACCTGCACCTGTTCGTGCTTAGTCCGAGCCAGGAATACTTCGCCGACCTCGCGCCCAAGCCAAGCGCACGCACACGCGCCGAGCACAAAGGCAGGAGGAAGGTCAGCAGCGCACAGCTGCAGCTGAGCTTCGCGGACGAGAGCTTCGACCGGCCTTCGCATCCGCTGCTCGCGTCGCTCGGCCGACACGCGCGCGAGTTTCAGGCGCTGCTCGAAGAGCGCTTGCAATACGTCGAGGGCTCCGCGGATCTGTACCAAGATCCCGGCGAAGGTTGTTTGCTGCACGCGCTGCAGTCGGACTTGCTGCACCTGCGACAGCGCGGCGCGGACGCAGAGCCGCGGCACTTGCTGCCGCCCGACGACGATTCGCTCTCGATCCACGCTTGCCACGGGCCGATGCGCGAGCTCGAGGTCTTGCACGATCAGCTCAGTCACTTGATCTCGAGCGGGAAGGTCGAGCCGCACGAGATCCTCGTGATGGCGCCGAACATCAGCCAATACGCAAAGGTGATCGACGCGGTGTTCTCGCAACCACCTGTGCAGCGTCCGCAGATCCCTTTTCGGATCGCGGATCGCGGCGTGGCTGAGACGCGACCATTCTTCTTGAGCTTGGCTGCGCTCTTGGATCTGCTGCAGAGCCGCTTCGGCGCGAACCAGCTGCTCGACTTGCTCGGCTTCGATCTGATCCGCGATCGCTTTGGCATCTCGGTCGATCAGGTCGACGATCTGCGCGACTGGATCAAAGCCAGCGAGATTCGCTGGGGTGTGGACGCCAGCCATCGCGCTGCGGAAGCGCAGCCCGATTGCGCGGAGAACACTTGGGAGTTCGGGCTGTCGCGGCTGTTGCTCGGCTACTGCACGGGCCACGCACCGGATCTGCTGTATCGAGGCGTCTCACCCGCTGCGATGGAGAGCGGGCCGGGTCGCTCGTCAAGCCAGCTGCTCGGCAGCTTTCTCGAGCTGTGTCACACGCTGTTCGAGCTGAAGAAGAGCTTCGCCAGCGACGCGACCGCGACCGAGTGGAGCGCGCGCATCGAGCAGCTGCTCGACGCTGTGTTCGCCGAGCACGCCGATGCGGGTGAACGCCGGCAGCTGCTCGTGGCGGCACGAGACCTCGCAGAGCAGGCCGCGCTCGCAGGCTACAGTGAAGCCTTTGACTTGAGCGCGCTGCGCAACCTGCTCTCGCGCAGCTTGTCCGCGCGCACGCCGGCGCAAGGCTTTCTCGCGTCTGGCGTGACGTTTTGCCAGCTCCTGCCGATGCGCAGCATCCCGTTCAAGGTGCTGTGCCTGGTCGGCCTGAACGACGGTGTATTCCCGCAGAGCGACATCCCGCTGACCTTCGATCAGATCGCGAGCAAGCGTCAGCTTGGTGACCGCTCGCGGCGCGATGATGATCGGCAACTGTTCCTCGAGGCCTTGTTGTCTGCGCGGCACAAGCTGCTGATCACTTACGTGGGGCAGAGTCAGCGCACGAACAAAGCGTTGCCGCCTTCGGTGCTCGTGCAAGAGCTGATCGACTACCTCAGCCAGACCTGCGCGCTGCCCGATCAAGCGCCGGACGTGAGCGACTTGCAGCGCATCGATGCGATGCAAACGCGGCTCACCTTGCGCCATCCGCTCTCTGCGTCGAGCCCACGTTACTTCGGCGCCGACAGCGATCCACGGCTGTTCAGCTACGCCGCTGGCAGCTGCGAGGCTGCGCGCTCGAGCGAGCGCCGTGCGGAGCCGCCAGTGCCGTTTGCTGTGCTCAAGAGTCCCGCCGCTGAGCGTCCGACGGAGCTGACGTTGCGCGAGCTCGAGCGCTGCTTGCTGCGACCCGCGCGCACGTTCTGCCAGAAGCGCTTGAACCTGATGCTCGGTGATGATCTGAGCGCGCTGCCCGAGCGCGAGCCGTTCGAGCTCGATGCGCTGGAACGCTGGAAGATCGCGACCGAGTGGCTCGAAAACACGCTGCAAGGCAAGCCCGAGGCGAGTCGCTTCGAAGTGCAGCGCGCGCGCGGTCGGCTGCCGCACTTCGTGAGTGGCGAGCTGGCGTACGGCACGCTGCAGGGCCAAGTAACACAGATCCAGCAAGTGTTCAGCGCGATCGCACGCGGGGTGCAGCCGCGCCGTGTGGCCGTGGATCTGCAGCTTTCGGGCATCCGGCTCAGCGGCACGATCGGCGACATCTATCCCGATGCGCATGCGCGCGTACAGTACAGCGAGCTTGGCAGCCGCCATGAGCTGCGCCAGTTTATCCGCTATATCGTGCTCGGTTGTGTCGCCGATCAGAAACCCGGCCTGGAGCTGCCGCAGCGCAGCGTCTTGGTGGCACGAAAGGGCGCGGTCGCGTGCTTCGAGCTGTCGACTGCGGAGTGCGTCGCGACCATGCGCGAGCTGCTCGAGCTGTATGTCGAGGCTTATCAGCGACCGTTGCCGTTGTTCGCGCACGCTTCGCTCTCCTACGCGGAGAAGCTTCGCAAGGGCGGCGACGAACAAGCCGCGCTGCGCGCAGCGCGCTACGAGTACGGCGATCGTAACGGTCGGCCCGGGCTCAAGAAGGATCTGCCTGACGCGTACGTAGAGCAGTTGTTCGGCGATTTCGATCAGATGCACGCCTTGGTCGGCTCGGGCTTCGGTGCGACCACCATGCGGCTCTACGGGCCACTTCTGCAGGCGCGGCGGGCGGGATGATGGAAGTCGAGCCGCTCGATATCTTGCAAGTCCCGCTCACCGGCGTGACGCTGATCGAAGCCAGCGCCGGCACGGGCAAGACGTACACGCTGGCCGCGCTGTACGTGCGGCTCTTGCTCGAGCAAGAGCTGCGCGTCGATCAAGTCTTGGTCGTGACGTACACGCGCGCTGCGACCGCGGAGCTGCGCGTGCGCATCCGCGGCCGGATCGGCCAAACGCTGGATGCGCTCGAAAACGGCCAGGAGACCGATGACGCAGTGCTGAATGCGCTGTGCGAGCAAGCGCGCGCGAGCGGGCAAACCAAGCACTTCGCGAGCTTGCTTACGCAGTCGCTCGCAGAGATGGATCGCGCGGCGATCTACACGATCCACGGGTTCTGTCAGCGCGTGCTCCAGCGCCATCCGTTCGAGAGCGGCGCAGCGTTCGACTCCGAGCTGAGCGAGGACCAGAGTCTGTTGCTCGAGGAAGTGGTCAGCGATTTCTGGGCGACGCGGCTCGCGCAGGCCGATGAGGCGTTCGTCGCGACCGCTTCGCAGCACAAGCTGACGATCGAGAGCTTGCTTCGCTTTGTGCTGCGCGCGCTGCCGAACCCTGCGCTCAAGCTCCTCCCCGAGGTCACCGCCAGCGATCGTACGGCATTGACCGCGGCTTATCGGCTGGCCAACGCGCACGCTTCGCAGCTGTGGGCGTCGGACCGAGGGCTCCTGATCAGAATGCTGGTCGGCTCGCGCTTGCACAAGACGCACTTCAGCGAGGAGAAGGTGCAGGGCACGTACGTGCCGCTGCTCGATCGGCTCAGTGAATGCAGCGCGGCGCACCTGCCCGACTGGTTCGAGAAGCTGACACCACCTGAGCTCGATCGGTTTCGCACGCGCGACGGGACTGTCCCGGAGCACGCGTTCTTCCGTGCTTGCGCGGGCTTGTTGGAGCAGGCGCGGCTGTTGATGGCGGCGGAGTCCGCGGTCGTGCACGCGTTCTTGCGCGAGCTGCTCGAGTACAGCCGCGCGGAGCTGCAGCGTCGCGCGGAGGCGCGCGGCCTGATGACGTTCGATGATCTCTTGATGCGCGTGCACAGCGCGATCAAAGGTCCGCGTGGCCCGCGGCTGACCGAGGTGCTGCGCACGAGCTACCGCGCTGCGTTGATCGACGAATTTCAGGATACCGACCCCGTCCAGCTCGAAGTGTTTCGCACGATCTACGCTCCAGAGCGCGTGGTGAATGGTCCGCGGCCGACGCTGTTTTTGATTGGCGACCCCAAGCAAGCTATTTACGCGTTTCGCGGTGCAGACATCTTCGCGTACCTCGCGGCCGCGCAGAAGACGATCGACCGCGTGTGCACGCTCGAAGTGAGCTACCGCAGCGACCCGAAGCTGTTGTCCGCGATCGCACGCGTGTTCGGCAGCGCAGGGCGGCCGTTCGTGTTCGAAGACATCGGCTTTCGCGAGGTGCACGCGCGGCCCGGCGCCGAAGCTGCGATGGACGGCCCGGCGCTGCAAGTGCTGTTCTATGAGCGCGAGCCGGAGCAGATCAAGCCGATCGTCAAGAGCGAGGCCGAAGCTGCGCTGCCGGCGCGCATTGCAGCTGAGATCGCCACGCTCTTGTGCTCGGACACGCGCGTGAAGGGCGCGCCTGTGTTGCCTGGACAAATCGCTGTGCTGTGCCGCACGAATGCGCAAGCGGGCGGAGTGCAGAACGCGCTGCGCGAGCTGGGCATTCCCGCGGTGCTCGACGGAGATGCCAGTGTGTTCGACTCGCCCATGGCCGAGGAGCTCGGACGTTGGCTGTGGGCGATGGCCGAGCCAGGCGACAGCGCGCGGATTCGTGCGGCGCTCGCGAGTGTTGGCGTGGGTTTGTCCGCGGATGCGTTGCTCGATTTGGATCGCGACGAAGCGGCTTGGGATACGTGGGTCACGCGTTTTCATCGCTATCAAATGGTCTGGCAGACGCGTGGTTTCTTGAGCGCGCTACACACCTTTTGCGATGAGCTCCGTGTCGCCGAGCGGCTTTTGCGCATGTCAGACGGTGAGCGACGCTACACGGATCTGTGGCACCTGGCGGAGCTTCTGCACGGGCAAGAGCAGCAGACACATCAAGGTCCGCACGGGCTCTTGTACTTCTACCGGCGCGTACGGGAAGGCTCGGCGCAGCGCGAGGGCATGGCGCTCGAAGACGTGCAGGTTCGGCTCGAGAGCGACGCGCACGCGGTGACGCTGACGACCATCCACAAGAGCAAAGGGCTCGAGTATCCGATCGTGTTCTGCCCGTACCTGTGGGTGGGCTCGAACCTGTCGCAGGGCGACAAGGCCGCGCCGCTGTTTCACGACCGCGAGGCGGAAGACTGCGCGACGTTGGTGTTGCCAGGCGCAAAAGAAGAGTGTGAGCGCGCGCTGCCGGCTGCGGAGCTCGAGGCGCTCGCCGAGGGCACGCGGCTCTTGTACGTAGCGCTGACGCGCGCGAAGCATCGCTTGTACGTGGTGTGGGGCGCGTTGAAGGGCTTCCACGATTCGGCGCTTGGCTTCGTGCTGCATCAAGGTCCGAACACGTTCGACGCTGCCGCTGCGCGCGGCGCGCTCTCCGGGCTCGAAAAGCACAGCGACGCTCAGCTCAAGGCGGTGGTGCAGCAGCTGGTGGCGGCGGAGCCCGATGCGCTCGCGCTGCGGCCGCTGCTGTCCGCGCATGGTGCGCCGCGCTACGAACCGGCCGAGACTCGCGCGCGCACGCTGCGTGCACGCCGGCCACGCTTTCCGACGACACCACAAGCGCGCGTGGGCAGCTTCTCGGGGCTGATCGAACGCGAGCCCTGGGGGCCCTTGGCTGAGCCTGAGGCTTTGGATCGCGACGCCCAGGCGCGGGATGCTTTGGCCGAGGATGATGACGCCGCGCCTGCTGCACCGCGTGTCCCGCTCGCCGACTTGCCTGCAGGCGCGAGCTTCGGTCACTTGGTGCACGGCATCTACGAGCGGGCCGACTTCGAGCTGCCGGCGGCGAGCGCGCTGCGGCCGGTGGTCGCGCAGTGCCTGAGCGAGTTCGGCGGTGAAGCGAGCTGGGAGGAGCCGCTCGCTGAAGCGCTGTTCGACACCTTGGATGTGCAGCTGTCAGCGGCGGGCGGAGAGCTGCCGCGGCTGGGGCTGGTGTCTCATGCGAAGCGCTTGAACGAGTTAGAGTTTGTGTTTCCGGTCGCAGACTCGGCAGAGCAGGGCGCGCTGTCAGCGCAGAACCTCGGCGAGCTGCTCGCCAAGCACGCGCGCGACGCGGACGAGCAAGCGTATGCGGATCAGCTCGCGCGCCTGCGTTTTTCGCCGCTACGCGGGTTTCTGCGAGGCTTCATCGATCTCGCGCTAGAGCACGACGGGCGCTACTACGTGCTCGACTACAAGTCGAACCGACTCGGCGAAACCGTCGCAGACTACCAGCGGCCACGTATGCTCAGCGAGATGCGTCGCCACCACTACGTCTTGCAGTACCTGCTGTACTCAGTCGCGCTCCACCGCTACCTCGAGCTGCGACTACCGGGCTACGACTACGACCAAAACTTCGGCGGCGTCTACTACCTGTTCATCCGTGGCATGAGCACAGCGCACCCGCCAGGCAGCGGAGTCCTCTACGAACACCCGCCACGCGCCCTCATCGAAGAGCTATCAGCGTGCCTCCGCAACCCGGAGGCAGCACCATGAGCCCACGCCAACCGCTGAAGCGCGACGCTTTGCGCGCACGTGGCAGCACGATGCTCCCTTGCGATGAAGAGGTGGCATCGTGACGCGCCGCGTTGTGTCCCTCGCGAAGGCAAGCACGCTGGTCCGAGCACACACGTGTCGGCAGCGGTTATCAGCACACGTGCAGCTCCCTCGCGGTGAAGAGGTGGCTTTGTGAGCCCGATTTCTACGCTGATTCAAGCGCTGCGCGAGGCGCGGGTGTTGACTGCGCTCGATGAGCAGCTTGGGCGCGGCTTGTGCTCGCTGGGCTCTGAAACGGATGAGCGTGTGGCCTTGGCGATCGCGCTCTTGAGCCGCCACATTGCAGCGGGTCACGTGTGTTTGCCCCTGCATGAGCTCAGCCGCCCAGAGCTGCTGGTCGGCACCGAGATTCCGCAGCTGACGCAGGCGTGGCCCGAGCTAACGCCTTGGATCGCAGCGCTGCGCGCGAGCCCACTGTGCGCTGCACAAGATACCGCGAGCCCGCTCGTTTTGGACCACGCAGAGCGCTTGTACTTACGCAGGCACTACGCGAGCGAGCAGGCTCTGGCCAACATGTTACGCACGCGCGCATCACGCGCAGTGCTCACCCAGGAAGCGCGCGTCAACGCGCGCCTCCAGGAACTGTTTGGCAACAGCGACCCCTCCGACCTGCAGCGCAGAGCGGCAGAGCTCGCCACGCGTCGCGCACTGTGCGTGATCTCCGGCGGGCCCGGCACGGGCAAGACCTCGACAGTCGTAAAGATCCTGGCTGCCGTGGTCGAAGAGGCGCTCGCCTCCGGCGCAGTAGCACCACGCATCGCACTGACCGCGCCCACAGGCAAAGCAGCGGTGCGCCTCCAGGCCGCCGTGCTGAGCGCCAAACAGAACATCCCATGTACGCCCGAAGTGCGCGCGGCCATCCCCGAGACAGCCTCGACCATCCACCGCTTACTCGCGCAGACCATGCTGCGCGATCGCTCCGAAGTCTCCGTGCAACCGGAGCTCCTGCCAGTCGACCTCCTCCTCGTCGACGAAGCTTCGATGGTCAACCTCGAGCTCATGGCGCAGCTGTTCGTGGCATTGCCGGAGCACGCGCGCGTGATCCTGTTGGGCGACCGCGACCAACTCGCATCGGTAGAAGCGGGCGCGGTGCTCGGCGACATCTGCGCCGTCGCAGAGCACGACACGGCTGGAAAGAGCGACCTCGCGCGCTGTATCGTGCAGCTGCGGCACAGCTACCGCTACGGTGCCGAAAGCGGCATCGGACAACTCGCGCGCGCAGTCCAAGTCGGTGATGCGGAACGCGCCCTCGAGACGCTCGACGATCCAAGCTACCGCGACGTCACCCTACAAGAAGACACTGGCAAAAAGCCGCTCGAGCCCGGCGCCGCGCTCATCGAAGAAGTACTCGCAGGCTATCGTCCGTACCTAGCAGCACTCGCCAAAGACCCGACAGCTGCGCTCAAGCTCTTCGACAGCTACCGCGTACTGTGCGCGCATCGCCAAGGCGAACGCGGCGTGGTCGGACTCAACCGCGAGATCACACGACTGCTAGGCCGCGAACGACTGATCAGCTTCGCCGAAGGCCCTTTCTTCGGCCGGCCGATCATGATCACAGAGAACGACTACCGTACGCAGCTATGGAACGGCGACATTGGCGTCATCGCAACCGAAGCGGGCGAACGCTACGCATACTTTCTAGGCGCCGATGGCACCTTGCGTCGACTCGGCATCGGCCGCCTACCGCCGCACGAAAGCGCATTCGCGCTGAGCGTCCACAAGAGCCAAGGCTCGGAAGTAGACGTAGTCTCGCTGGTATTGCCAAGCGAACCATCCCGCATCCTGTCGCGCGAGCTCGTATACACAGCGCTAACCCGCGCAAAAAAACGAGTAGTCATCCACGGCAGCCGCGAAGTACTACGCGCAGCAATCACCCAAGCAGTCTCACGCAACACCGGCCTACAAGACCTCCTGCGCTAACCAACCCACGCAAACACGCCCGCAGTGGCGTCGGTGTTAGTGAGGTCGGTGCAAGGCGATGGCCTCACCATCGCGATCAAGGGCCCGTTTAGACGTGCAGCGCGCTAGGGGTTGTTGCCGCGTAGCAGCTTACGAGCGGCTTCGCGCACAGTGGCGCCGTACGCTGTGCCCTTCTCGATCAGCTTCAGCTCATACTTAGACGTGATCCGTAGCAGCTTCATCACTGAGTCCGCGCCGACCTTCGGATTGGTCAAGAGCGCGCGCCGCACTGCGTCCGCTTTGATCCAACCCGAGTTGTCGACGATGATGTCCAACAGCGGCTTCGGAACCGTACCCTTGCGCGCGATCCTCGCAACCTCGGGGATCGTCAGCCGCGGGTTCTGCAGCAACGCTTCCCACACCTGCTTGCCATAGATGCGCTCGACCGCGAGCCGATCTGCCAGCTCTCCGCGGCGGGCGACTTTCAGCTGTTCCGCCGGGCTCAAGTGACGCAACCGCTCTTGCCGGCTCTCGTTCTGAAGCTCGACCGGACGGCTCGCATGCTCGTCCCCGTACTCGAGGTCTTCCTCGTCGCTACGCGGAAAGTCGAGACCTTCCAGCGAATCCAGACCCTCATCTTGGTCGCTAAGCGGGTCCTGTAAGTCGCTGTCTGCGTGTGCCGAGACCTGCTCCGGTGCCTGCTGAACGTCACAAGCTGCAGCTGAAGGCGGCAGCGTCGCAGCCGCTAGCGGCTGCGGCGCAGACTCCGCGAACGCGCTCAGCTCCGACATGTGCTCGGCGGTCAAAGTAGTAAGCGACAGCCCGGTCCCATGTTCGTTCGCCATCACGACTTGGGCGGGCAAACGCAGCTCGCCACCGTGCTCAGGATGCACAAGCACGAGCACACAGTCGCTCAGCACAGGCACCGGCGACGGCTGGCTCAGAAACGCGCGACCGCAGCGCAAGCTCTGCTCGATCTCGACGGCGAGCAGCGCGCGGTCTGCGAATGACATACGTAGCTCGGGCAGTTGCATAGCTTGCACAGCTGCTCGCGAGGCGTTGGCTCAACAACTACAGCGCCGCCTCGTGTCCTGCGAGCGCGCGACCCAGCGCACACACACGACAATCACATGGTGGCAGTGTAGCGTGGGCGCTCGATAGCTTCGATGGCAGAAGGTGTGGTTTTGCAGCAGCCGCTGTGCGGATGCAGCGTCTGCCCAATATGTGACACTATTGATTCTGTCCCTAACCCTGTGAGGTGTCAGTTTATGAGCGGTCAGTTGCGGGTGTCCTGGATGTTTGCGTTTTGTATCGCAGCCATCGGCTGCAGCGCCAGCGCCCGACCGACTGGACCCTCCGTCATCCCAGGCGATGATGATGACGCCGGCTCCGAGAATGCCTGCATCGACCGTGACGGCGATGGCTTCGGCCGCAACTGCGCCGAGGGCAAGGACTGCGACGACGACGACGCGGACATCACCGACGAGTGTCGTCGCTGCTTGAGCGTCGTGAAGGACTGCCCCTGCAAGCCAGGCACTGCAGCCCTGCGCTGCGTGCCACCGGTCATGCGCGTCGACGGTGGCATCCTGGTTTGTGCCGAAGGCTCACGCTACTGCCGCGACAGCTACTGGAGCGACTGCGAGACCATCGGCGAGTACGTCTTCCAGCCGAACTAGGGCGTGTCCTCATATTGGCAAGCTTGATCCCGTACGCGTGCCCGTGCCCGTGCCCGTACGCGATCCCGTGTGCGTTGGCATTTCGGCGAAAACTTGGGCAGACGACGCGAGTGTGATCTGTAGCGACTTCAATGGTACGGGTTCAGCTGTCGGAGAAGCAGTGGTCAAAGATCGACCTGTTTTTGCAGTCGGAACGCGGAGCTGGCAGGCCGGCATACGACAATCGTAGATTTGTCGAAGCGGTATTGTGGTGGCGCAGCACAGGCGTTCCGTGGCGGGATCTTCCATCGGACTTCGGACCGTGGAAGACCGTGTTCAACCGCCTCGACGGATGGGCGAAAGCTGGCAAGTGGGAGCGTTTGTTCTTGGCGCTTCAGACCGATCGCGACGACGAGTGGCATAGCCTCGACAGCACGATTAACCGAGCGCACCAGCATGCCTCAGGTGGAAAAGGGGGGCAGCGGCGCAGGGCATAGGCCGCTCGCGAGGAGGGCTGTCGACCAAGGTGCATCTGGTGGTCGACGCGCTTGGTTTACCGCTTCACTTCGCGATCACAGAAGGCCAGCGACATGACATTCAGCCGGCCAAAGGCCTGCTGTCTCAAGCCGGGTCGCCGTGTTTATTGGCCGACAGAGCATACGACTCGGATGACCTACGCAACGCGCTCGCGGCGCAGGGAGCTTCGGCGGTCATTCCATCCAAGACCAGCCGTGCTCAGAGAATTCCCCACGACGAGGAGCTGTACAAAGCCCGCTCCGAGATCGAGTGTACGATCAACTTACTCAAGCAGGCTCGTCGTTTTGCGACGCGATATGAGAAGACGCTGCGCAACTACGCAGCCGTAGTCGCGCTCGGTTGCGCGCTTCTGTGGCTAAGAATCTGACGGCTTGTCCTCGAGGCTCTGCGCCAATTTGATCAGCATGGCCACTTCGCGCACCAGCATCTCTTTGCCGGTCTGGTGTCCGCGCTCATCCAGTAGGCCCAGTCGAGAGAGCACGTCCAGCAGCGCGGCGGATTCAGTCAGAGGCCCACGAGCAGACAAGTAGTAGCGCCGCTTGTCAGCCTTCGAGTGCTTGCCAGCACCTTCCGCAATGTTGAGCACGATGGACGTCGATGCACGCGTCAGCTGGTCGCTCAGATGGTCGCGCCCCCGTGGCAGCGTTTCGAGCACTTGGTGCGCGAACACCAGGAAATCAAGGGCCAAGCGGTACACGTCCAGGCGTTCATGATCGAGTGTCATGCCCGCCTATCGGCCACCTCGCGGCCGTGTTGCCGGAGATCGCGTACGGGCACGGGCACGGGCACGCGTACGGGAAATATAGGGACACGCCCTAGCACGGCGTCCCTACATATTGCGACGCGTCGCCCTTCACGCCGGACTCGCCCGCGAAAAGCCTCGACGTAGAGACGCCATACCTACGTTTTCCGCCGGCGATCCGACGAAAAATCGACGCAAATGGCTCGGTCGAATATCTAGGGACGCCCCCCAAAGAACACGCTGCGCAGGCGCTTCAAGGCTTCGTGCAGGTCCGGCTCCGGGACGCTCGTGAAGCACAAGCGCGCCCATTCGCCGTAGGCAGCTCCGCATGCGTTGCCGGGCGTGAGCATCACGCCCGCGTCCACGCAACGCTCGAGCAGCTCGGTCGCAGTCTCACCGCGCCGCAAGTACGGCTGAAGATCGAAGAATAAGAACGTCCCGCCCTGAGGCGCAGGGATCTTCAGCGCCTCGGCAGCCGCTCGACCCGCGCGCCCGTAGGTCTCACGCATGTTCGCGAGCCACTCATCGCCCTGACTCAACGCGCCCGCTGCGCCGAACTGCATCGGCCGTGGTGCGCAGTAACTGTAGAACGTCTGCACGCTGCGGATCGTCTCCATCGCGCTCTCGGGCCCGTGCGTATAGCCGACGCGCGCGCCCGCTAGCCCGTAGGCCTTCGACACGCTGTGCGTCACGACCGTGCGCGCAGCGAAGTCGGGACGTGCCCAGATCGACTCCGGCGCCGCGCTCTCGAACCAAACATCCTCGTACACTTCGTCGCACAGCACCCACAGGTTGTGGCGCTCAGCGAGCTGAGCAATGCCGCTGAGCACTGCCGCCGATAGCTGCATGCCCGTGGGGTTGTGCGGCGAGTTGATATAGATCGCCGCAGTGCGCTCGGTGATCGCCGCTTCGATCGCGCCCACCACGTCGAACGTGGGATCCGCGAGCCGCGTGAACAACGGAACCTCTACCGCTTTGGCGCCGCGACCGCGCACGATCCCGCGGATCAGCGGCCAAAACGGCGACGGGATGATCACCTCTTCACCCGGCTCGATCAACGCGTTGATGATCACGCCCATAGCCGCCGTCGCGCCGGCCATCACCTGCACGAGACCAGGCTGCAGCGTTACGCCGCTGCGCCGAGCCACTTTGCCGACGATGGCTGCGAGCAGCTCCGGCTCGCCTTGCACCGGTGAGTAGTTGTGCAGTCGCGGTCGACCCGCTGTCGTCTGAAACTCGGCGCGGCTGGCCTCGATCGGCTCGAGATACGTGTCACCAACGTGCAGTGGATACACATGCTCGACCGAGCTCGATCGGCGAACCAGGTGACCGAACACACGGTCAGACAGGCTCTGAGCACTCGACGCAGCATGGGGAAAACGAGGCATGTCCGAGGTCTACTACAGTGGGAAACCAGGAGGCTATACACCTGATCAAGAACGACTATAGTCCCGGGCCCATGCGTAACGTTCTGGCTATCATTCTCGTTTCAGGCGCTCTCGCGTGCGGTGGCGACAAGCCCGCCGAGGAGACGCCACCGCCCTCCGGCCCGATCGTTTCCGTGCTGGAATTACCGGTAACCCTGCGTTCACAAGGCGCTGCGCCGAGCGACGCGGCAAATGTGGAGATCTCGACCAACGAGATCCACGTCGGTGGTCAGAACGTGGTCACGCTCGCGAGTGGCTTCGTGCCCGAAGCCGATCGCCAATCCGGTCAAATCCCCAAGCTCACCAAAGCGCTGAGTGCAGGGCCGCACGGGGCGGTGTCGCTGTCGGTCGCGTCGGGTGCAGCGTACGAGACGGTGCTCCTCACGCTTGCCACTGCGAAGGCCGCAGGCGTCAGCAAGGTGGCTTTCCAAGTGCGCGCGCCTTCGGCGACGACCGCCGGCCACTTGGTGCTCGAAGCGTTCGACGTCAAACCGAGGACCAACAGCGAAGCCAATCAAACGTTTGCCGGCCTGTCGCCGCGACCTTGGACCGACTTCTCGACGCAGTGGGACGCGGTCGGCAACGCCTGCAAGTCGTCACCCACGGGCAGCTGCGCCTACAAGCCCGAGAAGATCGCTGATGGCGGCGAGCTGAAGATCGTCCTGCACGCGGCGGGGCAGGGCGTAAACGTCGAGTATTTCCGGATCGGGCCGCTGCCCGAGCCGACGGAAGCGGCCGAGCCCGAGAAGTCCGCCAAGGGCGCGAAGAAGAAGAAGCCAGCCAAGAAGAAGGGCAAGAAGGTCGAGATGATCGACGGCGTTCCGGGCCCGAAGGACGTCGTCGACGAAGCGCTCAACGCGCCGCCTGCGACTGAGGCGCTGTTTCAGTTTCGCGCTCAAGAGGCCGTCGCCAACCCGTCCGCGGTCACCGCAACCATCAAGCCTGTGTGTGGCACATCTGCCTGCGGTGTCGTCACCCAGTCCGAGAAAGCCACCCCCTTTGTGCGCGTGATATCGCTGCTCGGCGCGGCTTTCCCCGACGGGACCACCGCCCCGCAGGTTGTGTTCGAGCTGCCGTAACTACAGACGTTCATCGGCACGACATCTGCTCTCGGTATTAATGGTTTGTTCCCCGTACGCGTGCCCGACTCGCCGTCTTGCCCCTGGTGAATGCTGCGGATCGCGTACGGGCACGGGCACGCGTACGGATCTGAGTTTGCTGAGCAGGGACAGGTGCTAGAAAAGAACCGAGGGAGATGCGATGACTCAGTGGAGCCTGAAAAAAAATCCTAGTTTTGCCGGCGTGCGCGGTCCAGTCGTGGTGTGCGTGATGGACGGCGTGGGCAACGGCAAGCAGGACGAGGCCAACGCAGTCTGGCTGGCGCGTAAGCCGAACCTGGATTTCCTCGCCAAGAGCTCGGCTGTCACTGAGCTCCTGGCGCACGGCACGGCCGTAGGCATGCCGAGCGACGCGGACATGGGCAACAGCGAGGTCGGGCACAACGCACTCGGTGCGGGCCGCACGTTCGACCAAGGCGCCAAGCTCGTCGACGAAGCGATCAAGTCCGGCGCGCTGTTCGAGGGTGATGTTTGGCGCGAGCTCAGCGAGCACGCGCGCAAGAACAAAGCGCCGTTCCACTTCATCGGCCTGCTCTCCGACGGCAACGTGCACTCGCACATCGAACACTTGCTCGCGCTCTTGCGGCGCGCCGCGCAAGACGGCGTCGAGCGCGCGCGGGTGCACATCCTGCTCGACGGTCGCGACGTCTCGGAGACCAGCGCGCTGCAGTACGTCGAGACGCTGGAAAAAGCGCTCGCCGAGATCAACCAGAGCTCTGGCAAGGACTACCGCATCGCATCGGGCGGCGGTCGTCAGACCACCACGATGGATCGCTACGGCGCAGACTGGCGGATCGTGGAGCGCGGTTGGACCTCGCATGTGCTCGGCGAAGGCCGCGGCTTCCCCGACACCGCGACGGCGATCGAAACTTTCCGCTCTGAACAGGCGGGTGTGATCGATCAGGATTTGCCGCCGTTTGTCATCACTGATGGCAAAGGCCCGGTGGGTCGCATCGAAGACGGTGCTTCGGTCGTGCTCTTCAACTTCCGCGGCGACCGCGCGCTCGAGCTGTGTCAGGCATTCGAGCAAGACGAGTTTCCGCACTTCGAGCGCAAGCGTCGGCCCAAGGTGCTGTTCGCCGGCATGATGGAGTACGACGGCGATCTACACGTGCCGGGCAAGTACCTGGTGACCCCGCCGACCATCGAAGAGACGCTGGGCGAATACCTTGCGCGCAATCAAGTTACGCAGCTGGCGGTGAGCGAGACGCAGAAGTTCGGGCACGTCACGTACTTTTGGAACGGCAACCGCAGCGGGATGTTCGACGCCAAGTACGAGAGGTACATCGAGATCCCGAGCGACCGCGTGTCATTCGATCAGCGCCCGTGGATGAAGGCTGCAGAGATCACCGACACGCTGATCGCAGAGCTACAAAAAGGGGAGCTCCGTCACGCGCGCTTGAATTATGCGAACGGCGATATGGTCGGACATACCGGCAATCGCGATGCAGCCATCGTCGCGGTCGAGACGGTCGACCTGTGCTTGGGCCGCCTGATTCCGGTAATAAAGAAGCTCGAAGGTGCGCTGCTCGTGACGGCCGATCATGGCAACGCCGATGAGATGTTCGAGTACGACAAGCAGGGCGCTATCGCGGTCGACAAGCAAGGTAAACGCAAAGCCAAGACCAGCCACACGCTCAACCACGTGCCGCTCTACGTGTATGCACCGAGCGCCAACATCCGCATCGACACGAGTGTCAAAGGTGCGCGCCTTGCCAACATTGCCGCCACCACATTGCAGATGATGGGATTTACCCCGCCCACCGATTTTGAGGCGGGATTGATTTTGCCCGCGTAGCAATTGCGCGCTGCAAAAGCATGGCGGCAACTGCTAGCCGATGCAGCCATGAGCTGCGGTCGACTGTGTCTGCAACGTAGACGCACGTCGGCCACCGCCGTTGAGAGCGGCAACGCATGACGAATATAAAGGCGGTGGAAGGAGCCAGCTCGGGGGGGAGAGCACCCCAACCACCGCCACTAGTCACTATCAGCTAAGGTGGAACATCATGCAAGTCTGGAATGAAGCTCACACTTAGAATGGCTAACCAAGTGCTACTGGTTCGCTCACATTTTTCGTGTGCTTTGCCACACCAATTCCCGACACGGTGCGAGGCCGCTGACCTACTTGCGATCGGGCAGCGGACGCAGCTTCACGCCGAGGAAATCGGCGACACGCTGGGCGATCTCGCGCGGAATTTGGGGCTCGGGTAGGCGGTGCTCAACCACCGAGCGCGCCTGTGCGTAAGGCTCGCCCTTGAGCGCAGGCAGGATGTGTTCTGCCCACGAAGGAAGCTGCTCGGGCTGTGCCGTGCGAAGCGCGAGCTCGAAGCTATCGATGAGGCGCTTCTGATAGGTCACCGATGCCACGCACAGCGCGACGAACGTTCGCACCAAGCCGTCCTTGGCAATCGGTGGCGCGTTCGGCAGCGCGGCTTGCATCGCCTTGAGCTGCTTCGCGACCTTGGCTGGCGTAACGCGTGCGAGCGCGGGCAAGCAGTGCGCGCAGCACTGAGCGACAGGAATATGCGGCGAATCGAGGTGCTTCACGAGCCGCTCGATGTGCGGCGCGAGCAGCTCAGGTTTGATCTGGGCCAACGCTTCGAGCACGTGTGCTGCTTGGTCAGTTGCGCTCGTGACATGAGGCTGCACCAGCTGTTCGACGTACTGCTCGACGCTGGTCGCCGAAGTCCCCGAGACGAGCGCGTTCGCGAGCGAAGCCGCTTCGGCGTCGGGCACCTGATGGTCACCCGAGCCTGCTGCTTGATCGGTATCTGCTTCAGATCGCTGCGCCATGGGCATTGTCTAGGGTAGCACACCCGCACTGGCCCCTGCCCAAACCTTCGCAGCATTATCGGTAGCCGCGCCTACACGCGCACGTCGACTGCGGTGCCGCCGATTTACATGCGGTCGGGGGCTGCGATGCCGAGTAAGTCGAGGCCCCGATGGAGCTGCCGTGCAGCGAGCCAGGCCAAAACCAAGCGCGTGTCGCGTTGTGCGGGCTCCGCGCGCAGCATCGGACATGCCTCGTAGAACACACTGAATGCGCGCGCGACAACATATAGGTGTTCGCACAAAAGGTGCGGCAAGCACTGCTCCGCCGCGACGTGCACCACGTCCGCGAAGCGCAGCAACGCAGTGCCGAGCGCGATCTCCGCGGGATGCTCGAGCGCGAGTTGCTGAACCGCAAGCGTGCTCGGATCGACCTCACCTTTGCGGAAGACCGCTTGAATACGCGCATGCGCGTACTGCAGGTAGGGGCCGGCGTTGCCCTTGAACGAGATCATCTTATCCCAGTCGAACTGGTAGTCGCTGGTTCGATTCTGCATCAGGTCGGCGTACTTCACGGCACCGATGCCTACGATTGGCGCGAGCTGCGCGATGTCTTCGTCGTTGAGATCGATCACGTGCTCGTCGCGCGCGCTGCGCATGCGTTCAGAAGCGCGCTCTTCCGCTTCGTCGAGCAACGCAGACAAGCGAATGGTCTGACCGTCGCGCGTCTTGAGCGGCTTGCCGTCTTTGCCGAGCACCGATCCGAACGTCACGTGCTGCAGCTGCATCGTGATGTCCAAGCGCCTCGAGATCTCGAACAGCTGCTTGAAGTGCAGCACTTGGCGCGCATCGGTCACGATGATCACGCGCTCGGCCTGCAGCTGATCGCGGCGGTAGAGCATCGTGGCGATGTCGGTCGTCGAGTACAGGAACGCGCCGTCTTTCTTCCGCACGATCATCGGGCTCTTGCCGAGCTCCGGATGACCTTCGAAGAACACGCACAGCGCACCTTGATCTTCGCGTGCGAGCTCGCGCTCGAGCAGCAGCTTGATCACATCCGGCAGCTGCGCTTCGTATGCGCTCTCGCCCATCCACAGGTCGAACGCGACGCCGAAGCGCACGTAGATCTTGTCGAGCTCGACGCGTGTAGCGGCGACGAAGCGCTGCCACTGCGCGAAGTTCGTCGGGTCGCCCTGTTGCAGCTTCGCGAGCTCACTGCGTGCGGCATCCGCGAATGTCGTGTCGGTTTTCGCGCGCGCCGAAGCCAGCTTGTAAACGCGCTCGAGCTCATCGACGGGCTCGCGATCGAGCGCCTCTTGCGAGCCGTACTCGCGCATGCCGACGATCAACAGGCCGAACTGCGTGCCCCAGTCGCCCAAGTGATTGTCGCCGATCACCGTGTGCCCGACGAAACGGAGCAGCCTGCACACCGCTTCACCGATGATCGTCGAGCGCAGATGGCCGACGTGCATCTGCTTGGCGATGTTTGGTCCGGAGAAGTCGACCACGATGCGCTCGCGCTTTTCTACGCTGGGCACACCGTCGTGCGTGCGATCGGCTGCTGTCTCGAGCAGCACCTTTGCGATCCACGCGGGCGCGAGCCGCAAGTTCACAAAGCCAGGGCCCGCGACCTCTGCGCTCGCGATCGGCTCGAGCTCGCGCAGCTTCTCGGCGAGTGGCTCGGCCAAGCTGCGCGGTGGGCGCTTCAGCAGCTTGGCGAGCGGCAAAAGGCCATTGACCTGGTAGTCGCCGTGCTCAGGCGCGGCCGGACGCAGGAGCGCAGGAGCGTCCTGGCCGAGCGTCGATCGGATGACTTCGCGCACTAGCGCATCGAGTTGTTGTTCTACGCGCACGTGGGGCTTCTACGTTGTTTTCCGAGCCCGGTCCAGCGGGCTTCCCTCAACGAGCCCGCGTGCTGGCGCTGGGCGCTGATGCTGCGACGCGTTGCGGCTCGGTCAGGACAGGTGCCGTAGCGTCTACACCTGCGAGACTCATCAGCCGAGCTCGCTCTGCGAGCACACGCTTCGCGTACGTCAGGCTGCCGCCGCAGCGACCGGTGTTGTACATGCCTAGCGCTTTCTCCAAGTCGCGGCCGCACTTGTTGAGCGATGAAGCCAGGATGAACGCCGCGCGCTCCACCACTTCGCGCTGGCATGCACCGGCTTCGCGCTGACAGCGGGCGCGATAGGTCGCGTCCTGCACGAAACGAACGGTCTGCGCACGCTTATTCTTGGGGTGCAGCTGCAAGATGCCCTTTTCGCCGCGCGTGCCCACCGCGAACGGATTCAAGCCGCTCTCGCGAAAGGCCATGGCCGCGAGTAGCCACGGGTCGAGGCCGTATTGCTCGCTCGACTCGAGCATGTATTTCGAAAACTCAGCCAGTCGTGTGTCGCAGCCCTCAGCTGCGTGACGGCAGTGTTTGGTCGCGGTTCGCTCGCCCGTGCGCTGATGCACGTGCACGGTCAGGCGCGAGCGCAACGCTTCTTGGATCAGCGCTGCATCCATTGGCTCTGCCTGCACGGTCTCAGCACGAACGTGCTGTGTGACAGCAAAACAACTTGTGGAGAGCAGCCACGGCACACACGCAAACAACAGCCGCATACGCCTAGAACGCATTCCAAAACCCTCGCGAATTGCCCCGGAACTACGAGTTTCCGATGCTGCCATGTTTCGCTGAGCGTGTTGCAGGCCTTGTGTAAGCAAGCGTATGGAAGCGTGCACCCAGTCAGAAAACCCCTCTTGCCCGTACGCGTGCCCGTGCCCGTGCCCGTACGCGATTCCCCGTGAACTCAGAGGCGCGCTTTCCCGGGAACGGGCGGCGTGTACGGGCACGGGCACGGGCACGCGTACGGGTTATACAAGGTGATACTTGCTTCCATGCTCAAGAACGCATAGAACGTCGTTTGTGCACGCTCTGGTCGAAAGCGACAAGCGCTGGGAGCTGTACCGGGTCCTCGGAGAACCGGTCCGGCTGCGTTTGCTTGCGCTCGGGGCCCAAGAAGAGCTCTCTGTCGGCGAGCTGAGCGAGCTCCTAGAAGAGAGCCAATCCAACGTCTCCCGGCACCTTGCGGCCCTCCGCAAGCTGGGCCTACTGCGCGAGCGGCGCCAAGGCACGCGCGTCTTAGTGCGCGTTCGGGACGAAGTCGTTGCGGACGCGGTCATCAACGACGCCCTCGTCGCAGGCCGCGCGCTGTGCAGCGCAGAAGGCGTGTTCGCGCGCTTACCCGCGCTGATCGAGCGGCGCGACTTGCCTGCGCGCGAGTTCTTCGGGCGCGCGGAAGGCGCGAACGCCGAGGCTGATTTCCCGCCAGCCGAGCTGCCCGCATATCTCGCCGCGATCTCATGGCTCCTGCCACGGCGCAGCTTGGCGATCGAAGTGGGCACCGGCGACGGGCGCTTACTCGAAGTGCTCGCACCGCTATTCGATCGCGTGGTCGCGATCGATCGCGAGCCCGCGCAGCTCGAGCGCGCGGCGGCCCGGCTCGCCACGCGCGGTCACCGGCAGGTCGAGCTGGTGCATGCTGATTTGTCCGACTCGGCGCGCTTGGCTGCGCTCCCTGTCAGCGGCCAAGCCGATGTCGTGTTTGCGTCGCGCGTGCTGCATCACGCGCCGCGTCCGAGCGATGCGTTCCGTGCGTTGGGCGCGCTGGCGCGGCCAGGCGGCTCGGTGCTCGTGCTCGACTACGATGTGCACGAAGACGAGCGCATGCGCGAAGAACAAGCCGATCTGTGGCTGGGTTTTTCGCCCGCCGAGCTGTGCGGCTTCGCGCAAGCCGCGGGCTTGCAAGGCGCCGCAGTGCACGCACTACCCAAAGCGTTTCATCCGGCTGGTCCGGATGCACATCTGACCTGGCACGTGTTGGTCGCTCATCGCCCAGCACGCGCTGCAGTATCGAACGACGATCGAACAGGAGAGCAACATGGCTGATAACTACAAAGTCGCGGATCTGAGCCTTGCTGATTGGGGCCGCAAAGAGATTCAAATTGCCGAGACCGAAATGCCGGGCTTGATGGCGATTCGCGAAGAGAACAAGGGCAAGTTCCCGCTCAAAGGCGCGCGCATCGCGGGCTGCCTGCACATGACCATCCAGACCGCAGTGCTGATCGAGACGCTGACCGATCTCGGCGCGGAGGTCACCTGGACCAGCTGCAACATCTACTCGACGCAGGATCAAGCTGCGGCAGCGATCGCAAAGACCGGCGTGCCTGTGTTCGCTTGGAAGGGCGAGACGCTCGAAGAGTACGACTGGTGCATCCACCAGCAGCTCAAGTCGTTCAAGGACGGCAAGGGTCCGAACTTGCTGCTCGACGACGGCGGCGATCTCACCGCGATCGTGCACAAGGAATACGCGAAGTTCTTCGACGGCCCGGACGGCATCCGCGGCGTCTCGGAAGAGACCACCACGGGCGTACACGCGCTCGTGCGTATGGCGGCTGAAGGCAAGCTGAAGACTGCAGCCATCAACGTCAATGACTCGGTGACCAAGAGCAAGTTCGACAACCTCTACGGTTGTCGCGAGTCACTGCCGGACGGCATCAAGCGCGCCACGGACGTCATGTTCGCAGGCAAAGTCGCGGTCGTCGCGGGCTACGGCGACGTAGGCAAAGGTTGCGCGCAATCCTTGAAGGTCCAAGGCGCACGCGTGATCATCACGGAGATCGACCCCATCTGCGCGCTGCAAGCCGCGATGGAAGGCTACGAGGTAACAACGATGGACGACGCCGCTCCGCGCGGCGACATCTTCGTCACCGCCACCGGCTGCCGCGACATCATCCGTGGCGACCACATGAAGGTGATGAAGAACGAAGCCATCGTGTGCAACATCGGCCACTTCGATTGCGAGATCGACATGGCGTGGCTCGAGAAGAATCCTGAGATCAAAGAAGAGCGGATCAAGGATCAGGTCGACCACTTCATCTTCCCCGACGGCAAGAAGATCATCGTGCTCGCACGCGGTCGCTTGGTGAACCTCGGTTGCGCCACCGGCCACCCGAGCTTCGTGATGTCGACGTCGTTCACGAACCAGGTGTTGGCCCAGCTGACGCTCTGGAACGAGACCTCGAAGTACAAGAAGGGTCAGGTCTACGTCCTGCCAAAGCAGCTGGACGAGAAGGTCGCACGCCTGCACCTGGGCAAGCTGGGCGTGAAGCTGGAGACGCTGACAAAGGAGCAATCCGAGTACCTCGGCGTACCCGCGAGCGGCCCGTACAAGCCTGATCACTATCGTTACTAAGCACCCAGGCCGTGGCTCGAGCTCTGAACGGGTTTCGCGCTGACGGCGGTCTCAGTCGCGAAGACGTGCCACACTATCGACCTCGCACAGATCGTGCGAGGTCGTGGTGTTTAATGTCGACGCTGACTCCGATCCCAGAAATTTCATGCGCGTGCGCCGCCTTGCTGCGGCGCTTTTGCGCGACGCCTCCGCGCGAGCTGCACTATGGTCACGCCGCTGCGCGCTGCGTTCGCGTAGGAGGTGCCCGTGCCGCTGCATAGTGTCGGTACTCCGCTGCTCTGGATCGGATTTCTCGTGTTCGTCTGCGCGATGCTCGCGCTCGACCTTGGCGTGTTCCACCGTCAAGCGCACGCGATCACCACGAAAGAAGCGCTCGGCTGGAGCGGCGTCTGGATCACGCTCGCGCTGCTCTTCAACCTCGGCTTGTACTTCCTGTTCGGCGCCGACCACGCGCTGGAATTCACCGCTGGCTACCTGATCGAAAAGGCGCTCGCGGTCGACAACATCTTCGTGTTCATGATCGTGTTTCGGACGTTCGCCGTGCCGAAGAACGAGCAGCATCGCGTGCTGTTTTGGGGCGTGCTCGGCGCGCTCGTCATGCGCGCGATCTTCATCTTCGCCGGCGGCGCAGTGCTCCAGCGCTTCCACTGGGCGATGTACGTGTTCGGCGGCCTCCTGATCGTGACCGGCGTTCGCCTGCTCATGAAGCGCCAGCAAGAAGAGTCGCACCCCGAGAACTCACCGGTTTTGCGCTTCTTCGCCCGCATCATGCCGGCGACGCCCGAGTTCGCTGGCGATCACTTCACGATCGTCAAAGAAGGCAAGCGCTACGCGACACCGCTCTTGCTCGCGCTGGTCGCGATCGAAGTCAGCGATCTGGTGTTCGCGATCGACAGCATCCCAGCGATCTTCGCGGTTACGACGGATCCGTTCCTGGTCTTTACCTCGAACATCTTCGCGATCCTCGGCCTGCGCTCGCTCTATTTCGTGCTCGCCGATGTGGTCGACCGCTTCGTCTATCTCAAGCCCGCGCTGGCCTTTGTGCTGCTGTTCGTGGGCGTGAAGATGTGCATTGTCGACCTCTATAAAGTGCCCATCCCCGTTTCGCTCGGGGTGATCGTAGGCATCCTCGCGATCGCTGTCCTCGCGTCCATGTGGCGCCGCAAACACGCCAGCAAAAACGAAACACGCGAGCTCACGCCCACGCTCTAATAGTTCTCGCGTCAACACGCAGCTGACGGCTGCGTGAACCGCGGGGAGAGGAATCGCCACAAGACGCCAGGGGCCGCCGAAGAGCGCCGTCGGACTCGGGAGGGCTACGCGCACTTACGCAAACATGTGCGCGGAGAAGCGGAGCATCTGAGCTCTTCTGGCGTTCTTCGGCGGTCCTGGCGTTCCTTGGCGATTCGTCTCGAATCTTCTACACGCAGCTGATGGCTGCGATTGAAGGCGGCGCGATAAAAGCTTGTGTGGTATCTGGGATAACGCAGTTGGTGTCGGTCTAGGTATGCGGTTGTGTCACTCGCCGCTGCACGTTGGTTTGAGTACGCTGACGCATCGATCGCGTTCTCTCTAGCCTTCCGTACGTGTGCGCGCTGCTGCCGTTCTGCGCGTTGGCGCTATCCGCAGCGCCGCTGGGGCACGACCTGCTGCTCGAGCTGACGCGGATCGCCGCGTACCGCGCGGCGCTGCTCGACGGGCAGTTCCCGCCGTATTGGGCCGGCGAGCTGTACGCGGGCATGGGCTCGCCGATCTTCCTGTTCTACGGCCACGGCTTTCTCGCGCTCTCGAGCGCGCTGTCGTTTGTGAGCGGCTCGTACGTGAGGGCGGCGCTGCTCGGGCAGGCGCTCGCCACAGCGTTCGGCGCCTGGGCGTTGCAGCGCACGGCGGCGGAGCTCCGACTGGGCCCGGCGGCACAGCGTGTTGCCGTCTACGCGTATGTGCTGAACCCGTACCTGCTCGGTGATGTGTTGCTTCGCAATGGCAACACCGAATACACCGCGCTGTGTTTGCTGCCGCTCGCGCTGTTCGGCGTAGCGCGCGCAGACACGCTGATCGTCGCAGGAGGGGCTGCGCTCGTGATCTGTGCGCACCCGTTGGTCGCGCTGTTTCTCGGGCTGTGCTGCCCGTGCATCGCGGGCTTCGAGCGCAAGCGCTGGCTCGCGCTCGCACGTGGCGCTGGGCTCGCGATTGCGCTCAGCGCTTGGGCTTGGTTGCCTGTGCTCGCGTATGGATCGAGCGTGCAGCGAGATCAGCTGCTGCGCGGCAAGTTCGATTTTCATCACAACTTCGTCGCCCTCGCGGAGCTGGTGGGGATGGACAGCTTCTACGAGCCGGGACCGCTGCCGCTTGCGGCTGCAGCAAGTGCGTTGCTCATAGCTCGTCGTGACCGCTGGGCGCTGACGGTCGGCGCAGGTGTTGTGCTGCTCGCGGTCCTGCAGCTGCGGGCGGCGGCGCCGATCTGGGAGGTCGCGCGCTTCGCCAAATATTTGCAGTTTCCCTGGCGCCTGATGGGCCCGCTCGCTCTGCTCGGGGCGTTGGCCGCCGCGTACGTGTTCGAGCGTGTGGGCAGGCGCTGGTTGGAGCTGCTCGTGCTGGCAGCCTGCATCGGCATTGCGTTGCCGCAACTGCTCCGCGTGCGGCTCGTGCACGCGCGCGCAGTCGAGGCGAGCTTGGGCCTCGACAACCTGGCGGGCCAGGCACATAGCGCGACGGTCGGGGACGAGTACCTGCCGCAAGGCGCGTCGCGCGCGCTCGCGCGTGTGCCTGCGCGCGACCGACCGCTGATCGCGAGCGCCGATGTTGCCGTGCGCACGCTGGTGGATGAGCCGCGCTGGCTGCTGCTCGATGTCGACCTGCCGCACGCAGAACTGCTGTGCGTGGCGCGCTATCAGTTCGAGTTTTGGCAGCTGAAGCTGGACGCGCGTGAGCTTCGGCATCGAGCTGGCGGCGAGGGCTGCCTCGACCTGTACGTGCCCGCCGGCAAGCATCGCATCGAGGCGACGCTGCCCGTACCACGCTGGCGCGCGATCGGAATGTTGGTGAGCGCTTGCACACTCGCCGCTGTGGGCATCGGGATGCGCCGCCGTAAGCAGCATCGTGTCGGCTTGGCCCGCGCGCGCCTCAGCCAACAGTGACGGTGATGCGATCCTTCGCCCTATACAGGCGCTACGCCGGATCGTAGAAGTGTGATCAACGGATGTGGATCTTGCGAAGCAGCTTAGTGTTAAGCCTTGGGCTTTGCATGACGAGCCAAGTGGCTCACGCATGGCATGACGGGACCGAGGTGGAACCGCGCAGCCCGTGGAGCGTCTTTGCGGGGTTCTCCTCGCACGCGTTTTCGGAGGCAGGTATTCACCTTGGTGGTGAATACGCGCTCGCGCGCAGCCAGCGCTTCGAGTCGCTGTTGCAGCTCGGTATGCAAGGCTACGGTTTCGGAGCGAGCGAAAGTGGCTACGCGCTGCAGCTGCGCTGGGGGCAGCGCTACACGGCATCGTTCGGGCTCACGCTCGAGAGTCAGCTCGGTATCGGAGGGCAGTACTCACTCTGGGAAACGACTGTCTTCACGTTCGAAGATTCACGCGGCAAACCGGAGACCCGCACGAGGACCGGTGTCTCGGTGATCCCGCACGTGATGTTCGGACCCGGCTACGACTTCAGTCGGCTGTGCGCTGTTCCGTTGCATGTCTACGCGCGCGCGGGCTTGTTGGTGCTGTATCCGGACATGAATGACGTGTTTCACCTGTCGGCTGTCGCCGAGCTCGGGCTGCGCTGGACGCTCTGACCGCCGCACGCGGTGTTGACGGCGCGAAAAGCGATGCCAGGTTTCCACATGTCGCCCGCTGACTGCTGGGCGCTCGGACGGGTAGAGGGCGGGGAGCGCGGAGCGCAGCTGAAAGCGGCAGCGCAGGAGACTCTGCGCGCGGCAGACATCGCGGCTCTGCGGCCGGACATGCAAGGCTAAGTTGCTGCGCGAGCCGTGACACCTGCCGGTCTGCTTCACGCTGCCCGTTCGCAAGCGACCCGTCCTTACCCGCATCGCGTCCGGATGCGATGCTGAGAGCCGGCCGCGAGGCGTCAGTAAAAAATCGTGTGTGCGACGCCCCGAGCGGTAAGAGGACCTCTGCAAAATGGAGGGCTTGACGCACGCTAGACGCTCATCTAGCGGCAGCCGATACTTCCTGAATGGAGCGCCTCGTTCATCGGCGCTCTTCTGGATGTTCATGACTCAACCTCTGCATTCGTTCTGCCGAGCCGCTCGGTTGTCATCGCTGCGCTTCTTGCTCGCCGGACTCCTGGCATCGGCGGTGATCGCTTGCGGAGGTTCAAACACAGGTCCCTCCCGCACGAAGGATAGCGGCACCACGGAAGGCGACGCTGGCGGCGAACGCGACGGCGGGAACGGAAGCTACCTGCTCGACGCCGGCCCCGGTGTCGATGCCAGTACGGATGCTGAAACGAGACCCGACGCCGCGGCTCCTGCGGTGTGTGGCAACGGCAAGTTCGAAAAGGGGGAGACCTGCGACGACGGCAACACGGCTGAAGCTGATGGCTGCAGCGCGAATTGCCGCGAGGTCGATCCCGACTACCTGTGCTTGAACGCCGGCGAAGCGTGCACGCGCACCGTGACCTGCGGCAACGGCATCATCGAGGGCAGCGAGACCTGCGACGATGGCGAGCCCACACCCAAGGGCGGCGACGGCTGCAGCGCGGATTGCAAGCAGAACGAGGCTGGCTTCGATTGCTTCAAGCCCGGACAAGCGTGTGTGCGCAGCGCCGTCTGCGGCAACGGGCAGCGTGAGCGCGGCGAGCAATGCGACGACGGGCAAACCCAGCCCACGAGCGGCGATGGCTGCGACACCTCCTGTCAGCTCGAGAACTCTGCGGTGTGGTTCTGCCCACCGGGCAGCGCGTGCATCGCGTTGCTCTGCGGTGATGGCGTGCGCACGCCCGACGAGCAATGCGACGACAGCGATACGCAGGGTGGTGATGGTTGCGACGCGATGTGTCAGGTCGAGGTCGGTTTCCGTTGTGGCAGCTCGGGCTGCCGTCCGATCTGCGGCGACGGCCGCATGGTGACCGGCGAAGAGTGCGATGACAGCGATCTCGTGAGCGGCGACGGTTGCTCCGCAGCCTGCAAGACAGAGCCGTACTTCACCTGTCCGAGCTCGGCGGGCGACTGCACGTCGTCCATCGTGTGTGGCGACGGCTGCGTCGACCCCGGCGAGATCTGTGATCCTGGCGATCTCTCGAACAGTTGCGGTGACGCTGACACGAGCTGCACGTCGCCCACCCAGAACCCAGCGCAGGCTTGCGAGTCGTTCCAGATCGCGACCGACCCGGGCGTGTGCGGCGACGGCACGGTGAACCTCAACGAGCAATGTGATCCCGACTGTTCGGGAGCTCCGCCCTGCAACATTCCAGGATGCGACAGCTGTGAGATCACGGACGGCTGGGCATGCCCGCGTGCGGGCTACTGCTTCCAGATCCCGAGCTGCGGAGATGGCACCATCCAGAGCGGCGAGGAGTGTGATCCCGGGGCGAGCTCGATCGCAGGCTGTGACGCCATCAGCTGCGAGATCGTCAGCGGCTACTATTGCTCGGGCACGCCTTCGATGTGCGTACGCTCGTTGTGCGGCGACGGCTTGCGTGCACCCAACGAGCAGTGCGACGACGGCCCTGGAACCCCGAGCACACCCGGTACACCTGTTGCCGGTGACGGCTGCAGCGCGTCGTGTACCGTGGAGACGGGCTACGTGTGTCCGCCGAACCTCTCGTGCAAGCCGATCTGCGGTGATGAAGTGTTGCAGCCCGGTGAGAGCTGCGAAGAGACCAGCGCCGGCTGCAGCAACTGCTTCATCCAACCCGGCTACGACTGCAACGCGAGTGGCCAGAGTTGCGCGCTGACGCTGTGCGGGTCTGACAACACCGGCGCGCCCATGGTGCAACGCGGAGAAGGCTGTGACGACGGGAACGACGTGGCAGGTGATGGCTGCAGCCCCACCTGCCAGGTCGAGCCCACCTTCACGCACGACGCGAACGGCACACCCAGCAACACCGCACAAGCGTGTGGCGACGGCTTCAAGACGGTGAGCGAAGGCTGTGACGACGGCAACCGAACCAACGGAGACGGTTGCTCCTCGACCTGCACAGAAGAGCCTGGCTGGACGTGCAACGAGAACTCTATCGACTATCCAGCGACGCTCGACTTCCGCGTGACATACCGCGACTTCAAAGCGCGCACGGACGCGGGCGGCCACCCGCACTTCAAGCGCAACAACGAATTCGGGTCCGGCACGGATTGGGGCATCACCGGTGAGTTGTGCACTACGTCGAACTACAACACGACGCCGGCTGCAGGGACCTGTGGCTTGCTCGACAGCGCAGGCAAGCCGCGTAACGTGAAGGGTGTGTCGACCACCATCGTGGACAACTTGAACGCGTTCGCGCTCTGGTACCGCGACAGCAACGCGACGAACCTCACTGGCACCAACGGCGTGATTCAGATGTACGCGAACCCGGGGCTGATCGCGACACCCACGACTCCGCTGGCGACGCCAGACACGCTGCAGTTGAGCCGTGTCGGCAGCACGAGCGCCTACCAATTCCTCAGCAGCAGCTTCTTCAACCTCGACACGCGCGGCTTCGGGCTGACCCCCAGCCAGTCGCACAATTTCAACTTCACCACTGAGCTCCGGTACTTCTTCCAGTACCGCGGCGGCGAAGTGTTGACGTTCCAGGGTGACGACGACGTATGGGTGTTCGTGAACGGACGCCTGGCAGTCGACGTGGGCGGCATTCACTGCCCGCAACTGGGTCGTGTGATCCTCGGCGACGAGGACGGCACCTGCAACCTCCAGGTCGTCGACAACGGCGGCTGTACAGCACCGAGCTACTCCGACTGCACCACGTATACTTCCGGCGAGCAGGCTGACAACACCGACGCTCGCTTCGCGCTGACGAAGGGTGAGGTCTACGAAATCGTGCTGTTCCACGCGGAGCGCAATCCCACGGGATCCAACTTCAGGCTGACGCTCGATGGCTTCCTCGCTCCTCGCTCCACGTGCACCACGACCTGCGGCGACGGCATCCGTGCAGGCAACGAGATCTGCGATACCAACAGCGGGCTTGCCAGCGGTTACAACGTCTGCCTCGCGAACTGCACTATCAACTTCTGCGGTGATGGCACGCATCAAGGGCCGAACGAGACGTGTGACAGCGCGAGCAAGGTGACTTACCAACAGGCCGCTGGTGGCTGCGGCTTCGACTGCCAACCTGCACCGTACTGCGGCGACAGCATCATCCAAGCCTTTGCCGGCGAAGTGTGCGACGACGGCGTCAACAGCGGTGGCTACGGCAGCTGCGCGACCAACTGCAGAAGCTTTGGAGGCTACTGCGGCGACGGCGTCCAGAACGGCACTGAGCAGTGCGACTCGGCCACCAAAGTCGCGTACCGCGCGGACGGCACGGGCTGCGGCTTCGACTGCCGCTTGGCGCCCTCGTGCGGCGATGGCACGCGCAACGGTCCCGAGACCTGCGAGCCACCAAACACCGCGCAATGCAGCAGCACATGCCAAGTGCAGCCGTTCTGCGGCGACGGCATCAAGAGCCCCAACGAGGTATGCGACTACGGAACATTCAACGCGGCGCCCGCAAGCGTGGGTTACGGCGGCTGCACGACCAGCTGTCAGCGCGGCCCGCACTGCGGTGACATGACGCGCCAACAAGCGGAGGGCGAGGAGTGTGACGACGGCAACAACAACTCGCCGGCCTCCAACGCTGCTTACGGCTCGTGCACCACGGTCTGCCTCCAAGGACCGCGCTGCGGCGACGGCATCCGGCAGCAGGCGCAAGAGGCTTGCGACAACGGCTTCAACGAAGACACGTACGCGTACGGCACAGACGCATGCGGCCCTGGATGCACGTCGGTGCCCCGCTGCGGCGACGGCGACGTCGATAGCGCGGTGGAGCAATGCGACAACTGCAACTCCAACAGCGACGGCGCATACGATGGCTGCCGCAGCGACTGCTCATGGGGCCCGTACTGCGGCGATGGCGTGAAAAACGGCAGCGAAGAGTGCGACGACCCGAACGGCAACGTCCCTTACGCCGCGGACGGCATGGGCTGCAGCCTAGAGTGCACGCGCAACGTTCCCGCCTGCGGCGATGGCGTGCGCAACGGCCCAGAAAAATGCGACGACGGCGCTGCCAACAACACCGGCGCCTACGGCGGCTGCAACAACAACTGCACGCGCGCCCCCTACTGCGGCGACACAATCCTGCAAAGCGATCACGAACAATGCGACGAAGGCCCCAGCGGCAGCTCCGACTGCGCGCAAGACTGCAACTACCGAGTCGTCCTGCTCTGAGATACGTCCTACTTGGATGAAGACCCACGGGGCGATCTCGGCCACCGCAGTCTCGGTCGCACGCAGGCTCATGCGGGTAGTGATCTTACGCGTCTTCGAAAGCGACGCCTTCCTTGCTTACGTCGCCGCAACCAGGCTCGGAAGTCACGGCGTCACTCATCACCCTTCAGGCGCTGGGCCTGGGTTCCATGTTCCAGAGCATCGCCGCTGACAGCGGCATGCGCTCGCGAAGCGTCTTCGCGCACCGACTGCTGCGTTGCTGAACAGAAACACGACGCGTCGAAAATGATCACGCGCTCCTGACGGACATGCCGTCGGGTACGCCGTACTCAGCACAAAAATCGATGTTTTGGCGCACGATCGGTCGGCCCGGCTTGCAGCACAACACAGACGCTTCGAATAAGGTCGCGATGTGTACGGTCGCAAAGGCCGTGCGTCGTTGGCGTGGAACAGACACGCGAGCAGAGGATCGACACATGATGAACGCAAATTCGCGTGAGCGCGGCAGCCTGCTGCTCATCGTGCTGCTGGGATGTGTGAGCAGCGGATGCGCTGTCAGGAGGACGGATGCAACGGACCAAAACGCAGCGACAACCGTTGCGGGTCGGGAAGCTCCGCGCCTGCCGGTCGAAAGGAACAACCCTCCGTCAAGCAATCTGCCGGTGCGCAGCTGCGGTGCGGCGCCGCGCGCGATCGTGCGAGACTTTGTCGCAGCCCATCCAGACTTCGAGGGCAAGCTTGCCAGCGAGAAAGGGCTCGTCGCGCCGGAGTTGGGCGAGGACGGAACACCCGTCTACGCGCATGGCGCTGGTGGCACCACGACGACAAGCGGAGCGTCCAACTTCGAGCAGTGGTTTCACACTGTCGACGGAGTCAACGTCGAGATACCCGTCGACCTGGCTTTCGATGAAGTCGTGGACGGTGATCGCCAGTCTCTCACATACAGCAGCAACGCCTTCTTTCCCATTGATGGCCAGGGCTTTGGAAACGAAGGCAATAACCACAACTTCCACTTCACGTTGGAGTTACACACAGAGTTCGACTATCGCGGAGGGGAAGTCTTCAGCTTTTCTGGCGACGACGATCTCTGGGTCTTCGTCGACGGCAGACTGGCCATCGACCTCGGCGGCGTGCACGAGATACAGTCCGATTCGATCGACTTCGATGCACGCGCGAAGGAGCTGGGCATCGTGCCCGGCAACTCTTATCGCTTGGACTTGTTCTTCGCCGAGCGACATACCTTCGCCTCGAACTTCAACATCGAGACTTCCATTCAATGCTTTCGGCAGGCCGAGACACCGAAAGTAGAAATGACCGAGGCCCCGACGACGCAAACCAAGAACCCGGATCCGCCTGCGCAGACTGTGGAGGAAATCGTGTGCGACGCGGCGCCGCGCGCGATCGTGCGCGACTTCGTCGCAGCCCATCCAGACTTCGAGGGCAAGCTTGCCAGCGAGAAAGGCCTCGTCGCGGTGGAGTTGGGCGAGGACGGAACACCCGTCTACGCGCATGGCGCTGGTGGCACCACGACGACAAGCGGAGCGTCCAACTTCGAGCAGTGGTTTCACACTGTCGACGGAGTCAACGTCGAGATACCGGTCGACCTCGCTTTCGATGAAGTCGTGGACGGTGATCGCCAGTCTCTCACATACAGCAGCAACGCCTTTTTTCCGATCGATGGCCAGGGTTTTGGAAACGAAGGCAATAACCACAACTTCCACTTCACGTTGGAGTTGCACACAGAGTTCGACTATCGCGGAGGGGAAGTCTTCAGATTTTCTGGTGACGATGACCTTTGGGTGTTCGTCGACGGCAGACTGGCCATCGACCTCGGCGGCGTACACGAGATACAGTCCGCTTCGATCGACTTCGATGCACGCGCGAAGGAGCTGGGCATCGTGCCCGGCAACTCTTATCGCTTGGACTTGTTCTTCGCCGAGCGACACACCTTCGCCTCGAACTTCAACATCGAGACTTCGATTAACTGCTTTAGGCACATGAAATCATCGAGCCTTTAGCGCGCTCCACTGCACTCAGCGCGTCCGAGCGCCGTGGGGAAGGAAGAAGACCTTTGCAGCCGTGGCGCACATGCGTCTGCCTAGGCAGGATTGGCAAAATCCGCGGCCCTTGCACAAGAACGCGATGAGCTGGCTGTGCTTGCAAAACGCCCGGTGGCAAGCTGGCGCATCTGCGCCGACTGAGGGGGCACACCCCGTGAGCCGAAGCCTCGCAGAGCGAGGCCTGCGGCTTTGATCACCGGAATTCTTGGCGTAGCCAGCGGCTTGCGCGTGAGAACAGTGTGCGCTGCTCTGGCAGCTCGATCGCGACGGGCATGCCGATCTCAGCGTGTGTTGCCAGCTCAGCGAGTTGCGCCGTGTCGTGCAGTGCGAGCTCGACCGTGCGGCGACCGTCATCGTTTGCTTGCTCGAGCACGCGTGTGACGACGACTGTGAGCTTGGTGTCGTGCAGCGTGACCACGACCTCTCCAGACTCGAGCAGCAGCTCCGCCTCTTGTTCGCTGCAGCTGACGATCAGCGCCGGAACAGCGGCGTCGCCGAGCACGCTCAGGATCGGAGAGGCGAGCTGCAGCGTCGCACCGGACACGGTGAGCACATGCACCACGATGCCGCTGTGGGATGCATTCACCGCAGCTGGAGGCTGCGCAGCGCTCTCGTTGATACCGATCAGTCGCACCGGCTGCTTGGCGTCGAGCGCTTGGCGTGTGCGCAGCAGCTCCGATTCGAGCGCACGCAGCTGGCCGCGCGCGGCATCGACGAGATCATCGATCGCGCTCAGCTTGCTCGGTGGCGCGCTCTTTGTGTCCATCAGCCGATCGCGCTTCGTTTCCAGTGTGACAACCACGCCGCGCTGGGCTTCGACGCGCGTCTCGCCTGCATGCAACGCTTGCTTGAGCTGCGCGATCTCCGGCGCGTCGACAGCGGGCAGCTCCGGAGCATGCGCGGGCTGCTCTAGATCGAGCACGGGCTGACCGGCAGACACGTGATCGCCGACCGCGACGAGCACCTTCGCGACGCGACCTGCGACGGCGCTCGTGAGCTCGTGCGCGCCGCTGTAGCCGGAGAGGTTTGCTTGCACGAGCTGCGTCGACAGTGGCCAGTTGCCGATCGCGCCGAGCGTGAGCAGGGCGATGCCAGCGAGGATGAGCCGGGCAGGGTGTAGTTTGGGTTCTTCGGTCTCGGAGGCATCGGAATCGAGATCGGGCTCGGGGCCATCTGCAGGGAGCTCGGGCTCGGGCTCGGTGAGGCTGCGCCGGGCTTCTTCGTGGAGGTTGCGGAGATGCTCGAGCTCAGGGGGAGGTAGGGATTCTGTGGTGCGGGCGAAGGGCGAGACTTCTGCGTCGTAAGGTTCGTGCGGATCGTGCGGATCGTGCGGTTCGTACGGCGTCGCGTCAGTCACCTCCTCGCCAAACGTAGGCACTGCGTCAGCAGGGGGCGCGTAACAAACCTCGGTGCGACCCAAGGCGCGTGCGACTTCGGCTTTGAACGGATCTGCGCCGCGATAGTCGGTCACTCGAGCGTTGGGCAGTTTGGGTGGTTTCGTTTGTTTCGGTGTGGAGAGCCGCTCCAAGGTCTCGTTGATGTCGCTCCAGCCGCGCAACGTGGACTCGCCGAGCGCACGCTTCATCACGCCCGATGACAACCGATTGCGCATGTCGCGCGCGAGCAAGATGATGCGTTGCTTCGCGACGGACTGCACAGGGATGCGGCGCGTGATCGGTTCTTCTGGCTCGGGCGTGCTGTTGAGCTTCAGCGTTTTGCCGGAACGAACATCGATGTCCGACGGGACGCGCCGTCTTTGATCAGTCACGTGTTGCCTCGCGCGGCAGCGTATCGAACCAGTGTTGGATCGCCGGCAATGTGTGCACGACCATGTCGTCGTGACCGTAAGGTCCGCTATCCACGATTTCCACGTTCGCGCCGCGTGACTGCATGCGCTCGAACGCGCTCATCGCCTCTTCCGGAATCACGACGGTGTCGTCGCGCCCATAGAAGATCCGCAACGGTGCGACCGGCGAATAGTCGATGGTCTGGGCGTCAGCCAGGCCGCGGTAGAACCATGCGGGGAACTGTTCTCCTGCACGATAGGCGTTCATGAAGCGCTCCGTCACGAGCTGTGACAAACGAGCCGGCAGCGCCTCGGCAATTTCTTTTTGCCCGCGGCTGCCGTCGAACAATTCAGCCAGCTCACGATTGTATGGTTCTCGTATTACTCCGTCCAGCTCCTGCCCGTAGATTTGTGCAAACGAATTCAGTGTGAACGCGATGAAGAACGGATCATCGCGCTCGATGAAGTTCCGCAGGCTGATCTCGATCGGATTAAACGCTCCCGAAATGCTCGCGACTGCGCGCAACGCGAGCCCAGTCGGGTTTTCCTGCTCGAGCGCGCGCTGGGTGGCGGCAGAAGCGCCTGCGCCTTGTGAGAAACCCGCCAAAAATAGATCTTTTGCAGGTTCTCCCGTGATGCCTTCGACCATGATCTCCGCCACCGAGATCAGCTCGACGACGGCGCTGACGGTACTCGGCCAGTGGTAGTAAGCCTGCGGCGATGTCGAAACTCCGAGGCCGATGTAATCCGCGGCGGTCAGCACGTAGCCATCAGCGGCGAACACTGCAGCTACGCCCATGCCCTCGGGTACGGACGGCTTAGAGATAGAGTTGGCGCGCTTGGAGTTTGTGCCGTGCTGCCAACTGACGATGCCTTTGATCTCGCGTGTGTCGGGGATCGCGATGAGACCTGAAACTGTCGTCCTAGTTCCTGGCGCGACTGCGTCTGCCGGGTAGCTGATCCGGTACAACGAGAAGCCGTGCTCGGTGTTGAGTGTTGCCCCTCCACCTGCGAGCTGCAGCAGCACGGCTGCTTCGACCGCGCTGTAGTGGCCGAGCGTTTCGAGCTGCTCGACGCGGCCGTCGTAGTTGAGTCGGCCGATCAAGCTAGCTTGGTCAGCGTTGCATGCTGCTGCGAAGAGGGTGAGCACACACACCACGTGTGCGACGCGTGCAGTCGTAAGCATCGCCCCAGAGCTTACACGCGTATGCGATTCCACTACAGCCCACGGGCCCAATCGGGCCGCAGCGGGATCTTTCCGGCGAGCGCCGCGTCGATCGCGGCGACGATGCGCTGGCGATCGCGTGGCAGCGAGCCTGCGAGCGGCAGATAGTTGCTGGCGTGGTTGGTGCGAAAGAGCGCGTTGTCCGGGCGTGCTTGGTCGACGATGGTGCGAAGCTCTTCGAGCATGCGCGTCACGTTCGGCAGCTGCCAGAAGCCCTTGTCGCGCAGCTTGACCAGCGGTGTGTTGGGCACAACCGAGGTGGTGAGCGCGGAGAAGTACTCGGGGTTCATCTCGGTCACGAGCTGCGCGGTGCCCTGCGCGTGCTCGTGCGTGCGCTCGGTGCCGCCGATGCCGAGCAGCGCGATCACGCTGATGCGCATGCCGGCCGCGTGGGCCTTGCTCGCGGCGGCGACGTGATCCGCAAACGTGCTGCCTTTGGCGATGCGCTTGAGCGTCTTGTCGTCGCCGCTCTCTGGGCCGATGTACAAGAGCGACAAGCCGCGCTCGCGCAGCTCACGGAGCTCCTCGGCGCTCTTGTTCAAGATGTTTTCGGCCATCGCGTAGCAGGACACGCGGGTGAGGCGCGGTAGCTCGCTGCGTGCGCAGTCGAGGATGCTGCGCCAGTGATCCATGTCGAGCACGAGCGCGTCGCCGTCCGCGACGAAGATCTTGTCGATGCGGCGGTCGGTGACCCGTGCCGCTGTGCGGAGATCGGTCAGTGTCTCGGACAGATCGCGTACGCGAAACTGCTTCTCGCGGTACATGTCGCAGTACACGCATTTGTTCCAAGAACAGCCGATGGTCGCCTGCAGAATGTAACTTTCGGCTTCGGACGGCGGACGGTAGATCTGACCTTCATAGCGCATGCGGAATGCCGCATTTGATAGCGAAAACCAGCCTGAGTCGCCAGCGGAAATGAACGGTTTTCAGGCCGGCTGGCCGACCTCAGCACTCTTCCTTGCTGGGTTTTTCCCCAGGGGATATACCGCCCGAGTCTGCGCTGATTGCGGGCTTTCGCAGCCGAGGCGCGACCGAAAGGCGAACGACCCCCATGAGCTGGATTGAGGAAAAAGCGTGGAATGGACTGTCTCACGTGCGCGAGGCGCACGCGCAGCAGGTCTACCCGATGTTCCGTCCCTTCGAGACGGCCGGCCTGCACACGACCTTGAACGGCAAGCCGGTGGTCCACTTCTGCTCGAACGACTACCTCGGGCTGACGCAGCACCCGAAGGTGCTCGAGGCTGCAAAGAACGCGGCGGCGCGCAGCGGGTGTGGTCTTTCCTCGTCGCGCATCCAAGCCAGCGTCAAAGCCCACTTCGAGCTGGAAGAGCGGCTCGCCGCGTTTTTCGGGTACGAGAAGTGTTTGTTGTTCACCACGGGCTACCAGGCGATGGTCGGCACGATCCAAGCGCTCGCAGATCGCGACACCTCGCTGATCCTCGATAACCTCTCACACGCCTGCATCCTGGACGGCACGTTCCTCGCGGCCGGTACGCCGATGCAGAGCCCCGAGGTTCGCTACTTCAATCACAACTCCGCGCGCTCGCTCGAGCGCATCCTGAAGACCCGCGAGCGCAAGAACGCATTGGTGTTGATGGAGAGCGTGTACTCGCTCGACGGCGACACCGCTCCGCTCAAGGAGTTCGTCGAGCTGTGTGAGAAGTACGACGCCGTGCTGCTCTGCGACGACGCACATGGCACCGGCACGCTCGGCAAGCACGGTAAGGGCGCGGTCGAAGCATTCGGCATGCAGGGTCGCGTACCGATCGTGGTCAGCACGTTTTCAAAGACGTTTGGCGGCATCGGCGGCATTCTCTTGGGCAGCAAGACTGTGGTCGAGTACGTGCAGCACACCGCGCGCTCGTTTCTGTTCAGCGCCAGCTTGCCGGTCCCGGTCGTCGCCGCCGCCAGCTGCATCCTCGACATGCTCGAGGCCGAGGGCCCGGCGCTGGTCGCAGAGCTGCAGGAGAAGGCCACCTACATGCGGAAGAACCTGCTTTCACTGGGCTTCGACCTGGGCAAGAGCGACACGCACATCATGCCCGTGATGTGCCGCGACCAGCGCAAAGCGTTGTTCATGCACATGGCGCTGCTCGAGTCCGGTGTGTACATGGTCCCGATCGTCTATCCGGGCTGCAAACAGGGTGAGGAGCGCTTGCGCCTCAACATCACACGCGGTCACACCCGAGAGGACATGGACAAGGCCTTGGAGCTGCTCGACACGTACGGAAAGGTCTTCTACGTGCAGTCCGGTGAGGACCTCGGTCCCGTGCAGAGCTGGTGATACCGTTATGGTCGAGGTTCTTACGATGACAAAAGCCAATCTCGAAGCCGCGAAGTCCGCGCTCAACGCCGCACAAAAGGTCGTCGATTCCGGCGCCAAGCAGCTCGCAGCCAAGTCCGTGGATGACGAGCAAGTGTTGGCGTATGACCTCGCGCATTCCGCTGCGGCGGTGCGCATCGGGCACGACCTCTTGAGCTACGGCGCACGTGGTGAGCTGGAAGCGAAGATCACATGCGCGTTCGTCGCGGATGCTGTGTGGGATCTGTCATCGAAGTTGTTCGGTCGTGAGGCCGCTTGGGGTGTGGAGCGCACGGCGCTCGATGCTGCGCGCGATTTCGTGGCGCAGTATCGCTCGCCCACGTTTGTCTCGGAGCTCGCGGAAAACGACGGTCCACGCCACTTGGACTCAGAGCTCGCGCTGATGCAGGACACGTTCCGCAAGTTCGCTGAGACGCAGATCAAGCCGGTCGCGCAGGAGATCCACCGCCAGAACCTCGATGTGCCTGAGTCGATCATCCGGGGCTTGGCGGAGATCGGCACGTTCGGTCTGTCGATCCCTGAAGCTTACGGCGGCTTTTCGTCGGGTGGCGAGGGCGAGTACCTCGGCATGGTCGTCGCGACGGAAGAGCTGTCGCGCGGGTCATTGGGCGCGGGTGGGTCTTTGGTGACCCGGCCCGAGATCCTCGCGCGCGGCTTGCTCGCGGGTGGTACCGAAGAGCAGAAGCAAGCTTGGCTGCCGCGCTTGGCGTCAGGCGAGGTCATGAACGCGGTCGCTGTGACGGAGCCTGACTACGGCTCGGACGTCGCATCGGTGCGCGTGACCGCAACGCGCACGAAAGATGGCGCGGGTTTCCTGATCAACGGCGTCAAGACGTGGTGCACGTTCGCGGCGCGCGCCGAAGTGTTGATGCTGCTTGTGCGCACGGACCCGGATCTGAAGAAGACGCACAAAGGTCTGTCGTTGTTCGTCGTGCCAAAGGTTCGCACCGACGGTCACGGCTTCGAGCTCGAGCAAGACGACGCGGGCGCGCCAAAGGGCGGCAAGATGGAGGGGCGGCCCATCGACACGATCGGCTATCGCGGCATGCATAGCTACGAGGTGTCGTTCGAGAATTGGTTTGTGCCGGTCGCCAACTTGATCGGTGGCGAAGCGGGGCTCGGGCGCGGTTTCTACTATCAGATGCAGGCGTTCGAGAACGGTCGGCTGCAGACAGCGGCGCGTGCGGTCGGCGTGATGCAAGCGGCGCTCGAGCAAGCGCGCGTGTACGCACACGATCGCAAGGTGTTTGGCAAGCCGATCGCGGACTATCAGCTCACGCAAGCCAAGCTCGGGCGCATGGTGTTCATGGTCCAAGCGGCGCGTCAGTTCTCGTATGCGGTCGCGCGCATGATGGCGAATGGCGACGGCAACCTCGAAGCTTCGATGGTCAAAGCTTACGTCTGCAAAGCGGCAGAGTGGGTGGCGCGCGAGGCGATGCAGATCCACGGCGGCTTCGGTTACGCCGAGGAATATGACGTCAGCCGGTACTACGTGGACGCTCGCGTCCTCTCGATCTTCGAGGGCGCGGACGAGACGTTGTGCCTGAAGCTAATCGCCAAAAAGCTGGCGGAACAAGCGAAGTAAGGGCTGCAGCGGAGAGCGGCAACGGTATCGCGCACTCGAAGCGCCGCGTCATTGTCGCTCAGCTTGTCCTCGTGAGAGCGTTCGTTGCACACGCGCTCAGAGCGGGCCGTGGCGGAGCTGAGGGGGGTGCGTGCTTCGGCGATCGGCGCGATGCGACTGCCGCAGGCCCGCTGAAAGCCGGTCGCTGTCGCAACCTGCTCAGCGAAGCGCTGCGACAAGAGCTGCAGTGTGCGCTGAGCGTGAGTTGCCGAGCTGCGACAACCGAGCGCCGCGACCTGGCGCGGGAGTCGGCGACCCTCGCACGCGCTATACGCCTCGCGATCGCGCTAAGCGGAGCGCGCGCTCAGCGGGGGCTGGCGAGCAGTGGTAGGCGCGGCTTTTTGGCTGTGCGCTTCGTTTTTGCAGGGCCGTCGGGGCGCAGCGGATCGTCTTGTCCGAGCGATAGATCGCCGACCAAGTCGTAGTCGGCGCTGTGCGTGATCAGGACCTTGTGGATCTCGCCAGGCTGCGCGCTGCCGTTGATCAAGTGCACGCGACCGTCGACTTCCGGCGCTTGACCGAGGTGTCGACCGACCAAGAGCAGCTCGCTCTCGTCGCTCTCACCTTCGACCAGCACTTCGAGCTGGCTGCCGACGAGTGCCTTGAGGCGGCGCTTACTGATGCCGCGCTGCACGCGCATCAGCTCTTTCGCGCGCTTCTCGATCACCTTTTCGGCGACCAGCTCGCCCATCGTTCCGCTGTGCGTGCTCTCTTCGTGTGAGTAACGGAACACGCCGACGTGATCGAGCTCTGCAGCTTTGACGAAGTCGCACAGCTCGTTGAAGTCTTGATCCGTTTCACCGGGATGGCCGACGATGAACGCGCTGCGGATGAACATGTGCGGCACGCGCTCGCGCACGAGATCCAGCAGCTCGCGCTGGCGGCGCGCGTTGTAGCCGCGGCGCATGCGCTTGAGCATCGCATCGCTCGCGTGCTGAAAGGGAATGTCCAGGTACGGCACGAGCTTGCCGCCCTGCGCGTAGAGCTCGAGCAGCGCGCTGTCGAACTTCTCGGGGTAGAGGTAGAACAAGCGCAGCCAGCGCAGGCCGGGCACCTCGAGCAGCTGCTGCACGAGCTCAGGGAGCGAGCTGCGTTGATCGAGGTCGCGTCCGTACGAGATGGTGTCCTGACTGACCAGGTTGATCTCGACCACACCTTGTTCGACCAAGCGTGTCGCTTCTTCGACGATGTCCTGCGGCGTGCGTGAGCGCTGCGTGCCGCGGAAGCTGGGGATCGCACAGAAGCTGCACTTGCGCGAGCAGCCTTCTGCGATCTTGAGGTAAGCGCTGTGGCGCGCACCTGACAGAACGCGCGGATCTGACTGTTTGTAGACGTAGTCAGCAGGATTGCCGACGAGAATGCGCGCGGGCGCTTGCGCCGCATCCGCGCGCAGCACGGCGCCGAGCTTCAGCATGTCGCTCGAGCCGAGAAAGTGATCGACCTCCGGCATTTCGGCTGCGAGCTCTGTCGGGTAGCGCTGCGACAAGCAGCCTGCGACAACGAGCTTTTCGCAGCGGCCTTGCTCTTTCCACTGCGCGAGCTCGAAGATCGTGTCGATCGATTCTTGCTTCGCAGCTTCGACGAATCCGCAGGTGTTGACGACGATGACGTCAGCATCTGAGGCGTCCTGGACCAAGCGGTAGCCGGATTGGTCGCTGACCCCCAACATGACCTCGGTGTCCACGCGGTTTTTGGGACAACCAAGAGACACGAAATGAATCGTCTTTTGAGGGGGCAAGCTCACGGCGCCGAAAGGTGCGGCCAGCCCCCTCCTTCGTCAACCCGCCGGCACAATTTCCCAGCCGTCCCGGCCATGAGACCGAGGTAGGAGCGACAGCCACTTGCCGACGCCCCCGGGCCGGTCTACGAAAACCTAATGGGTATCAAGTGTGCCATTGCGGCCAGCGTTCTTAGCCTCCTGACAGCGGCCGCGCCCCTGTATGCCCAAGACAACCCGGACGAGGTCGCCACGCAGCGCGACCCAGAGGACCGCGCAGACGCGAAGCCGCCAGCGGACCCATCGGACATGGACCGCTCCTTGGTCGACCGTGATTACGTGCACGAGCCGACCGATGACGACGACCAGATCCACGACTCCGAACACGTCGTTCGCAATCCGACGCTCAAGAGGCCGCGGCTCGGTGCGGGCGCTGTGAAGAACGACTCAGAGGACATGGTCGACGACGCCGAAAACGACCCGCGCGACAATGGCCGCACCCCTGATCGCCGCGCGAAGAAGGACGCCCCGAAGGATTCTTCGAAGGACGCCGCCAAGAAGGGCAGCGATAAGAAGGACCCGCCCAAGCGCGAAGCGGATAAGAAGACAGGCCCCGCGAAGGACACCAAGAAGCGCCCGGCGGGTTGCGTAGATGTCAGTGGCGAAGCCCGCTTCGCAAGCATCGGGTACGACCACATCGTGACCCTCAAGAGCGACTGCAAGAAGGCAGTGAAGTGCCAGGTCCGGACCAACGTGACGTCCGAGCCAGTAGGCATAGACCTAGCGCCAGCAGCAGAAGAAGCCGTAGTCACCTGGCGAGGCAGCCCAGCCCGCGAGTTCACGCCCGACGTCACCTGCAAATAACCGCCGCCGCTCGCGGCGCTTCAGCAGGCACAAATGCTTCAACGCGCGAGAGCGCTGCTTGGCTCCTGATGCGTTCGCAGTCCTGCCGCTGAGGCGGTGTGAAATGGCGGCGTCGAGCACCGTTCTTTCTGCAAGCGGTCGCCGCGGCACCGCCCAAGCTTATGGCGATTGCCGTACGCGCGAGCGGGCCAACGCACGAAACCCGGCGGCAAGCGGTGCCGCTGATGGCTGCGGAACGAGCGGGTTCGCCGCCGCGAGCAGCGTGAAAGGCGGAGGTCTGGCCACGAAGGCTGCTTCACCCAGGTGCTGGCGGATCTGAATGCATCGTGGAGGCTGAGCTCCGCGCCAACGGCGTGCTCATCGCCGCGAACAACAGCGGAAGAGAGTGCTCAGAGGCATGCGGTGCAGCCACGAGCGGCGCTGCATAAATCCAGTGGAGCCGCCGAGGGCTGCAGCTGCCAGTTGTCCGAACCGGTCAGGGCGTCTGCGACAGCACCCTTTTCCGTGTTTGAGGACTGATACAACAGCGCAAACAGCGCGTGCACCTAGTCCGCCCCGCGCTAAGTTGCAGCACGCTTTTCGCACAGTTCTAGCGAGAAGATGTCGCGCCATGCGCAGTGCTTATCGCTGGTGTGCGTCGTTACGAAGGAGGTCTTTCATTTCGCTCGAATCGCGTGCAAAGCTCCGCCCGCTAGCTTGGTGCTCCGCCGCCGTTAGCTGCACGCGCCTTACGCTTAGCCTGCTTGCGGATCGAACGCTGATCCGAGGACCCGAAGCCGTACGAAGTAAGCGCAGTGTGGAGAGTACGAAGTGTTGAACGTTGATGACTGCCGTACCGGGCGTCGCTGGGGCGCGCTCGCTGCAGGCCTGATGATGTTTGTGGGTCTGGCAGGTTGCGCGGCAGAAGATGCTTCCGACCATGTGGAAGTGGGCTCGATCACATCCGCAGTTGTTGGCGGCAAATCAGCCGAAGCTTGCGAGTGGCCGAGCACCGTGTCCGTGAACGCATGGGGCTCTTGCACTGGCACCTTGATCCATCCGCGCGTCGTCACCACCGCTGCGCACTGCATCGAGGACGGCCGCTCGCTCATCCATTTCGGTGCGAGCCGCAACACACCCGGTGCGTTCAGCGTCGAGGCTCGCTGCGAAGTTGGCGCGGCAGGCTCGAAGGGCGCGAACACCAGCCGCGACTGGGCTTATTGCATCTTGCCCGAGGACGAGCGCGTCGCGCAGATCCCCGTGACCCCACCGCTCGTCGGCTGCGAAGCATCACGCTTTCTCAAGCCAGGTGTCGAAGCCTGGGTCGTGGGCTACGGCACCACCAGCGCCAAAGGCGGTGGCGCGGGCACCAAACGTCAAGTCAACGTGCTGATCAACCAGCTCAACAAGATCTCGCCAGGCACGATCGACATCGGAGACGCAGAGCAGGGCGCATGTCACGGCGACTCGGGCGGCCCGTTGTACGTACACCTGCAAGATGGTGAGCACGATTGGGGCTACCGCGTCGCAGGCTCGGTCTCCGGTGCCGGCGCGCGCTCGTGCGATTGCACCTGCAGCACCGTCTACGTGAACATCGCGAACCACGTCAAAGCCATCGAAGAACGCGAGAATATCGACGTCACGCCTTGCACCGATGCCGACGGTAACTTCGATCCCTCGCCGGCATGCGGCGGGCTCGTCACCGGTCCCCAGTACAACGAGGGCACCTTCCCGAGCTGCAGCGTCGCCCGCACCACCACGCCGATCAACTCGTGCGGCGTGTTGGACGAAGCAGCCATCAGCGGCGAGCCGACCATCCCAACCGCCGGCGCCGCTGCACCGGACGTCACTGCCGCAGTCAACGCCGCGACCATGCCAGCCGCCGCATTTCAACCGGCTGCTGGCAGCCCAGCCACCGGGTCGGCCGCCTTCTCGAGCACCGAAGCAGGCGGCCCAGCTCCAGTACAAACCGCATCCAACGCGGGTGGTTGCAGCGCGGCAGCCAACAGCGGCGGAACCAGCCCCGGCTGGTTGATGCTAAGCCTGCTAGGTGTTGCGCTGCTGCGTCGAAGAAACCGCTGACTCAGCCGCCAGTACCCAGCTCACGCGGTTCACCGCTGCAGCCTAGGTGTGGGTTTGCTGATCTGAGTCGCATGCGCACAGTTTTCTCAGTTGGAGCGCCGCGCAAGACCCTGACGCGACCTGATGAGACGCTGCCTGAGCTCAGCCCACGCTCACCTCCAGCGATGGTATCGATGCAGCTAGCAGCGGCAGTGCTGTCTGGCTGACGCTGGGAGGTGCGACGCGCTCAGTCCCGCAGTACGTGACAGTTGTAGCCGCTTGGATTGTGCACCAAGTAATCCTGGTGGTACTGCTCCGCGCGCCAGAACTTCCCCGCAGCTACGACCTGCGTGACGATCGGTTTCTTCCACTTGCCTGACTTGTCCACGCGCTGCTTCACCGCTTCCGCGACGCGCTTCTGCTCTTCACTCGTGTAGAAGATCGCTGAGCGATACTGCGTGCCGACATCGTTCTCCTGCCGATTCAACGTCGTCGGATCATGCATGCGGAAGAAGTACCCAAGCAGCGCTTCATAGCTCAGCACTTGCGGGTTGAACGTCACGCGCACGCTCTCCGCATGCCCGGTGCGCCCAGTTGTCACGTCATCGTAGCTCGGCGTGGCAAGCTCGCCGCCGCTGTACCCGACCTCCGTGTCGACCACGCCCGGGATCGTTCGCAAGATATTTTCCATCCCCCAGAAACAACCACCCGCGAGCAGCGCGGTCTCCGTGGTTTTGGCGGCTGGCGCTTTCACAGAGACCGCTCCAGGAAACAAGTGCGCGTATTGCCCGTAGCCGGCTTCCGCGAGCTTCTCCGCCGGTATGAACTTCAGCGAAGCCGAGTTCATGCAGAAACGCTGCCCGGTCGGCGCAGGACCATCCTCGAAAACATGCCCGAGGTGCGCGTCGCCATTCTTCGACCGCACCTCGACACGACGCATACCGAGCGCGTTGTCTGCGCGCTCCACTACATTCGAAGCTTCGAGCGGCTTCTTGAAGCTCGGCCAACCCGTGCCCGAGTCGTACTTGTCGAGCGAGGAAAACAGCGGCTCGCCGCTCACCACGTCTACATAGATACCCGGCGCGTGGTTGTCCCAGTACGCATTGCGAAACGGCGGCTCGGTCCCGCCCTGCTGCGTGACCGTGTACTGCTCCGCCGTCAGCTTCTTCTTGAGCTCGTCCGCGCTCGGCTTGGCGTACGCCTTCCCCGAGCCCGACGTTTTCGAGGCTGCCGCAGCGGGCGCAGGCTGAGCGCGGCTGGTCCCGCAGCCAAGCCAAAGCGCGGGCAAGAGCGAGAGCGCGAAAAACGCAGCGGCCCAGCGTCGCGAGCTCTGAGACGTGTGTGGGCTGATGTCGGTGTTATTCCTGTTCATACGGCATCCAGGAAGGTCTACGTCGCGCACGCCGGCGCGTTACGCGAGAAAGACCAACCCGGACAGCGTACGCCCCAGAACAGCGCCAGGCACGCAGGCCAAAAGCGGCTAAAGCGTGATCGCCTGCCCCTGGACAGCTGCCGCCGCGGGCGACACCAGGTACGACAGCACTTCGGCCACATCGCGCAACTGCAGCCAGGAGCTGCGGTCCGCATCGGGCATGGCCGCGCGGTTCTGCGGCGTGTCCATCGTGCTCGGAAGCACCGCGTTCACGCGCACCCCGAAGCTGCGAGCTTCAGCCGCCGCGCTCTCGACCACGCGCAGCTGCGCCGCCTTTGAAGCCGCGTACGCCGAGTGCCCCTTGACACCAGCCAGCGCATCGCGCGCGCACACCACTGCGATACTGCCCTCGCGTTGCCCATGCATGATCGGCAGCGCCGCTTGCAGCACGTGCACCGTGGTCATCACATTGGTCTGAAACAAGCTCGCGTACTCCGCGCCGTCGGTCTCGATCACTCCCGGACCCCCGCGAAACGTGCCCACCGTGTGCACCAGCGCATCGAGCTTGCCTGCACGGCGCGCGGCCTCTGCGAATGCACGCGTCACGCTCCCGCGATCACTCAGGTCGATCTCACAGTCGTACTCCTCCGCGAGACGCATGACGTTGCGCTCCACGCGCGCCACCCTATAGCCGCTCGCTGTCAGCCGAGAGACCACCGCGCTGCCGAGGTTGCCACTGGCTCCTGTCACGATCGCGAGAGGGGTTCGATGCATCACTGTAGACTCCGATGTTGCGTTGCTGCCGGGGACAACAGGCCCCGGTCGGCGGCCAGTCTACGCAGCCGCGCGTCCCGGGGCAGCGCAATCGACCGCTATAAATAATCACCTCGGCGGTGCGGGACTCGCTCCGCGAGCTCCGCGACTCCCGACCTCCGCTGTTCCTGAGGATGGTGCCACAGTGTCCGCCG
>Ga0209082_1000064_pt1 | contig 66770 bp, 51 predicted proteins | sample ColdCreekSource_FD_184127 | JGI IMG/M metagenome (GOLD analysis project Ga0209082, IMG submission 184127) | Groundwater microbial communities from Cold Creek, Nevada to study Microbial Dark Matter (Phase II) - Cold Creek Source (SPAdes) (version 3) | ecosystem: Environmental > Aquatic > Deep... | reverse complement strand
TTTCGATCTCGGCTTGCACTTTGCTCGCGTCTTGGCCGGGCAAGAGGCGCATATCGAGCACTGCAGATGCCTCGCCGGGGATCACGTTTTCCTTGTCGCTGCCGTGCAACATGCTGATCGCGAGTGTGTTGCGTACGAGCGCGGCGTGGTGCGCGTCGTGTAAGAAGGCTTCGCGAAAATCAGGGCGTGCGAGCGCTTTACGCAGGTCGCGCGCACCATCGCGCAGCGGGGCTGGCAAGCTCGGCGCTTTGCGCGCGTATAGCGCCTGCACCTCGGGCAGCACCTCGATCGGGAAGTTGTGATCAGCCAGGCGAGCGAGCGCGCGCACCAAGCGCGCCGTGGCCGTGTTCGCGCTCGGGGCGGAACCGTGACCTGCTGGACCGTGGGCCGTCAGGCGCAGCCAGAGCGGGGCCTTTTGTGCGACTTCGATCTGGTAGAGGACGTGCTTGTCGGGCAGCTCCATGATGCCGCCGCCCTCATTCATCACGTATTTCACGTCGCGCACGAGCTCTGCGTGCTTCGCGAGCAGGTCGCGCGCACCCACCCCGCCACCAGCTTCTTCGTCGGCAAGCGCGAGGAACATCGTGTCGTACGGCAGCTCGATGCCGAGCCGCTTAGCCATCAGCAAGGTGAGCAGGCTTACGATGCCTCCCGCCTTGTCGTCGAGCGCCCCGCGCCCCCAGAGCATGCCGTCGCGCACAGTCGCGGCGAAGGGCGGGACGCTCCACGCGCTCGCGACCGCGGGCACGACATCCATGTGGTGGGCGAGCGCGATCAGGGGCTTGGCGGTGTTCGGCCAGCGCGCGAGCAGGTTCCCACGGCCTGGCACGGACTCCACCACGGTCACTGGGATGCCCTCACGCTCGAGCAGGCCCCGCAGGAATGCAGCGGCGGCCAGCTCGTTACCCGGGGGATTGGAGGTGTCGATCTGTACATACTGCCGGAGTAGGCACACGGCCTCTTGCTCGAGCTGTGCGGCGTCGAGCGTCTGCGCTGCGGGGCAAGCCACGCTCGGGTTTTCGCCGCTTGGAGCTGCGGGTTTGTCCACCGGCGCATGCGCGGGGGCCGGATTGGCCGGTGCCGTCAGGGTCGTGGACCGGGCGGCGCCTGCACAGCCGATGGCAAAGGCGACGCCCGCGGCGACCACGAGCTGAGCGCGACATCGAAACATAAGGCCTCGTAATAAGCGGGGGCCTGACCATCGCACGAAACAGTTTGCAGGCATGTAACGTCATCACTCGCGATGCCCGCTCCCCCCAGCGCGCGACCTTACGGTATGGTAGGCCAGGCTTATGGTTCTCTCTCGGCAACGCTTTGCTGTGCGCGCGGTGGTGGTGACACCAGAGCGCGAGGTGTTGCTGATCCGTACGCGCCCTGTCACGCGCCCCCCGTACTGGGTGACACCAGGGGGTGGTGTGGAGCTGGGAGAGTCCGATGAGCAGGCGCTGCGGCGCGAGCTGCACGAGGAGACGGGCCTGACGCACTTCGAGCTGGGGCCGCTCTTGATGCAGCACAGCTTCGTGGGTCCCGGGCCGCGCCGGGTGACACATCGCCAGCGCTTGTTCATGGTGTCACATCCTCGCTTCGAGCCCTTCATGTCAGATGCAGCGGAGGCGCGTACGATCGAACGCTTCCACTGGTGGCCGCTGCACGAGCTGCACCGCACCACTGAGACCATCTTTCCGCCCATGCTCGCGATCCATTTGCAACGCTACTTGAGCGCGCCTGCCCAAGCCACGAATCACGCCTCGGACCAAGCCGCGCACCACCCGTCCGAGTCCGAATGAGCAATGTCACGTACCGCGCCGCGGATGGTGCGTACTTCGAAAAACGTGGGCTGAGACGGCATGCGCGGGTCTGGTCCCTCTGGGCGCTCGGCGTCGGCGCGGTGATCTCGGGGCAGTTTTCGGGCTGGAACCTGGGGCTCGCGACGGCTGGTTGGGGTGGGCTGTTTCTCGCCGCGCTGATCATCGCAGTGATGTACTTCGGGCTGTGCTTTTCGCTGGCCGAGCTATCGCCAGCGCTGCCGCACACCGGTGGGGCGTACTCGTTTGCGCGCAGCGCGCTCGGGCCGTGGGGTGGTTTCATCACCGGCCTGGCCGAGAGCATCGAGTACATCATGACGCCGGCGGTGATCGCGTATTTCATCGGCACGTACCTGACAGCGATCTTCGAGACAGAGGCCGCGTTCGAGCCGGCGTATTGGTGCGCGTGTTATGTACTGTTTGGTCTGTTGAACTATTGGGGCGTGGAGCTGTCATTCAAGGTTTCTGTAACGGTGACACTCTTAGCACTGTGTGTGTTGACTGTGTTCATCGTCAGTGCCTTGCCGCATGCTGACTTCACGCGTTATGCGCTGAACATCGTGCGCGGGCCGGATGGCGTCGCTGCAGAGCTGCCGGGTGGTGGCGGCGCGCTCTTGCCGTTTGGCTTGAGCGGAGCGTTCAGCGCGCTGCCGTTTGCGGTCTGGCTGTTTCTCGGCATCGAGGAGCTGCCGCTCGCAGCGGAGGAGGCGCACGATCCCGCACGCGATATGCCCAAGGGCCTGATCTTTGGCATGGTCACGTTGCTGGTGTTTGCGGTGCTGGTGATGGTGCTCAACGCCTCCGTCGGCGGCACGGGGCCGGGGCAGCTACACGGTGCGTTCGGGCTGAGCAGCTCCGGCGAGCCGCTGCTCGATGGCTTTCGCACGCTGTACGGCGCGCAGTTGGCCAAGCTGCTCGCGCTGTGCGCGGTGATCGGCCTCGTCGCGAGCTTTCATACGATCATGTTCGCGTTCAGCCGGCAGATCTACTCGCTCGCGCGTGCGGGTTACTACTTGCCGTTCATGTCGATCACACACGGCGCACGCAAGACGCCGTACATGGGGCTGCTCACGGGCAGCGTGATCGGCTTGGGCGTGCTCCTGTGCGCGTTCTATTTGCGTGGTCCGGAACAAGGCGCCGCGCTGATCGGCGGCAGCTTGCTGAACATGGCCGTGTTCGGCGCGATGATCTCGTACGCGTTTCAGGGCTTATCGTTCATCGCGCTGCGCGTGCGCATGCCTGCGCTGCCGCGACCGTACAAGAGCCCGCTCGGTGTGCCGGGCGCGCTAGTCAGCGTGCTCATCGCGCTTTGGACGATGTACTACCAGCTGCAAGATGCGGCATACGTACGCGGCGTGTACGCCACATTGATCTGGTACGCAGCTGGGCTCGCATACTTCGCGCTGATCGGCCGGCACCGCTTGATCCTGTCGCCAGAAGAGCAGTTCGCGTTGAACGCGACCGACAAACAGCTGTAATGAGTGCAACACCCCGCAACAACCGGGTCAGCCTTCACCCGTGGAAACTACTCCACGATCAACCAGCCACCCTCGGGGGTGCTCTCGAACGTCATCGTGGTGGTCTGTCCATCGGCTCTGCGCGCAGTGCCGGTGGCTCTCTGCTCCGTGTGCTTGACCTCAGTCAGCGTCGGATCGAGTGGGATGATCGAGCTCTGGTCGACGCCATACACGAGTTTCATGAGCTCGACGTAAGTGGCATCGGGCTGGGCTTTTGCGAGGCTCACGACATCGCTGAGCATAGGTTTCACGCTGGCGCCGGCGAGCAGCGCAGGCACAAACCCTTCGTTCCATTTCTCGTCGGCGCAGCGCAACGTGTGGCGTTGGCAAAACTCCCGTAGCACCGCTTTGAATTCTAACTTCTTCGGATGCGGACTGCCCGGCAGCACCGCCAATCCCTTGAAGTTCGACACGACAAGCTCAACCTTGCCAGCTGGCGTAAAGAGCGCGACGGCTTCCGCCCACTGCGCGGCGCGCAGCGTGTCGGCATAACGCTTGTACACAGCATTTGGAGAGTCGAAGCGCGCTGCTGCCGTTGCCTGCACAGCGGGCGCCGCGGGCTCCTTTTCGCGCGTCGGAGCGGGCTTCTGACAGGCACACACAGCGAAAACACCGCTCAGCACAATACGCAGAAACATGGCCCGGACCATACAACCAAACTTCAGAACGTGGGTCGGGCGCCGGGGATTCCCTGCGGCGGCGTGGTGAAAAATGCCTATGGAACGGCACCTGCAAGGGCGTTGGGAACTATGAAAGCCAAGCTCTTGCACCTGTGGCAGCTCGCCAAACAGACGGCCTCAGAATGGTCCGAAGATAACGCGACGCGCCTGGCCGCGGCGCTCGCGTTCTATACGGTGCTCTCCATCGCGCCTCTGCTGATGCTGGCGATCGCCATCATCGGTCTCGTGTTTGGCGAAGATGCCGCACGCGGGCAGGTTGCATCCGAGCTCGCGAGCGTTGTCGGACCCCAAGCGGGCGAAGGCATTCAGACCGTGATTCAACACGCGAATTCGCCCTCCGGCGGGACGATCAGCTCGATCGTGAGCGTGGCAGTACTGCTCTTCGGCGCGTCGGGTGTATTCGGCGAGCTGCAATCTGCGCTCAACACCATCTGGGAAGTGAAGCCCAAGCCAGGGCTAGGCATTAAGGGCTTTCTTCGGGCGCGTCTGTTCTCCTTCACGATGGTCCTGAGCGTGGCCTTCCTGCTGCTTGTGTCGCTGGTGCTCAGCGCAGGCCTGTCTGCCGTGGGCGCGTTCTTCGAGCACAAACTGCCGGGTGGCGCAGGCTTATGGAGCGCCGTGAACTTCGTCGTCTCGTTCGCGATCATCACCGGGTTGTTCGCGCTGATCTTCAAGACAGTGCCCGACGTACAGATGCGCTGGAGCGACGTCTGGATGGGCGCGGCGCTCACGGCTCTTCTCTTCTCGATCGGCAAGCTCGGCCTCGGGCTCTACCTCGGCCGTGCCTCGGTGGCTTCACCCTATGGTGCAGCAGGCTCGATCATCGTGCTGGTAATCTGGGTGTACTACGCCACGCAGATCCTCTTCATGGGCGCGGAGTTCACACAGGTCTACGCACGCTCACGCGGCGCCAAGCTCACCCCGAGCAAACACGCCATGCCCGCAGACGAGCCAGCCCCGGCAAATCCCGAAGCTCGCCCCGCGTGATTTGAGCGAGCTTAGCGTTGGCTTGACACGCCCTTCGGGAAATTCGAGGTTCGTCGGCCTCGCGACGAGCCCATGGACCAATCCTCCCCTTTCATGACGTTCAGCCACAGCACCCTGTGGTTGAAGTTTCTCCTCACCGCAGTGACGCTGGTTCTGTTGTTTCTCCGGTACCGAGCGGGAAAAACGGGCGCGTATTCACTCCGGACGAAGGTCGCCGTCGGCCTTGTGGTCGCGTTTTCGTTTTGCGTTTTCCACAACCTGGGCACGTTTCGCGGCGGGTCGTTCGTGCACTACGGGGAGATGTTCCACTACTACGTCGGCCCGAAGTACTTCAAAGAGCTGGGTCACTACGAGCTCTACAACGCGGTCATCGTCGCCGACACCGAGCAGGGGAACGAGTTTGCGGCCCTGCCCTTCTACACGGACTTGCGGACCTATCAGAATCTCAAGCGCCATGTAGCTGTCAGAGATGCACTGAGGATCAAGGGCCTATTCTCGGAACAAAGGTGGGATGCGTTCAAAGCCGACGTCGCCTACTTCAAGAGCAAGCTCAATAAACCGAAGTCGCCGGACATGATCTTTCTGCTCATGGATCACGGCTACAACGGGAGCCCGGTCTCCACGTTTCTACTTGGAACGATCGCCAACCTCGTGCCTGTCACGCAAGTGCTGTGGCTCGCGCTTATCGACGTCGGCCTCGTATTGCTCATGATCGCGGTCGTGTTCCGCACCTTTGGCTTCGAGCTAGGGGCGTTGTTTGCAATCTACTTCTTCACGAGCATCTTGAGCGGCCAAGAGTTCTTGTCCGGTAGCTTGCTGCGCTACGACTGGCTGCTCTACATCGTCGTCGCAGTGTGTTTACTCGACCGCGGGCGGTATGCGTGGGCGGCATTTTTTCTGACGCTCTCCGCGATGCTAAGAGTATTTCCTGCCCTGCTCTTCTTCGGCATCGCAGTCACGATGTTTCAGAAGCTGAGAGCGACGCGCAAGATCGACAGACAGTCTGCGCGCTTCACCGCTGTGGCCGGAGCCACTGCGCTGCTGCTGTTTGTGCTGCCTTCGGTGTCGCTCGGTTCCGTGACGCAGCCGTGGAAGGACTTCTACGGCAAGATCAGGCTTCACGAGAGCGGCGTATACGTCAATCACCTCGGCTTTGCAGGCGTCGCGTTGTTTGAGCCGAGCCAACTCTCGCTCGAGAGCTTCGCAACTGCGTTCAAGACCCGCAGCCCGGACATCGTTCGCCATTGGCAGGACGTAAAAGAGCACGAGCTACGAAACAAAAAACCGCTGATGATCTTCGCTGGGCTCGTTGTGCTCGCGTGCATCACCGCGGTGATATGGCGGAGGCAGGAGCACGAGAGCCACAGCGTCCTATGGCCGCTCTTCTTGGTCTACGCCACGGGCTACGTCTCCGGGTACTACTACACATTCCTGTGCCTATTCATCCTGCTCTTCTTCAGACGAGCCGGCTCACTCGTACCGATCTACATACTACTGACATTCAACCTCTGCGCGCTCATCACCGACGCGTTCAAACCTTCTCCGATCGTCTTCTACACACTGCTCAACATTTACCTCTTCGTCTCGTTCGCCTCGATCCTCGGCTACGAGCTCTACACCCACCTCCGCCAACCCCAGCTCGCACCTTCCACAGCAGAGCCTACCAAACGCCGCCGCCCACCGCGCCGCCGTTAGCGGCAACCTCCATTGTTCGGGACACAAGCCGGGCAACGCGCCCGAGCTTTGTTCGTTCGTTCGACGGCAGTGCGGGTTGAGCTTGACGTGGAGGGTTGCGGCGTGGTCGGTGTTGCAGCCGATGACGGCAGTGAATCTGGGTGTTGAGCAGAGCGGTCGGGCCGTTGAGCTGGATGTGTTGCGCGGTCTGAGCGCGCTCGCGGTGATCGTTCTTCACGCCGGCTCTGATCCGCTGACTGAGCAGGCCGCGCTGGGACACGCGAGTTGGACGCTGCTGGTCCCCAATGTGGCCGCGCGTTTCGCCGTGCCGGTGTTCATGATGCTCTCCGGGATGGGCTTGACGCTGTCTGCTCGCCGCGCCGAGACTTACCCGCGGTTTGTTTGGCGGCGTCTTTCCAGCATCGTTCCTGAATACGTGGTCTGGACGTTCATCTACGCGTGGTTGCTTCCGCACGATGAACCGATGTCAGGCCGCACACTTCTAGACTATTTGATCACCGGTCACGCCAGTCGTCACTTGTACTTCGTGCCTGCAGTCGTGCGGCTCTACCTGCTTTATCCCGTCTTGCGCTACTTCGCGCGTGGAGCCTGGGGTGTGGCCGGCTGCTGTGCACTGAGTTGGTCGATGATCTGGCTGTCGCCACTGCTAGAGCACATGCCGCTCGGAGCGTTGCTGAGCGATGTGCTGCCGCTGCGTTGGATAGGCTACTTCGTACTGGGAATTTGGCTGGCGCAAGCGCGCGCGTCGAACAGCGGCGCCGCCTTGCCGAGCATTCGCGTGTTCGCGCCGCTGTTCGTACTCGCATGTATCGTTGCGATCGTGCGCTACGTCATCGCACAAAGCGCGGACATCGAAGTCGCGCTGGACGCAGCGGAACCGCTGGTCTTCCCGTACAGCGTCTGCGTCTTGCTCTGGTGGAGCGGTCTCACATTCACTGATGGTAAGCTCGTGCGCTTTCTGACGTTCGTATCTGACCATTCGTACGGCGTGTATCTCTCGCATTCGCTGATGTTGTACGTGTGCGCGATCAGCCTGCAGGCACTGCCCATCGAGCACACGCACCTCATGTTGTTCGCAACCGGCGTGGTATTCGGCATCCCGCTCTCGTTGGCCACGGCGTGGCTCAACGATCGCATCAAAAGAGCGCGGTTCCGCTCGACCGAAGCGCTAAGTCCCGCCTGACATCCGTGAGCTACGGGCGTCGTCTAGAATCATCGGTTCGTTCGAAACGATCGGAGAGCCGACTCGGTGCAGAACGATCAGTGACGCGCGCGGCGTCCCAGTTCTCCAGCCACTCTCCGTCAGCTCCGTAACGCCAGCGCCCATCGAGCGCGACCGCGCCGCCAGCAGCAGATTTCGACCAGCGCAATCCCGAATATCAGGAATCGCGTAGTCTAACAGTCAGATAGACCCTAACTACTCTTCGAGATTCTCTGAGCGCGTCACACTCTCGCCTGCGCGCACATTGACCTTAAAGGACTTCTGCATAGCGAACTGCGGGTTGACCAAACGCACCTCGTGCGCACCGGGCTTGAGATAGATCCCCATCTGCGGCGTGTTGCCAATCAAGCTGCCGTCGACAAAGACCTGTGCCCAGGGGCGGCTGTTGATACGCAGCGTGCCTGCACCGGCACTCGACCCTGCAGTCGGAACGTCACGCTTGGCAGCTGCAGCCGCAAGCTTCGCATCGGCCGCCTCACGCTCAGCAGCAGCCGCTTCTCTGCGTTTGGCTTCAGCGGCTTCTCGCTTCGCAGCAGCCGCTTCCTCGCGCGCTTCAGCGGCTTCTCGCTTGGCAGCGGCCAGCTCCTCACGATGTGCTTCGGCTGCTTCGACTGCATCACGCTTCGCAGCGGCCAGCTCTTCTCGTTTCGCAGCAGCCGCGTCGGCGGCTTCGCGCTTGGCGGCAACCTGCTCTTCGCGCTTCGCAGCAGCCACCTCCGCGGCTTCACGCTTGGCCGCAGCCTGCTCTTCGCGCTTCGCTTCCGCGGCCTCACGTTTGGCAGCAGCGAGCTCTTCACGCTTCGCAGCAGCCGCGCGCTTGGCAGCGACCTGCTCCTCGCGCTTCGCAGCGGCCGCTACAGCAGCCTCACGCTTGGCAGCAGCGAGCTCTTCGCGCTTCGCAGCAGCCGCTTCAGCGGCCTCCTGCTTGGCAGCAGCTTGTTCTTCACGCTTGGCAGCGGCCGCTTCAGCGGCCTCCTGCTTGGCAGCAGCCAGTTCTTCGCGTTTGGCAGCCGCCGCCTCGGCTGCATCGCGCCGTTCCGCGGCAAGCTTCTCGCGCTTCTCGGCAGCAGCGCCCGCGGCTTCGCGCTTCGCCTGCGCTTGCTCTTCACGCCTCGCCGCTGCAGCCTCCTTGCGCGCTTCTGCGGCTTCGCGCTTGGCCTGCGCTTGTTCCTCGCGCTTCGCCGCATCAGCCGCCTTGCGGGCCGCCGCAGCCTCCCTACGAGCTTCTGCAGCTTCTTGCCGCGCCTTGATCTGATCTATGCGCTTCCTCTTGGCCGCCGACTCACCGTCGTCGGGAGCAGCGCCGTCGTCGGCAGCCTCGTCGTCATCGGCAGCCGATGGCTGCGGTTTTGGTGCGTCAGGTACGGGAGGCTTTGCGTCCGGAGTGCTGTCGAGATCACCGATGGGATCGTCGTCGTCTGACACGTCCATGTTCTGCGCGAGCAGCGGTGTCTCGCCGCCGGTGCGCAGCGACTCTGCCGCTATGAGCGGCAGCTCGGCGGTGGGCCGCACTGCGTTCGGCTCGCTCTCGCCGCGCACCGCGGCATCGCCTGCGCCGAGCCAAGCGAGCGCGATGCACGCTGCCACGACAAACGGCCATAACTCGCGGAACACGGGAGAAGCGGCACGCTCTCGCCGCGGAGGAGCCACGATCGGCCGTGCATACACCGGGCTGTGCGATGCAGAAGTCAATACTTCCATCGCTTGTGAAGTCGGAGCCACAGAAGCATCACGATCGGAGCCGCCAGCACATGCCGCCATCCGCTTATTCTCCTCGAAGTGCCAGCATGCCGGCGCTCTCACACGAGCCGGTCCGCAAGCAGCTCCAATGCTAGCCTTTTGAGCGCCCGTAGGCACTCGCCGCCAGCAGCAGAGCGTTGCGCCGGCAAGCGACAGCCGCGCTCGCGAACAAGCAAGAACGGCGATCGACCTCCAGGGTCGGGTACCACAGATGGAAGCGCGAATAATGCTTCTCTAAGGGCCAAGCGGTACACGTCCAGGCGTTCATGATCGTGTGTCATGCCTGCCTTCGGCCGCCTCGCACCGGTGTTGCTGGAGATCGCGTACGGGCACGGGCACGGGCACGCGTACGGGAAATATAGGGACAGACCCTAATGCGTTGGCGCTCTTAGCCGCCAAACCTACCGGTAGCGCCCACGGCGCGCGCTCGCTCGCTCGGCGGCGCCCTCGCAGTTTGTCTTGGTGATGGGGTTGATCGGACGGCGCGCAGGGACGAACGCGCGCTCAAACCCGCCTGCGTGCGCGCCACCCCCCGAGCTCTCGCCGACCACGGTCGCACGGCGCAGGGCCTGCAAGTCGTAGGTAAATTCCTCGGCGCCGGAAAAAGTCCGGGGACCGATGAGCACAAACGCTGGCGTGTCCGGACCGAGCTTCGGCCCTTTCACCCGCGGATCCGTGAAGCTCTCATCGTTGGCCTGCAGCGTAGTCGCACCGAGCACGTCAACCGCCACGTGGGCTGGCGTATTCCGCAGCCTTTCGCCTGTCGCGAGCGCGTTGGGCAGCCGTCAGCAACGCTCGGATCACACCGCACTACACTCGCGGCAGCTAATGCGGCGCGTGTCTCCGGGTGTACCATATACAAGGGAGACATCTCGCTCGTGCGTCTCGGGCCTGCCCGACGCACTTCGTCAAAGTTGGCTGTTCGTCACCTGTACGGTACGGGCCTGCGAAGCGAGTGAGATGACGCCGAGGTTGTTGCAAGGAGTAAGCTGTGCCGAGTGTTCATCCGCGTTGTAACCAGCACGGTCTAGTCGCGCCGGACGGGATGTGCGTGTTGTGTCGCAAGCAAGCTTCGAGTGGGCCTCCCCCACAGCAGCAAATCGAGGCCGTAGTCGCGCCGCCGCGAGCGGCAGAATCAGCGCCTGAGTCTACAGACAAGTACGCTGCACTGCTGGTAGGGGTCGCGCTCGTGACGATGGCCGCGACGTATATGCTCGACACAACCAAGGTCAAAGAGCTCACCGCAGCACAAGCGCAGTCGCAGCGGACGGAAGCGCAGCGCGAAGAGGATGAGGAAGCGGCGCGCCTGCAAGGGCTGATGTATGCAGCGACGCAAGCCGAGGAACAGCCAGAGATCGCGGCAGCGGCGCAGGAACAAGATCCTCACAACGACGGCGACGACGAGCAAGAATAAGCCGTCGCGGGAGGAGCCGGGCAACCGGGGATCGAGCTCCCAACCGGGCCACGGCGACCTGTGCTGAATGGAGCTCGGAGACGTTTGCGGCCCAGCGCCAAGCGCTTCAAGACGCGGCGGCTGAGCTGGCTGCGTTGACGCCGCGCCTGCCGTTACGAATCACGCGCGCCCGTGGAGACCTCCTACCAGCGTGAATCTACCTAAGCACGCGGTGCTCGCGCGCCTGCGAGTGTAAAGCTCGGGATTGCAGGTGTCTGGAAACCCGGGCGGTGGGTGCCCGGGTTTCCGGTCAGCGTTCGCAGGCCGCAGCAGTGAGGGACGCGCAGCGCCGGCGTGATGCCTGGCCCGCGCCATGCAATGGGTCGTCGCCGAATGCACTCAGGAAAACGGAGACACCATGCAACGAAGCCATACTTTATGGGGGTTGTCCTCAGCGCTGCTATCACTGGCCATGTGCGCTTGCGGATCCAATGAGGCCGCGGAGATTCGCTACACGGAGTACGGCGTCCTCGCAAAGAAACAATGGGTGACCGAACGCTTCTGCGAAGCTGACATTGCGGCTTCTCCCGAGCTCGAAGTTCTGCAAGTAGGCGCTTTATTTGGCCAGTGTGTGCGAGGAGGCTCGTTGTTATGCAAACGGTAGAGGTGCTGCAAACAACCGCGGATCCGATCGAGCTCGGTGCGGTGGAGCTAGCCCGCGCGATCGCAGAGCAATGCCTCAGCTCGGTCGAGGTCGTCGAGCGCTACATTCGCCGCATCCAAGAGGTCAATCCAGACTTGAACGCAGTGGTGTTCGAGCGCTTCGATGCTGCGCGACGTGAGGCCCGCGAAGCGGACAGTCGAGTACGCAGCGGAGGGCGGCTGCCGCCACTGCTCGGCGTCCCCGTGACGATCAAGGAGTGCATCGACCTCACAGGCTCTCCGAGCACATTTGGAATAGACGGTCGCAGCGCAGCGCTGCAAGCGGATGCTCCAGTGGTCAGCAGGATTCGAGGCGCAGGTGCGATCGTGCTAGCAAAGACGAACGTGGCGCAGATGCTCTCGTTCGTCGAGACAGACAACCCAGTGTTCGGCCGCACCAATCACCCCATGAACAAAGAGCGTTCGTGCGGTGGCTCGTCGGGCGGTGAAGCCGCGCTCGTGGCTGCACACGGCTCGCCGCTCGGGTTCGGCACTGATTTCGGAGGCTCGATCCGCATCCCGGCTGCGTTTTGCGGGTTGGTCGGTTTCAAGCCGACGGCGGGCCGCTGCCTCGATCAAGGGCGCGTGGCTGTTCCGCAAGGTCAGCAGATGATCACGAGCCAAATCGGCGTGCTGGCACATCGAGTCGATGACGTCGCGCTCGGCCTGCGCGTCGCGATCGGCGAAGGAGACGATCGGCGCGGGCCGCTCGCGTCATTGGATGATGTCGATGTGGCTTCACTTCGAGTCGTCGTGCACGAGGATGATGGCTTCCTCGCACCCTGCCCCGCAGCGCGCCGCGCAGTGCACGAAGCCACTGCCACCCTGACACGACTCGGAGCGAAGGTCGTGACGGTAGCTCTGCCGGAGCGACAGCTCGCGCAGCACCTGTTCACGTGCATCGCCTCCTCTGATCGGCTGGCCCACATCCGGCGCTCACTCGGAAGCTCGCGTATGGATCCACGCATCAAGCAACTGGTGCTGGCATCATCGGCGCCCGGCTGGTTGGTGAACGCGCTGCTGAAACTCACCAATCGCCACAAGGCGCTGCGAGAGCTTGCCTCACTCAGCGACGGCTCCGCCGACGAATACTTCCGCATGGCCGGCGAGCTCGAACAGCTGCGCGCTGACGCGCTCGCAGCCATGAGCGGCGCTGACATCGTGCTATCGCCCGCGGTAGCACTGCCAGCGCTACGTCACGGCGCGACGGCGGAGCTCAGCACGCTCGGCACGTACACAACCTATTGGAACGCGCTCGGCTGGCCCGCCGGCGTAGTTCCGATCACCCAAGTGCGCGCCAACGAAGAAAGCGACCGCCCCGCATCGAGCGACCGGTTCGAACAAGCGGCCCGCGACACCGAACGCAACTCAGTCGGCCTACCGATCGCAGTCCAAATCTCGGCCGCCCCCCACCAAGATCACAAAGCGCTAGCAGCGCTACGCGCCCTCGAACAAGCCCGATAGCGCGCGGTACTCACGGTGCCGAGGGCAGGCGATCGACTGCCCACGCGGGCCATGCGCCCTGTGCCGGCCAGCCATCACGCAGCAGCTCACGGCTGCGGACCGACTCGGCTGGCTCCGCCACGCATGGCAGGTCCTCGAGGATCTGTTCGATGAGCACCAGCGGCGCGCGCTCATGCTCGGTGAGGTTGCTCGGCTGCCCAACGAACAGACGTTCGCGGCCCTTCCCATCCGCCGTCCAAAGTCGTGCAGCGAGCAGCTGCGTGTCGTGGACGACGTTCATGGGTCGTAGCGTGAGCGTGTCTGCCTGCGGAGCTCGGACCTGCAGCCGTGCGCTGAACGCCAGCCCCGCGCGATCCAACGCAGCAGGTGATGCAGCTTTAGGGCAAGAAGACATCTCCCCGCGCGCACCCTGGGAGGCATCCACGTCGATCGAGACACGCTGAGCCACCCGGTTCAGCTCGACGAGCTTCACTCCGGTCCCATGAATGTGTGCGACTGCAAGGATGAGCCGCTCGACCCGCGCGGTAGGCTGCGGGATGTCCACGATCACCTCGAGCTCCGAGCCCTGCTCGGCAGCCCGAACGCGCTCCGCCAGTTGAGCTCTCAACGCCTCGGTCACTGACAACCGTGCCGCCGCAGAATGTGTCTGGACGCATGCACCCAACGCCACAGAGGTCAGCAGCGCCAGGCTCGCATCGCGCCACCTATCAGAGGCCGATGCGATGTGAGCCCTCCCAGTTCTGAACCCAAACCGTCCAGTTGCGCTGCTCATTGCGAGTACCAGCTATCAGATCATGTGCCTTGACGGACTGCCGAGTCCAACGTGCGAATGTCGGTAACTGAGCTCATCAGCTCGTGAGCTTGTGCGTGGATAGTAGGAGTAGGAGGTAGCAGGCCGCGCCTACTCCTAGTGTTACTGGGACTCCCCATACCATGGAGCATGCGAGGGCTAGGCCGCTTGCGCATACTCCGAAGGCTCCGTTGATTCCCCAGAGCCATGGGCCTAGGCGTGGTGTGCTGCCTGTGCGAGCGGTTTCCATTTGTTCGCATAGGCTTAGGCCCAGTGGGAAGCACAAGCCCATGGCTAGCGATGGCAGGAGGAGGATGCCTAGGCTGACTGCGATGCGTATTGGCACTGCTGCATCTTGGAAGGGGCGCATCGTCGGTAGCGCCAGCAGTGATGCGAGTGCGACGAGTAGCGCTGGTAGCAGCGGGTATAACCGCGCCCAGCGTGGATTTGTGAGCGGGACGCGTGCGCTGAGTAGGCTGCCTATGCCGGTGAACAAGATGAGGCCGCCGAGCAGTACTGCGAGCGCTAACGTGGGATGGCCTAGAAATACGCTCAACCTCGAGAGCAGGCCGATCTCTACGAACATGAAGCCTAGGCCGATCAGCGCGAAGTAGCTGAGGGCTGCGGCCACGTCGGCCTTTGGCAATGCGCGTAGCTCAGACCAACCCGCGCGCATCGGTAACAGGAGCGCGAGCGCAGTGAGCAGCAGGCTCACTAACATCGAGTACAGGAGCGACTGCGACGCGACGAGGTTGCCGAGGTAGCGAAGGTCGAGCTTGTCGATCTGTTCGCGCTCGAGCAGCCAGCTGCCTGGCCGCAGCATGTTGAAGAAGAATGGCCGCGCGTCGCTCGGCGGGGAGAGGTCGAGCAGCTGTGCGTCAGTGAACTGCTTCAGCGCCTCGGGTGATCGCTGGGAGAGTAGCTGGTGCAAGAGCGGCTGCTCGGGCAACTTGCGCGGTGTCGCCAGCAGGTTGAAGCCGCGCTCAGCGGCAACGCGCTCGAGCTCGTCGAGGTCGGCGGCAGAATATGGGCTGCGGCAGAGCAGCAGCGTAGCGATCTCACGGTTCTGCAGCACCACGATGTGCGCGCGCGGATCGCTTCCGCCGCTGTGCCATACAGAGGCCATCGCGAGTGAGAGCATGCGCGCGGTCTCACCAGGATTCGCCGCATAGTAAAAGCGCGAGACCGAGTAGATGCCGTCGTCAGTCAGACGTTGCAGAAACGTCTGCCACGCTTCGACGGTGTACAAGCCATTCTCTGAGAGGCTGTACGCGCCGGTGCCGGTCGATGCCCAGGTGTCGATCAGCGACATTGCGATGGCGCTGTAGCGCTGGCGATCATGCGCGAGGTAGCTGCGTGCTTCGTCTTGGACGAGTGTCACGCCGGGCAGGTCTGCGATGCCCGAGAAGCTGCGTAAGAGGTTCTTGTGCGCGTCGACGATCAAGCCGTTGAGCTCGATGCCCACGACCGGCTGGTGACCCGTGCGCGCCGCTGCGAGCACGTCGCGACCGCCGCCCACACCGATCACCGCGGCAGGACCGTGCGGCCGGAGGTGGTGCACCAACGCGGGCATTTCGTAAGCGAGGTAGGCGTGTGCATCGAGCCCGGCGCCGAGCTCGACCATCACCGTGCCGGCTACACCGTCGATCACCAACTGGCGCTGGTTGATCGGCGTCGCGAACGAAGCTGGGGTTTTCTCGCCGGCCGCCCAAAAGAATGGCGGCGCAGTGATGTGCTTCTCGATGGTGACGCGTGAGTGGCTGTTCCAGCGCATCGAGTCGTAGTGCGACACGTCTTCGTGCCTGCCCTTCACCCACACTGGCCGCAGCGCTGGAAAGGGCTGGCTCGCATTGATGAGCGCGAGCCCGAGCAGGCCGAGTCCGAGCCAAACGGGCGCGCGCAGCTTGCTGCCCGCGGCACTGGCGAACAGCGCGGCGGCGAGCGCGGCGAGCGCAGCGGCGAGCAGCGCAGCGCTTGGCGCGTCGAACAGCGCGAGCACTGGGATCACAAGCGCGCAGCCGCTGGCGGCGCCAAGCAGATCGATGCCGTATGCGCGGCTGGCCGGCAGTCCCGCCCGGGTCAGCGCGAGCGTCAGCGCGACTCCGGCCAGCACAAACGGCAGCGCCAGCGCGAGCCCGCTGCCCAAGAGCCCGATGAAGTCCATCAGGCTGCCCCCCTGCACGAGCGGGTGCGCGAGCACGAGCGCGAGGCAGAGCGGAATCGCCAGCGCGAAGCCCAGCGTGCTCTCCGACATCCGGCGCGTGACATCGGCCGGGCTGAACCAGCCGGGCCGCAGGAACACCAGCACCGCGCCCGCCGTCATCCCGAGCATGGCCAGCGAGATCACGAAGAAGGCCAGGTGGTACCAAGCCATCACGCTGGTGATGCGGGTGAGTAGGACCTCCAGCATCAACGTGGCGAGCGCGAGCACAAAAATGCCCGCATACGTGAGCGTGTTGCCACGCTCCGTCCGCTCCGAAGCCGACGCTTCTGGTTCTACTACGAGGCGCTTATTCGGGCTTTTGCGGCTTCGCGACATCGCTGGGGCCGCAAGCTAGCCGCGATCCAGCCAACCTGGCAATAGTTCACAATTGCGGGAAGATGTCGTCGCACTGCCGACTATTGCTAAGCAAAACGGCCGGCTCCATCGCTGGACGCCGGCCGATTTCTATGCCGCTGACGGCTGCAGGAGCTACGGCATCGCGCCGCCCTGGCGCTCGCCGATCAGCTTCACGTCGGTTGGTGTGTCGAAGATCTTGCACGACTCGTGGAAGCCGCTCGGCAGCCCACTTTCGTACGGCGAAGGACGTATGCCGAAGGGGTGGTCCTGCATGAACTGCCAGGCCGACGCTTGCACCGCGCCCGCACCGCAGTGGCCGCCGCCGTGGTTGCAGTTGATGACGATGCTCGCGCCCTTCTCGAGCATGTAGTTGTCGTAGCCCTCGCTGGTTTGCGAGAAGTCGACGATGACGACGTCACCGCCTGGTCGACCGTGCATCGTCATGGTGGCAGGCAGGCGCGTCGGGTCTTGCAGCGGGCCGTAGCCGATGGTGGCGCCGCCCGAGTTCGGCACGACGCCGGCCATGTAGTTGGAGCGGTTGATGCCCATGCAGCCCGACTGCAGACCGCCTGCGGAGCAGCCCGTGGCGTAGATACGCTTGGGGTCGATGCCGAAGTTCTTCACGCCACACGCGACGATCTGGTCCGCGACCTCGAAGTCGCCAATCGAGTGGGTGCCGGTACCGGAGCAGTCACCACCTGCTGCGTGCGAACCGAAGCCGACCACGAGACCACCCTTCGAGGTGATGTCCTGCATACCTGCGAACATGCTGCCCTCGAGCGGGCTCGAGCCGGTGCCATGCCAATAAAACACGAGGTAGCCGCCGGCTTCCGCCTTCTTTTGTGCAAGGAACTGGACGCTGGCGCCCATCATCGTGAAGCGACCGCTCTCGAACATCGGGCACTCGCCCGAGACCTCGGGGATGATGGGATCGGCCGCGAAGGTCTTCCCGTCGGAGCCCGTGACCGAGCCGCCGCCAGCTGCACCCGCGCTGGGACCCGAGCCTGCTGCGCCTGCGGCTGGCGTGTTACCACCACCCGCTGCGCCTGCTGCTCCCGCTGCAGGAGTGTTGGCGACGGGCGCACCTGCTGCGCCGGACGTCGCCGGGGCACCTGCGGTCGCGGGCTTTGTGCCCGAAGCCGCGCCGCCCGCGGTGTTCGTCGCGGTGCCGATGGTTGCCGGTGGGGCGGTTGTCCCGCCGGGCTTCGCGCCCGAGCCAGCTGCCGCTGATGGCGGCGTACCGTTCGCCGGACCTGCACCCGCGCTGCCGCCTGTAGCTGCAGTGGACGGGCCCGTGCTCGGATTGCTACCGGTGCCTGGCTCACCTCCCCCGCACGCTGCGAGGGCAACTGTGAGCACGCACAAACCAAAGATGTGATTCCTCATGGATCAACTCCAGCAGCAGAATGACGATGGGCAAACGGGTACTGCTGCCTCAAGGACGCTGCATGCACGCCCCATCAGTTTTCGAGCAGCGCGAGCCTAGAAGCTCCGTGCACTGCGACTGTCGTTCTCTCTAGCGACAAACAAACACGCTGTCTACGCGACATCGGTTGTGCGTAAAGATATCGATACAACCAGACGTAAGCGGATCGATGAACACGCTCCAATCCCTACCAATCTCCACCGACTGCCAACGAGCTGATCGCGCTCTGTTACCGCTGTTGCACGGAAAACGTACCCAACTCTTAGAGAGCGAAGTCAGGCGTATAAGCCAAGTTGCCAGCGCACGACGCCGATCGTTACTTGGTCGCGGATGGAGCATCGGTTCGACGCGGTGCGCTCGCAGCGCGTGGCGGATGCAGCTATTGGCGGCGCGTGTGCTCTCGCACACGCGAGTCGAGATTCGAGGCCACGACGCTCTCGTGGCCCGCGCGCCCTGGGCAGCAGAATGGGCGGGCAAGCGCCACAGAGCGGGCCCGACCCCCCTGAAGCACGCGGATTAACCATTCCGGCCAACTTGGGATAGACTGTGCGCGCTGCACATGCCCTTTGATTTCGACCGTGTATTTGCCTCCTCGCCCGTGATCATGGCACCCATGGAAGAGGTGTCGGACGCCGCATTTCGGCGCGTTTGCCGCGCGCGCGGCGCGGACGTGTGTGTGACAGAGTTCGTGCGCGCAGAGAACCTTCTTCGCAATGGCACACGCGAGCTGAACAAGATCACGCTCGCTGAAGGCGATACACCGACGGCGATCCAGATCTACGGCGCCAATCCGGAGCAGCTCGCGGAAGCGGCAGAGATCGCGGAGCGGGCGCAGCCGGCATATTTGGACATCAACTGCGGTTGCTGGGTGCCTCGGATCGCGCGCCACGGTGCGGGTGCGGGCTGGCTGCGTTCGCCCGAAGCGATGGTGGCGATGGCGAAGCTGGTCGCGGCGCGCGTCGCGTTGCCGGTGACAGTCAAGACGCGGATCGGTTGGGGCGATGAAGCACACGTGCCGATCGTCGATATCGCGAGGCGCCTAGAAGACTCGGGCGTGCGCGCCATCACCTTGCATTGCCGCACCGCAAAGATGGGCTACAGCGGCGAAGCCGATTGGACCTGGGCACTGCAGGTACGCGAAGCCGTGAGCATCCCGGTGATCGTGAACGGCGACATCAACACTGCGGACGATTGCAAACGGGCGTTGGACGTCACTGGCTGCGCGGGCGCGATGATCGGCCGACGTGCGATCCAACACCCGTGGATCTTCCGCGAGGTGCGCGCGCGCCTCGACGGCCAAGACGCGCCCCCCTGCCCGAGCGTGCTGGAGCGCCTTACACTGTGTCTCGATCACTTGATAGCGATGGGCGAGCTGCGCGGCGAACACCGCGCGATGAACGCGATGCGTGGTCACTACCCCGGTTATCTGCGCCAAATCCCAAACGCAGCCGAGCTGCGACGCGAGCTCAACTCGCTGCCCACATTCGAGCTCACACTGCAGGTGTTGCAGCGTGAGCTGACAAGCCATCGTCAAGCATCGAGCTCGACGGCGAACATGTCAGGTGCAGCATGCGAGCTATTTTGAGCCAAACGCCGTGATGGGGACCGTGGAAGCAGGCGTCGTTGTGGCCGCTGGCGTGAACGGGAACGTCGGCGCCTCTTCCCCCGGCTCCCAGCGCTGGCGGATCCTTTGTGAAGTCGAGCATCACCACGCCGCGCTGATCAGCGCGGCGGTTTGTAGCCTGCGTAGCTGAGGGCTTGCGGGATTTTCTCTTTGGCTATTTTCGCTGCTGTGAGAGCGCGGCTGGCGTCTTCTGCGGAGACTTCATTGAGGCGCAGTGCTAGCGCGATGTCGTCGGGAGTGTATTGCGACTTGGTCATCGAGCCGGCGATCTCTGCCGGCTCCGCGCCGAGCTGTTTGAGCGCGCGAGCTACGTAAGCGCGGTCGATCGCGAGCGCTTTGAGCAGCTCGGTGATGTCGCGACGCGGTGTGCCTGAGCCACCGAGCGCCACACCGATCTCGACAGGCTCACAACCGGCTTGCTTCAGTGCTTGTGCGATCTCGGGTGGTTTTGCGCTGAGGCCTTGGGCAACTTCTTTGCAGCTGAAGCCTGCGCTCTTCAGCAGGCGCGTGAGTGCGGGCGTCTCCGACTTGATCTCGGCCGCGATCTGCTTCGAGGTGAAGCCCGACTCTCGCAACGCAACGACTACGTCTTTGTCACCCAGCGAGAGCGCGCGCAGCGCCACCACGAGCTCCGATGTCTTGAGCTTCACATCCTTGAGCGCACTCACGATCGCCGAAGGGGGCTTTTCCTGCGCTTTGAGCGCCTGCGCCACCTCCGCCACGGTGTATTTGCTCGCGAGCAGCAGCTTCACGATTTCGGCTTCGTCACTGCCGCTCGCTTTGAGCGCAGCCGCTACCTGCGGAGCCTTGGCGTTGCGCGCTTTGAGCGCAGCTACGAGCTGCGGAGCAGCGATCCCTGCGCCGCGCACGGCGGCGACGCTGCGCGCCATATTCCAACCCGCGTCGCCGAGCGCAGCCAACGCCGGCTCGATCTTCTTGGGATCGGTCAACACCAGCTTAGCGATCTCGGCATCGCTCGCGCCGTCTGCCTGCAGCTTGCTCACGACCTCTGGAAACTTCGTGCCGGACTCTTTGAGCGCAGCCGCCTGAGCCGCGCGATCCGCGCCGGTGCCCTTGAGCGCAGCCAAGAGCTGCGCGTCGTCATACTCCAACTGCTTCAGCGCTTTGGCGATCTCCGCAGGGCTCATGCGCTGCGCTTTCCAAGCTTGCGCCAGCTGCAACGCATCGATCTCTGCCTTTTGCAGCGCTGCCTTGAGGCCTCCCGCTGGCAGCTTCGCATTTTTCAAAGCGCTGTAGATCTCGAGCGTGGTGACCTTCTCGCTGCGTAACGCCGCTGCGACTTCGCTCGGCTCCGCCCCTGCCCCGAGCAATACACTCGCACGCACGTCTGGCTTATTGGCGCCCTGCGCGGCGAGCTCGCTGGAGATCTCCTGCGTGCTCACGCCCGCTTCTTTCAGCAGCTTAGCCAGCTCGACGTGTGACAACTTGTAAGGCGCCAGCGCGTCCACGGCGTCGACGCGCGCAGCCTTCAGAGGATCCGTCAGCAACTTGTACACTTGAGGTGCTGTGTACGCGGCAGCTTGCAGCACTTTTGCCGCGTCCTTCGGTTGTGTCACCGCGTAGCTTTTGAGCGCGACCGCGCTGTCGGCTGCGGCATACCCACCGTCTTTCAGCGCGATCACGCACAGCGTGACGTCTGCGCCCAAGCGCTTGAGCCCATCGATGACAGCTTGCACCTTCGCCTTGGACTTCTTCAGCTCCTGAACCTTGGACGCAGCAGACTGACGATTGAGCGGCGCCGGCTTCGGAGGCGCTTGGTGCTGCGCTTGAGGACCTTCTGGTATGGGTGCTTGTTGAGGCGGTGGATGGCCGTAACCCTGAGGCGCTTGACCCGCTGGCAGCGGCTGCCCTGGCGGCGGCGCGTACTGGGCGACTGCGACCTCAGAAGCCCCAAGCGACACACACACGATGGTCACTCCCACGGCTATCCGGCTCATACCGACCCTCTCTTGTTTAGCAGCAGAGTCGTATTGAAGTGCAGGATCATGCCGACGACGAGCGCGAGCCAAAGCACAGCGATCGCCAAAGCCTCTGTTCGTTCTTCGCTCATGCGGGGGGACGCTAGTCGCTACGGCGCAGCTTGGGCAAGCGGCGCAGACAGCTCGGCGGGGCGGCTGAGCGGCGCTCGCGAGATAGTTTCAGCAAGGGTCCTGGAGCGCGCGTTCGAAGACGCGCGCTGCATGGATGGCTTCCTCGGCCGACCCAGCGCAGACCCAACGCGCGCGCGACTGCGCTCGTGAAGCTCGCGAGCTCGCGCGACGTCAAGATGCGCTGACGCTCGAGCAGCAAGCGACGGTGACGTGCGCTCGCATCGCGCACGATCCCGGTTGAACGCACACACGTCGGCTTTTCGTTGACGTGACCTGGCGAGTGGGAACGCGTCAGGCTATGGCCTGCTGCCGCACTGTTTGCGGCATTTACGAAGCGCCTTGCGCTTTTGACTCGAGGGATGTGCTGCGCTGGCCGATAACGAGGAACGCATGGGGACGCAGCGCAGCCGATGGCGGCGTGACTGCCGCGCTACACCTCGCGCTCGCTTCGCGAGCTTTCGGGCCGCGGTGCGCTCACGCACGCTTGGCCTGTTAGGGCTGGCAACTCTGGTCATGCTCGTGTGTACGAGCGTGGGTTGCATGGGCGTTCACGACGAGCCCGGCCGCGAAATCGCGCGCAAATCCTCGGCGATCAAGCTCGTACGCAGCAACAGCAGCCTGGCGCTTGCGTCTTTCTCTGTCACGGTCGCATTTGGCGCGACAGCCACTGCGGGCAATCTACTGCTCGCGATCGCGAGCAGTACGTCTGCGGACCCTGCGTACAACACGCCTAGTGGCTGGACTGTCGCGGCGGCCACGTTCAACAACAACCTGGGACAGATCATCCTATACAAGTATGCATCGGGCTCTGAGACAGGCCTGACAGTCGACGGCTTTGGATCGTTAGTTCACACACTACAGGTGTTCGAGCTCAGCGGGATCGATTCAGACATTACACCCGTAGTCGCGACAACAACGGGCCCAACTCAAGGCACGTACGAGTTCCCAACTGTCACAACCACAGCCACCGGGTCGTTGGTTCTTGCTGCTGGTGTTTCATCGGGGTCGATGGTGTTGGCGCCGAACTTCAGCGGTTGGTCGAACGGGTTCGTCGAGCTCAACGACGTCACGATCGTAGCGCTGAACGCCGTAGTTTCGGCTTACGGCTTCGTGGGCGCGGCGGGCAACTGGAATACGAGCGCGATGACCTCTGCGGTGGGTACGATGCTGAGTCATACCATCGCCTTCCAACGTCGGCCGGCCATTGTGACTGAGCTCGCTGTCAGCGCGTCGGCCAACAAGAACGTCGTGATGTTCACACCTCCGAGCGCGCTTGTGACTGACATTGTCATGCTGGCGCGAACCGGGGATTGCAACTTCACCGCGGCCAACCCCACCGGATCCGAAGCGTTAGGTGCGAGCGTCGGCGGCGGAACGGTCATCTTCAACCAGTCGCCTACCACAAACCTATCCGCAACCAGCGTGACAGTCGGCACAAGCACAACAGTCAGCTACGACTCGGCGACGAACGCGCTCGTGCATACCTCGCTCGTAGCAGGAACGCTGTACTGCTATAAAGTCTACGCGCGCAATGGCCTGTCGCTCGACGACGCCGATCCGGCGCGACCTACGCGCTCGGGCACACCCACCGCTGGAGGCGCGAGCAATCCAATCTTCGTTTTCAATGCGGGTAGCACGAGCTTGTCGGCGCCCTCGGTCTTGCCGGGCGTCGGCGCCTTCTACGCTGACAACAGCGGGAAGTTGAACTCAGTCGACAGGACCGGCTTGCGTCGCTTCAAGCCTTACAGCTTGCCGAATGCGGTGCAAAACCGTGCGCCGACCGGAACACTCAGCGCTGACAGTCAGGCCACGACCTTCGTCACATCGCTAAGCGGCGATGCTTACGCGCTCTGGGCCTCGGGCCCGCAGCAAGGCACCTTGCGCTGGTCGACCGAGGCGATCGATGGCGACTCGCTGACTGGCGGGGACGATCCGCTCGGAGCGTCGTTGTACGCCTCCCCACTCGTGTCGAATACGTTGGGCCGCGTGTTTGTGCCCACGCGCAACGCGCTGCTCTACCAGAATCGCGTGTACGCGCTCAACGCAGCGACCGGGACCTGTCTGTGGGTATTCAACGGGACGTGCACCGGCTCGAGCACCAGCTTGAACGTCGGTCAGATCTCGTCGAGCGGCGTGCTCGACCCCACGAATTCCCGGCTGTTCTTTACGAGCATATCGGTCTACTTAGGCGCTACTTTGTGGGCGGTCGATGTGCGCGACGGCATCGCTGGGGACCGCAAACTGTGGAGCCGCAACATCGGTGACTCGGACAGCTCGATCACTTTCGCGACTTCCGCGCGCAGCAGCATCCTCGTCGGCACCCATGCCGGCCGTGTCTACCGCCTCAATCCGACCAACGGCGCGACGTGCTGGGCCAGCATCAGTGATGGTTGTCCAGCTGCCGCAGTCGGCGCCGAGCAGTTCTTTTGCGCCGATGGGACCGGCTCGCGCGGCATTCTTTGCCTCAGCGGCTCGCCCGTTCAGAAGGGCATCGCCATGCTGAGCGGGACATTCGCGAACAGCGTGTTGTTCCGGACAGCAGACGGCGCTGTCTGGCGAGTCTCCACCGCCGGTGCGCGCATGTGGAGGACGCTGCTCTCCGGAGCCAGCACACCGACCCCAGCGGCCGAGCTGAACAACGGCGTCGCGTACGTCGGCGGAAACGATGGAGTGATCCGCGAAATCTCGCTCGCGACCGGCAGCGTGAACGGCACGCGCAGCGTCGGAGGAGGCGCGATCGTCGTCGGGGACGCGACCTACGATGTGACGGACGGCGTGCTCTACGTCAACACCTCACAAGGCTATTTGTATGCGTTTAGCGTGCCGTTCTAATCAGAGCTGGCTGGCCTTGTCGCTACTAGCCGCCCTCAGCTGCGACCGCTCCAAGCCCGAGCCCGAGCCCGAGCCCGCTCTCCTACAGGTCCCGGCAGAACCTAGCGTCCGCGAGCGCGAGACTCCAACACTCACGATCACCGCGCGCTCCGACGAAACCTCGACACCGCAGACTCGCTTCTCGATCGCAGCCACACGCGACCTACACATCTGCTCGACCTGGTCCGCCCTCGAAGGCGAACACTTCGAAACACGACACTTCTACGCGCCACCCGGCGAGCTCTACTACCAAAAGCTGATCCCATTCTCGACCGACATCGAAGCGCCCTACCCGTTCACCCATCCGGTCTCGATCCCACACGCGACCGCGATTCGACCCGTGCTGCCGAACGAGCGCGGCGAGCTCGTAGTATGCGACCAGCTCGCCGTCGCCGGTGCATGGATCGGAGACCATCAACTCACCGGCGCATGGCGACTCGACATCTCACTCGACGACTCAAAGACCGCAGCCAACAGCTTCAGCTTCGAGATCGCGCCCTGAATCGGCGGCGTTTGACGCGCAGCGCGAGGATCACCCCGAGCAGCAATGCCCCAAGGGCCTGCGTACGATCGGCGCTGCGCGATGCGATCTCGCACGAGCAACCGCGTCCGACAACAAGCTCTTCGAAGACGTAGCCAGCGTCGAAGTCCAAGCCGCCGTCGTTGCTCGTGCCGCCGTCGAAGCGCGTCCCGCCGTCGCTGGTCGCGCCGGCATCGCCCGCCACAGAGGCATCCGGTCTGCCGCCGTCCACGGCAACACCGGCATCCGGACCCGTTCCTCCGACCGAGTCCTGCACGACAACGAACGTGCCGGTCGCATCGTCGGCGCTGACCGAGATCGCGCCCATGCGCTCCTCACCCGCATTCTCAGCGATCGACGCACGCACAGCATTGCCTGTGACTTCGACGTCGGTGATGAAGTCGCTGTCACTCTCCGCCGAGATCGCGCACTCACCGGTCGTGACCTCAAACTCGATCGTACCGGCTTGCGCTCCGACGCGCACGTTGCCAGGCGTGAGCATCACCGTGCAGCCGCTCGACTGCGTAACAGTGAATGACGCGCTCGCTGTGGTGCTCGTACTCGTCACGATGAGCACAGCGGAACGCTCTTCGCCATCCCAGGAATCGACTGTGTATTCGACGCCGTCTTCCACGACCCTCGCTACGACCCAGTCGACGTTGTAGCTGACGGTGAACTCGCAGCCGACGCCGGTCGCCACCACAAAGCTGGAGTCGCCGCCGCTGTCCGTCGCGCCGGCGGTGGTGACCGGCAGCATGATCTCACAGCCTGCGCCTTGGGTGAGCCCGAACGATGCAGTTGCGCCGGACGAGACCTCGACCTCGATCGCATCCATTCGTGCGGGGCCGGTATTCTCGTTGTATGCGACGCTGATCTCACCCGGGCCGGTCCCAGAGGCGCTGACATTCGTGATCCAACCGAGCGACGCCGAAGCCGTCCATTCGCAATCATTCGCAGTGGCCACGTCGAACGTGACCGTGCCAGCGGCAGCCGAGACCATCTCCGTGTCGGGCGTGAGGGAGAGGCTGCAGCCATCCCCTTGCGAGACGGCGATCTCGATGCCAGCGATCGTGATCGTGCCGGCGCGCGCCGGGCCATCATTTGCCGCGATTTCGAACGCGACTGACGCATCGCCATTGCCGGAGCTTTCGACGAGCGAAATGAACGAGCTAGCGGTCGCGGTCCACGCACAGCTCTGATCCGACAGCGTGAGCGCAACTGAGCTGGCTTCACCTGCTGCGTTCGCAGCGATCTCGTCCGAGGCCAACATCGCCGTGCAGCCATCGGACTGCAACGCTGTATACGTCGCAGTCGCGCCGCTAGCCGTCGCCGTGAAGACGATGTCCGCTTCGCGCACAGGCCCCACGTTCTCGTCGACATCGAGCACGACCGTGGTTGTGCCTGTCCCAGAGGCTGTGGCTGTGCTGAACCAGTCGCTGCTCTCAGCTGCGGTCCATGCGCAGGCTTGGTCGGTCTCGAGCTCGAGGCTGAGCGTGCCCATCTCCATGCCCGCGGTCTCGGTCGACGGCTGAAGCTGGATCGCGCAACCGCTCTCTTGCTCGACTTCGAAAGATTGGCCCGCGATCGTGAGCGTCGCGGTCCTGGAGACGCTGGCATTGCTCTCGACCATGTAGCTGATGGCGGCAGTGGTTGTGCCCGAGGTCGGCGAGGCGGATAGCCATGCATCGCTCGAGCTCAGCGACCACGCGCAGTCGTCCGCAGACAGCGTGAGGGTCACCGTACCAGTACCAGCGCCAGAGCCCACCATGGCATCCTCCGCGGAGAGCAGCGCAACGCAACCATCATCTTGCAAGATCTCATGCTCGGCCGTGCTGGCGCTCGTGCTCGACGCGATCTCGATCTCGCCGCTGCGCGCGGCACCGAGGTTGGCTCCGTAGTCGAATTCGATCGTGCCATCTCCGCTGCCCGACGCCGTGACGTCGCTCAGCCACGCGGTCGCGCTGGTCGCGGCCCACGTGCAACCGGGCTCGGTGTCTACCGCGACCGTGCCGCTGCCAGGTGCAACCCCCACCGTTTGGTTGGGCGTCACGCTGACGACGCAGCCGCTCGCTTGGGTGACCGCCAACGTTTGACCGAGCACAGTGATCGTGCCTGTGCGCGTGGGCCCGATGTTCGCGGTGACCTCGAACTCGAGCGATGCGTTGCCGGTGCCGCTCGCAACCGGCAGCGTCAACCACGCGGCATTGGAGCTCGCGCTCCAAGGGCAAGCTGAGTTGGAGAGCGTGAGGTCCACCTCGTCGTCGCCCGAGGATGCGCTCGGAGACACGCTGCTGGCAGACAGCATGGCCACGCAGCCACTCGCTTGCGTGACCACCTGCGTGTCAGTGGCGCCCGTAGAGCTGAGCGTCGCAGTCAACGTGCCCATTCGCGAGACGCTCGTGTTCGCGCCGTAGTTGTAAGGCACGGTCGCTGTGCCAGAGCCGGAGGCCGCGAAGCCGCTCAGGAAGCCGCCCGACGCTCCGAGCGACCAAGCACAACCAGTCGGCGCGGTGATTGTGAGGCTGCCGCTGCCAGCGGCAGCCCCTAGGTTCGCGGTCGCAGCGGAGACGTCGATCGTGCAGGCGCTCGCCTGGTTGACGGTGACCGTCTGGCCAGCGATCGTCGCGGAGCCCGAGCGCGCAGCGCCCGTGTTTGCGGTGAGCGTGAGCATCACGGTGCTCGACCCGGTACCGCTGGTCGGGCTCGCAGAGACGAAGCCCGTCGCGCTCGCGCTCCAGGGGCAGCTCGTGTCGCTCATCGTCAGCGCGATGTTGCTCGTTTGCGCTGCGCCGGTTGCGCTGACCGTCGTCGGGTCGACGCTCGCGGTGCAACCGCCCGCTTGGCTCACACTGAGCGTATCAGTCGCGCCAGTGCCAGTCGCCGTCGCGGTGAGCGTCGCCGCGCGCGCTATGCCGCTATTGGCTGCAACAGTGTAGTTGACCGTCGCGGGGCCCGTGCCGCTGGCAGTAGGAATGGTCACGAACGCATTGTTGCTCGCGACTGTCCACGCGCAGCCGGCGGTCGTCGCGAGACTGAACGAGCTCGATCCACCTGCAGCAGAGGGTGTCACGCTGTCTGGCGTGACCGTCACCGCGCAGCCGTTCGCCTGGTTGACAGTAAACGTTTGGCCTTGCGAGGTGATCGTATCGGAACGCGCTGGACCGGTGTTGGCGGCAGCGGTGTAGTTGATCGTGCCGGAGCCAGTTCCCGACGCCGTCACGCTGCTCAGCCAGCTGCTCGACTCGGAGGTGGTCCAAGCGCAAGCACCGGTCGTGACCATTCCAAAGCTGCTCGAGCCGCCGACAGCGGCGACGCTGGCTGAAGACGCGTCAAAAGCGTACTCGCAGCTCGGAGCGGCGAGCTGCGCGAGCATCATCGAGCGCCCTCCGATCGTCATGGTGTCGCTGCGGGCTGCACCGGTATTGGCAGCGACTGAGTAGTTGATCGTGGTCACGCCGCTGCCGCTCGCGGGAACACCAGTCACCCACGACGCGACGCTGCTGGTCGTCCAGTCCTGCGAGCAGCCGAGGTGTGAAGCGGGCGTAAACGTCGTGCTGTAGTTGCCGCCCGTGTTCGGGATCCCGGTCTCGGAATTCGGCGAGAGCGAGATGGTTCCACCGCACATATACGTCACGGTCGGCCCACTCACCGTGAAGGTCACTGGACCGGTGTCCGTGCTGTTCGCGCCGCTCAAGACGGCTTCGAAGAAGTTGAGGTTGCACATCGACGAGCAAGAGAACGTGCGCGACGCAGTGCCCATGCCGGTGACGATCTGCCCGTCCCACCGGTTCACGCACACATCCGTGCCAGTCGTTCCGTACAGTGCACCTTGGTAGAGATCGATCGCGATAAAGCCACCGTCGCTGCGCGTTGCCGTGATCGTGTATGTGCCGGAGGTGCTGAGCTGGAAATAAGCGCGGTTGAATGCGCGCGACACAGTCGTGCCCGGACAGGTCCCTTGGGCTTCCGGCCGAGACCAGGTTTGTGGTGACTCGCGTCGCGGAATCGTGCCGGAGACCGACTGCGCGAACACTTGGCCGGTGATGCTCAAGAGCGAGAGAGCGAGGAGGAGAGCTCGGATCGTCACGGGACCTCGTGTAGCAAGCAGAAAGTAGGACCTACCGCGCATGTGCACTCTCGATCTGCAGCTCAACGCGGCGGTTCAGAGCGCGGCCCTCGGCGCTATCGTTGCTGGCGATCGGGCGCGCAGAGCCGAGCCCCTGCGCGTGGAGTCGCTTCGCATCGACGCCCCGGCGAATCAGCTCGCTGCGCACCGCGTCGGCACGACCTCGAGAGATGCGAAGGTTGAGCTCAGAGCCGCCGCGGTCGTCAGAGTGGCCCGCGATCGAGATGCGCTCGATATCAGGATGATCCTTCAACTGCTGCGCGAGCTCGTCGAGCGCGTTCCGCTGGTCAGCCAGGATCGTGAGGCTGTTCGTCTCGAAGCGAATGACCTGGCTCAGCGCGGGTGCAGCGGGTGGCGGCGGAGCTTCGAGAGCAGGCGCCGGCTTGGCCGGGCAACCGCGCTCTTCCTGGACTCCAGCTTCATTCGGGCAGCTGTCGGCTGCGTCGTTTACTCCGTCGCCGTCGTTGTCGTGATCCGGACACCCGTCGTCGTCTTGATAGCCTTCGCGATCCTCCGGCTCGTTCGGGCAGCGATCGTGCGCGTCCGACAAGCCGTCGCGATCCGCGTCGGGATCGGGGCAGCCGTCGGCGGCGTGGACGCCTTGGCCGTCTTCTGCTTCGTTCGGGCAGCGGTCACTTGCGTCCGGCACGCCATCACCGTCGGCGTCGGATACGGGATCGGGCTCGAGAGGAGGAGGTGCAAGGGCCTGTGCCGGCTCGTGTATGTAGCTGAGGGCTGCGAACACGCGAAACGCGGGAGCGCTGAACGCTCGCGTAACACCGGGGCCGCCGCCGAGCTGAACGCGGAAGCCACTGGCTGCATAGCGCGCGCCCAACAAGAGCTCAGTGTCGAGGTCGTGAAAGCCGAGATCGTCTGCGAGCACGTTGAGGCGCGAGTCGGCAGTTGCGAGCAGGCCCAAACCGCCTGCGACCAGAACGTCTGCGCCGACGCCTAACGTGACTTGATCGTTGAGCTCCGTGTTGACTACGCGCGCTGCGCTGCGCACGCGGTAGCCGGCATTGACCACGAATACGATCTGATGGCTGCGGTAGTCGAATGCGACGCGCGGCTCGATGCGAAAGGGCTCGCCTGCGTAGCTGGCGTCATTGCCCGTCGGGAGCCAGATCGGTACGACGAGCGCGAGGTCGACGCCGGAGGGGCCGTCGTGGCGCAGCAAGCTTATGCGCGGAGCGAGTCGTACGTCGCCGACAGCGACTCTAGATTCGGGGTTCGACGCGACCGCCAGCCTGCGGTCGCGGAAGTCGCTGCCTTCGCGGGTGTAGTGGAGCGCGAAGCCGACACCGAGGTCGACGCGCTCGAACAGCCCGATGGCCGCCGACAGCTGCGCGCTGCCGACCCCGCCGACGAAGTCGCCGACCGTGGCGCCGTTGGCCGTCTCGATCTGAAGTGGCTCGTGTCCGTACGAGCCGAAGATCGCGAGCGAGAACCTGCCCGGTGCGAGACTACGACCGCCGTACACATTGAGCACGGAGCCTTCGACTTGCAGCGCGGGCTCGAACGACTCCACGTCGTAGCGACCCTGCGCGTGCACGCTCGATGCGTAAGCGAATAACAACAACGCCTGCGCGAACCATCGTCGTCGGGCTGAAGCTAGCATTCGTACGCAAGTAGAACGCAATCGATGCGTATTCAGCAAATCTGTTTACTTGCGCGGTCACACAACGTCGGGGCTTCACCCACGCGGGGGCACGCCTCGTTTTGACTGCTTACTTGTGGCCTAGGCGGTGGCAGCTCAGAATGAGCCGGATGAAACCAAAGCGGTACACAGTGCGCTACGAGCGCGACCAAAGCGAATGGGTCGCCACGGCCGAACGTGCAGCAGCGCAGGCCCGAGGACGCGGCCTCAAACAGGTGCAAGCGCGCATCCGTGCGGCCTTGGCTGTCCGCGCAAAGGTAAGCCCAGAGGCGCTGGAGCTGGAGCATGAGGTGTGGCTGCCAAACGCAGCGCGCACCATCTTGAATGCCGCACAGAAGGCCAACATGCGCGCCGAAGCAGAAGCACTGCGCGCGGAGAAAGCCACGCGCAACGCGGCGCTCAAGCTCATCAAGAGCGGAATGAGCTCTGACGACGTCGGCACACTGCTGGGGCTGCCTACGCGGCGTGTTCGCGAGCTCCTCGAGGGGTGAGCTCCGTTCGAGCGCCCACGCCCGTCGGCCCTGCTAGCGTCCGGCGCATGCAAGCGTTCGCCACGGGTGGGTCTGGTGGCAGAGCTGCGCGCCGAACGTTCTAGCGCTTGAACGCTGCGATAGCGCGCACGCTCGCACTTGACTTGCTACAACAGCGTATGACTGACGAAAACAAGATCAGTAAGACAGTCGACCGCATTGTCAGCCTTGGGCAGGAAGTCGATGCGCCGGGAGTCGCAGCTGTCAACGAGCCATCCTTGGCTCTGGCGCGCGAGATCCTGCGGCAATGGATCGATGGCATCCAAGGCGTGGTCGTCAATCCGGCGATGGGTCGCGTGACGGTGATCGACGCCACTGGCCGACCCTCTTCGATTGCATCGGCGGACCTCGCGCATCAGATGGGCTTGGCAGGCATCACGCAATCCGGTTGAACGCCTGCCTCAGCGCGTGTGCTGTGCTGCACCGAGCATCGCACCGGTGATCGGCCCACAAGCCGCGAAGAACCGGTCCACTTTGACAATGCGCTGAGAACGCGCCCAAGCTTGCGCCTGTGCGACCCAAGCCGCACCGGCGTCACCACCCATCAACTCTCCCTGGCGTTGGCGGGCGACCCAGCCCAGGTAGATGCCCACGCCTTCCCACAGCTCGGCGGCTTGTGCATAGTCCGTGAGTGCCTGCTCTGGACGGCCTTGCCACGTCGCGAGCTGCGCGCGCAGGAAGTGCCCACTCGCGCGAACGTCGCGCGGCCGGCCCGCGAGCAAGCGTGCGGCACATTGCCTGACGATGCGAGCGCGCGTCGCTCGGTCGCAGCCATCAGCAGCAAGTGCTGCCGCACCGCGCGCAAAGGTGAGAACCGCATGGATGCGTGTATTGTAGAAACTGAGCTGCCTGCGCAGCCGCGGCCACGCGCGTTCGATACGCCGATGCGCTGCGGCACCGCCCAAGTACAGATCGATCACTGTCTGGCCGCCCAAGGCCCAGGTGTGCTGCACCTCGCGCTCTGCTGGCCAACCGCGCGTGACATCTTCGAGCAGCGCGCGACACTGCTCGGGTCGATCCGCCACCAGGTCGATCACGCACCGATTGGTAGCCACGAGCGTCACGAAGCTCGCGATGTTGCCGCGCTGCTGAGCCGCATCTACAGCGGCCGTGTAGCGCCGCTCCACCTCGTCGAAACAGCCGAGCGCAGTCAACGCACTGAGACTCACCGCGTGAACACTGCCGAGCTCCCAGGCCACGTCTTCGCATTGCTCCTGAAACAGGTCCAGCGAGACGTCCGCATGTGTCAGAGCGAGGCGCGGCTCTCCTGCCATGATATGCCGCCATGCGCTGCACAGTGCCACCCACGCCTGCAGCTTGGGTTCTCCGCTCCGTGCTGCTAGATGCTCGGCGCGTGCCATGATGCCGAGCCCGCGCAGCTCGGCCTCCATAGTTCCAACGTCGGCAAACAGAGCCTCGGTCGCCAGCGCGCGCGCCATACGCTTCGTGTCACCTAGCTCTGTCGCCAGCAGCAAGCTGCGTGTGTGGAGGTCCCAGCTGCGCGTGAGGTCCAACAGGCCGAGCGGATTGGCGAGCTCGAAAAGCAAGTCACAAGCGAGTGCCTTTTGCGGATCGTGGGCGTCGACGCGCTCACACATGTCACGCACCTGAACACGCAGGCGTGTGCGTTGCCAAATCGCAGATGCGATCGCCGTGCCCGCAAAGCGGGGTATGCGCTCCCCCACCTCGGAAAGCAGTTGCCTCGCGATCGCGAGCGCGCGTGTGCTGTCGCCCGCGCTCAAGAAATGTCGCGCTGCGGCGCGCAGTGCCTCGCGGGCCTGCGTAGGGCCGAGCCGTTGAGCTGCTTTCACGTAGGACTGCGCAGCCTCCGAGCTTCGGCCTGCGTTCGCGAGCGCGGCTGCGTGGAGCAACAACCACTCGTCGCGCTGCTCTGCCGGGGAACTGACCAGTGCGCGCTCGTACAATGCCACGGCGTGGGCAAACGCCCGCGCGCGATCGGCCTGTCGTGCCGCTTGCACATAACACAGTGCCGCCTCGCGCAAACACAACGCGCGCTCCCAATGCACTGCCAGCGCTTCGTAGTCGCGCGTAGGCTCCTCCGACTGCGCGCGTGCCAGGGCGTGGTGCAGCTCACGCAAGCGGGTCTGATCGAGCAGCGCGCAAACGCCATCGCGGATCTGCATGTGATAGATCGCGACGCGCGGCGCCTCCGTGCCATCGTGCACCACGAGCAGGCCCGCAGCGCGCAGCTCGTCGAGCGCTTTCAGGCATTCGTTCGAGCCGAGCTGCGCGGCGCTCCGCAGCACAGAAAAAGGCAGAGGCGCACCGGTCACCGCCGTCAGCTGCAAGAGCGTGCGGGCCTCACGGGAATGGCGCGTCAGCTCTGCGTGCAGCGCTTGCTCCACGCTTTGATGCTCATCATTCCCGCGCGCCGCGGCCCGAGCCAGCAACTCAATGAACAGCGGGTGCCCGCCGCTGATCGCCGAGATCCGATCCAAGCCGGCGGCGTCGAGCTGAGCACCCGCTCGTGCGAGCACCTCCAGCGCCAGCGCGCGTGCAGCGGATGGCGGCAGCTCAGCCAGCGTGAGCGCGCTCGCCCGAGCGTCCAAGCAGGCACACTGCTCTCGCAGCCAAGGGCTGCAGCGCTCACGCGGCCAGCTGGCCGTCACGACCACGAGCGGCGGCGGGTCGGGCGCCTGGATCAATGCCGCGAGCAACACCAGGCTCTCGCTGTCGGACCATTGGAGGTCATCCAGCAGCAGCACGACCGGCGCGCGCTCGCAAAGCCTTGCAAAAAGCTCGCGCAACGCGCCGTACGCTTGCGCGCGCAGCACGATCGGATCCGGTGGCAGATGCGCGCTGGCCAGCCCGTACTGCGCCGAGCACAGCCGATCGAGCACGGGAAACACATGCCCGAGCGCGGGGGCGTGGCGCGGCACGAGCGCCGCACACTGCTCGCTCGTCATGCGCGACAACCGCTCACCCAATGCATCGATCACCGCGTCCAGCGCTTTGTACGGCACGCGCTCGCGCTCGTGACAGCGCCCGCTCAACACGAGCACGTTGGGATCGCTCTCTTGCAGCTGCTCCGCCCAACTGGCGAGCAACGTGCTTTTGCCGATGCCGGGCTCGCCAAACACGCAGACATGTGCCAGCTCGCCGTCGCGTGTGCGTGCGATCGCGCGATTCAGCGCTGCCAACTCAGGCTCACGGCCGACGCACGAGGTCTGCGGGCGCGCGAGCGACACGCGTACGACCGGTGCAGCGTTGCCATACGCGCGCGCTGCCAGGTCCTCAGCACTCGGCCGCTGCGCCGGATCGAGCCTGCATAGATCGTGGCAGAGCGCGACCAGATCGGCCGGCATACTCGCGGCGCGAGCTTCCGGGATATGCACAGCCTGCGACTGCTTTGCCTGCAATAGATCGAGCAGCGGACCCTTGAACGGAACCGTACCCATCAGCGCCTCGTACAGCAGGATGCCGACAGCGTAGCAATCGCTCGCCGCCGACAGCGGCGCGAGACGGGCTTGCTCGGGCGCCATATACGCTCCCGTGCCGACGGCGTGCCCAGGCGCCCCCGCCGCACTCTCCAGCGGCGTTGCCACAAGCCCGAAATCCAGCAACACCAGCTGACCACCGGGTTGCACGCGGATATTGCTGGGCTTGATGTCGCGGTGCAGCTTGCCCGCCGAGTGCAATGCGTGCAGGCCGTGGCCGAGTTGGAGAAGCCCGCCACGCAAGCGCGCTTCATCGCAGCTCAACCTGTTGAAGGTGCCGCCGACTGTGATGGTGCCGTCTTCGTCGGTGCGCTGGATGTAGCTGGTCCAATCCACGCCGGGCACCAGCTGCATCGAGAAAAACCAGCGACCTAGGTCTTCGAACAGCTCGCCCAGCTCGACCAGGTTGGGATGATGCAGCGAGACAAGCTCACGAAATTCACGCTTGAGCCGCAACAAATTGACGGCATCCGCCAAACGTAGCGTCTTCAGCGCCACGCGTGTGCACAAGCGACGGTCGAATGCCTCGTACACGACGCCATGTGCGCCCTGCCCCAATCGCGAGAGAATCTCGAAACGATCGAGGGGACCTAGCGTTGCCGGCAGCGATTCCCCATGCACGCCCAGCATCTGTCATGGCGGGAGCGCACGCGCAACCGACACTCGCGCGCAGCACATGCACATTGCCAAAGTCAGGGCGCGGTCGTAAGCCCAATGCGGGGAACACATGACGCAGCACAGCGATCCGAGCCTGTACGAGACTGAGACAGCTAGGCGAGATCCAGAGGCCATGCTGCACGGACAGCTAAACGCTCCGATGCGCGCGGCGCTACAGCCGGGTGCAATCACCCTGCTGTGCACGAGCACCAGTGCGCTGCAAGTGTTTCGGCTCGCTCCCGGCGAGGTCAAAGTGATCGGGCGCGCGAGCCCAGCCGATCTCGTGATCGATGACCGCTCGCTGTCACGCGTGCACGCCCGCCTGACCTGGCAGCCAGACGGCATATTCGTAGAAGATCTGCGCTCCAAGAACGGCACGACACTCGACGACAAACCCGTTGTAAGCATGTCGCTGCGCGCTGATCGTACACAGCAATTACGACTCGGGAACGTGCAGCTGACTGTGCGCTCAGAGCTAAACGCTGCGACGCCAGGCTTCGATGCTCGTGAACACTTCCTCGATCGCGTGGACGAGGAGCTACGGCGCGCTGGCGCGTTCAGAAGAACGCTGTCTCTTCTCATGCTGCGCGCGCTCAGCGCCGAGCTCGATGTCCAAGTCGCACTACGTGTCCGCAAGGAGCTGCGCTCGGTGGACAGCGTCACGCTCTATGCTCCGGATGTGCTGCTGATCTTGGCGCCGGAGCAAGCGCTCACACAAACAGAGCTCGCTGCCCGTTGGCTCGTGCGTGAGCGCAGCGGAGAGCCGCAGCTCGTGTGCGGCGTCGTGAGCAGCGACCAATACGGGCCAGCTGCTACCACCCAAGCACTCATTGCCGCCGTCAGCGGCGCGTGCCGCACAGCGACCCAGAGTCAGCCTGTGGTGACAGCGACGACCGAACAATGCGCCCCGCCATTCCGCGAAACCACGATCCCTGACAATCAGAGTCACTTCGCCGATCAGCTGCGTAGCCTGGAAGTCGAGCTGATCCGCGACGCGCTGCATCGCTCGGGCAATAACCAGACGCAAGCGTCCCGGCTGCTCAACATGCCGCTGCGTACTCTCGTCTACAAGATCCGCGCGTACGGGCTGCGCAAAGCCGCCGGCGACTGAAGCGCAAAGGCTCATTGCAGACGAAAGCTCCAGAGATGCACGTTGTACACGGGCCACCACTGAGAGCTCAGGAAATAGACTTCACGTCCACCGTCGCGCATCAGGTGTTCGCTCATCATCGGGCCGTAGCTCGCAGCGTCCCCGCTGCCGCGAGGCAGCTGCGCGTCGGCGTCGACCTTTGTCCAAGGCCCTGTCACGGCAGGCGCCTGCCAGAGCTCTAGTTGCCCGGGGTTTCGCAGCGCGAGGTTCGTGGATGCGTTGAGCAGCATCATCGTCCAGACGCCGGCAGCGGCGTTGAATGCGACCGAGATCTCGCTGCGTGCGGTGAACTGCGGCGTCACCGGTAAAATGTCATGTGCGGCGCCAGCGTCGCCGCGAATCCAGCTCGTTCCGTTCCAGTACTCGCGCGCGGCAGGGTCGACGAGCGCGTCGAAGCTGGCTGGGACGCGCGCCAGACGCACGGGGCCGCTGGCTGGCCGAATGCCAAAGAGATAGAGATAACGGTGCAAGCGATCGAACCAGATCGCCCCGGGACCGAAGTCAGCTGCACTCTGCGGCGACGGAGCAGGTAGACGTGTCCAGTCCGGAGAGCCGTTGCGTGAGTAGGCAAAACCCGAGTAGCTCGCGGTCGTCGGCGTCTGCAAGAGGGCATTCTCCCACTGCTGGATCGAGACATACCAGAGAATGCGATATTGTTCCCGCTGTGGCGTTGTGAGGCCAACACCCGCCAACGGGATCGCGGTAACTTCGGTCTGATCATGTCGCGATGGCACCACCTCGATCGCGCGACTCGACCCGGGTCGCGTCTCGAACGTGTCGAAGCGCAAACCGTCGCTCGGGTCGAAGTCACTCGTCGCAGCAAGCACGTTGCTGCGCTGCGTGCTGACAGGTTGCAATCCCATCTCGAACTGACTGTTCGTGACAAGGTCCGTTGTGTCACCGAACACAAAGTGCAGTTTGCCTCCCGCAAGGAACGGGGCACCCTCGTCCGTACCGGCAACCGCAGCTCCGCGCATCAGGTCTTGATTGGTAGGGAGCAGCTCGACGGTCGGGTAGCCAGGCGGCGGAGCGTACTTGGCCTCATGGCCAGTGACCTGACTGCAAGGCTCAGCGCGGGTGATGCCCTTGATCGAAGCGCCAGCCTGCGCGCGGGGAACATGGTCCGTGCTTGTCTCTGCGGGAAGATAGACATAACTCCCGCTTTGAGCATCGATCTGGCAAGTCGCTGGCTGTGCAAAGGGTAGATGATCGGGACACTGGAGAGTGACCAGTGCTGGGGCGGCGTCCGATGTCAGCTCCTCGCGCGCTCCAGACCCATCGGCGAGCTGGGTACAACTAACACGCGCCCGCAGCGACCCTGACTGCAGCGATGCACGCTCCGTGAGCGGTTCGGCGATATCAGACGGAACACGGACCAAGCTCGCCTCTACGCGAGCACGGTTCTCGCTCGAGACGAGCGTGCGACACCAGATCGTACTGTCGTCGTCCTGGACGACTCCTGCGTGTGCGTAGAAGAGGGAGGGTGCAGCCTCGACGCGCGGCGGATGAAACAGCGCGCTGACACCGATGAACGCAGCAACAGTTCTTCTCATAAACACCTCTCAGCGCACCGCATCACACGGGTAACTGACTTCCAGCGCGTTCGGGCTCGCTTGGTATTCGGCGCAAGCGCTCCCGGTCAGACGCAAGTGATTCTCGTCGCGCAGGCTGAAGCCATCCGCGGCGTTGCAAGTCAGCGATTTGCCTGCAACTTGCACGGCAGCATCACATGCGCGCAGCGGGTCGAGTGCACGCGCCAATGCAACGTCACAGGTCGGGTTGACGGTAGCGATCTCACGTAAGGTGTCGATCAGCTCTGTTCGGCTCGCGGGTATGAACGCGGGCTGACCTGGGCGGCCAGCTTGCGCCACCTGCTCCAAGTGCTCACTCAGCACGTGATCCCCGCCGGCAAGCGAGATCACATAGGTCTTGATGCCAGCCTGCGCGAGCTTCTGGACTTCAGCGATCACGTCCGGCCGGCGGTCGACTACCTCTGTTCCCGTTCCCGTGGCACAGAAGTCATTGGGCGCTCCGTCGGTCGCGAGCACGACCGTTGTCTTGTGATCCGTATCCGACCGGTGCGCGCCGATGATCTTGGCCGAAAGACTCATCAGCGCCATATGCGTCGGCGTCGAACCTCCGAGTGGATCCAACGGATAGATAGCGTTCAAGGCCGCGAAGTTGGCTGGCTTGGGATCGACAGTGATCAGGCGCGGGCAAGTCGTCGCCGGAGGCACGCTCGTCATCAACACGCCGCCGTCCGGCAGGATCGCAACTCCGCCCGGGACCGGCCCATCGTACAGCGCAAGGCCCCAGTGCACTTGATCGAGCGCTCGCACAACGCCGGCGGTGTTGTCGAGCAGCGCTTCGCGCAACGCCACCCAACGCGACTTGTCACCCAGTAGCTCGACCATGCTGCCAGAGCCATCCACCACCATCCAAATGGTTTGCGTCTCGTCGCGCAACGCAGGCTCGATGCGACACGTTGGAACCGATGGCGTGACACTGGCGCTTGCAGGTGGCATGGCGGGCTGCGCACCTGCGTCGCTCGCAGGCAACTTGGCAGACTCGTCGTCAGGCGCTGGTACCGCCGCTGGATCTGCAGCTCGTGCGTCGTGCTCACGCGCGCTGCTCACTGCGCCAGCGTCGCTCGGCGGCTGGCTGTTCTCCACCTCAGGCAGCGCGCATGCGCACACAAATAGCTGCACGAGGACGACCGCAGCTCGGTTCTTCAAGCTCGTTCCTTACTGCCGAATGATGCCGGCATGGACTTACTGTCAGCGCACACACGCTCAGTCAAGCAACGAATACAAGCAGCTTTCACTGAGCATACATTGCGTGGCGGCACGACCAACTAAGCAAGGTTTGCTCAACACCGCTGAATGTCGGTATCTCAGGCTCTGCTCCTACCTACTCTTCGCCATCAGAGACTTGGCCTGGCGTCAGCGGTCTGACGGCACGCGCTGACACCCACGGCGGCGTTCGCCCGAGGGCTGCGCACACTGCGCACACTGCGCCGGCCGCAAGCACCGGTCTGAGCGCTGCCGCCGTGAGCGGCGACTGCGGTGAGCGGCTGGCATGCGGGCTGCAAAGTTCGTCGAGCGGAGCGATCGGTTGCCGCTGCTGGCTGCGCAGACAGCAGGCGACCGTCGTTCCCACAGGAGCACAGAGTGGCGGAGGACCGCGACCAGCAAACAGAGGAGGCGACCCCACGCAAGCGCGAGAAGCTGCGCGAAGATGGCCAGGTCACCAAGAGTCAGGACGTCACCACGCTGGCCGTGGTCGTCGCGACGACCCTGCTGATCGGCCACACCTTCGAGACGATGGGCCTGGCCGTGGCTGTGTACGCCCAGCGCTGCTTCCGCTTCGTCGACCTGCATGAGCCGTTGGCAGCATTGCGTGGACAGATCCACGCGCTCGGGGCCGCGTCGATGCCGCTGTGGGCGGCTTCGTTTGCCGCGATCGCTACGGGCGTGGCGCAATCGCGCATGTTCGATTTCTCGCAGCTCGCCCCCAAGTGGAGTCGACTCAATCCGCTCAACGGCATCAAGCAGATCCTGCCGAACAAGCAGTCGTTCCTCGAGATCAGTAAGCAGGTAGTCAAGCTCTTTGCGGTCGGTTACATCGGCTTCCGCGTGATCGCCGACGCGCTACCGCTGTTCTCCACGCTCTCCAGCGTTCCGCCGCTCGCAGCGGCGGTGACGGTGGTCAACACCACAGGCACCCTCGTCACGCGCGTGTGCATCGCTTTCGCGCTCGTAGCTGTGGTCGATTACTTCTTCGCGCATCGCAAGTTCGAAGACGAAGCGAAGATGTCGAAGCAGGAGGTGCGGGACGAGCACAAGGAGCAGGAAGGTCGACCGGAGATCAAAGGGCGCATGCGCCGCAAGATGCAGGAGATGACCAAGCAGCGCACGACTGCCGACGTGTCCAAAGCGACCGTCTTGGTCACCAACCCGACGCACTACGCGATCGCGCTGCGCTACGAGCCGGAGCAGGATGCAGCGCCGATCGTGCTGGCCAAAGGCCTCGATGAGCTCGCGCTGCAGATGCGCTCGATCGCGCGCAAAGCCGGCGTGCCGGTGATCGAGCAACGGCCGCTCGCGCGCGCGCTCTACGCCGACGCCAAGGTCGGCAGGCAAGTCCCAGTCGAGCTGTACCGTGCGGTCGCCGAGGTGATCGCTTACGTGATGCAGATCAAAGCGCGCGACCGCGGGACGTACGCGCAGACGACGGGTGACGCATGAGCGAAGCGCGCGCCGCCACCAACACCACAACTGGTTTCAGGCTGCGCTCCGAGACTACGGTTCCGCTGATCCTGGTGGGCGTCGTCCTCCTGATGGTGGTGCCGCTGCCAGCGTTCATGCTCGACATGTTCCTCGCGGCGTCGATCGCGCTGTCGGTCGTACTCTTACTGATCTCGATCAACATCGAGCGGCCCCTCGATCTGTCAGCTTTTCCGAGCATCTTATTGTTCGGTACGTTGTTCCGGTTGGCGCTCAACGTCGCCTCCACACGGTTGATCCTACTCGATGGTGCAGATGGCACACACGCTGCCGGCGCGGTGATCCGCGCGTTCGGCGAGCTGATCATCCGCGGCAACTACGTCGTGGGCGCGACGATCTTCTTGCTGCTCGTGATCATCAACTTCGTCGTGATCACCAAAGGTGCAGGCCGCGTCGCTGAGGTCGCCGCGCGCTTCACATTGGACGCCTTGCCTGGCAAGCAGATGAGCATCGACGCCGACCTGGGCGCAGGTGCTATCACCCAAGACCAAGCCCGCACACGCCGCCGCGAGGTCGAGCAAGAGAGCGATTTCTTCGGCGCCATGGACGGTGCCTCGAAGTTCGTGCGCGGCGACGCGATCGCCGGCTTGCTCATGACCGGCATCAATATCGTGGTCGGCTTCATCGTGGGCGTCGCGCAGAACGATCTGAGCGCCGCGGAAGCCGCGCAGACCTACACGGTCCTGAGCGTCGGTGACGGTCTGGTCTCGCAGATACCAGCGCTGGTCATGTCGACCGCAGCCGGTGTGGTCGTGACACGCGCAGCGGCGGGCGCCGCACTCGCGCCCGCGTTGATCCATCAGCTCGGTAGCCGCCAGCCCGCGCTCTACGGCACGGCAGGCCTGCTCACGCTGGTCGCCGTTCTGCCGAACATGCCGATGCTCCCTTTTCTAACCTTGGCGGGCGCGGTAGCGCTCGCAGGGCGTTATGCGACCGGCGGCCCCCCTCCAGAGTCGGCAGCCGCCAAAGCAGCTGCAGCTGCTGGCGGCGGACCTGCGACGCCTGCTGCCGCTGCGGCTCAGCCCACCGAACGCGAGCGCTTGGAGCAGGTCCTGCCCGTCGAACTGTTGGAGCTCGAGGTCGGCTTCGACCTCGTCCCACTGGTCGACTCCAGCAACACCGGAGGCCTCGTGGAGCGCGTTGCAGCCATCCGCCGCAACCTGGCCTCCGAGCTCGGCATCATCCTGCCCTCGGTCCACATACGCGACAACTTACGCTTGGCACCTAACGCTTATCGATTGTTAGTCAGCGGCAACGAGGTGGGACATGGGGATCTACGCGTCGGGCGTTTCCTCGCCATGGATCCTACTGGCTCATGTCCACCTATCGAAGGCGAGAAGGTCGCAGAGCCTGCATTCGGTTTGCCCGCACAATGGATCACAGCCAGTGAGCGTGAGCGCGCCGAAACTCTGGGCTACACCGTGGTGGACGCCGTGACGGTCGCTGCCACGCATTTGACGGAGCTGCTGCGGACGGCGGCGCCCGAGCTGTTAGGTCGCCGCGAGGTCCAAGAACTATTCGAGATTTTCGCGCGCCGCGAACCGAAGCTCGTCGATGAAGTGGTACCGAATGTGCTTAGCCTCGGTGACGTGCTGATCGTCATGCGGCAGTTATTGAAGGAATCGGTACCGATTCGCGATCTACGCACCATCCTCGAAGCGTTGGCTGATGCAGGTCGTGAGACGAAGAATCCATACGACCTGACAGAACGTGTGCGCCAGCGCTTGGCACGTTCTATCAGCGCGCGATTCAAGGACGATCGCGGAAGGATCGCCGCGCTGGTCCTCGACCCGCGTGCCGAAGAAGCGTTCCGCAACGGAGGCCCCGATGCAGGCGCGGCACAGCGTGTGCTTGCTTCTCTGGATGGCGCCGCGCGTTCGTTTGCAGGCGTCAACACGCCCCCGGTTTTGTTGTGTGCTCCCGACGTACGTCGCACCGTCGCGGAGTTCCAGCAGGCGCATTCCTGGGCTTGCAGTCCTCGCATACCGCGAGGTCGACCCTAAAGCGACAGTCAGAACACTCGGCGTCGTAAGCGCCTAGTGAAAGTGCACACGCGTAGATCGCTCACGTGGAGGGTATGTCCGTGGTTCACACATTCAGAGCAGGACGCTTCGAAGAGGCCATCGCCCAGGTTAAGCGCATGCTCGGCGAAGACGCTTTAATTGTGTCACGTCGTGATCTCGGACCGCACGAGCTGCGCCTGGGAGAATCGCGTGGTGTGGAAGTCACCGCGATCTCCGGACGCGACGCAGCGCAGAGCGCGCTCGATGTGCGCTCTCACATGGGCACTGCGCTTGGCATCTTGGAGCGCAGGCTGCGCGCTTCAGGTGTGCCGGACCGCGCGGTGGACTCGCTGCTGACGACGATCCGCAAGCGCCAGAACGGAAAAGAGCTCGGCACGACCGCGCTCAAGGAGCTGCTCGCGACCGTGCTCAGCGAAGAGCTGCTGTTTGCAGGAGGCAACACAGCCGCGCGCGTGCTGGCGCTGGTCGGACCGACCGGCGTAGGCAAGACCACCACGATCGCTAAGATCGCTGCGCATGAGCAGCTCGTGCGCAGGCAGCGCGTGGGCCTCGTGACGATCGATGAATACCGCGTCGGCGGCGTCGAGCAGCTCGGGCGCTACGCCGACTTGATCGGTTGTCCGATGGAGGTCGCATCCGACGCACGCTCGCTCGAGGTCGCGCTGCGCAAGCTCGGCAAGCAAGACCTTGTGTTAGTCGACACGGCGGGTCGCTCGCCGCGCGACACGTTCGCGCTGAGCGCGATGGCCGAGTGCTTGAGCGGTGCGCAAGAAGCGATCGAAGTGCACTTGTGCTTGCCGGTGGCGATGCGTGAGCGCGAGCTGCGCACTGCCGTGGAGCAATGCTCCATGCTCTCACCGTCGCGCCTGACCTGCACCAAGATCGATGAAGCTGTGTGCTGCGGGACGATCGTCGCGGCGCACATCCAGAGCGGCTTGCCGCTGGGCTATTTCACAACGGGACAACGCGTGCCGGAGGACCTCAGTGTGGCGTCCGCCGACTTGCTCGCAGGGCTCCTGTGCGGAGAGGATCTCAACTGACCATGTATCGCGCCAGTGACCAGGCAGACGGTATCCGTCTGGCACGTTCGACGATGCAGCAAGCGCCGCGCCCTAAGAAGCACGGCCTGAGCACGACGCGTTCGTTTGCCGTGACGAGCGGCAAAGGCGGCGTGGGCAAGACCCAGCTGAGCGCCAACATCGCACACGTGTTAGCTCGGCGCGGGCAGCGCGTGCTGCTCTTAGATGCAGACTTGGGGCTCGCGAGCTTGGATCTCGCATTGGGTGTTCATCCCAACCGCGATCTACTTTCAGTTGTGCGTGGACAGTGCGAGCTGCGCGACATCGTCGTGCAAGCGAGCGAGGGCCTGGACCTCGTGCCCGCATGCCCGGGCCGATACGAAATGGCCAACCTGGAGACTCGCGAGCGAGAGCAGCTGCACACCGCGCTGCAAGACCTCGCGAGCGACTACGACTCGTTGATCATCGATACCGGCGCGGGCATCGGCACGAACTCCGTGGCGTTCGCATCGCTGGGCAGCGAGATCTTACTGGTCACGACGCCCGATCCCACATCGCTGCGCGATGCCTACGCCATGTCAAAGGTGCTGCACCGTCGCGCGGGCGTGGAGACCATTCGCGTGATCGCGAATCAAGTCGCCTCGGAGGCAGGTGGCGTCGAAGTGTTCGAACGGCTGTTAGGAATCACGCGCCGTTTCCTGAGCTTGGAGCTCGACTACCTCGGTTGTGTCCCACGAGACGAGTCGGTGCCACGCGCGGTCGCGCAAGGCCACCCATACGTGATCGGGGCGCCGCGCTCAGCGGCAACACGTGCCGTGGAATCCTTGGTGAGCAAGCTTATCCAACGTTGCGCAAACCCGGATGTTGTATGCTGACAGACCCAACGACCCCCTATGCCGCGCAGAACACCGCGCAGGAAAAGGACCGCGAGGAGCTGATCCGCCAAGGTTTGCCCCTCGTACGTCGCATGGCGTTTCGTATGGCGCGACGGCTGCCGCCCAACGTCGATGTGAATGACCTGATAGGCGCGGGCACGGAAGGCCTGCTCAAAGCGGTGCAGTACTACGATGCTGAGCGTTACCCGCAGTTCGAGCCGTACGCAAAGACACGTATTCGCGGCGCGATCCTCGACGAGCTGCGCGCGAACGACAGCTTGACCCGCTACGGCCGCAGCCGGATGGCGGAGATCACGAACACCATCAAAGAGCTGCAAAACAGGCTCGGTCGGCAACCTGCAGAGGACGAAGTCGCCGCGCGCATGGGCATCCCGCTCGAGCAGTACCAGCGGCTGACCGGCGACTTGATGCGCGGTCCTACCCTGCAAGGTTTGTCGAGCGTCCAGGCAGACGACGCAGAGTCGGGGATCGCGAGCCCCGACGCGCAGCTGATGGAGACGGATCTCAAGCGCAGACTGTCAGTTGCGCTGAGCAAGTTGTCAGAGCGCAATCAGCAAGTGCTCGCGCTCTACTATCAGGAAGAGTGTACACAGGCAGAAATCGGGCACATCTTGGGCGTCACCGAGAGCCGAGTCTGTCAGATCTTGGGCGAAGCCACGGCGCGCTTACGTGCGATGTTGGACGACACCCATGCGACGCCGGAGCGGCCCAGCTCCGCCGCCAAGCGCGCAGGACGAGGTTGACATGTCAGATGGCATCTACAGCGCGGCATCCGGTGCCGTAGCGCAGCAAAAGGCGCTGAACGCGGTCGCGAACAACGTCGCGAACGTGAACACGACCGGGTACCGAGCTGACAAGACTGTGTTCGCCGAGGTCATGAAGAAGGTGAAGAGCGAGCTGCCGCAAGAGCCTGCGCTGCGCTATGCGACAGTCAGTCAGTTCGCGGTCGACACCGCACCGGGCGCGCTCAAGCTCACAGGTCGGTCGCTGGACATCGGCTTGCATGGAGACGGCTATCTCACCGTGAAGACGCCGCAGGGCGAGCGCTACACGCGCGCAGGCTCGTTCATCATGGACAACGAGGGTGTGTTGCGGACGCCCGGCGGCTACGAAGTGCTCAAGGTCGGCCCGAAGCTCACGAGAGACCCGAACGAGGTTCCGCCTGGCGTACGCGTCGTCGTACCACGGACCACTAAAGAGATTTCGATCGGGCAAGACGGCTTCATCAGCGCGGATGGCGAACGCATCGGCAAGCTCAAGATGGTCCAGTTCAACACGCAGGAAGAAGCGCTGCGCGAAGGCCTCACGCTGTTCACAGAAGCACCCGGCAAAAAGCCCAAGGTCGCCGGTCCCGACCTGACTGTCGAACAAGGCTACTTGGAGACGGCCAACGTCAACGCCGTCAGCGGTATGAACGAGCTGATCTTGGTGAGTCGCTCATTCACAGCGATGGAACAGGTCATAGAAACGTTTCGTCAGATCGATGATCGCACGGCACGCGACGTCGGTGGCAGAGCCTAAAGGAGAGTAGGATGATCCGAGCAATGCACACCGCTGCGAGCGGCATGATCGCGCAGCAAAACAACGTAGACGTGATCTCGAACAACCTGGCGAACGTCAACACGACGGGCTTTCGCAAGTCCCGCGCGGAGTTCGAGGATCTGATCTATCAGACCTATCGCACTGCGGGCGGTACGGTCGGCGACAACCAGCGCTTGCCGACAGGCATACAGATCGGCGAAGGCGTGCGCACGGTGTCGACGACGCAGACGCACCTGCAAGGCCCGCTGCTGCAGACCGGCAACAAGCTGGACGTGGCGATCGAAGGTGACGGCTTCTATCAAGTCACGCTGCCCGGCGGCCAGTTCGCGTACACGCGCGCAGGGCACTTCAAGAATGACGCAGAAGGCCGGCTCGTGACGGTCGACGGCTACCTGGTCGAGCCGGCGATCACGCTGCCAACCAACTCCACCTCGGTCACGATCTCCGCGACCGGATTGGTCAGTGTCACATTGCCTAACGACACAACCTCGCAAGAGGTCGGTCAGCTGACACTCGCGCACTTCGTGAATCCATCGGGCCTGTCACCGATCGGTCGCACGATGTTCGTGCCGACGGATGCGAGCGGACAAGCGATGGTCCTGCCTCCGGGTATGGAAGGCGTCGGCACCTTGCAACAAGGCTTTCTCGAAGCGTCGAACGTCGAGGTCGTGAACGAGATGATCGATCTGATCGCCGCGCAACGAGCCTACGAGGTCAATCAGAAGGTGATCACAACGTCGGACGAGATGCTGCGTACGGTGACGGAGCGCATGTGATCAGAAGCCTTCACGTGACGGCGACAGCTTTGCTGCTGTCAGCTGCGAGCGTGCACGCGCAGGATGTCGTCGCCAGCAACGACCGCATCCTGCTGCAAGAGGTCATGCCGACGCTCGTCGGCACGCCGATCGGCGCAGTGGATGTCGCGCAAGCACCCGCCCCGGGCTCGAGCACGACCGTCCACCGCGCTGACGTGCAGCGCGCGCTGACACAAGCAGGACTGCGCGAAAGCGTGAAGACCAAAGACATACCCAAGAGCGTGAAGGTCAGCCGAGAAGCGGTGAAGCTCACGCGCGACGAACTGAGCGCACAGGCGCAGGAGTCGATCGTCGCCGCGGTCACACCGTGCGATCTCGGCGAGGTGCGGTACCCGAGCGATGTGCGCTTGCAAGCGGGTCCACGCACGTTCCGCGCTGAGTTCAACGGGCTGCGCAGCGGCTCGCTGACAGGCGCGGTGTTCATCGAAGCGGGTGGTCGCGAGACACGCGTGCCGGTGATCGCTACGCTGGTCTGTCCGCCGCCGGAGATCAAGCCTGGCACGCAGGTGACTGCGATCGCGCAGGTTGGACCCGTCAAAGCCACCGCACCCGCTGAAGCCCGCCAAGCTGGGCGCATCGGCGAGATCATCCGGATCACGAACCGCGCGACGGGTGCCAGCCTGCGTGCGCGCATCGTGAGCTCGCGCACTGTGGAGATCGTACCGTGAACGCTGCACGCTGGACGTTGTGTGTGATCGTACCGTGCCTTGCGGCATGCGCGGCGCAGCACATCCAAACGTTCAAGCCGCGTCAGCGTGACTATCAGATCGGGCGCTACGAGAAGGGGCCGACGGCAGTCAGCACAGGCTCGATCTGGCAGGAAGGTAGCCGCAGCTTGGTCGCGGACTTCCGCGCCAGCCACGTGGGCGACTTGGTCATGATCCGCATCGACGAATCGCCGAACGCGGCTGGCGACGCGGATACGCGCATGAATCGCGAGTCCGGCTTGTCATTCGGGGCGCCGCAAATGTTTGGTCTGTCACAAGCCATCCAGCGCGCGCACCCCGATATCAACATGGGTGACGTGTTCAACGTCCTCGGCAGCAGCAACTTCCAAGGTACGGGCTCGACCACGCGTTCGAGCCGCGTGCAAGCGGCGATGGCCGTGCGCGTGAAGAAAGCGCTGCCTAACGGAGACTTGTTCGTCGAAGGCACGAAGGTGCTGATGGTGAACGAAGAGGAGCTCCACATCTACGTGTCCGGCGTGATCAGACCGGAAGATATTGCCAACGACAACAGCGTAAACAGCTCGGTGATCGCCGACGCTCAGATCGAGTTCGTGGGTCGGGGAGTGTTGTCTGACAATCAATCACAAGGCTGGCTGATGCGTTTGCTTGCTGCCGTCAATCCGCTCTAACTATGTCGAAGCTGCTGCACACTTTTGTCATCGTGTTGGGTCTACTCGTGTGGGCCCCGGCCGCGCATGCCACGCGCATCGCGGAGCTGTGCGACGTACGCGGGATCCGTCCGAATCAGCTGATCGGTTACGGCCTGGTGGTCGGCTTGGCCGGCACGGGTGACATCGGTCAAGCGCGCTTCACGGTGCAGAGCACCGCCGCGATGTTGCGGCGTTTGGGTGCCACGATCGATCCACGCTCCATTCAAACCCGCAACGCGGCTGCGGTGATGGTGATCGCTACCTTGCCCGCGAGCGCCAATCCCGGCTCGCGCATCGACGTGGTCGTGTCGAGCATCGGCAACGCCCGCACCATCGAAGGTGGCACTTTGCTGCAAACACCGCTCTACGGCGCAGATCGCATCGTCTACGCCGTAGCGCAAGGGCCGCTCTTGCTGGGTGGGTTCTCGATCGAGAGCAACGGCACCTCGGTGAAGCAAAATCAAACCACAGTGGGTCGCGTGCCCATGGGTGCGATCGTCGAACGTCCCGCGCCGCGCGCGAACGCCGTAGAGAACGACAGCATCACCTTGCAGCTGCGTTCGCCATCGTTCGTGACCGCGAGCCGAATCGCCGCAGCGATCAATGCAGACCTCGGCACGGGCGCAGCGCAGGCGCTGGACGGTGCGACGATCAAGCTGCAGGTCACAGAGGAACAAAAGCGCGACCCAGTGGGATTGCTCGCGCGCATCCAGCTCTTGCAAGTCGAAGCCGATGCCCCTGTGCGTGTGGTGATCGATGAGCGCACCGGCACCGTGGTGCTTGGCGCAGGCGTGCAGATCTCCGAAGTCGCGATCGCGCAAGGTGGGCTGACGGTACAAGTGCAACGCACACCACTTGTGTCACAACCTAACGCGTTTGGCCAAGGTCGGACGGCCGTGGTCGACCAGTCACAAGTCACAGCGACCGTGGAAGGTGGAACGGTCCAACACCTGCGAAACTCTGCGAGCTTGGGCGAAGTCGTCACAGCGCTCAACATGTTAGGCGCCAAACCTCGCAACTTGATCGCGATCTTCGAGGCGCTGCGCTCCGCGGGCGCCCTCACCGCTGACATCGAGGTGCAGTGATGGTCGCGTTGAATCCACTCGCCCAGGCGAACGCTGCGATCCAGCAGCAAAACAGCGACAGGAACGGGAAGCTCCGCAGCGCCGCGAAACAGTTCGAAGGCGTGCTGATGACACAACTCTTAGAAGTGTTGTGGAAGACCACACCCGAGCTGAAAAAGGGCCCGGGCAGCATGTACCAGTCGATGTTCCAGGGCGAGTTCGCTCAGCACTTGGTCAGCGGCGGCGGCATCGGTCTGTCGGACATGATCGTCAAAGCGCTGGGCGTGGAGCCCGAGCCGGGCGAGCTCGCCACGCGACACGTCCAGGGCAAGCTCAATACTTTGATCGCTCCGAGCTCGCCGCTCACAGCTTTCGACGGCAAGCACAGCGGCGTCATGATGGACGTCGCGCGTGCCGCCAAGAGCATGGTCGACAAGAGCTCTGACCATTGGGCGAAAAACGGCAGCTTGACCGCTGACGACTATGGCACGCTGGGCGCAAACGAGTTCGCTGGTGAGAGCGCGCGCCGCAGCGTGGAGAATGCAAACGGTTACCAAGGCTATTACAAATGCAACCTGTTCGCATTCGAGGTTGCGCGGCGCGCGGGGCTGGCAGTCCCCGAAGATGCGCGCGGCACACTACAACTTTCGAGCTCCAATCGTCTGACGCAGGATGCTAGCGACGGGAGTCTCGAATCCGGCTGGGCGAAAGTCGCAACCGGGGCCTCACCCGCGGTGATGCAGGATGCATTGCACGCGGGTGAGGCTGCTTTCCTTCTCGTAGGTAGCGGGCGTGGTGATCGCCACGGCCACATGGCGGTGATCGAGCAGCCGCATTCCATCGACTACGACGAGGCGGGCCAGATTCGCAGCATTTCCTTCGAGGGATGGGAAGCGCAGCCCGACGGAGCAAAGCACCTAACTCAGCGGACTTGGAACCGCTTTGGGGAAAAAGGTACGCCCGGCGCCCGGAACAATCTGGAACGCATCGAGATCATTCAACTGGCTCCCAAAGTTGCACAACCACATGCCAATACAGAAACGCAGGGGCAGAACCCTTAAACAGCTAGAATTGGGCTTAAGGAAGAGCCCAAAGCAGCCGACTCAAAGGTTGGAGAACGACAGGTCATGAAAGTCCAAAGTCCCGGTAGGCCGAATGTCGCGCAACTGCAAGACAAGGCCCACATCAAGAGCACAGGCGGCGCTCAAGTCGAAAAAAGCGCGGGGGAACGTGTGGAGGTCTCGAGTCTATCTAAAATGCTCGCCAGTGTTCGAGCTCCTGACACACCGGACGTCGACAAAGTCGCGCGTCTGCGGGAGTCGATCCGTGTCGGTGAGTTTCAAGTCGACCACACCAAAGTGGCCGACACCATGATGCAAGAGGAAGTCTGATGTCAGATGTCGTACAGGCGTTTGCGGACGCGCTCGAAGTCGAGCGTAAGGCGGCCCTGTGCGCGGACTTCGAGACTTTGCTAGCTGTCCAAGACCAGAAACGCGAGCTATTGCCGCTGCTCAAGACGTGCCCCGATCAGGCGCGTGTCGATGACCTGTCAGAGCGTGCGCGCAAGAATCTCCAACTGATGCGTCAGTTGCTCGTGGCTGTACAAGGTATGGTCGGCGTAACGAACGAGTCTGCCTCGGCTTACACGGCGAGTGGACAAACCTCCATTCAGCCTGCAGCGCAGACGACTGTGAGGGGTAAGTTATGAATCTCGGCGACGCCTTCAACATCGGGCGCAATGCTCTGCTTGCATCACAGCGGGGCAGCCAGGTTGCATCACACAACCTCACCAATGCTTCGACGCCCGGCTACACGCGGCGCGTGATGGAAATGCAATCGGTGCCGCTGCAGCACGGCGGTGGCGTTCGCACGGGCGAGGTCACGCGCGCAGTGGACCCCTATCTCGAGCGGCGCGGCCTCGGCGCACGCGGGTTCAGCGGCGAGTCGGAGGCAAAAGTCAGAGCGCTCGCGGTGTTCGACACTGTGTTCGCGGACGGGCAAGGCTCGATCGGCGAATCGATGGACGCCTTTGACGCGGCATTGACTGATTTTTCTGTCGCACCCCAATCGATCCCGAACCGACAGGTCGTCTTGGCACGTGCCGAAGATCTGGCGAAGTCTTTTACGCGTGCACAAGAAGCGCTCTCGCAGGCGCGCACGGACACGAACGAAGCGATCTCGGAAGATGTCAACGCGGTGAACACCAAGCTCGACCGGATCGGCGAGCTCAACAAGCAGATCGTCGCGGGCAAGAACCAGCTGACTGACGTCAATGACCTCGAGGATCAGCGCGACGAGCTCGTGCGGGACATCGCGAAGTCGCTGCCGGTGCAGACCATACATGACGACTCGGGCGCGATCGCGGTCGTGCTCGCGGGCTCGCGCGATCTAGTGAGCATCGATTCCAAGGTGCATCACTTGGTGCCTACCTCGGCCACAACGACAGGCCGGATCACGATCCAGCGTGAGACCAATGGCGCGATGGAAGACATCACCGACCTGTTCAGCACGGGCAGCATCGGTGGCGCGATCACAGCACGCGATGGCGCGCTGCAAGACGCGCAGACCGCCTTGGATCAGTTGGCCTACGACGTTTCGACTGCGTACAACACGCAGCACGCCGCAGGTGTTGGCCTCGACGGTGCCACCGGTCGCAACTTGTTCAATGCGCCGGCGACTGTCACCGGCGCCGCTCTGAGCTTCGGCGTGTCGGCCGACGTCGCTGGGCAGCCTCCCCGGCTCGCCGGCGCGAGCGACGCAACGAGCTTGCCGGGCGACAATCGCAACGCGCTCGCGCTGCTCGGCCTGCAGGATCAACGCGTGGCGTCGGGCGGCACCGCCACGGCGCAACAAGCTTTCTCGACAATGGTCGCAGCCGCTGGCGGCGCCTCGCGCTCCGCGCAAGACCAACAGGATTTCGCAGACACATCACTCTCTCAGATCGAAGCGCTGCGCGAGTCGTACTCGGGCGTGTCGACCGACGAAGAGATGATGAACATCATGAAGTATCAGCGCGCCTATCAGGCCGCGCTGCGCGTGGTCGAGACGGCTGATTCGATGCTCGCGAGCCTGCTCAATATGAGAGCCGGAGGGTAGTAAGCGATGCGTGTCACCGACTCCATGATGTGGAATAACATGCAGCGCAACGTGGCGCGGCGGCAGTCTGACGCCCAAAAGGCCCAGGAGCGCGCGATCACGGGCAAGAAGGTCGGCGTGCCTTCTGACGATCCGTCTGCGTTCGCCCAGGGTCGCACCGAGCAGGGCAACATCGCTCGCGCGGAGAACTACGAGCGCACGATCGGGCTGACCCGTCCTGTGCTCGGTCAGACTGATGCCGCGCTGTTCCAGACAGAAGACATTTTGCGTCGCATCCGCGACATCGCGATTACGGGCGCAAACGACTCGTACAACGGCAGCGACAAAGATTCGATGGTCCAAGAGCTGGAAGGCCTGCGCAACCAGCTGATCAGCATCGGCAATACTTCGAGCGGCGACCGCTTTATCTTCGCCGGCTACCGCGATGATCAGCCGCCGTACGATACAGCCGGCGCGTACACCGGCGATACGAACGCGGCGAGCGTCGAGATCTCACGCGGCGTGGACATGCAGCTCGGCGTGACTGGCGAAGCGATCTTCGGCACTGCCGGCGCCGACGTGTTCACGACCATCACGAACCTGCAGACCGCACTCGGCACGAGCAACGGCCTCGCAGCGAGCGCCGCAGTCGCGGAGATCGACACGCGCTTCGAGCGCGTGCGCGCGGTGCACTCGCAGCTCGGCATCGACATGAACGCGCTCGACATCTCTGAATCGGTGGTGTTGCGCGCGAAAGACACAGCGACCGAACGACGGTCGAGCTTGATCGATATAGACGCTGCATTGGCGTACACGGATTTGGCGCGCGCACAAAACGCGTTGGCCGCAGCGATCCAGATCGCTGGGCAGCTACCGCCGCCAGGCCTCGCAACTAGGGGTGGTTGATGGAAGCGGCGCGGATTGAAGGAAGTCACGACGCGCGATTGCGTGACCTAGAAGCGGCACTACGCATCTTGCGTGGTGCCGTCGCCGCAAAGGCCTCTGACGTTCACATCAAGGCTGCCTGCGTGCCACGCGTTCGCATTCGAGGGCAAGTGGTGCCGTTGGAGCATCCGCCGCTCACAGCGGAGCTGGTGGTCACGCTGCTGCAGTCGCTCGCGAACGTCGCAGGGGTCGAGCCTGTGCGCTGGCAAGGCAAACAGGTCGACTATTCGTGTGATGTGCCGGATCTCGGCCGCTTTCGCGTGCACGCGTATCGGCAGAACGGTCACTGGGCAGGCGTGCTGCGCTACGTGCGGCGCTCGATCCCGGATCTCGCAGCGCTGCGCTTGCCTGCGGTGATCAAGCGCATCGCGCAGCTGGATCGCGGGCTCGTGGTGGTAACCGGCGCGACCGGCAACGGCAAGTCGACGACGATCGCCTCGTTGCTCGAGTACATGAACCAGAAGCTGCCGAAGCACATCGTGACGCTCGAAGATCCGATCGAGTATGTGTTCGCAGACAACGTCGCGAGCTTCTCGCAGCGCGAGATCGGCCGCGATGTGGATTCGATGCAGCAGGGCTTAGAAGGCGCGCTGCGCGAAGATCCGGATGTGCTGTTCGTCGGCGAGACGCGCACGCTCACCGAGTTCGAGGTCGCGTTGCACGCGGCTGAATCCGGGCGTTTGGTGATCACGACCTTCCACTCCACCGATGTGGAGCGCGCGATCGCGCGCATGATCGCCATGTTCCCGAACGATCGTCAGGACCAAGCGCGCAACCGCTTGGCCGACACGTTGTCCGCGGTGATCTCGCAGAAGCTGATCCCGCAAAAGGGCACGACCGAGCTGATTCTAGCGACCGAAGTCATGGTGCGCTCGCCCACCGTGGTCGACACGATCCGCGACGCGACCCGCATGAAAGGCCTCACCGCGGCGCTCGAAAAGGGCACCAACGAATACGGCTCGCACAGCTTCGACCAAGTGCTCATGGGCCTAGTCAAAGACGGCCTGGTCACAGTCGAAACGGCGAAATCCCACGTGCACTCGGCTAATGACTTCGTCCGCGCGCTGAATCTCTCGCGCTGAACCTCACGCGAGCGGCGCACGCCGCTGCGCGCGGCAGGAATACAATCAAGAAACACTCTCGTTTCATTTGTATTACCGTCGTGTGATCAGCCGTACGTCGCGTGCGCGCGAAAAGACGCTCGCTGTCACGCGACGATTGCTTTGGCGCGATCGTTCGACTTATAAACGCGTCGAACAGATCTAGCCGCCGCCCTGCGCTGCTCCTCCGAGCTGAACGAGCGCGTGGGGACCTGTCCGCCGTCTGGCGGACAGATGTCTCAGCTTCGTTACCTTGGACAATTGTTATGCAAGATACCTCCGCCCGGAAGTGTCGTCGGCTTCGCACGCTCGCGCTCCTGCTGCTGACGGCGGCAGTGAGCTGTCAATCTGAGCAGCCTCTGGAAGGCGAGACCGAAGCTGGTGGGCTCGTGCTCAATCTCGAGAGCGACCTGACGATGCCGAAAGACATCGACGAGCTCTCGATCGAAGTCGTCTCTGAGTCGGGCGAGGTTCTGCTGAGTCAGAAGTATCCGCTCGGCGCGGGCGCAGGCAAGTATCTCTTGCCGTTCGAGATCAGCCTGGACACGAAAGGCCTCGGCCGGCGCGCAAAGGCCCAAGTGGTCGCGCGCAAGGGCGGCATCCCTCGGATGGAGCGCAGCGCGGTGGTCGAGCTGCCGCAGCAGCGCTGGGGCGCGCTGAGCTTGCCTCTCAACTATCTCTGTGACGGCACAGTGGATGGCAACGCGGATGTCAGCTCGTCGTGTGGTGCAGGCCAGACGTGTGACCAAGGACGATGCATCTCGAACAAGCTGCCCGAGGTATCTGACTACGTCGGTGACGCTGGCGGCGGCAGCGGTGCTGGCCTGCCCGACTTGAGCCAGAATGATAACTGTTTGTCTGTCCTCGACTGTATGTCAGAGGGTTTGACTGTCCAAGTCGACACGTCGACCTGCAGCTTCGAGGTGCCCGTCAATGCATCGGGCTTTCTCAACGTCGCGCTGAAGGTTGCGCAAGATGGTTTCTGCGGCCCGACCGGATGTTGGTTGCCGCTGAAGTTCGGGCAGACGGGCTGGACGACCAACGGTACGACGGTCTCCCTACCCCCCGCGGTGTGCTTCGAGGATCCGGCGTCAGCACGCTTCGAGGTGACGGTGAGCGATGCGTGCCAGACTTTCTGGCCGTCGCTCGCGCTGTGCGGGGTCGCTGCGGCCGCCGAAGCGAGGGCCGATGCTGTCGCAGCGGTAGGCGCAAAGGTCGCCGGGACGCTCGCTACGTTGGCTGCGTGCCCTGGCCCGCGGGTCAGGCCGTGTCCGAGCTGCGGTTTGCAGACGCGCACCTGCGACGCGGCGACGGGCACCTGGTCCGACTGGTCGAGCTGCGGCGGCGCTGGAGAATGCGCGCTCGGTGAATTCGTGCTGAACGGCTGCCCGAATGGCATGCCGCAGGTCTGTGGACCGTTCTGCGAGTGGATTCCGTGCTGCAATCCAGCGACTTGCTTCGGTGGCCGCTGCGTCGACGGCGTGTGTTGCGGCGACGGCGAGCTCGAGGGTGATGAAACTTGCGAGGGCGATTGCACGACCGCCGCGGATTGTAATGACGGCATCGCCTGCACCCTCGACACGTACACGGGCAGTGCGTCGACATGCCGCGCTGAGTGCACGCACACGCCGGTCGTCGAGGACGACGACGGCTGCTGTGCGCCGGGTGTCAGCCCGTCGGCGGACAATGACTGTCAGGCCGCGCGCTGCAACAATGGTCTAGTCGAGATCGGTGAGTCCTGTGACGGCGACGACTGTCCGGTCGACGCAGCGACTGACTGTGACGACGGCACTCTGTGCACCCGCGATACGATCGCTGACCTTGGAACCTGCCGTGCGCGCTGCCGGCATACGCCGGTTCGCAACGACATGGATAGGTGCTGCGCGCCGGGACAAACAGCGACCGACGACGTCGATTGCATGTGCGGCAATGGCGCGATCGATCCGAGTGAGTTCTGCGACGGCAACTGCCCCACCAAGTCCGACTGCAATGACAACAATCCCTGCACCGCCGACTCGCTCGTAGGCAGCGCGAAGGACTGCTCGGCGCGTTGTGTCAACGCAGCGATCGTCCTCACGGGTGACAACTGCTGCGCTCCGGGGCAGACCAATCAGACGGATCCTGACTGTCAGGTGACGAAAGGTTGTGGCAACGATGTGCTCGAAGAGGGCGAGACCTGCGAGGTTGACGGCTGTCCTACCAAGGAGAGCTGTGTCGACCTGGACACCCGAGCGTGCGTCGAATATGTCTACACCGGCAGCCCCAGCACCTGCGATGCGAGCTGCACGCGCACGATCATCATCCAAGACGGCGACGGTTGCTGCCCACCCTTACAGGTCGGTCAAACAGACTCTGACTGTAAGATCGGTTGCAACAACGGCAGCTTGGATCGTGCGCTGAACGAGGTCTGCGAGCCGGATCCGACCGACCCGCGGACGCCGACTTGCCCCACGGAGGCCGAGTGCAAGATGTCGAGCCCCTGCCTGATGGCGAACACGGGCGACGACCAATGCACCACGCCGTGCGTGCGTGATCCCAGCATTCCGGCTGCAACGTGCGAGCAGGCCGTGTGCGGCGACCGCTACGTGCAAACGAATGAGATCTGCGAGCCGCACCCTTTCGATCAAAAGACCACCTGCCCGTCGGACAGGGAGTGCAAGATCGACAAAGGTCCATGCTTCATGGCGAACACGAGCGCCGAGCGCTGCGTCGAGCCGTGTGTGCCAGTACCTGACGCTGCGAGCTGCGAGGCTTCCAGTCAGTCGACCAAGTGCGGAGACGCGCGCGTGACCGGCATGGAGGTCTGCGACCCGATGTCCGCGGCAGGCGCGGGCAAGTGCCCAGTCAGCGCAGCCGAATGCCCTGCGAAGGAGTGCAAAACGGCCGCGCTCAGCTCGGGGGATGCATTGTGCGTTGAACCGTGCGTGTACACCGCGATCGCGGCCTGCACGATGATGCCCCCGCCAACGACCAGCCCAAATGCCGCGCGCTGCGGCGATGGGCGGAAGACCGGGACAGAAGCGTGCGACACCGCAGCCAGCGGCGTCGACGCGTGTCCGAAGACGGCTGCTGAGTGCGAAGACAACGATGAATGCACGACCGATCGCATTCGGATGGCGGCGGATGCATGTGCACGCATCTGCGAGAACATCGAGATCGCGGGTTGCACACCGGGCACACCGGGCACGCCGGGCACGCCTGACATGCCTGACATGCCTGGCATGCAGCCAACGGCTGCGTGCGGCGACGGCATGATCTCCACCAGCGAGAAGTGCGATCCCATGGCGCGGGGCGGATGTCCTGCGAGCACAGCGGATTGCGACGATAAAAACGATTGCACCATGGACACATTCGTCCCCGGCGCGAGCCAGTGCCAAGCGACGTGTAAGCACGATGCGATCACGCCTTGCACGGGAGACGCGGATCCGATGCCCAACATGCCCAATACGCCGAGCTGCGGCGACGGCATGGTGAACGGCGCAGAGCGGTGCGACACGGCAGCGAGCGGCAGCGGAAAATGCCCGGTCGTTCCAGCGGACTGCCCACCGTCCGCCAACGCATGCGTCGTCGCAGTGGTTCAAGGCACAGCGTGCAACGCGCGTTGCGATACGATGATGCTAGGCGCAGCGAACGGCGACGGCTGCTGCCCAGCGGGCGCCTCCAACGCGGAAGACAACGACTGCGAACCAGTCGCAGAATGCGGCAACAACATCCGCGAAGATGGCGAAGAATGCGACGGCACCTTCACCGGCGCAGCATGCGTAAGCGAAGCCTGCGTGACTCGCGTCCCCTCGTGCACCGCCACATGCACAAACCGCTGCGAAGAAACCATCGAACCCTGCATGTCAGAAGACATGCCCTGAAGCCAGCCGCAGCCCACGCGTGCGGGCATCGAGGATGCCCACCTCGATGCCCGCCACTACCGCGATCACACGACGCGTTGTCGCGCGGCGCGACACGCGGTAGGGTTCGTGAACGACGGAGCGCGCATGGTTTTGACGCAAGTGACCGTGGCTGGAATGGACTTCCTCACGTCAGTCTATTCGGGTAGCTGGCCGATCGCGTTCCAGGCGCTCGATCAAACGAGCAACTACGAGCTATTCAGGTTGCTCGACCAGATTCATCGCGATGACCTAGCGACGCTTCTGACGAACGCGGCCACCCCAGCAGCGCGCTCGACAAATCTAGAGCGGATACTCTACGCAGCGGAGACTGTGCTCAAGCGACGTTCTCCCGCGACGGTTCCGAGCACGATGCTCGGCTCCTCTGACGCTTAAGTCTTCTTGGCCGTACACGCGCCGCTCTCCATTCCGAGTGACCCGAGTTGGACGCTGCCGCCCGCAATGGCTTATTCTCGTACGCTAACGTCGGCTGACTACGCCACGGCTGCCGCAATCATCAAAGCTGAAGCCGCAGCCATCGAGGCAGTTTCCACCGTCGAGGCTGGCGGCGCCTCCGGCTTCGAGAAGGACGGGCGCTGTAAGGTCCGTTTTGAGCTGCACCGATTCCTGAAGTACACCAACGGCAAGTTCACGCAGACTCACCCCCATCTTTCGAGCGGATATAACGCAGGCAAGCAACCAAAGTTCCATCGCGGACAGATGGATGAATGGAGTCATCTCTATGGTGCAGCCATACTCCACAAAACCACCGAGGCCATCATGTCAGCCTCGTGGGGGCTCTTTCAAATTATGGGAGAGCACCACAAGGTCTGCGGGTACAATACGCCGGAGGCTTTCGCTTATGCGATGACGAGCTCCGCCGGTAATCAGCTCTCTGCGTTCATCCGCATCTGCAAGGCTAACGGTTGGTCAAAGCATTTGATTAGTAAGGATTGGGCTAAGTTCGCCTACTGCTACAACGGCGATAAGTATGCGGATAACAACTACGATGGTCGGATGGCGAGCGCCTACAAGAGATTGACTGGTGGAAAGTAGTCTGGTGGCTCGTCATCGCGAAGCGTTGGTGGGCGCGTTACTTCTTGCTGGGTGTGGCGAGCCATCACCCACGCCGGTGGAGCACGCTACACCATCGCGTCTGCCACCCTCGCAAGACGCGCCGTCGACCCACCTGCCAGCGCAATCGCGTGCCGATCGCCCCACCGTAAAGACCACTTGGACCTCCGCCGACACTTCTTCGCTCGACGAACGTTCGCGGGCGCTAGCGGAGCTCGCTCGGTCTCAGGCAGCCAGCAGCGATCAGCCGCAGGCGCCGGAGGTTGCCGATGCCCTCGGTGCGTGGACGCGCGCTGAGTTGTACTGGGCTCTCGAGACGCCCGAGGACGATGCCGTGCAACTGCGCGTCCGACGCGAGCCCTTTGCGCCGAATCAGCTGTGGGTCCTCGCTTTTCGAGCCCAACCGCGGAGGCAGCCATCGGCTGCAGCGACAGCCAAAGTGTTCCTACTATCAGCCGCGTCCGGCCAGCTGGTGCGCGAGGCGCGCGGAGCGTTGGAGTTCCCCGAGAATGTTTGTGTCGATCTAGCCAATCCGCCAGCTGCCTCGACGTTCGAGCTCGAGTGGGACAAAACCTCCTATAGAATCTCCGAGGCCCGAGTCGCGATCGGTGTTCGATTGACGTGTTCGATCTCCGTGCCTTCATCGGAAGGTGAGGAGTCGCATCTTGCGCTGCTTATTCGCGACACAACCGCGCTCAAGCAGATCTTTTGGCTCACCACGAGTGCAGGGTCGCTCGACCGTGTGAACAGGGTCGAAACTTCGGAGGAGAGCACGCTTTCTCTCCTAAGGACGCATCACCATGCATACAACGATCTCGCTGTCGTGACGGTCCGTACACGCCGCACCGCTCCTCTCGACACCGCTACCTGGCAAGTGTTGGACACAAACAAGTTTCAACGTCGGTTTATCTGGGACGGGATGCGCTACACGCCTGAGCGATGATGCAATCCACCGGTGTCGGATGGATTGTGGAGACGAGCGTCTGTTTCGTGACGATCTCTGCACCCGCTTAGGCTGCGGCTATTCGGACTGCGAATGGTTGTCCCTAGTGCGCTGTTATCGCTCGGGCAGCGATTGCGCTGCTGTGCTGCCGGTGAGAAACCAGCGGTGCATGCGGTTGGCTTCTCCGAGTGTCTTGTTGATCATTCCGCTTGCGTGGATGGCGGGCTGCAGCGCGCGCGGGAGCGCTAGCCAGGCGGTGCAGGCGGTGATGGATGGAGGGGCTGTGAGAGCGGCACATGCGGTCGCCGACTCCGGTGCGGGTGCTCGCGCGTCGATGCGGGTTGGCGGTCGGGGGCAAGCGGCTAGCGTGACGTCTGGGGGGTCAGGTGGCGGTAGCGGAAGTAGCGCCGTCAGCGCTGCCAACGTGGCGGGGGCAAGCGCGGGTACGGGTGCGGGTGTTGCGGGCATGGGCGGCGACAGCGGTCAGGACTCTGGAGGGGCTGGCGGTGATGCCGCGGTGGCGCAGACCGATGGGCCTGCGATCGATCCGACAATTTCAGAGGCGATTGCTGGCATCGATGCGATGCGCGTGGGCACTGCGATCGAGACGCTGGCTGCGTTCACGACACGCAACACTTGCTCGAACAACACTTCGTCGGGAAACGCGATCGGTGCAGCGAGGGATTGGATTCAGATGCAGCTGCAGGCTGCGCCGCAGCTGACTGTTTCGCTCCAGGATTTTCCGGCGCGCTGCTCGGGCGGATCAGGCACGGCGCAGAATGTGGTTGCGGTGAAGCTGGGCGCGCATCCGGAGCGGGTCTTTGTCATCGGTGGTCACTACGATTCGCTGTCCGGCAACGGCAGTGACCCTGCGACGCGGTCACCCGGCGCCAACGATTCGGGATCGCAGACGGCAGCGCTGCTCGAGGTGGCTCGAGCGCTTGCTCCGCTCGACCTCGATGCGACTGTTTTGATCGCGGCATTCGCGGGAGAGGAGCAAGGACTTTGGGGCTCGGCGCAGCTCGCGAAGGACTACGCGATGTTCGTCGTGCCCAACGCCAAGGTCGAAGCGATGTTCAACATGGACATCGTGGGCGGCGACAACTCGGTCAACAACGAGCTAACACTCCAGCAGTACCGATTGTTTGCACCCGGAACGCCACGCGAGATGAATACGCGCATGGGCTCGACGGACGACACGTCGCCAGCGCGAGGTGTCATGCGCTACATCGACCATTGGGGCAAACTGTATGTGCCGTCGATGACCATGGTGCCGAACTTGCGTGAGGATCGGCCAGGACGCGGTGGTGATCATCAATCGTTCAACAACGCCGGGATTCCCGCTGTGCGTTTCATCGAGACCGAGGAGTCGCCGAACGCCGGAACAAACGCGAGTCATCAGCACTCGCCGAACGACCTTCCGATGTACGTCACACCTCCTTACACCGCGCGCATCGCGCAGATCGTCAGCGCCGTCACAGCGAGCTTGGCGCACGCTCCGATGGCGCCGAAGATCGAAAGCGTGACGCTAGCAGCTGCGGGCGCTCTGACCATGACCTGGTCCGCGCCTGCGTCGGGCCCTGCGGTGGATCACTTCGTGATCGCGGCCCGGCCCACGAGCGAGACCTCTATCAGACACGCGTAGTGGTACCCGCGAGCTCGACCTCGCGGCAGCTCACGGCTGCGGAGCTCGGGCTTACGGCAGGAACTGCGTTCTTCATTTCCGTCGCAGCTGCCGACGCTGCGGGGTACGAGTCGCTGTTCGGCTATCCCGAGTATCGCTGCGACACAGCCATGTGCTCCATTCAAGCGGGCTCGCTGGAAGTGACCACACGCAACTAAGCGGCGTTACGGTGGGGTCCAGACCGCTGCTGGGTCGTTATGGTTTAGGACCTCGAGCCAGCGGGTGGCGTCGCGGCGGACGCGTTCTTCTGGGTGGTGTTCGGCGAGCCAGCTGAGCGCGCTGGTGGAGCGGCCGCGGACGGCTGCGCGGATCCCGTGGAAGCGGGCGCATTCGGAGTCGCCTGCTCGGGCGCAGATCTCGGCGAGGGCAGCGCGTACACCGAGGTCCGCTTCGTCGCCGGTGCGGCCGACGTACGCTTCAAGCACTTGCTTCGCCGCTGACAGCGGCAGGTCGCCTGCCGCTGGGTGCTGCAGCATGGCGATCACGCCGAGGTCTTGTTCGGCGAGCGCGCCCAGCATGTGGTCTTTGGCTTCATCCCACAACGAGCTGCGCAGCAACGCTTCGATGAACACGCGCTCGAAGTAGCGCGCGTAGGGCGCCGCATCACGCGCGAGCGCGCGCAGGCTGGCGAGCGCGGGGCCTGTGTCGGCGTCGCAGTGGACGCTGCGCTCTGCTTCGAGGAAGCTTGCGAACGTCCCTGCGCCTGCGCTGCGAACCTGGGCGATGTCGGCTTCGACTTCGCAGCTCTCGCGGCCCATATACGCCATCCCGCACGGGCGGAGCTGCGAGATGGGCGCGGAGCCCGCGGACTCGACGAACGTGGTGTACAGCGGCTCGACGAGCGCCACAGACCAGCGCTTCGCGAGCTGCATGCACACTTCGCTGTCGCGCCGCGCCACGGCCGCACGCACGCCGTAGCGTTGCAGGCCGTTTTGCAGGGCGCTGCCGTCGCGGCTCATGTCGCGCGACACGGCGAAGTCGGTGGCATCGAAGTAGAGTGGCGTGCGGCCATCGACGAACGTGCGCACGCGGTTGGCGCCGACGAAGCCGACCACCGAGCTGGCGTTGTAGTCGGTGAACACGTGCGAGCCGCGCGGCAGCGAATCGAGCGCACGCGCGGCGTACAGCGGAAACGCGTGCGCAGCGACATCCGCCCGTCCGAGCGGCCCATGCAGGCGCTGCACCAGCACTGCTGTCGACATCAACAGCGCCAGCGAACCGCCGCCCACAGCAGCAATAGCGAGCAGCTCGCGGCGGCGTCGAAATGCCCCGCTCGGCGTGGGCGCACGCTCTGAACGCTCCAAACTCGCCGAACCCGTCGGCACTGCGTGGCGTTCAGCTTCCGCCGCGCGACCCCCCTCCGACTGTGCGCGGCGCTCGAGAGCACCGGGGGACTCGCGGCCCAACGCACCACCGAAATGCAGAGTGAGCGCGCGGGCGCCGCAGTTGGCGAGCGGCACAGCGAGCAGCGCGGCTTCGGCGATGAAGCGGTTGGCGGTGGCCAGGAGCGCGCAGCCTAGCAGCGCGAGCGCGAGATCGCGCGCATACCAGCTGCGCTCGATCACCATCCCGCTCGCCGCGAGCCCGAGCAGCACAAAGTACGCAAACACAGTAGGTGCTGCGAACGGGTCGAGCATGGACCAGGTCGTGCGCGCCATCTCATGGATAAAGCGCGGCGCGTCACCCGCGGCGTGCGAGGTGATCAGCTCAGAGATCCCAGCCCCGTACGGGCTGGTCATGAGTGCAGCCAACAGCGACAGCAACACGAGCCCGTCCGTACGCAGCTGCTCCCGGTGCTCGGGCTTATCGAGCGCATAGATCGCAAAGATCACCGGACACAACACAAAGCTCGCATGCAGCTGCGCCCACAGCACAGCCGCCGCTGCGAGCGACAGTCCGAGCTGCAAGCGTCGTGCACCGCGTTGCGAAGGATACGCACGCGCGCCGATCACATACCAAGGCAGCGCACATAACAACACGAGCTCCGGACGCACCGAGATCCGGCACATCACCACGCATACAGCGAGCACACTGATGCCGTGCACGAGCGCAACACTCGTCTCAGCGCCACGGGTGCGCCAGGCCAAGTGGACAGCGCTCCAACAAGCCACAGCCGACAGCAGACAACTAAGCCACACTAAAAGCGGATACCCACCGAGCGCGTACGTCGCGTAGCTCAGCACGCTCCACAGCCATTCACTCGCCACAGCAGGCGCACTGAAATCCGCAAAGGCCGTAGGCTCGGGAACGATCCGCGAACCGGCGCGCAACACCGCACGACCCAGACTTAAATGGAAAAACGTGTCGGCTTCGTCGAACGGCCGACACGCGAGCGCAAAGCCATAGGCAGAGAGCAGCAGCTCTGCCAGCCGCTTTCGGTCCAGCTGCATGCAGCATGAGTGTGCCAAGAAAGCCGCGTGCTCCCAACAAGCTTGCGCGCGCGGATCCGCACACGGGGCCGCACATGGCCTTGCTTCAGCCGACCGTCTGCGACTATCACTCTGCGCGTGATCGTTCCAGAACCACGTCAGCGCTGGTTGTCGCTGGTCATGAGCTACCGCGGCAGCGCCCTGTCCCGTATCAAGGGCCGGCTGTGCACCGTGACTACGTTTGCGGTGCTCGTGACGCTGCTCGCAGACCACTTCCACGTGCTGCGTTCGACCATCACACTCGCCCCATTCACGCTGATCGGCGTGGCGCTCGGCATATTCTTGGGCTTCCGGAACAACACCAGCTACGACCGCTTCTGGGAAGGGCGCAGGTTGTGGGGCGCCCTCGTCAACGTCAGCCGCAGCTTCGCGCGGCAATGCCAGCTCTACATCGGCGCACGTGAAGGCAGCACCGATGCGCGCGCGAGCTCGGTGCAACGCGAGCTGGTGTACCGCACCATCGCCTACGTCCACGCGCTGCGCATGCACCTGCGAGACGGGATCGAGTGGGAAGCGCTCTCCAAGTTCCTACCAGCCGCCGAGATCGAACAGCTGCGTAAGCACCAAAATGTGCCGTACGCGATCCTCTCGGGAACCTCTCACTGGTTGCGCGGCGCGTGGTCCGGCGGGCACATCGACAGCTATCACCTGCCGTCGCTCGATCAGAGCCTCAATCAATTTCTGGATATCCAAGGCGGCTGCGAACGCATCAAGTCGACGCCGATTCCGCACTCTTACACCGTGCTGATCCACAGCATCGTTGCGACTTACTGCTTCACGCTACCGTTCGGCTTGGTCGACACGCTGCATGGCTGGACACCGATCGTCGTGCTGATCGTGTCGTACGCGTTTTTAGGCCTCGACGCCGTGGGCGACGAGATCGAAAACCCCTTCGGTCTCGATCAAAACGATCTGCCGCTGTCAGCGATCTCCACCACGATCGAAGTGAACCTACGGCAAGCGATCGGAGATGAAGGCAAAGACATCCCCGACGTGCCTCAGCCTGTCGACGGCATATTGATGTGAGGTCGAAGCAACGCTTCGAACAGCTCGACCACAGTGCGCTGTAGCGCGCTGAGCTCGTGCCCCCTCTCCTCTTCGAGGCACACCATGATGAGCTCATTGATCGCGCCGACGATCGCGACCGCCAGGCTCTCGTCGAGCAAGCGGATCTCCGCACCATCTTCGCGACCGCGGCGCACGATATTCTGAAGCGTGCCGGCGAAGCGCTGAAACACCTTGCGCCGAGCGGCGAGCGCGTCCGGTCCCGCTAGCTGGATCTCCAGAAAGAACGTGCGCGTGAGCGCAGGCACTTCTTGCAGCGACGACAGATAGGTCTGCACGGCAGCCTGCAGCCGCTGGTGCACGTTCGGCTCGGACAGCACGGTCTGCTCCACGCGGTCGAGCAATGTGCCGCTCAGCGCTTCGTAGGTCGCGAGGTAACACGCCTCGCGCGTGCTGAAATGCTCGTAGAATGTCCGCTTCGACACGCGGGCCAGCCGCACCACGTCCGCGACCGAAATCGACCCGTAGCTCTTCTCGAACAGCGCCAGCGCCATCCCCGCGATCAACCGCGAACGCGGCGCAGGGTCTTCGAACGCGCGTTGCAATAAATCGGGCGGAGGAGCTTGCATCGGGTACGAGCATGTACCAAAACCATCTGGTACGTCTACGTACCGTGCCACGGAAACACGGGTACACCGCAGCCAGGAGACAAGCCGTGCATAAAGTTGAAAAGACTCACTTTACCGTCGCAATCGCGGGGACCGGCTTCTCCGGGCTCGGCGCCGCCATCCGCCTGAAGCAGGCCGGCTTCGACGACCTGGTCCTGTTCGAGCGCAGCAACGACGTCGGCGGCGTATGGCGCGACAACGCCTATCCAGGTGCGGCATGCGACGTCGAATCACACCTGTATTCGTTTTCGTTCGCG
>Ga0209082_1000063_pt1 | contig 67179 bp, 57 predicted proteins | sample ColdCreekSource_FD_184127 | JGI IMG/M metagenome (GOLD analysis project Ga0209082, IMG submission 184127) | Groundwater microbial communities from Cold Creek, Nevada to study Microbial Dark Matter (Phase II) - Cold Creek Source (SPAdes) (version 3) | ecosystem: Environmental > Aquatic > Deep... | reverse complement strand
CACTCCGCAGCAGCTGTTGGCGGTTAGTGGGCCAAGCGACCGACTGCACGCAGCGCGAGACGGGTGGAAGCAGGGCGACAACTGGCTCCGTGCGCGCACCTCAAGCGCAGTGTCCGACCGACCGATGCCCGCTACATGCAGTTCGTAAAACTCGTATTCGCTTCGATGGTGTCGGTTGTTGTCGTGAATGCCTGCGCGGATAACGCGGTGCGTGAAGTGGGTCGGACCTTGGTCGACGCAGGCGAGGCGCTCGGTGGTCGATCTGCGGGCAATCCCGACCATGGCGATGGCGGCTCAAACGGGCACGACGCTGGCTTGCTTGCCGAGGCGGCTCAGGGGCTCGTCGATGCAGGCACGGCGATGATGGACGCCGCGCGCGAGCAAGTGCCTGACGCTCAGGCCGACATGCCGCTGACGGCGACGAGCGGAAGCAGGATCAAGCTGCGTCGCACGACCAACGTGGGCTCAGATGGCACTCGATACGAGGAACCTTGGCTGTCCTATTACGACTCGACGCTCGGGGTCTCGTGCCAGATGCTGGCGACCACAGATGGCAAGCAGCGTTGTGTGCCGATGCCCAGCGCGTCTGCGAACGTAGCGGCTCGGTTCGCTGACGCGCGCTGCACGGTCCGGCTGGCATTGATGAGAGGGACTTGCAACGCGCCCACGTACGCCTACGGGAGCGACGACACTACCACGACTCAGTGTGAGGGCACGGGCATGGAGGTCACCCGCAGCACGTACCGGTTCTACCGGCTCAACGGTGCGCACACCGGACAAGAGTATGGCAAGGACAACCAGGGCGTGTGCAAAGCGAATGCTGCGACCGAAGGCTATTGGTCCTACTTGCTAGGTGCCGAGATGCAGCCGAGCGAGTTCGTCGAATTCACGAGCACGTCGGCCGATGAACAGTAGAACGAGCCGCAGACGCTGAATGGGCGGAGTGCGCGCACGTGCTCGCAGCTAACGGCTGCGGATACGGTTTGCTGGAGATCACTTCGGCGTTGTCGATCGATAGGACCTCGAAGCCCGTGCCGGGAACTGGTCGCGATATCCCAACTCAGTGCCATTGGGTCGCTGGGCAACTGCTCGGCATCGAGCTGCGGCACGTCGTACGGTTCAGTGAGTGTTCCGCCTTTCACGCGCGTGAGCGCGCCGGAGCGGCGTGCGTCGACAACCAAAGAGGGGAAGACGTCACCGCTTCCAAGCATGCAACGCCGAGCGAACACCACGCGGTAGGCGTCCTGCCGATGCAGCTATCGGCTGCGTCGCAGTGCACGCGCCCCCGCATGAGTTCAATTGTATTACGAGCGTATCGCTTCGACCTGCGTGGGTAGACATCTCGCAGTGTGTGGGCGCGACTGCCACCGATCGTGCGGACTGAAGTCAGTTCAGGCTTGTCCATTCGTGGTGTTCACGGGCACGGTGACGGGCAACGAAAAGGTGCGCAATGAACCATGAAACTTCTGACGAGATGATTCCTGGGCATGGTCGGCAGCTGGTCGTGAGTGTCGCCTCAACCGAGGACTCGCCTGGATTGCAGAGTGAATCGCAAGGCTACGATGGCTTCGAGGACCTCACGGACGACGCGGCCGGTACTGCAGAAGAGTACTAGTCAGCCCCTGCCGCGGTGCCAGCGGGCGTGGCGTCGATCAAAGCATCGGTAGCAGCTATGCTTGGCCGATGAGCTGGCCTGTTCGCTGCGTTCTTGCGTTGGTGGTGCTTGGTTCCGCCTGTTCCGACGATGCGGATGGTCGGCGCTCGGATGCGGGCAGCGAGTCGTCTGGCTCTGGCAAGGGCGGTGGTGGTGGCAGCAACCAGGGCGGTGCCGGAGCAGCCAACTCCAACGCCGATAGCGGTAGGGCCGGTTCGAGCGCGGGTCGTGGGGGTGCGGGCTCCGCAGCTGACAGCGGCGCGTCTGGTTGCAATGCCGATTGCAAAGTCGGCGAGCACTGCGAGCTCGTGGAAGTGACATGTGTGCGCGCGCCTTGTCCGCCGCTGCCGATGTGCGTGCCGGATGGAGGTGCACACGACCCGGCGCCCCGCGACTGCGATCCGCGCAAGATCATGTGCAAGCGAACGGCACCCGAGTGCCCAGAGCTGCAGGTCCCGAGCGTGGAAGGCAGCTGTTATGGCGAGTGCGTCGACGTCCACGCCTGTCAGTGCGCGGGCCCGGAAGCTTGTCCGTTGCCCGATAAATTCACGTGCAACATGTCCGCGAAACACTGCACCCCGTACCTTCGATAGTGCCTCTGTTACCATCGTGCAGATGGAACCCGATCAATGACGGAGTAAGCTTGGCACTCATTCGCATCGCTGTTTCTGGTGGACCGGGCGCGGGTAAGACCACGCTCTGGCGGACCATCGCGAATGCTCACTCGCAGCGCGTGGTTGCCGTCCCCGAGGTAGCGACTATGCTGTTTTCCCATGTTTTCCCGGGCGTGCAGAACGAGCATGAACGCTGCGCGGTGCAGCGCGCGATCTTCTCCGTGCAGCGCAGCGTGGAGCAGGTCTACGAGGGCAGGATGGCGGCGGACCAAATCCTGTGGTGCGACCGCGGCGTGCCCGATGGCGCAGGTTACTGGCCGCACGGTCACACGGACTTCTTCGACACCATGCAGACCGAGTGGCAAGCCGAGCTCGCGCGCTACGACGCCGTGCTCTTCCTGGAGTCTGCAGCCGTGGGCGGCCTGTCGATCGCGAGTGGCAACAGCACCCGAACCGAGGATCTCGTGACGGCTTGCACACTTGATCAACGGCTCAAGCAAGTCTGGGAAGCACACCCGCGCTTCCACCACATCCCGCACGAGCCAGACTTTGTCGTGAAGCTCACCAACGCCCGCAAGCTCGCTGAGAGCCTGTTGCGCTGAAGCTCAGGAAAACTCAGCGACCAATTGCCGCGAATCCGCGAGCAGCCGACCATCGTTGTCCCAGAGCCTGGTGTCGACGCCCGCGTATCCACCATTTGCGCTGATGGTCACTGACTCGTAGCGGCAGAATTCGCTGAGCGCGACTGCGGGGCGAACGTGCGCGAAGTTCACCATCCACGTGACCGTGCTGGCTGGCGCGGGGGCACGCAGCTGCGTTAACACAGGCGGCGGAAACGAATCGATCAAAGCAGCGATCACCGCGCTGTCGACGCGATCGGCGTCGAGCGCGCGCACGTAGCCACTGAGCTTGCCCTCTGCCGCGCCGGAAAACAGGCCGTGTTGCGAGGTCCAGCGATAGTCAAAGTGTTGTGTGTACGCGGGCATGGCGCCCTCGATGTACGGCAGGCGCACCAGCTGCTCGGCGGGCAAATCGGACTTCGGGCCGCTGCTGCTGTCTTGGCGCAGCTTCGTGTCGCGCGCGTCGCCGAAAGCTCCGAGCAGCACCGCTCGCGTTTGACCCTCCTGCACCAGCGTCGCGCGCGTATGCAGGAGCGAGCGGCCGACCCGCAATGTTTCGACCTCTACTTTGAGCGCGCCCGGCACCGTGGGCGACAGATAGTCCATCAGGAAGGAACGCAGTGGCCTGCCCTGGGCGGCGGTCTGCAGTCCTCGAATCGCGACCGCGGCCAGTAGGCCTCCGAACGTAGTGCGCCCCTGGGTCCAGTCCTGCGGGATTTCGGTCGAAAACCCGGGGCCGTCCGACTTTAGTTTCAGCACCTTGGACAGAGGTGTCATAGCGGCGCGCGCGCGATGGGCAAAGGGCAATGGACAGTGGACAAGGGACGATGCGGAGCGATGCGTCGTCCGATTCGCTGAAATCTGCCTCAGCTCAGCTGATTGCGCCAGGGCTCATGTGCGGCTGTGAGCGCGTTATCGTTTCATGTATAGATTTGGCGGGGCTAGATTGTTGTCGACAACATTTTGTAGCGAGGTTCGAGCGCATGAGCTCTCAGGTTCTGTTTACGTGTGACCGTGACAAGGGGGTGGCGACGATTCGCTTCAATCGCCCCGAGAAGAAGAATGCTTTGAATGCAGCGATGTATGCGGCGCTCGGCGACGCGATCGAGGCAGCTGAAAGCGACGACGCAGTGCGTGCGATACTGCTGTGCGCGGCCGGTGAAAACTTCACCGCGGGCAATGACTTGGCTGACTTTGCAGCGCGGCCACAGGACGGCTCGTCTCCAGCCCAGCGCTTTTTGTACGGCATTGCGCGTGCCAAGAAGCCGCTCGTAGCTGCAGTCGACGGCTATGCCGTAGGCGTCGGCCTGACCATGCTGCTGCACTGTGATCTCGTCTACGCATCCCGCCGCGCTAAGCTGCGGGCGCCGTTCGTCGATCTCGGCCTGGTGCCTGAAGCCGGATCCAGCCTGCTTTTGCCGCGTCTGGTTGGGCATATGCGCGCGAGCGAGGTGTTTTTGCTGAGCGAGATGATCTCGGCCGAGCGCGCCCGCGAGCTTGGAATCGTCAACCAGGTTGTCGATCCCGGTGAGCTCGAAGCGCTTGCGCTCAGCGTGTGCCAGCGCTTGGCCCAAAAAGCACCAGGTGCAGTGCGCCGAACCAAAGAGCTGCTGCGGGACACGAGCGGTGGCACGGTCGAGCGTATGGACCGCGAGTTCGAGCTGTTCGCCGAGCAACTGCGCTCGGACGAAGCGCGCACCGCGATCGCTTCGTTCTTCGAAAAGCGCCCGAAGGAGTAACTGTCAGCTCGAAGTAAACATGTCGCCGAGCGCGGTATTCGCGTCAGGAGCCAGGGGCTCTTCCAGCACCAGCTCCACCTCGCGCAGCAGCACTTCCGCAGAGAAGGGCTTCTGCAAGAGACGCGTGCCGAGCTCGGCCACCGCGGCCGCGTGCTCGGCCTGTGGGCTGCCCGAGATCAACAGCACCTTGAGTTCCGGCTGATCTGCGCGCAGCCGCGTGACGAGCGTCAGCCCGTCGAGATCTGGCATGTTGAGATCGCTGATGATCAGCTCGGGCAGCGAAGGCGCGTTTGCGATCGCGTGCAGTGCTTCTTTGCCGCCGCTGGCCGTGAGCACGCTGTAGCCCGCGCGGTGCAGCGCGCGCGCCAGCATGGTTCGGTAGGTCTCGTCGTCGTCGACGACGCATACGCTCATGCCCTGCAAGGACGCGCCAGACGTGAGCTCGTAACCGCTCGTGAGCAGCGCGGACTCGCCGTCGCAAAGCGGGAAAAACACGCGAAATGTGGTGCCTCGACCCGGAGCGCTCACGACCGAAATGTCCCCTTCGCACTGCTGCACGATCGCGTACACGATCGCGAGGCCGAGGCCTGTTCCTTCGGCATCCGACTTGGTTGTGTAGAACGGCTCGAAGATGCGCGCGCGTGTCTCCTCGTTCATGCCGATGCCGGTGTCGCGCACGTACAGCTCGGCGAAGCCACGCGGCGGTAGCTGGGCGTCCGCCGCTTCCAGCTGCGACGAGCTGGCATCGGTGCGCGAAAGCCGGACCGTGAGCTCGCCGCCGTTCGGCATGGCATCACTGGCGTTGCGGCACAGGTTCATGACCAGACGTTCGATCTGGCTCGGCTCGACGAGCGCGTGCAGCGGCCCATCCGGCAGCTGCAGATCGAGATGCACGTGCCCGCGCAACATCACGTTGAGCAGCGGCTCCACCTCGGCGAGCGCGTGTGTGAGATCGACGCGCTCGCGCGGTGGTTGCTTGCCACGCGCGATCAGCGTGAGCTGCTTGGTCAGCGCAGCGCCGCGCTTGGCTGCAGCCCGAATGTCCGCGAGATCCTCCGCGCCTTCCTCCGGCACGTGCTCGGTGAGACAGCTCGCAGAGAATTCGATCGTTCCCAGGATGTTGTTGAAGTCGTGTGCGATGCCGCCCGCCAAGCGCCCGACAGCCTCCATCTTCTGCGCTTCACGTAGGTTGCGCTCTAAGCGTGCGCGCTCGCGCAGGGCGTGTGCGAGCTCTAAGAGCACGGGCACTTGGTTCGCGAGCGCCTCGACCAGCGTCACGGCTTCCGCGCTGAACGCGCCGGCCACGCTGCTGCGATCCAAGTAGATCACGCCCACCACCAGCTCGCGCAGCACGAGCGCCACCGCGACACCCACACGCTCGCCGACGAGCGCCGGCGCAGCGATCGCCGTGCGGCCCGAGGCGTACACCTGTTCGACCAGGTTGCGCTCGGCAGGGGAGAGCTCAGCGTTCAGCTCTTGGCCGTCGTGCCCACGTGCAGCCAGGCGCCGGAGCGCGCTGCTCTCGGTGTCGGCCAGAAACAAGAATCCGCGCTCGGCGTGCAGCGTCTGCAAGAGCTCGTTCAGCACGAACTGCGCTTGGTGCCTCGGGCTCAGCTCACGGCCCGAGGCGTGTGCGATGTGCAGCAGCGCATCGAGGTGTTGGCGGATGCTCGGGTTTTCAGTCTGTGCATGCTCCGCCAGCTCGAACTCCTCACAGATCGCGCGCAGGCGTGCAGGCGGACCGTACTCGCGGGCGAGCTGAGCTGCGACGCGTGCTTGTTCGCGCGCGCGCGGCAGCTGACCGCGCGCTTTCCAGATGTGTGCGCGCACGCGTGCCGCCGCGTAGCTGACCCACACACAGTGCAGCTCACGCGCGAGCTGCTCCGCGCGCAACAGCGAGAGCTCTGCTGCGGCGTCGTCGCCGCGCAAGAAATCACGACACGCCGCCATCACGCTGCCGTGCGCGGCGATCACCGGGGCGCGCGTGAGTGGCTCGAGATCCGCGATCGCTTCGTCGAGCTTCTGCAACAGCGATCGGCGCTCGGGCAGGAGCGCGCGCAGGCACTGGTGCATGCGCGCATGGGCGACGTGCAAGTAGTAGAGCGCCACGCTGCCGGTCACGCGCGAGGATGTTTGACCAAAGCTGCGCCACTCTTCGACCAGCGCATCGAGCTCGGCGCCGAGCTTGCCGCTGTCCACCAGCCGTTGCACGCGGAACTGGAATCCAAGCATGTAAAAGTATCCCCCCGGCTGCAGTGTCGCAGCACGTTGCACGTGGCTCAGTCGTCGCTTCAAGTCTTCGGCTTCGCTCTCGCGTTCAAAGCCGATCAAGTGGGTGCACGCGGCGTCTTCGAGCAGCGTGAACATGGCTGGTGCATGGCCGATCTGTTGTGCGCGTGCGTAGGCCCGTTCGATCCATCGGTAGCCATGCTCCGGCTTGCCCAACACCACCTGGCCGCCGTACAGGCCCAACGCGATGTGGCAAAGCTCGCCGAGCTCGATGTAACTGATATGCGAGTCGAAGCAGAGCTGTGCCTGCTGCTCCCACTCGTCGAGATCGCCGCGCCAAGCGGCGATCACCTGGTGAACTTGGTGGCACTTCGCGAGCGCGAACGGATCGCCGATCTGCTCGGCCAATGCATACGCGCGCTCGAGCGAGCCACGAAACGGCGAGCGTTTCCCGAGTCCGGAGAGCACGAACGACTTGAGCAGCTCGGCTTCGATCACCGCGCGACATGCCGGCAAGCTGCGGGCGGCGCGGCACAGCAGCCACAAACCGCTGAGCGCACGCAGCGGATTGCCTGATTCAAAGGACATGCGCACGCAGAGCACGTACAGCTCGCACAATGTCTCGAGCCGCGCGCGCTCGCTGGGGCTGATCGCGCGCCTGCGCGGCAGCACGTGCCCGAGGCCTCGGTAGAGCAGCGTGAGCGGGGTGTCGCTCGGCACGACTTCGTTCAGCTCGCGCAGCGCAGCGCTGAGCGCGTTCCAGCAGGACGAGCCGCGGCCTTCGAAGTGGTGCAGCCAAGCGATGCGGCCGAGGATGTGCGCGCACTCGACGCCGCGGCGGGAGCCGGTCAACGCCGCCTCGAAGTAGCGCAAGCTGAAGCGTGTGTCGCCCGTGCGCAGGCTGGCCTCGGCGAGGTGCAGCTGGAAGCTGCGATCGAGTGGCAGCCCGGCTGCGCGCGCTGCACGCTCCGCCGCTCTCAGCAGCAAGAGCGTAAGCGAGTCGTCGTAGCTGCGGGCGGCGCGCAAGCCCGCGCGCTTGAGGATCGAAAGCGTTTCGACTGGAGAGCGCTCGACCACGCCTAGCGCAAGGTGACGCGCGATCGTGAAGTCGTCCGTGTGCTCGCGCTTGGGCGTGCTGCGCAGCGCATCAGCGACTGCCTGATGCAGCGTTCGGCGATCCAGGTCGGTCACCGGACGCAGCAGCGCTTCACACACGCAGTTGTGGATGAAGCCGTAGTCGCCGTGCTCGTCGCGCTGCATCAGCACTTGCGAGGTGGCTTGGTCTAGCGCCGCGCGCGCGTGCTCGAGCGGGGCGCCAGTGACGTTCGCCAGGAGCTCGGCATCGATGCGTGTGCCGATCACAGCTGCAGCTTGCAGGATGTGCAGCGTCTGGTGGTTGAGCATCGCCAAGCGATGCGCGATCAAGCGGCGCGACGAAGCGGGTAGGCGCGTCTGGGTCAGCGGCTTGACATCGAGCGTCCAGTGTCCGGCTTGCGGCAAGAGCAAGCGCTGCTCGAGCGCAAACGTCAGCAAATTGATCAGGCACAGCGGTGTGCCATCGGTCAATTGCGCGAGCGGCACCACGACTGAGTCGTACGAGAGATCGGGCGCGCCCAAGAACTCGACGGCCACAGCGTGTGCATCGGAGGGCAAAAGCGGGCCGAGCTGCATGCGCGTGAGCACACCCGAAGCGAGCATCGCGTCGAAGCGATCGAGGCTCTCGGGGTGGTCTTCGTCGGCGCTCTTCATCGCACCCACGATGCGCTGGTTTGGCGCGCGGACCCGAGTCGCCAAGCGCGCGAGCACCATGCGACTGCTGGCGTCGAGGTACTGCATGTCGTCCATGATCAGCACGCTGCGACCGAGCGCTGTCATGTAGCGGCTCAGGAAATCGGCGAGGCCATCGATGAACGCTGCACGCACATCGCCCTGGACCAAGCTGGTCGAGGACGGTCCGAACAGCGCCTCGAAGCGCTCAGACAAGAGGCGTAAGCGCGCGCCGAAGCTGCCGGCGGCCGCGCGCAGCACCGATTCATAGCGTTGACGCGTGACCTGATCGCTGGCGGCGAGATCTTGCAGGTGGTTTTCGAGCAGACGCTGGATGGTCGAAAACGGCATGCACTCGGTGTTCGTGCAGCTGACCGAGAGCACATGCACACCACGCGCTCGCACCGACTCGCTGAAATCCGCCAGCAAGCGGCTCTTGCCTGCTCCTTCCGGAGCCACGACAACGGTGACCGCGCCGAGCGCGCCGCTGTGGAAGCGTTGCTGCAGCTGTGCGAGCTCGCGCCGCGTCGCGCTCGGCGACTTGAGATGACGCGGCAAGTGCTGAATTCCGAGCCCAGTCGCGATCAACGCCCGACCTTGCAAGATCGCGAGGCGAGCGTGGAGTGCGCGCAGCAGCTCGGTCAACGCGGCGCCTTCTCCTTGGCACGTCTCCGCGAGCGACCAGAGAGCAGCTTGGGCGTGTGCGTCGAGGAGGTGTTTGGCAAGCCGGCGAAGGAGCTCGCACAGCCCATTCAGATCTGCGCTCGCGTCGAACGGGACCCTTCGATGAACTGAGCCATAATCGAGCAGCTCCACTTGGAGCGCATCGGACACGAACACGTGGTTGGGCGACAGCTCCGCGTGCACATAGCCGAGCGAATGCAGCTGCTGGAGCGCGTTGCACAGGGCGCTCGCGATTTCGTAGATCGCCTGCTCGTTCGGCTGCGTGCGTAGCCACTCGTCGAGTACCCTGCCTTTGGGCCGGGAAAACACGACATACGGACGCTCGCTCGCCTGCGACAGGTGCAGCACGCGCGCCATGCCAGAGAGCTGGAGCCGCGCGAGCAGCAGCACCTCGTGGTCGAAGGTCGGGAGTCGCGGAGCTTGCGGCGCGAGTCCCGCACCGCCGCTGTGATTAAAGCTCGCACGCGTGTGGGCCGTCTCGGCTAGCGAGACAGGTGGCACCTTGATCAAGCACGGCACGTCGTGGAACACGCCCCGGTAGACGATGCCCCCATGACCGCGCCCGACTTCGTCGAGGAAGATCGGTTCTGCTGTTCGTGTCGGTACGTTCTTACTATCGTCGCTTGACAATGGATCCACTCGCTCGCCGCGCGATTATCACCGGCGGATGCCTGCATGACCAGAGCCGAGCCGCGATGCGAGCGGGACTCAGCTCCGGTGCTCGTTGCTCTGCCATTTGCGGGGGCGGTGCTGGTTATCCGTCAGAGTGATGTGCTCACACCGGCGAGCGGCCGACCGCTCGCTCGCAAGGCGCGCCGCCGCCTTCAGCTACAAGCGAGCAGACTGTATGTCGACTGTAGAGATCTAACTGTAAGATCCCAACGGCGCGTGCAGCGTCAGTGCGCGGTAGGGATCTCCTTGCGAGTCGCGAGATCGCCCGTAGTTGCTCGGAGATAGCCCAATCTCTGTATTCGATACCGACTCGATTGTCTGCTGCGAGGGCGCCAAGGTGGCGCTGCAAAGCGGGGGCATTTGTCGCAGCTTTGTTGCAGAGCATTTCACGGCAATGCTTTGGCCGCGGATGCGCTTGACGGTGATTCCACACTGCCGCCGCTGCGAGCTCTACGGAGGTCGGAAGTCGCGGAGCTTGCGGAGCGATTCCCGCACCCCCGCTGCAAACTAACGGTGCAGCTTGGCGCGCGCGCGAATTTTTGGACGTTGCGCGCCGACTGATTTTCGGCTTCAACGCTCGCGGTGTTGCAGAGTTGATCGTTGCCTCGGCGCGATGTTCACTTCTGTACAGTTGATCGCGAGCGGCATGCAGGACGTATCCATGACTCTCGACTGTGCGATTTTGAGCAGGCAAAAAGCGTCTTTCGAGGCCATTTCGCTGGTGTCGTTGACCTCTATTCACACGCTTGTCCCATTCGAGGGAGTGGTTGCACGTGGTCGAACTGGTGGCGTTTGCCCCATGGCAGTGCATCGCGCTGAACCACATTTCTCTGCGGTGTCTGACAGAGGTCGCAAATACGCATGCAGTCTTCTCAGTTCGATCTTTGCGCCATCGAGCATGTTGCGAATGTTTCGCGGAGTGCGCGCGATCGCGCTGAAATGCGTGAATGCGCGAGCGTCCGTGCTTGGGGAGCGGAGCTTTGCTCCGACGTGTTTTGGTTGTCCCACAGGGACTTGCTTCGCGGCGTGTGTGCATGCGTGCGATCGTTCATTCGATGCGAAACTACCACTAGCCTGAGCTGTGTGAACGCTTGGGACACAATGTAATTAATAAACGACTGATGACCCAATCCAACAAGCTCGGTACACTTCGGGGCGTGTCTCGTTACTACGTTTCCGACCTCATCCACTTCGTCGACGATCAAGGCCGTGCGGTTGCTGGTCCGCTGGGCAAGCTCGGCCGCTATCTCGGTTTGATCGTCGAAGCCGCATCGCAGATGAAAGAGGGCCACGTCGGCCACATTTCTGTGCGCTGCGGAAACCCCGTTCGTCGCAAGCGTTGCGATGGGCAGCTCACCGCAGGGCGCGCCGCTCGAGAAAGCATCGAGTGGGCATGTCCGGTTTGCGGAGAAGCCGGGCAGATCAACAACTGGGCTGGCACCGAGTTCGATCTCGGTCCTGCTGCAGAGCATGTCGCTTACGAGGGACAGCTCGAGGTGTTGGTTCCGCTCGATGAGCTCCACGCCATGCGTCGCTCTGGTCGCGGCACTCGCTCAATGCGCCAAATGATGGCAGGAGCGATCCGCGTCAGCGATCAGCATTGCTTCTTCCTCGGGGATGAACGCGAGCTCGCGCGACTCAAAGAGTTCGCGACGATCGCGTCCAACGTCGCGCGTGGGGAAGATCGCCGCTTGCTCGATCGTTTTGCCGCACGCATGGACGCGCTCGCTACGACGCTGTCGTCGTTTACCGGCGCGGACTACAGCGAACGGGAGCGGCTACTCAACTGAACGATCGCTGCACTGCTCTCGCGGTGCAGCTGATCGTTGATGTCACCAACTATGTGATTGCGATGCCCTGCGCGCTCCGCCGTGTGCGTGAGCGTGCGTATCTGCAATATCAAGTGTCCGAATATAAGAGCCTGAGCGCGCGACGTGCTCGATTGGCTTTCGTTTAGCGATCGCTGCCTTAGCGCTTCGAAGCGCGGCAGAAGGGTAATCGCTCGCAGCATCCGGTTATCGGGGGCCTTCCTCCCCGCGCTCTTTGCCCGAGCCCGAGCCCGAGCCCGGCGCTCCCCATGCGGCCCGCTGTCGAGAAAAGCACAGCCCACCGGATTGACGTTCGACGGGCTGGCGATATATCTAGAACATGCTTCAAGATATATCGTAACGATGTATCGGAGAGCTATATCGACAAGGAAAACGCAATATGTTCAACCATTTATGGACACACGATCATCCCTACGGCCGCCACCATCGCGGCGGCCCCCACCACCACGGCGAGCAGCAAGGCCACTGGGCCGGCCCCCGCGGACCTTTCGGCCGCCACGGCATGCGCGGCGGCGGCGATTGGTTCGGCGACTTCTTCGGACCACCCCCACGCGCTGAGCGCGGCGGTGTTCGCTACCTCGTGCTGGACGTGCTCGCTGAGCGCGAGCGACACGGATACGAAGTCATCCAAGCCATCGAAGAGCGCAGCGGCGGCGTCTACCGTCCAAGTCCCGGCGTAGTTTATCCAACGCTCCAACTGTTAGAAGAGCTCGGCCACGCCAAGTTAAACGAGAGCGAAGGTCGCAAGGTCTACGCGATCACCGACGAAGGCCGCAGCGATCTCGAGGCGCACCGCGACGAGATCCAAGACTTCTACAGTCGCTTCGACGACGTCGCTTGGGAGCGTCAGATCGAGGAGTTCGGCGATCTGATGCGTCAAGCTGGGCGTCTGTTCAAGACTTTCAAGCGTGCAGCGCGACGCGGTCAGCTCACGCCGAAGACCCAAGCGCGCATTCGCGAAGTGATGAGCGACGCCGTGCAGCGCATAGACGCTATACTCGCCGAACAAGACCGCTAGGGCCTGCAAGAGGAGAGTGCAATGGATCAAGCCGTACGTGATGTTCTAGCCGAGTACGAGGCGCGCTCCGAGGCAGAGTCTCAGATCATGGCCGGCATTCCGCTGGCCGAGCTCGCTCCACGCATCGACGAGTTCTTGATCTCGATCGGGCCGGACACAGGGCAGCTGCTCCACATCCTGGCGCGCTCGGTACAAGCACAACAACTGGTGGAGATCGGCGCTTCGTACGGCTACTCCACCATCTGGCTGGCAGACGCCGCGCGCGCGACCGGCGGCAAGGTCCACAGCTTCGAGCTGTCGCAAAAGAAGGTCGACTACGCGCTCGAAAGGCTCCGCAGCTTAGGGCTGCACAAGTACGTCGAGTTCCACGTGGGCGACGCGCTCAAGCTGCTGCCCGAGCTCGCAGGCCCGTTGGATCTCGTCCTGATCGACTGCTGGAAGTCGCTCTACATCCCAGCTTTCAAGCTGATCACACCAAAGCTGTCGAGCGCCGGGGTCGTCGTAGCCGACAACATGCTGCATCCAGTCGAGACCCGACAGGAAGCGCTGAAGTACCGGGCCTACGTGCGCGATAACCCGGACATGGAATCGCTGCTCCTGGACGTCGGCAGCGGCATCGAGCTGACCCGGAAGCGTACGATCGCGCGCGTGTAAGCTAGTCGGCGTACGTCGTCCAGAGCTCATCCAAGCCTAGCGTCGTCTCGTCCTTCCAAAACGCGTCGTCCGGGCATCCGGTCTTCAGCTGGTTGTGGAGCGCGACCACCGTGCTGATCGCGTGTCGCTGCGCCACCCAACTCAGAAAGTGCCCGGTCTTCTCGTAGCTGTCTGTGGGGCTGTTGCCCTGCTTCAAGCTCCACTGCGCGGCAGCATTGGCCGTAGCGTCTCCGTAGCGATCGCGCGCGAAATCCGCGAGTCCCTCGGCCCAATACGAACAAGCTTCAGTGCTCGCGGCGTAGCTCTGGAGCAGGTGCATCGCCTCATGGGTCACCAGCTCTGTGTCCAAGGGATACTTCTTCAAGTAGGCGAAATTCACGGAAATGGTGTTGTCCTCCGTGCAAGCTCCGGGTTCCTTGATGCCCGCGCAATCGGGGATCGATGGGACGATGTTCAAGAAGCTTGTCCTGGGACAACCCCAATCGAACTCAGCGCATTCGTTGAGTAGCGCGTTGAAAAACGTGCTCACGAGCGTCGCTGCCGTTGCAGCGGTCAGCTCGTCGACCTCGCTCGTCAGTGTCAGTTTGAAGCCATCCTGGTCCTTCGTGACGGTTCCCTTCTTTCCGTTCACAGTCGGATCCGACGGCGCCGTCTGACCATGAACCCCGTAAGCGCAGACCAACAAAGCTGGGGCGATCACCCACGTCGTGACGCGCACCCTGCAAGCTGCAGAGCGAAACCAATAACCGTTCATCTCCATCCCCTTTTGTCGAAGCCGGCGCCTGCTCCCCACGCCGCAGACGCATCCCCTGACAAAACAAACATAGCGATGAACCCACAACACAACGACTTACGATCCGGTGACCACTCGGTTACCAAGGTAACCAAACCGTAGTCGCCTCGGCAAAGCTCTGCAGCCGCAGGCTGCAGGAGCTCACGGAATCGAGAAATGTGAAGCAGGTCACTCTTGTTCGCGGTGTCCGCTGTATCGCTCGTCGGCCCGCGGTTCTTGCCATGCTCGACTCCCCGGGGTTTGCGTTGCGGAGAATCCGCTGCGATCCGGCGTCAACTCAGGCGAGCTCTGGGGTAGAGTGCGCGCATGCGCCTGGCTTATGCGTGGATGTTCACGTGCTTGGTGGTGCTGGCTGGGGTGGGTTGTTCGGTGCGCGATCGCACTGGGCTGAAAATCGCGAACGCGACGCCGCACGATGCCGGCACCCGCACCAAGTCGTGTGAAGCAGGTTCTGATTGCGACGAGGACGCAGGTCCTGCAGCGAATGATGTCGCTGCGAGCTGTCAGGACGGTGAGTGCTGGTGGTCCCACGAGCGAGAGAGCTGCCGTTCCGCTGGGGTGCCTGGCGAGGCGGACCGGCCTGCGCATTCGAGCTCGGGTGACACCCAAGTCTCCGATTTCTATCTCGGCGTGACGCGCTTGCGGATCGGCGAAACTGACTCGAACGGTGCACGGGATACCAACGCCTGGCAGCACTTTGGGTTCGACCTCGATGGCCTCTGCACAAGCGCGCGCGGATGCGCGGAGACGCAGCCGGCTTGCCGTCAGGTCGGTGTGGAGACGCCTTTCGACGGCGAGCTGTGCCGCGACAACGCTTTCGGTCGCTTGGTGCCGATCGCTGCTGCGGTCCCCGAGATCGGCACGCGCTTTGGCATCAGCGAGGCGGTCTACAACTGCAATCTCTGGCGCGGCACGTACACCTTCGTGCTCAAGATCTCGGGCTACAACGGCGAGCGCGACGACGCAGAGGTTCGAGTGGATTTCTACCTCGGCGTAGGCTTGGAGAAGCCAGCGAGTTGGCAGTGTCCGAACGCAGACTACGACACGCAATATCCAAAGTGGCGCGCGAACAACGCCTGGAAGATCGACCCTGACAATCTGGACGGAGCGATCACCGAAGCGGGCGAGCTGCCTGGCTCGAAGACTGCGGACACGGGCGCGTACGTGCGTGGCGGTTATCTCGTCGCGCGCTTTCCAGAACAGATGTTGTTGCGTCTCGCCGAAGACGGCGAAACCTACCGAGGCTTTGCGCTCAAGAGCTCTCAAAACATATGGACGGGCAGGCTTGAGCGCGACGCGACGAATACGTGGAAAATCCGCGATGGGCTGTTCGCTGGGCGCGTGGCTGTTCCCGACCTTGTCCGGTCGTATCGGGAGATCGGGTTGTGCCCCGGTGTCGGGCTCGACGGGTTCTTCGACAGCGTGGTCGAGTGGATCGAGGACAGCGTCGACGTGCGGCTAGATGGCACTGTCGATGCGGACCGCGAGTGCGACGGCATCAGCCTTGCAATGGGCTACGAGGCAGCGCAGCTTACGCCTGGCTCTGCGGAGTCCGCCACGCCGCTAGTCGAGTGTTGCGAGCCTGGCGTGCCGCTGGCGGATTGCACGCCGATGTGCGGGGACGGGCGTAAGAACGGCAAGGAGAAGTGCGATACAGCGATTGCCGAAGGTATGCCCGGCGCGTGCCCGACGTCGTGCGCCGCCGCCGATGCGTGCACGCCGCTCAAGTTGGTTGGCGATGATTGCCAGCGCGAATGCGCGGTCATGAATGAGCCGCGCGTTGGTGCAGCCGATAGCTGCTGTCCCAAGGGCGCAAATGCCAACGATGACCCGGATTGTGCTGTTGTCTGCGGCAACGCGATCGTCGAACCCGGTGAGACGTGCGATCCCGAGGGGTCGTGTGTCAGCTGCAAAGTGCAGGACTACTGTTTGGCTGTCGAGACGGAAGGCTCGCCGGAGAGTTGCAATCTGAGCTGCCGCTTCACGGCCGTGACGGCCTGTCGCGACAGCGACGGATGCTGCAGTGAGGGTTGCGGTCCGGACGTCGATTCAGACTGCTCGAGCAGCTGCGGCAACGGCAAGCTCGACGAGAACGAAACCTGCGACGGAACTGGCAATCTTGCTTGTCCATCGAGCTGTGACGATGCCGACGTCTGCACGATCGATATTCAGACTGGCAGTGCGAGCCACTGCAGTGTCCGTTGCACGCATCGTCGAATCACTGTTCCTCGCTCTGGCGATGGATGCTGTCCGCCCGGAGCCAGTCGCAATACGGACGGGGATTGTGAGAGCATTTGCGGCAACGGGATCCGCGAATCCGGTGAAGCTTGCGATGACAGCAACCGGATGTCTGGCGACGGATGCTCCGCTGATTGCAAATCGGAAAGCTCCTTGGAGGCGTGTCTCTCCGTGGTCAGAACCGACCCCGAACCGTCGGCGTGCGCGCGTTGCACTTGTGAGAAGTGCCAGGACCTCGCGCTGCGCTGTTATGCGTCCGATTCGCCTGAGGACAATGCGCTGTGCACGGCGGTTGCGGAATGCGGCCGCGAGCAGATGTGCGCCTCGGAGACCTGCTACTGCGGGACCACACCCCTGACGACGTGCATCTTCGGCAACGGCAACGGCCCGTGCAAAGCAGAAGTGGAAGCCGCCGCGCGTACGAACCTACCCGGAGACATCGTCACGCGCTCCTCCAACACAGAATATCCACTCGGGCGTGCCAATACATTGGCGGCGTGCGCCCGAGAGAACTGCAGCAGCGAGTGCGAGATCCCATGACCAGACCCACCACGTGGTTGTGTGCGACCGGCTTGCTCGCCGCCGTCGTTGTTGCCGCCGTCAGCTGCGTGTCCGCTGCTCGAGCACAAGACAGCGAGCGCGAGCAGCAAGCCTCCCATTTGTTCGACGCTGCGCGCGCCGCCGTGGCGCGCGGTGACCTCGAGCAAGCTTGTCGAAAGTTCGACGAGAGCGAGCGGCTCGACCCCCAGCTCGGCACCAAAATGCATCTGGCCGACTGCTACGAGCGGCAGGGCAAGCTCGCGAGTGCATGGCTGCATTTCCGCGCCGCCGAGATGCTCGCGGCTGAGCGCATCGCAGGGGGAGCTGTCGAGCCGCGCGAGAAGATCGCACGGCTGCGCGCGGCGCGGATCCAGAAGCGGATGCCCACGTTGCGCCTGGTGATCGAGGCCCCGCCGCCGGAGCTGATGGTCACGCTCGATGGCCATACCCTCCCAGCTCGGACCTGGGGCACCGCGACACCGATCGATCCTGGTGAGCATGTGCTGCGTGTCAGCGCACCGGGCCGCGTCGTATGGCGGCAGAAGTTTGCGATCGCTGAGCAGAAGCATCAACAGCTGCAAGTGCCTGAGCTAGAGCCCGAAGCACCGCCGCCATCAGCCGCCGTTGTGCCCGCGGCGACTGCTGACGTGACCTCCGCGCCAGTTGTAAACAGTGCCAACTCCGCAGCTACACCCGGGCCCGATACCCTGCGCATCGTCGCGTACGCGCTGGCTGGCGCGGGATTGATCGCGGGGGGCACCGGGGTCGCGTTCGGCATCGCGACCAACTCCACGCTCTCGAAGCGCGACGCGCTGTGCCCTAACGACCTATGTCGTGACGCCGAAGAACTAGCGCAGGTCGGCAAGCTGACGGAGGACGCGCGCGACACCTACACGCCGGCGACCGTGCTGATCATCGGTGGTAGCGTCGCGCTCGCAGCGGGCCTGACATGGCTCGTGTTTGGTGCGCAGTCGAGTGAAAACCAGGTCTCTCTTTCGCTGAACCTATCGCCGCACGCCGCAGGACTTTCCCTGCAAGGCCGCGGCCTTTGAGCAGACACCATGAGCGTTCCTGACAACGGCGCGATTCTCGGAGGCAAATACATCGTCTTGTCGACGCTCGGCCGCGGCGGCATGGGAACGGTGCTGCGCGCGAAGAACAAGCTCACGGGTAAAGAGGTCGCGCTCAAGTGGATGCACAGCAGCGCCAGCTTGAGCAGCGAAGCTGCAGCGCGCCTCTTGCGAGAGGCCGAAGCGGCTTCGCGGCTCAACCACCCCAACGTCGTGAATGTGTTCGACGTGATGTACGAGGGCGAGACGCTGTTTCTGGTGATGGAGCTCCTGGAAGGCGAAACACTGCGCGCGTATCTGAACCGCGACAGCACGCCGAAGATCACCAGCTTGATCACGATGCTTCTGCCGGCGATGCACGGCGTCGCGGCGGCACACGAACGCGGCGTGATCCACCGCGACCTCAAGCCTGACAACATCTTCCTCGTGCGCGGCCACGGCAGCACAGGCGCGCTGCACGCCAAAGTAGTCGACTTCGGCGTCGCCAAAGTGTTGAACAGCGAAGGCATGACGCTGACGCGCACGGGCACATCGATCGGCACGCCCCTGTACATGTCGCTGGAACAACTGCGCGCGGATGAAGACATCGATCAACGCACCGACGTTTACGCATTCGGCGTGATCCTCTACGAAGCGATCACCGGCCGGCTGCCCTACACAGCGACAACCCTCACCGAATTCGCGATCAAGGTAGCCACCACCTCGGCCACGCCGATCAAGCAGCTGCGCCCGGACGTCCCAAGCACCCTCGCGAACGTCGTGGAATGGGCCATCGCACGCAACCGCGAAGACCGCCTACAAAACATGGCCGCGCTCATCCGAGAGCTCGAACCATTCGCAAAAGAACACTCCTTCCGAGCAGAACTAACCGACCCGGGGTTGACAACCCCGCAGCTCACAGCGGCGCCCGGAGCCAGCGCCGACTCACTGCGCGAAACCACCCAATACGCCACCCCTACAACACTCCCATTCACCCGCGAACACGCAGCACCGCGCCCCAAGCGGCCCCGGCGAATGATCATCGCGGCTGGCGCGCTGCTCAGCCTAACGTCCGCGCTCTTCTTCTACTGGCTGCACATGCAGCAGGCTGACGCCCCCCAACAACTAGTTCGACCCGCCTCAGTCACCGACAGGTCGGCTGCCACGCAGCCATTAGCGGCAGAGGTCGTCGAGCAAGTAGACGAGCCGTTGCCCAGCGCGCGAGCCGGCTTCGAGCCACCCCCAAGCGACCCGCCGGCAAAACTCCCAGCAGCGCCGCCAACGGCTGCACCACCAGCGCGCACCAGCAGCGACAGACCAGCCAAACGCGCGCAGCCTCGCTCTCCTCCAACAAAGCCCAAGCCCAGCGCAGCGTCGCCAGAAGAAGCGGAACCAGATCTAGACAACCTCGGCGGCCGCCTCTAACCAGCGCGCGCACTCGCTCCGGGCCAACCGTTTCGTGCCAGGCTTCAGCGAGCTCGCATTGCGCTACTTCACTGCGACCGGCTCGAGCAAGCCGCCCCTCGTGTGCCGAGACAGTGTGAGTAGCCTCACGTAGCTGTACGTACCCTGGGTTGCACCATGGACGACTGAAACCGCGACATCGTCCACGCCGTCGTCATTCAAGTCGCCCCAAGCTTCGGCGTGCACCACGATCATCGCCTTGCCGTCGCCTTCGATGATCTCGACGGTATGCTCGTCGCGTGACGGATTCACCTTTGCCTGACTGTCGAGCTGCGCGAGCGATAGCCTGTTGGCTGTGGCATCTGTCACAGCGTGCTCACGTGTCTCGTTGAACGCCGTGGCCACCTCAGCGGTTGCGTGAACGCAAAGACTACCGCCGCACCTGAGGCTGAACGGCGACACGCCGAAGCGGCCACCGATCCATCGCGCTAGCCGAAGAGCCGGGTTATTTGGAGCGGGCTAAGGGATTCGAACCCTCGACCTGCAGCATGGGAAGCTGCCACTCTACCACTGAGTTAAGCCCGCGAGAGGCCGGGAAGATCGGGCATCTGGGCGCGGTAGTCAAGAGTGGCAGCGCCGGCCCTCAGGGGAAGAGGAGCTTTTGGAATTGTTCGAGGTCGCGCTGCGCGAGGCTGCCCGCCCTGACGCACAGGAGTTTGTCGTGGGCGTCGAGGATGAGGTGCACGGGGATGCTGGTGCCCGCGCCAAGGCCGAGCTCGGTGAGCCAGCCTGGCGCCGCGCTGGCTTCTTGCAGGCGCGCGCTTGCGGGTAACCCGGCCCGGCCCGCGAGAAACTTCTCGGCGCTGCTCGCGTCGGCATCGACGCTCAGCAATGTGAGCGCAACGGTTTGCCCGCGCTCACGCCAGCTGCTGAAGGTTTGGGTCAAAAGCGGCAGCTCTTCGATGCAGGGCTTGCACCAGCTCGCCCAGATGTTGACCCAGCGATACTTCGCTCCGTCCGACCCAGGCAGCCCGCCGGTCAGCTGCGGCCACTTGATCGCGCTCGGCGCGGTCGGAGCCACGTCACACACGTCGCTCCAGCTCTTCTTGCTCGTGCGCGTGAGCACGGCATCTACGCGGCCAGCCTGTTGTTCAGGAGCAGTGTTCTTCTCCTCGCACGCACAGAGCCAGAGCGCACTGACCAGGACTACAACTGACAGTCGATCCATGACAGGAACGCGCTCCTGTTGAGGGTTTCACTCTGGCAGCTGGCAGCGTCACCGCTGCGCTGCCAACCACAGAAGCGCTGGTCGAGCTGCGCGAACTCTTCGCCGAGCCAAAGCAGCCCCACCTCGTGGTCGAGATCGGGGTCTTGGTATTTCTGACGCAGGTAACCCATCACAGCTTCTGCGCGTTGCTTGGAGAGATCGCGGTTGTGCTCGACCGAGCCTTCGGGCGACGCGCGTGCGACCACGAAGAAGTAGCTCGCGCCGCGCTGATCGGTAAACAGCTTGTCCACGAGTGATTGATCTGTGGTGTCCAGCTCGAAGCGATTCTGTTCAAACTCGACCACGCCCGCGCGCTCCGCCATCGGCAGAAACAGTGCATTGAAGTCCGCACCCGCGAGCGTCGCGACTTGCTTCGCATCCGCGGGCTGGCAACCGCGCACCTCGCCCGAATCCAAGAGGCCGCAGCTCTTGAGCACTCGGCGCAGCACCTGCTTGAGCTGCGGCGTGCAATAAACCTCGTCCGCGGCTTCTGCGATCGCGACGTTCGCTTCAGGTGTCGGCGCGACCTGCGCCGCTTTCAAGCGAAACTCGGCGTTATTGACCCAACGCACGACGAGGCCCGTAGGGATCACGACAGCGCTGATGATCACCGCAGCGATCTGGCCCTTCATGAGCCGTCCTCCTCGAGCATGCGACTGAGCGTGTACTCGAGGCCGAGATCGGTGTCCTCATCGCACAGCCGTTTGCCGTTCACGTAGAACTGCGGCGTCAGCACAGGCACTTGGTTGCGAACAGCCCAACGTAAGCTTTGCGACAACCGCGCTTTGGTCGTCGCCGACTTCATACACGTCTGCAGATCAGGAAAGCGCTGCGCGACCATTCGGCCAGCCGCGTGCTTATCCCGCGCGGCTTCCTGCAAGATCGTGCGCTGCTCCGCAAACGCCCACTCGATCACTTGGGCCGCGCGCTCACCCGCGCACAACACCGCGAGGCTGACCTCGCAGCTGCCCGGGTGCATGGCGTTCTCGACCATCCAGTTGCAGCTGTTGTCGAGCGGGAAGAGCAGCAGGTCACGCTGCAATCGCTTGTCGAGCCGCGCCGCCCGCAAGCGCTCTTCGAACGCTTTGCACGCCGGACACAACGGGTCGAAGATCTCGAGTGCTTTGTGCGCGCCTGCCTCTGCCGCTGGCAGATGCACAAGCACATTGTGCCGATCTTCTGTGCTCAGCAGCGTTCCGCAGCCCTTGCTGAAGCTCTCGTACGACGGCATCGCCATCGCATAGCTGCTCGTCAGCACGAGGATCAGCGCAGCCGTCGCCGGCACCGCGGCCAGCCAAGGTGAGCGCGTGACCCGCAGCGGCACACGCTCGACCGCAGCGTGCAGCCGATACGCGAGCAGCGCGAACACACCGATCAACGCGCTCGCGACGTAGATGCCGATGCACTGCTTACAAGCCGCATGCAGCTTGAACGCTGCGATCGCACCCATCACCAGCGAAGCCCCGACAGGCATACTCGCGAGCATGAGCAAGCTGAACAGCGCCATTGTGTCGTCCTCGGCTTGCAGCAGCAAAATCAGCCCTGCCGCGGTCGCGATCGCCGTGAACACCGCGAGCGCCAAGAGCGAAATCGGAATGCCACCCCACAAGCTGGTGCGAAACAGCGAAGAGTAGGGGCTCATCAATGTGAGCTGACAACCTTCCGCGCCAGCAGGGTTCGCGCTCGACATCCCAGGGATGAACGAGCAGTGCAGGTTGTGGACTTGGCGATCGAGATGCGCCGCAAAATCATACGTAGCCGCGGCCGCGAAACCGAAGCCGATCAATGCTGCGATGAGTACGCCTGCGATAAGACCACGCGAGGACATGGGGTGCGTGCCTCCGTGACAACAACTTGATAGTTAGCGAGTTACTCGGCGGGCGTGGTCTGGACGACAGCGCTGCCTTGGGCGGTAGTGTACAGCACAGCGAGCCCTGCAAACGCAATCAAAGCGCCCAGGACGAACACCGGCACGTACCCATACGCATGCGCAACCCAGCCCAAAGCGAGCGCACTGACGGTGGTCCCGAGGTGGAACGACCCGTTGACCAGCGTCATCGCTCGGCCGCGCTCAGCGGCTGTCGTGCCCTCCAGGGCGAGCGCATTGAGCGCCGGATAGAAGAAGCCGTGTGCAAACCCGAAAGCAAGCCCGAAACCCAAGAGCCGGCCGGGTGTGAGCTGGGTCATCGCGAGCACGACGGTCGCGTACAAAGCGAAAGCTCGCAGCGCTACGCGGCGGCGTCCGAAGCGATCCGCGATCGACCCGAGCCCGACACGTGTGCTGACCGCAGCCAGCGTAAAGCCGACGAAGAACATCGACACCTGCTTCGCGCCCTGCGCCAGCACCCACGGTTGATAAAACGTGAACACCGCGCCAAAAGCAGCACCACAGGTCGCCATCGCGGTGACGTACGGCCAGATCCTGCGCGCCACCGCAACCGTCGCAGCCAAGTCCGACGTCGCATTGCCCTGCGGTTGCCGTTCGCGCACGGGCTCCGACACCCAGCGGATCAGCAGCAGTGACAGCACGCTCGATGCTGCGGCCAGCGCAAACGCGAGCTGCCAGCCGAAGTGCTGCGCCAACGGCTCGGCGATCGCAGGGGCGACCGCATTCATGGTGATGTTCGCGGCGCCGAAGATCCCGATCGCCTGACTCAAGCGTTCCTCGGGGGCGAGGTCCGTGCTCAGCGTGCTCGCGCCGCTGAAGCAAAACATGAACGCGAGACCGCTCAGCACCTGCAAGCCGAACGCCAGCGGTCCGATGCGATCGACCGCGAGCCACGCCAACGAGTACACGAGCATGAGCAACGCGCCCGCAGCCATGAGCGGCCGGCGACCGACGCGATCTACGAACCCGCCAACGAATGGCACGGCCAGCACCGCGACGATGCCTTGGATCGCGCTCATCAAGCCCAAGTCGCTGGCATGTGCATCCATCTCAGTCGACAGATACTTGGGCAACAGTAGATAGGTAGACAGGCCGTAGTTGAAGCTCATCTGAGCGAGCACGACCTTCAGAAAAGCTGGACCAAACATCCGGGGCTGTGGGGTTCTGGCGCTTGCGTCGACCATGTGACAACTCCTCGGTGGACGAGCGCCCCTCCAAGCTTCTTCCGGATTGTGCGTGTAGCTTTTGCGCAGCGCATCTCACCGGTCGAGGTGGATGGGCGCGCGTCGAGCTAGCTGGCTAAGACGAACCCATCCCGCGGTTGCCGCGCTTTACAAAGCGGCATACCGAGATACAGCGTACGTGCTGGGGCCAGTGAGACATTGGCCCGTGAGTTAGCGCGCTTTTCGGGTGCGGTCAACTCGACGGTGTCTAACAGATCGCGGTGTGATCCTTACTCTTTGAGGATCATGTTATCGAACATCTGATCGAAATCGTCCGCCTCTTGCTCCGGCGTGCGCGCAGTTCCCAGACGTTCGATACGTTGAGCAACGTCGCGATAACGCGCGTCACGCTCTTCGACTTTCTCGTACCAGATCAGCGCTTCGAGGTTCTTGCCCACGAGCTCGTGTGCGTTGCCCACCTCGAACCACAAACCGATCTCTTCCTCGGGCTTTGGATCGGACTCGAGCGCGAGCTTCAAGTGATCAATCCCCGGATCCATCTCGCCCTTGGCGACGAACGACAGGCCGATCATCGTGTGCGCGGTGCAGCGTCGTGTTGGATCGATCAAGCACAGCTTGAACTCGTCGATGGCCTCGGTGTGTAGGCCCATCTCCATGTATGCGATGCCGAGGTCGTAGTGCGTCGCAGCGTCGCCGCTGTCGACTTGCTTCGCCACACCTTGCTTGAACTGGGCGAGCACATCGGCCACTTCGATCGCGGCGCTGCTGACCGGTTGCGCAACCGCTTCTTCGGCGAGCTTCTGAGCCAGCTCGAACGAACGATCCTCTTTGCTGCTGGGAGCGGCAGGGCCGGGTCGCAGGCTCGGCGGCGGACGCAGGCTGGGGCCCGGCCGCAAGCTCGGTGGTGGCAAAGACATGGAAGTCGAAGCGAGCAGCTCAGGCGGCTCAGGAGGCGCAGCAAACCCCGGTGTCGTGCCGAGCCGCGAGCGTGTGCTGTAGCGCGGCTCAGGCAACGGCTCTGGCTCTGCTTGCGCGGTGTTGAACAGCTGCTCGTGCAGCTGCATCAGCACCGGGTGATTGCCGAAGGTGCTGAGCGCGTCGCTCAAGGTCGACTGCGCTTCCTCGACCATGTCCTGTTTGACGTAGAAGTCGATCTCCGCGAGCGTCTCTCGCAACGCTTCGGGGACCTCGATCTCGGCAGCGGGCGGCTCGGGCGCGGCGCTGAGCGCTGCAGGGATCGGCTCCTCGTCCTCGACCAGTGTGTCCTCGTCCTCATCGACGAATACCACTTCGTCTTCATCGAGCGGCGTCGCGACCGCGTCGTCGTCGGTGACCAGCTGGACGCCCGCGTCGTCGATCGCCTCCGGAATCACCGAAGCAAACGACTCTTCGGGTCGCGGCCGCTGACGCGTCGGCGCCTCGTTGCGATCCAAGCTCAGCAACGCCGCGCTCTTGTGCTGCTGATCGAAGCGCGCGAGCCAGCGCTTGGCTTGCTCGTTCTGCGGATCGAGCCGGATCGCTTCGGCCAAGTATTCTTCGGCCCGCTCTTGTTCGGTCTCGCCCAGCTGCTCCGCCAGGCACAACAGCTGCGCCACCGCTTCGCTGCCGCGGCGCGCTTTGATCAACACATCTTTCAGCTTCTCGCGAACATCGACGTTCTTGGGGTCGAGGTTCAGGATCGCATTGAGCTGCGCGACCATCTTCTCCGTGAGGCCGTAGCGCACGAAGACAGCGTACTCTTCGAGCATGCGCTGCACTTCGGCGTGCACGCCGGTCGGCGGCGGCGCGGTGTGCAGGAGCCCCGATGCGGGCACTTCCTCGACGATGTTCGACTCGTCGTCTTCCAGCAGCAAGTCGTAGTCGTCTTCGGCGACCTCGATGGCTGCAGAGGAGCCTTCCGTGGGCAACTTGCGGATCTCCGACAAGTCGCGGCGGGCTTCCGTGTCTGCGGGGTCGAGCGCGATGATGCGCTTGAGCACGCTACCTTGTTCGCCACGTCGGTCTTCTTGGGCGTGTAAGCGCGCGATCTCTTTGAGCACAGAGATCGTCTTGGGCGTCTGTCCGAGCTGCTCGAACGCGCGCGCGAGTAGCTGCAAAGTGTCGATGTCTTTCGGGTCGCGATTGAAGCAGGCTTGCAGCTTGGCCAGCGCGTGCTTCGGGTTGTCGCGCTCCAAGTACGCCGCCGCGAGCGAGCGAGCGAACTCGTCGTTCTCGGGCTGATGGAACAGCAGGCGCTCGCCGACCTTCAGGAAGTCGTCGATGCGGCCTTGCTTCTTCAAGAGCTCGGCGCCCTCGTGGAATGCAGCCGCAGCCTCTTCAGGCTTGTTCAGCTTGGACAGCGCTTCCGCGTAACGAATGCGTGCGGCGACATTCTCAGGATCGAGCTCAGCGATCTTCTGTAACGCTTTGACCGCTTTTCGGAGACTGCCGTTGCGCGTGTACGCGTCCGCCACCTGTTCGTAAGTGGTGATGGCATCGCTCACGAGCGACAGCATCTCGTACATCTCGGCGAGCCGCTCCCAGATGTCGGTCTGACTCGGATCGAGCTTCAGGATTTGCTTACAGACAGCAACAGCCTTCAGGAAGAAACCCTGTTCGGCGTATTGCTCAGCAACCTTACGGTAGGTTGTGGTCGCATCTCGAGCTGCTCCTTGGCGCGTGTACAAATCGCCGAGCTTGAGCAGCAAGCGCGAGTCCTTGGGGTCGGCCTGAACCAACCTCTCATACTCGTTGATGGCGCGGTCTAGTTGACCTTTCGCCAAATACTTTTGTGCGGCCTCGAGGGCTTTGGCGCGATCAAAACTCACGAACTGGGGTCCACCTGAAGGTTGACTGAGTAAGAGCGCAAGTCGTTACAGAGTGAGAGGACTCGCAAGCGCGTATGTCACGATCTCGCGCACACATAAGTCGCGCGAGAAAGGTGTATAAGATTCAAAGTTTAGGTTTGTCGCTCCCTGAGGGTCAAGAGCGCTGCCTAGTGATCGCGCATGTATGTGATCGCGCGCTCGAGCTTGTGCGAATTAGGAGCGCTTGTGGGAACGACCGCGCGCTGCCTGTGATGGCCTCGGCGCACGCGATGGACGTGGCGCTTCTGAAGGCATGAGCACGGGTGGAGGCGGCGGCAGTGACACAACAGTGAGACGTGCTGCGAGTGCGCGCAGACCGAGCAGGTAACCTTGCAGTCCAAAGCCCATGATCGCGCCAACACACACTGGCGCAGTCAGTGACACGTGACGAAACGCCTCGCGCTTGTAGACGTTAGATAGATGAACTTCGACGCACGGCTTGTCACAGGCGGCGATGGCGTCGCGCAGCGCCACCGATGTGTGGGTGTAACCGGCCGGGTTGATGATTACTCCATCGAAGCGTTCGCGCGCTTCGTGTACCCAATCTATCAACTCACCTTCGTGGTTACTCTGACGACATGCGACGCTGACGCCCAGCTCGCGCGACAGCGCTTCGAGCTGAGCGTTTACATCAGCGAGCGTGTCCTTCCCATACACATCAGGTTCACGCAGACCGAGCAAGTTCAGGTTCGGTCCATGCAAAACGAGGATGTGGGCGGGTAAAGACACTACGTTAGGTTCTCGAGCAACTTTCCGGATTGCAGGCGCAGCAGGAAGCGACCTTTGCCGATGTTGCCGTTCGGCTTGATCGCGAGCGCGACGAAGTACTCATCGTTCAAGAGGCGCATCACGGTCACCAGGTTCTCGGCTTGCACCGAGACCTCTTTGGCCGTGCCCATCTCGAGCATCTTGGCGGCCGTTTTGACCTGATTCAGCACCTGGCTGTACTCACCGCCGACCGTCTCCATGTCGACGGACGCTTTGGCGCTGCTGTAGCTCTCGACGGTGATCCCGTCGTAGCCCATCAGGATGCTCGCTACGGCACCGTCGGTGTTTTCAACGACGTCGCGCAGGATGTTTTTGAACACAAGGACCTCCAGCGTGTACCACAGAGCCGCCCTACTGGCGCCGACCATTCGACCCCGTTCGACGAGCGAGCCAAACACGAGGTCGGCTCGCTGCGTGCGAGTATCAAGGGAGGCAGCTACCAGAAGTTTACTACGGGTACAGAGAGGCCAGACAAAAATGAGCGCGCGTACCGAAGTACACGGCGCTCTGAGGTGACAAGAGCAGTCACAGTGCGGACGAGAGGACTCGAACCTCCAAGGGGTTACCCCCACTAGCACCTCAAGCTAGCGCGTATGCCAGTTCCGCCACGTCCGCAGCGAGAAGGCGCGTGTTGTACCGTCGCCTGCTTAATTGTCAAGCAGCAAGCGAGCTTGCCGCGGGCTTCCGTCAATTCACCGACAGCAGCCGGCTCAGACGCAGCACCGTGGGGATGTGCAACAGCGCACCGTAGACGCGCACGTGGCCAGCCTGCGACTTCAGGAAGATCTCCCGCGTCGCCGCACCGAGCGGATTGGGCAGGCCCACGCGCGGGATCAGCTCGAGCAAGGAGAGCTGCACGATGTCTTCGCTGCGCGCGCGCACAGTGACCGCGGGCACGCCCACGATCCCGTCTGATACCGTGACCATGTTGCCTTGGAAGGCCAGGGTCATCGCGACGCCGGCATCCTCCGCGACGATCGCGACGCGACCGCGTAGCCGCGCGAAGTCATCGCGCTTGCTCGGATGTTCTTGGAGGTTCTGCAGGATCAGGCCTCCCACCATCAGCGCGAGTCCGTTCTCCTCAGCGCTCGCGTCGATCTCGACGCGGGCCGTGTAGTCGAGCATGCCCATGGTTATGCCTCAGCGCCGAAACTCGGTCGCGACGTTCTGCGCGCTCGCGAGCAGCTGTTTGGACGACTCGACGTAGCGGATCAACGTCGGCAGATGGCCCTTGGTGAGCTTGAAGCGACCCTGCATCAGCGCCTTGATCGGATCGAGGTTCTCCACGATCAGCTGCTTCCAGTTGTCGTAGGGGCCTTCCACCGCGAATGCCGCATCGGCGCGCGCTTGCTCTCCCGTCTGATAGCTCGCGGCGTTGCAAGATCCCGCGTTCACGTCGAGCAGCACGGCCATGTCCTGCTCGATGTCGATGCTGGGATCGGCCTTGACGACTAGCGCGACTTTCCCGTGGGTCCAGTCTTTGCCCGCGCTCTTGTACAGCGGGTTCTGGTTGACGGCATTCTGATAGGCCGACGCCCAAGCGTCCGAGGGAAACAGATGTGACATGGATGCTCTCTTTCGGGGCGGCACGATAGAAGAGCCGGGTCCGCCGCGCAAACACTGTGGGTCGACGGTTGATTGACAGCGGCGGTGCGGGACTCGCTCCGCGACTCCCGACCTCCGTGCGTGCTACACCGGCGCCCATGCAAAACGTGTTGCGCGCACCGTCGTTGAGCGAGCTGGGGTTCCAGCACGGCTTTTCGACGCGTAAGGGTGGGGTGAGCCGCGCGCCTTTCGACAGCCTGAACCTAGGGGCGTCGAAGGGAGACGAGCCCGAGCACGTCGCAGAGAACCAACGCAGGTTCGCGGCCGCCGTGGGTTACGACGCCGCGCGGCTGTTGATGATTAGCCAGGTGCACGGCCGGCAGGTGCACGAAGTCTCTGCCCAGGACGACCCTGACGCCGCGCGTCGCCTGCAGGGCGATGCGCTGGTGGCGCCACCTGGCGCGCCCATCGGCATCCGTAGCGCGGACTGCGTGCCGGTGCTGCTCGTAGACCCAAAGAGCCGGCAGGTTGCTGCCGCGCACGCGGGCTGGCGTGGGGTGCTGGCCGGTGTGGTGCCCGCCGCCCTGGAGGTGCTGGCGCGGCGCGCCGGGGCTCCTGTCTCGCAGCTGCGAGCGGCGGTGTTCCCGCACATCAGGCGCTGCTGCTTCGAGGTGGACGACTCCTTGGCTGAGCAGCTGGCAGCGGCGGGCCCTGGGGCAGGGCAGTGCGTGTTCCAAGTCGCTGCCGGCAAGCCGTACGTCGCGCTCGACCTGATCGTGCGCGCGCAGCTGCGAGCGGCGGGGTTGCCTGAAGCAAACTTCGAAGACGTGCCCGGTTGCACGTGCTGCGATGTGGACCGGTTTTTCTCGTACCGTCGCGACGGCGAACGGTTCGGGTTGCACTTCGCTGTCGTGGTCGGCTGAGCGTGCGCTACGCAGAAGCCATCAACCGTTTGTATGCGCTCTCCGCGCGCGGCATGCGCGTCGGAATCGAGCGCATGCAGGATGGGCTCGCACACCGCGGGCTCGGCCCGGATGAGCTGCGCGTTCCGTTCATCCAAGTTGCGGGTACCAACGGCAAAGGCTCGGTGTCGAGCATGTTGTCCGAGGTGCTGCGCGCGGCCGGCTACAAGACAGGACTCTACAGCTCGCCGCACTTGCACCGCTTCACGGAGCGCGTGCGCATCGACGGTCAACCCATCTCGACGCGTGAAGCAGCGCGCCGAATCAGCGAGTTGCTGCAGTGGGCGGAGAAGCCGGGCGCGCCTGAGCTCAGCTTCTTCGAGCTCAGCACGCTGCTCGCTGTAGAATCGTTTCGCGATCATCGTTGCGACATCGCGGTGATCGAGGTGGGCTTGGGCGGTCGGCTGGATGCGACCACCGCGTTGCCCGCGAGCTTGAGCGTGATCACGCGCATCGCCTTTGATCACGAGCAGATCTTGGGCAACACGCTGGAGGAGATCGCGCGCGAAAAGGCCGGCATCATCCGGCCGGGCGTTCCAGTGATCGTCGGAGCGCGCGGCGCGGGCGTGCAGCGCGTGATCCGTGCGCGTGCGCGCGAGCTCGGCGCGAAGCTCTCGCTGATCGATCGCGACTTTCATGCGACCGCGGCGCGTGCACCCGGGCACGTCGGGTTTGCGCTCGCTGGCCGGCGTTTTCCGGCAGTGCAACTGGGTCTACTCGGCGAGCATCAACGCGACAACGCGGCTGTCGCCGTCGCCGCGCTCGACGCGCTCGAGGATCTCGGGCTGCCCGTGTCAGCTGCAGCGCTGCGTCGGGGGCTCCGCGATGTTCGCTGGCCTGCACGCCTGGAACGTTATCCAGGAAAGCCTGCGCTGCTCTTCGACGCCGCCCACAACCCCGATGGCTGTGAGGCACTGGCCCGCTATCTCTCCCGCGAAAAGAAGCGCCAACGCGTGCTGGTGTTCGGCGCGATGGCCGACAAGAACTACCCGCGCATGCTCGAGATCCTGTCGCAGCAGGTCGAGCACATCGTGTACGTCGTGCCCAAGCTCGCGCGCGCGGCGACGCATGCGCAGCTGCAAGCGGCCGTACCAGGCACCGCAGCACGCTCCGCAGGTGCGGCTCTGGCTCGCGCTCGTGCTGCAGCTGGTAGCGGCGGGCTCGTGATCTGCGCCGGCTCGATCTTCGCGGTCTCCGAGCTGCGCGCAAAAGCCCTCGGTCTGCCGAGTGATCCGCTGATCCGGATGTGACTCAGAAGCGTCCGCGACAATCGACGCCGATTTGATTCGCGGAGAGCACGGGATTCACGACGGGCCTAGTGTCAGGCGTCTTGTCTTTGTCCTCCAGTGCAGGCTGATAGAGCAGCACAAGCAAAGTCGTCACGGCCATCAGCGAAGCCCCCGCGCCAAAGCCCCAAGCGAACCGGCTCGCTGCGAGCGCATCCTCTTCGAGCCGGTACCGCTCCGGCTCTCCAGTCAGCAGGCGAGCGATCCGGTCATCGAGCGCGGCCGACCGGAGCGCGTAGGACCCGGCGATCCCGCCCAAGATCAAGGTCGCGCTCACCGACAACCAAAGCTCAGTCCTCGCAGTCTGCGGCCGCTCCTCGGCACGAGCCGCTAGAGGCTGGAAGAACAGGAGTAGCGCAAAGCCCCCTGCCATGATCCGCCGAGCCATCCGCCCTAAAATCGTACTCGCTAACGTCCTCGTCCTCGTAGCCGTGCGCGTGCGCGAATACGGCGACGTCAGCGCGGTCGTGGATGTAGTCGAGTACGAGAAGGAGTCGGAGGGCGCTCTGTGCCTTGTGATGGCATTGGTTTTCATCCTCAACCCCCAGCGTTCTCTCCAGCCGTATACTCCGGTATACGCAATTCTTTGGCTCCAGCCCTTGGGCAAACCCCGTCCAGCTTCATGAATACGTAACATGGCTCCCGCCGACATCGACGTGTTCGCCTACTTGGACTACCGCGCCTACCTGCGCGACTACTACAACGCGCGCAAAGCCGCAGGTCGGGGCTTCTCCTACCGCAGCTTCTCGCGCCGGGCGGGCCTCAAGTCACCGAACTACCTGAAGCTGGTCGTCGACGGTGAGCGCAACCTCAGCGCAGACATGGCCGAGCGCTTCGCCGCCGCGTGTGGCCTGAAAGACGACGAGCTCCGCTACTTCGTCGATCTGGTCGCGTTCTCGCAAGCGGCGACGATGGCCGAGCGCAACCAACACTATGCGCGGCTTACCGGCTTCAAGCGTTACCGTAACGCGCACAAGCTCGACCTCGCGCACGCAGCATACTTCAGCGCTTGGTACATGCCGGCGATCCGCGAGCTCGCAGCGCGTCCCGACTTTCGCGACGATGCGGCGTGGATCGCGCAGCAGCTCCTGCCCGCGATCAGCCAGCAAGAAGCAGAGCACGCGCTCGAGACACTGCTCGAGCTGGGCTTGCTCGTGCGCGAAGACAACGGCTCCATTCGCCAGACCGACGCGCTGCTCTCGACGGGCCCGGAGACACGCGGCTTGCACATCGCGGCGTATCATCGCGCGATGGTGCAGCGCGCCATGGAGGCGATCGATCTCGTTCCCGCGCTAGAGCGCGATATATCGTCTCTGACGTTGTGCCTCGGCGAAGCCGGTTTGCGCGCGTTCAAAGACCGCGTACAACGCTTTCGGAAAGAGCTCTTGGAGCTCTCGGCGCTCGAGCCCAACCCGGAGCAAGTTGTGCAGATCAACTTCCAGCTGTTTCCATTGACCCGCTCTCCCAAGCGCAACGGAGGCGAGTCACGATGAGTCGTCTGGGGCTGCGAAGAAACAGCGCGCTGTGCTTGGTGTTGTGTAGCTGGCTCACCGCGTGTGCGGGGACTGAGACCGGCAACCCGTCGTTCGTCGGTAAGCTCGGTTACGATGCGTACACCAGCGCGCCATCGGTCGTCGGTTTGTCGATGGCGCTCCAAGGCTCAGACGATTCGCGCCTGACCGTCGACAACGCGTGGCTGGTGCTGGGTGATGTCGAGCTGCAGAGCGGCGCAGACTGCGACGCGCAGCACGACATCGAGGGCCTCGGTGCAGGTGATCACGCATCGGGTCAAGCGGCGCCCACCGAGTTCGCGAGTGAGCCCGGGCAATACTGCGGCATCCGTTTGCCGTTTGCGCCTTCAGCCACGCTGCCTGACGGCGCACCGGACAGCTTGAAGACCGAGTCGGTGCTGGTCGCCGGCAAGCTCCCTGATGGTCGCGACTTCGAGATCCACAGCAAGCTGCAGGAAAGCCTCAGCCTTCGCGCCACGGCGGGCGAATTTGTTTTGGACAGCAACCATCGCAGCGTCGTGATCGGCTTCGATGTAGCGCATTGGCTAAGTGAGCTGAGCTGGGACAACGCGACCACATCCGATGGATCGGTCATCGTCTCGGAGTCGTCGAATCGCGAGCTGCTCGAGCAGTTCGAAGCTGCGCTGCCGACAGGCGTCGCGCTCTTCCGCGATCACGACGATAACGGCGAGATGGACAGCGATCCTGAGGAGCTCGCTGTTACGAAATAATAGCGTTTGTATACAGGCGTATACGGAAGTGTGCGCGTGAAGCCTTTGCCCGCAGCGTTTCCAAACTAAGTCTTTCTCACGCCGCGCTTCAGCGCAGCGAGCTCGCGGCAAGAACCCCGCGGCGAGAAAGGACTTCGGCTATGAAACGCTACTTGATCTTGGCCTCGGCAGTTCTGCTCAGTCTGAGCGCATGCGAAGACGATGCAGAGACCACGCCGGAAGGAACCGACAGCGGTTCAGAGACCAGCGAGAACCAGACGAGCGCTGGCGGCAAGGGTGGCAGCGGCGGAAGTCGCGCTAACGCAGGTGCTCCTGCTAAGCCGGCCGGCAGTGGCGGCAGCGGCGGCGCAGCGACGAAGGACGCCGGGGTGGACGACGGAGACAAGCCAGAGTCCAACAATGGGTCCGACCCCCAGCAACCAGCGAAAGATGCTGGCACCGAGCCGGCAGCCAATGGCGGCGAAGCAAAGCCTGCTGACATCGTCGATACCGCGGTGGCCGCTGGCAGCTTCAAGCAGCTCGCAGCCGCGCTGACTAAGGCCGGTTTGGTCGACGCGCTCAAGGGAGCAGGGCCTTTCACGGTCTTCGCACCGACCGACGCAGCGTTCGACGCGCTCGAAAAGGCGAAGCCGGGCACAGTAGCTGGCTTGACCACCGAGCAGCTCACGGCCGTGCTGAAGTACCACGTGGTCAGCGGCGCAGCGGTCAAAGCCGCTGATCTGAAGAACGGTCAGCTCGTGAAGACGCTGGCTGGTCCGGTCGCAGCGATCGACCTCTCCGGCGACAAGCCGAAGATCAACGGCGTGACCATCAGCTCCACCGACATCGTCGCCACGAACGGCGTGATCCACGTGATCGACCAGGTGCTCTTGCCACCGGGTGACATCGTCGAGGTCGCGACCGCCGCTGGCAGCTTCACCAAGTTGGCTGAAGCGCTCACCGCCGCCGAGCTGGTCGATGACCTCAAGGGCGAGGGTCCCTTCACAGTGTTCGCACCGACCGACGCTGCATTCGCGAAGCTGTCAGCGGTCCCGAGCGGCGATGCGCTCAAGTCCGTGCTCTTGTACCACGTGCTGCAAGGTGCAGTCGGTCCGGCCGATCTGAAGGAAGGCGGCGCCGCCAAGACGCTCTCCGGCTCGCCCGTGCTGTTTACGCTGAACGGCGGCGCCAAGATCAATGACGCCGTGATCAGCACCACCAACGTGGTCGCGAAGAATGGTGTGATCCATGTGATCGACAGCGTGATCGTTCCGCCCACCGACGACATCGTCGCGACCGCAGTTGCAGCGGGTACGTTCACGCAGCTGGCAGCGGCATTGACCAGCGCTGACTTGGTGTCTGCACTGCAAGCCGCCGGTCCGTTCACAGTGTTCGCGCCGACTGACGAAGCGTTCGCTGCGCTCGGCACCGCACCCACGGGTGACGCGCTCAAGAACGTGCTGCTCTATCACGTCGCGAACGGCGCGGTCGGCTCAGGTGACCTCGTCGCCGGCCCCGTGCCCACGCTCCTGACAGACAAGAATCTGACTATCGACCTGACAGGTGGCGTGAAGGTGAACGATGCCACGGTGACAAAAGCCAACATCCTCACCAAGAACGGCATCATTCACGTAGTCGACAAAGTTCTCGTGCCCAACTGAAGCGTTCCTCCGAAGACTGCGCCATGGAGCCCCTCCAGCCTCATCCCAGGCTGGAGGGGCATTTTACTTAAACCCGTAATCCTAACCGTCGACGTAACCGAATAGATCGAGCGGTCACAGTTACGGTCGAGACGAAGACCCACGGGTAGCGTGTTGACGTCCCGTCATGACGTGCGCGACGAAAACCATCATCCCGAGCCGGGGCCCGAGCCCGACGCGCCCAGAGCAAACACTCCGCCGCCGCAAGCGCCAGTAATCGCCCCAGCAAAGCCCACAGAACAAGTCACGCTCGCCGACATCGGCCTAGACGCAACCAAGCTCGAGCGCACAGAGACCCCTGCCAAGACTTCTACCGCTACGCCTGAGCGCATGCGCGTCACCGTCGAGCCTCACTCCCGCCCACGCTTCCGCGTGACCGGCTCGCTCTCGAACCTCCCCGAGTTTGGAGAAGCGTTCCAGTGCAAGCCGACCATGCCGATGCGCCCGGAGCACACCTGCAAAGTTTGGTGAGCGCTCACTCCGCGGGAGCGAGCTGCGGCTCAGCGGCAGGTTTGTGGAGCTCGTCGGCGGAGTTGTGCTCCTTCGCGAGCAGCACGTAGATCGAAGGCAGCACGAACAACGTAAACAGCGTTCCGAGCGCCATGCCCGACACGACCACGAGGCCAATGCTGTTGCGTGCAGCCGCACCCGCGCCGCTCACGAGCGTGAGCGGGAAGTGACCGAACACCGTGGCCAAGCTGGTCATCAGCACCGGACGCAGACGCGTGCCCGCGGCCTCGCGGATCGCGGTCAGCTTATCCATGCCGGTGCGCTGCAGCTCGTTTGCGAACTCAACGATCAAGATGCCGTTCTTCGAGACCAAGCCGACCAAGGTCACGAGCCCGACCTGCGCGTAGATGTTCATCGACGTGGTCCAGCCATCGGTCCAGAACGACATCTGCGGGTTCGGCATCTTCAACGCGATGAAGATGCACGCGCCGAACAGCGCCAAAGGCACCGAGCCGAGCAAGATCACGAGCGGGTCGCGAAAGCTGTTGAACTGCGCCGCGAGCACCAAGAAGATCAGCACGACGGCCAGCCCGAACGAGACCAGGAACGTGTCGCCCTCGGTGCGCAGCTGGCGCGACTCGCCGGTGTAGTCGAGCACGTAGCCGGACGGCATGATCTCCTTCGCCTTGCCCTCCAAGAACTTGAGCGCCTCGTCGAGCGGCATCGTCGCGACGCCGCTCAGCTTGACCGCATTCAGCTGCTGGAAGCGATTGAGCGAGCGCGGCGTGGCCGAGATCTCGTGCTTGGCCACGCTGGCCAGCGGGATCAGCTCACCCTTCGGCCCGCTCACGTACAGATCCTCGATCTGCCCGGGGTTCTGGCGCGCGTTGCGCTTCAGCTGCGCGATCACTTTGTAGCTGCGACCGTCGATGCTGAAGCGATTGATGTAGTTGCCGCCTACGGCTGCCGCGAGGTCCGCACCGACTTGCGACATGTTCAGGCCCATGGCCGCGACCTTGTCGCGATCCAACACGATCCGTGCCTGCGGTTGATCGACCTTGGTGTCGATCTCGAGCAGCGGGAAGGTGCCGCTCTTCATCGCCGCGTTCTGCAACGACGTCGCGTAGCGCAGGATGTCGCTGTGCTTTGCCGTCGATGAGACCAAGACCTCGACCGGGAAGTTGCCGCCGCCAGGCAGAGCAGGGGGCAAGAGCGGGAACATGCGGATGCCCGTGAGCGTGTTGTATTTGCCCATCACCTCCGGAAGGATCTCGCCAGCAGAGCGCGTACGCTGATCCCAAGGCTTCAACACCAGTCCCAAAAAGCCGCTGTTCGGCATCGTCACCTGGAAGGTGAATTCAGCCTCTTTCGTGCTCATGGCGAGCTTATTCGCGGCGTCGCCGTAGCGCATGGTTTCGTCGATCGTCGCGTTCGCAGGCGCATCCACGATCGGCGCGAAGATCACGCCCTGGTCTTCTGTCGGCGCGAGCTCCTTCGGCGCGAACATGAACATCGGGATGATCGCGAGCGTGAGCACCACCCAGACCGTGTACACAGCGGGGCGCGCGCTCAGTGTGCCGTTGAGCACGTACATATACCCACGCTTGATCCGATCGAACGTGCGATTGATCCGGCGCGGAAACCAGGCTTCTTCTGCGTTCGACTTGAGCAGTTTGGCGGACATCATCGGCGACAACGTCAGCGCTACGATGCCGGAGATCAGCACGGCTCCAGCCAGCGTGAACGCGAACTCGCGGAACAGCGATCCGGTCAAGCCGCCCTGCAGGGCGATCGGCGTGTACACCGCGGCCAGCGTGATGGTCATCGCGATGATCGGGCCTGCCAGCTCGCGCGCGGCGAGCAGCGCCGCTTCGAGCGGCGACTTGCCCTCGTGGATGTGACGCTCGACGTTCTCCACCACGACGATCGCGTCGTCGACGACGATACCGACCGAGAGCACGATCGCGAGCAGGGTGAGCAGGTTCAACGTGAACCCGAGCAGCTGCATCAGGAACACTGCGCCGATCAGCGAAACCGGGATCGCGACCACCGGCACGATCACCGAGCGGAACGAGCCGAGGAACAAGAAGATCACCGCGACCACGATCAGCAGTGTCTCGCCCAAGGTCTCGACGACCTCGTCGATCGCGCCCTGGATGTAGTCGGTCGCGTCGTAGCCGATCTTCCCGTGCAGACCGCTCGGCAGATCCTTCTGGATCTCGGCCATCTCGTCGCGCACTAGCTTCATCACGTCGAGCGCGTTCGCGTTGGGCAGCACGAAGATGCCCATGAACACCGATCTCTCGCCGCTCAGCCGCACCTCGGTGTCGTAATCCTCAGCGCCGAGCACGACGTCCGCGATGTCTTCGAGGCGAACCACAGCGCCGTTCTGCTCGCGCACCTGCAGACGCTTGAACTCGGCCACCGAACGCAGATCCGTGTCTGCGGTCAGGTTGACCTGCACCATCGAGCCCTTGGCCTTGCCGACCGCGGACAAGTAGTTGTTCGCAGCGAGCGCGGCGCGCACCTGCGCGGGGCTCACGTTCAGCGCAGCCATGCGATCCGGCTTCAGCCAGACGCGCATCGCAAACGTGCGACCACCCAAAATCTCCGCGCGTTGCACGCCCGCGATCGCTGTGAGCCGCGGCTGCACCGCGCGCACCAGGTAATCGGTGATCTCGTTCGGCTGCAGAATGTCAGAAGAGAATCCCAGGTACGCAGATGCGAACTGACTGTCGACCGACACCACGTTGAGCGTCGGGACTTCAGCTTCAGGCGGCAGCTCACCGCGCACCTGATTGATCTTCGAGCCGATCTCCGCGAGCGCCTTGGTCGTGTCGTAGTTCAGCTTCAAGCGCGCAGTGACCTGTGAGACATTCTGCGAGCTCTGCGACTCCAAGTACTCGATGCCATCCGCCGAAGCGATCGCGCGCTCAAGCGGCGTAGTCAGAAAGCCGCGCACAAGCTCCGGGCTCGCACCGACGTAGGTCGTCGTCACGGTGATCGCGGCGTTTTCGTTGCGCGGATACTCTCGTACGACGAGCGTACGCACCGCCTGCAAGCCCGCGATGATGATCACCAGGTTGACGACGATCGCCAACACCGGTCGCCGGATGAATAGGTCTGTGAACTTCATTGAAGGTCAGCCTCGCCTGAACGATCAAGTGTCGGTGGGGTTCGGCTTGAGCGACGGCTCGGGCTTGAGCTCGTTGTTGATCACGATGCTCGCGCCATTGCGCAGCTTGAACGCGCCGGTGGTGACGACAGTGTCTTTGGCCTTGAGGCCATCGAGCACCACGACGAAGTCACCTTGTGCTGTTCCCAAACGCACAAACTTCTGCTGCACCGTGGGCTTCTGCGGGTCTTTGTTGTCCACGATGAACACCGAGTCGCCGTACGGCGCAAACATCACCGCTGTGCTCGGTACGAGCAGCGCTTTTTCCTGCGCAGGCAGCGCAACTTGCACCTTGGCGAACATGCCGGGATGCAGCTGAGCCTCGGGGTTCTTCAGCGTCGCCCGCAGCCGTAGGCTGCGCGTGGCCTGGTCGAGCACAGGGTTGATCGCGCTCAGCTCGCCCTCGAACACCCTGTCAGGAAAGGCATCAGTCGCGACGCTCACCTTGGAGCCGGTGGTGAGTTGTGACAAGCGCTGCTGCGGCAACGAAAAGTCCACGTACACAGGGTCGAGCGACTGCAGCGTAACGATCGCATCACCAGCGCCGACGAGCTGACCCAAGTTCACGAGGCGCATGCCGGTTTTCCCGGAGAACGGTGCACGGATCGTCTTCTTCGCGATCAGCGCATTCAGGCGCGCGACCTCAGCCGCTGACTGCTTGGCCTGCGCTTCCAGCGCGACCCATTGGCTCGTAGGAATCGCGCCGCTTTGGACCAGGCTGCGCCCACTTTCCAAGTTGATGGTGGCGAGATCACGGCTCGCGCTTGCCGCTTCCAGCTGCGCGCGCTCGACCGATGTGTCGAGCTCCACCAGCACCGCGCCTACTTGCACGCTCGCGCCAGAGTCGAACGCGATGCGGCGAATCGTGCCCGTGATTTCTGCGTTCAGCGTGACGCCCTGGTACGAGACCACCGAGCCCACCGCATCGAGCGTGGGGCTGAGCGTGGTCTCGCTCACGTCGCTGGTCGCTACCGACTCGGGCGGCGCCGCTGCCTGAGCGGACTGCGCGAACATCGTCTGGAACTGCAGGACTTTGACGCCCACAAGCCCACCGACCACCACGAGCAAGCCGAGGACGGTGAGGATAAGTTTCTTCGCCATGAGCACGACATCCTGCGCGCACGACCGCCGCGATCATGCTGCTCGTGGCCTAATGCCGCAGCGGATGGATGTCACGGTGCTAAATCGCGACTAGCCTGCTTTTTCTGCATACAGGCCGTGAGCGCAGGAATCACACACCCACGCTATCGCGCGCTCAGCTCATGCACGATGTCGACGAGTGCACGCGCCTTCTCGACGCTCGCTTGTGGGAAGATGCCGTGCCCGAGATTGAAGATGTGGCCCGGCCGACCGCAAGCTCCGTCCAGTACGTGCTTCACGCGGTGACGCAGCTCGGGTAGCGGCGCGAGCAGCGAATACGGGTCCAGATTGCCCATCACCGCGACGTTGCCGAGCACATCCCAGGTCGGTCCCAGCTCGGCACGGAAATCGAGCCCGATCACATCGCCGCCAGCTGCTTTCATCAGCGGGTACAAAGCCGGATTGCCGGTGCCGAAGTGGATGACCGGAACGCTCTTATCGAGCCCGGCAAACAGCTTCCGCATGTGCGGCGCGACGTAGCGCTCGTAGTCCGCCGGCGGCACTGCGCCGATCCAACTATCGAACACCTGCAGCGCCTGCGCGCCCGCGCGCACCTGCGCGTTCAGATAGTTCACGAGCGCCGCCGTGAGCTTCTCCATCAGCGCGTCCCACGCGCCAGGGTCGCCGTACATCAGCGCCTTGGTGTGCATGTAGTCCTTCGAGCCGCCGCCTTCGATTACATACGAAGCCAGCGTGAAGGGCGCGCCTGCGAAGCCGATCAGCGGGACATTGGAGGGCAGACCCGAGCGCGTATTGCGGATCGACTGCATCACGTAGCCGAGCGAGTCGTCCGCATCGATGCTCGAGCTCACGCGGTCGACGTCGGCGGCTGTGCGCACCGGCTTTTCGATCTTCGGTCCGTCGTCTTTTGCGAAGTGAAAGCCGATCCCGAGCGGCTCCAGGATCAACAGGATGTCCGCGAAGATGATCGCGGCATCGACGCCGAGCTGTTGCACCGGCAAGAGCGTGACTTCCGCCGCGAGCTCGGAGTTCTTGCACAGCTCCACGAAGCTGTATTTCTCGCGCAGCGCACGATATTCCGGCTGATAACGACCCGCCTGACGCATCAGCCAGATGGGGGTGTGGGCGGTAGGCTCACGCCGGCAGGCGCGCAGAAACTCGCTCATGAAGGCTCCCGAAGCAGGTCGGCTAGGGCGATCCCGTCGAGATCTTCGACGTGGTCCAGCGACGCGCCAGCGATGACATAGCCGTCACCCAGCCAGTTGCCAAGGTCGATGGTCTTGCAGCGAGGTGAGCAGAACGGTTGGGTTTTCGGGACGGCGCCCTGCGGGAGTGCGCGTTTGCAGATAGGGCAGGCCGGGCCGGGTCGTTCGGAGCGGTTGGTCATGATTGGATGGCTCCCTGGAAGTGGCTCTGGGGACAGACAGTTTAGGCTGTCGAAGCGGGTTACGCTTCTGTCCACACGCGGTGGCACGGGGGCATCGGGCGTGGTATACCGCCGCCCGCCTCTCGTCGAGGGGCCGGCTTCGGAAACCCGCGGCCGAAAATACACACGCATATCAGCTCAAACGGACGACTCGGTGCTTGTTCGTGGCCCTTGCAAAAGGTCTGCGTACAGGTCGTCGCCCGAGATATGCGGAGGCGCAACCGGAAGGAAAAGAGCCATGACTGAGAACGTTCAAGAAAACGCGTCCGGCGACAGCTTCGCCGCACAAGCCGGGCAACAACTGGGTGAAGACTTCGGCGTTTCGATCCGCAAGCTGATCGACGCTGGCGTGCACTTCGGTCACCAGACCAACCGCTGGAACCCGAAGATGGCGCCCTACATCTACGGCGCTCGTAACGGCATCCACATCGTCGACCTCGACCAGACCGCTCGCTACCTGAAGCGCGCGCTGAACTTCGTGTCGAACGCTGTGGCACGTGGCGGACAGGTCCTGTTCGTCGGCACCAAGCGCCAGGCCCAAGACGTGGTCGTCGAGGAAGCCGTGCGCTCCGGGCAGTTCCACGTGACCGGTCGTTGGTTGGGCGGCACGCTCACCAATTTCCGCACCATGAAGGTGGGCATCGAGCGCTTGCGCCAGCTCACGTCGATGGACGAAGACGGCACGCTCGACACGCTGGCCAAGAAGGAAGCGCTCACGCTGCGTCGTGAGGCCGAGCGCCTGACGAAGTTCGTTGGCGGCATCCGCGACATGAACGGGCCCCCCGCGGCGTTGTTCGTGATCGACCCGCAGCACGAGCACATCGCCGTCGAAGAGGCGAACAAGCTCAACATTCCGATCGTCGCGTTGACTGACACCAACTGCAATCCCGACCTGATCCAGTACGTGATCCCGGGCAACGACGACGCGATCCGCTCGATCAAGTTGCTCACGAACGCGATCGCCGAGGCAGCCGTGCAGGGCCAGAGCCGTCGTCGCGAATACGCCCACCAGAGCCGCGACCAAGGTCCCGGCCCGTCGGTGGAGTTCTCGCGTGGTCGCGAACGCGGCGAACGCGGCGGACGCGGTGGCCGTGATGGTGGTGGCGGCGGCGGTCGCGACGGTGGTCGCGGACGCGGTCCGCGTGATGGCGGCGGCGGCGACGCCGGCGCAGTGCGTGAAGTCGAGAGCGATGTTGCAGCAGCACCCGCAGCAGCAGCAGAGCCCGAGGCGCAGAGCTGAACCTCCTGCCGAGATAGAAAGGTTTACGCTATGGCCAACGTAACGATGGAACTGATCAAAGAACTGCGCCAACGCACTGGCGCAGGCATCGCAGACTGTAAGGCTGCGCTCACGGAGTCCGACGCCGACATCGAAAAGGCGATCGAGTACATCCAGAAGAAGGGCCTCGCCAAGGCCGCGAAGAAAGCTGGCGCGATCGCGGCTGAAGGCGCGGTCCACGCGTACATCCACGCGGGCTCGCGTCTCGGCGTGCTCGTCGAGGTCAACTGCCAGACTGACTTTGTCGCGCGCAGCGAAGACTTCCGCGGTTTCTTGGATCAGGTTGGTCTGCAGATCGCCTCGATGAGCCCACAGTTCGTGCGGCGCGAAGAGGTGCCCGCTGCACAGCTGGAAAAGCAGCGCGAAATCTTCAAAGGCCAGATGGACGAAGAGGTCGCGAACGGTGGCAAGGCGAAGCCTGCTGAAGTTGCCGCCAAGATCTTGGATGGCAAGCTCGACAAGTGGTTGACCGAGGTGAGCCTCGTCGAACAAGTGTCGGTGGTCGACGGCGAGAAGACGATCCAGCAGCTCGGCGATGCGCTCGCTGTGAAGCTGGGCGAGAAGATCGCCGTGCGTCGCTTCGTCCGCTACGAGCTGGGCGAAGGCATCGAGAAGCAGAAGGCTGACCTCGCGGCTGACGTGGCCGCGGCGATCTCTGGTTCCTGAAGCCTTTTTTAGGCCTGTTCCTCGCTACACGCGGTCATGTGCTCAGCGCATGACCGCGTTTTTTCGTCTAGTACAGTTCGTTTCAAGTTGAGCCACCCCAAAGCGCCTTTTGGCGTTATGCTTCGCGGCAAGGTGAGCATGACCCTCAAGCACAAACGAATCCTGCTTAAGCTCTCCGGCGAGGCGTTGTGCGGTGTGCCCGGTGGCTTCGGCATCGAGCCCAAGACGCTGCATACGATCAGCGAAGAGCTCGCAGAAGTTCACGCGCTGGGCGTACAGATGTCCCTCGTGATCGGTGGCGGCAACATCTTCCGGGGCTTGAAGGGCAGCGCCCAAGGCATGGACCGCACGAGCGCCGACTACATGGGCATGCTCGCGACGGTGATCAACGGTGTCGCACTGCAAGACGCGATGGAAAAGCACTCCGTGCCCACGCGGCTGATGACAGCGCTGGATGTTCGTGCGGTCGCTGAGCCCTACATTCGCCGCCGCGCGATCCGCCACTTGGAAAAGGGACGCGTGTTGATCTTCGTCGCCGGTACCGGCAATCCGTACTTCTCAACGGATACCGCCGCGGCGCTGCGCGCGATGGAAATCCAGGCGGACTTGCTGTGCAAGGCCACCAAAGTCGAAGGCGTGTTCGACAAAGATCCTCACAAGCACGCGGACGCGAACATGTTCAGCCGCGTCTCGTACGATCACTTTATTCAAGCGCGCATGGGCGTGATGGACAGCACTGCGGTCACGCTGTGTCGAGACAACAACTTGCCGATCCGCGTGTTCGCGCTCGGCGCCCGAGGCAACATTCGGCGCGTGGTTCTGGGCGAGCCCATTGGCACCGTGGTGAGCGAAGCCTCTGACGTGTTTGCGAACCAAGTGAACCCAGCGAACCCAGCGAACCCAGCGAACCCGGCGACCTAAGGTGCCGAGAGACTGTGTGGAGGAATTATGATCGCCGATGTGATCAGTGAGCTCGGAACAGACATCACCAAAGCGCACGATTCGCTCAAGCGCGAGCTCACGAAGATCCGCACAGGTCGCGCCCATCCCTCGCTTTTGGAGTCGGTGCGCGTCGAGGTCTACGGGTCGCAGATGCCGCTGTCGCAGGTGGCCACCGTGGCTGTCCCCGAGGCGCGTATGTTGACCGTCAAGCCGTGGGACAAGACGCAGCTCAAGGTGATCGAAAAGGCGATCGTGCAGTCCCCGCTCGGGCTCAACCCGATGAGCGACGGCGACATCCTCCGTATCCCCATGCCGCCGCTCACCGAAGAGCGCCGCAAGGAGCTCGCCAAGCTGGTCAAAAAGCACGGCGAGGAGACCAAGGTCGCCATCCGCAAGGCGCGTCACGACGCGAAAGATCTGCTGAGCAGCCTGGAGAAGGACAAGCAGATCAGCGAGGACGAGCTGGAGCGGGCCGAGAAGAAGGTCGAAGAGCTGATCAAAGACGGTGTGGCCGAGGTCGACGCGATCGTGGGTCGCAAGGACAAGGACCTGCTCGAGGTCTGAGTTACTCAGTACCCTCAGACGTAGTCTTTGACGGCGGCGTGAACGTGAACGCCACCCTTGTCGTTGACAACGTGGACATCGTGGACGTCTCGCACCGGCCATTTGCTGCGACAAAGGTGGCGCTCAGGTCCAGGGCGCCGTCGACGCAAGCAAGGCGACGCCTTCGTCGACGTCTAAGTCGACGGTTAACACAGAGTGTGGGATTCGTTTGCACCTGCACACCGGGCCAGGCCGCGCGCTCGCCGAGCGCCCTCCCGCACCCAGACGTACATGCGCGAAGCGGTAATGCCCCAGCGCGCGCATTCGTTGCACCACCAATGGGTGCAAGCGCACGGTGGTCTGATTGTAGACGTGTAAGAGGCTTACTCCGCGACAAGCAGCAGCTCATAGGCCGTCGCTTGACCAGTGGGCATCGGAACTCTTAACTTAATAGGCACGCGGCGCTCACTTTGGCGCGCACGCCGCGGCGTGACTGGCCCGTTCGACGCCCGGGCCCCATCTGATCCATGAAGCATTATGCGATGCGGTTCATCTCGGGGAAGTACCAGGGCGGCGAGTTCCCGCTGCCGCCCAATTCCGAGATCATCGTGGGTCGTTCCAGCGACCTAGACATGGTTCTCGTTGAAGACATGGTCTCGCGCAAACACGCGAAGATCTCTGTCGACACTGAGCAGGTCACCATTCAAGACCTAGGCTCTACCAACGGAACTTTCGTGAACGGCGAGCGCGTCAAGCGCGCGACCCTAAACGACGGAGATCGCGTGCTCATCGGCACGAGCATCATCAAGCTCGTGACGTCGGACGCGCCGTTGTCGGCTGCACCCGCTGCCAAGAAGATCCAGCAGGTCGCGGAAGCGCGTCGCACCAATCAAGTCCGCAGCATGTCGGGCGCGATCGACGAAGTGCCGCTGCCTGACCTGCTCCAGCTGTTCGGCTCGTCGCGCAAGACGGGCGTGCTCGTGGTCAAGACCGAGACTGACCAAGGCAAGATCTACCTGGAGAAGGGGATCATCGTACACGCGACGATCAACGACCTAGAGCACCTCGCCCCCGAGAAGTGCCTGTATCGCATCATCACTTGGCGTCGTGGCACGTTCTACATGGAGCCCGCGGAGGACGGCACATTGCCGCAGCGCGTCGAGCTCAGCTGCGAAGGCGCCTTGATGGAAGGCCTGCGCACGTTGGACGAGGTCAATCGCGTCGACCTGCCGCCGATGGACTCGCGCATTAGCCTGGCCCGGCCGCTGACCGCGAAGCTCCGCGATCTGACGCCGGAGCAGTTGGACGTGTTCCAGGGCGCGATCGAGCAAACGCAGATCGAAGCCGTGTTCAACAACTGCCCTGTGGACGACATCGAGATCGCCAAGTCGCTCGCGGTGTTGATCGAGAAGGGCTACTACAAGATCACGCCCTCGGACTGAACGCCGAGCTCTTCGCTGATCAGCTGCAGCTGCGCCTTCATGCCGTATTGCTTGGCGTGAAGCGCAGCCACGCGCGCCTGATCGAGCGCGGCGTCCAGCTTGCCTTGTTCGCGCAGCATGTGTGCACGCAAGCGTGCGGCAGCAAAGCTCACCCAAGGCAATCCATGCGCGCGCGCCAGCGACTCTGCGGAAGCGAGCCGACGTTCCGCCTTCGCGCGCTCGCCCTCGAACCACGCGAGCGCCGCGCACAGCACCTCAGTGTGCCCACGCATCGCAGGCAAGCGCGTGGTCGCTTCCACATCGGCGAGCGCAGCGCGTAGCCCAGCGACGTAAACGCGGCGCTCGTCGCCGTGCGTGCGTAAACATTGCGTCACGCGCACGTGCGCCACCTGCACGAAGTACGCGGCCGTGCCGAGCGGCAGCTGCTTCGCGCGCACGCCCAATGCATCGAAGTCGGCGAGCAACGCTTCGAAGCCCGGGTTGGGGGTCTCCGGCGCGCTGACATAGGGGGCGCGACACATGAACGTGAGCAGGTGGTACAAGCCGCCGCCACCTAGCTCCGAGCGCCTGACGAAGCGCAGGCGGCTCTTCAAGCGCACGACGTCCTCCTGTAGGCCGTGACTGATGAACACGCCGCACACGGCTTCCTCGATGAGGGAGAAGACCGCCGGCGCGTGACCGTACTGTTGGACGCGCTCGATCGCACGAAACGCCCAGCTAAGCGCGCGATCCATCCGGCCTCGGTACAGCTCGATCGTGAACTGTCCCAGGCACACCAAGCACAGCTCGCTGAGCTCCATGTATTGGCCGCGCACAACCACACACTCGTGCGCGTGCCGCTCCGCTTCGTCGAACTCGCCGCGATAGCTCGCGAACACTTGGCAGATCTGGTGGTAGTACGCGAGCGAGACGGGGTCTTTGAGATCGAGCGCGGTGCTGCGGCTGCGCTCGAAGCGCGCCTCGCTGGCGCTGCGCATGCCCGTGAGGCCGAGGAAGAAGCCGAGCATCGCGTCCGCTTGGGCGCGCGTCCGGCTCGCTGCGAGCCCGTCGGCTGCCGCCATCAGCTGCGACCCTGCCGCGAGGGCCAAAGCGAGCTGACCGTTGTCGCAGTAGACGCGGAACAGCCCGATGTAGAGACCACACACGATCTCTGCGTGATTGTGTGCGTGTGCATCGGGTGCGCGCGCGACCATGCGACCGAGCTGGGCGGACGCTGCAGAGCACAGCGCCGCGACCTTGTGGCGTGGGACTGTCTGACCGCACTCCCGGAGCGCCTGCTCGAGCATCTGCGCGGGTGAGCCCGAGGCGTGGAAGTGATGGATCCAAGCCATCTTGCCCAACAGATGCGCGCGCTCAGCGCTCGGCTCGAGCCGCGACGCCGCGACGCGAAACGCATCCAAAGCCACTTGCAGCTCGCCGATTCGAAAGGCGGTCTCGGCCAGCTCGGCGTAAAGCTCGGTCGTCGGCGCGCCCGCGAGCTCGGCAGCGCGCGTCGCGGGCTGCAAGAAGCTGAGCGCGAGCGCGTCGTCGTACGCCGCAAGCGCGAGCCCTGCTGCGCCGCGTAGCGCTTCGAATGTGCCCTTCGGATCTTCTTCGATCAACCCTGCCGCGCAGTGGCGCGCCAGCGTGAAGCGCTGCTTCTCACTCAGCGCTGGCAACGCCCTGAGCGCCAGCGCCGCACGCTTGTGCCAGTGACGCTGCTCGTCCTCCGGCAGCCCATGCAAAACCGCTTCCCAGATCACATCATGCGCGAAGCGCAGCTCACAGCTCGACTCCGCGTCCGGGGGCTGACCCACTTCGATCAGGCGAGCTTGCGCGCACTCGGCGAGCGCGTGCTCGAGCCGCGTGCGGTTCATGCGCGTCGCGCGTCGCAGGCCCGCGAGGTCTGCGCTTTCGCGCATGATCGCAAACGCGTGCAGCAGCTTCGTCGCGTCTGGTGAGAGCGCACGGATGCGCCGCTCGATGAGCTCGCGCGCGCTCGTCGCCGCAGTCAACCGTTCCCAGGGCGCTTCATCGGCAGCGCTCAGCTGCAGGTCGCCGTTGTGCGCGTGCAGGTACTTGTCTTCGAGCAGCAAATGCACGAGCTCGACGAGATTGAGGGGCGTGCCATCGCTGAGCAACGTCAGCTGCTCGATCCACTGCGAGCCCGACATGCGCGCGAGGCCGAGCTGTTCTGCGACCAAACCGGTCGCCTCGTTCACGCTCAGCGGCCCGAGCTCGATCTGCGCGCACAGCGCATCAGGCAAGGCTCCGAGCAAGCGCTCCAGCAAACCTGCCTGCGCGTCGCCATCATCCCTGATCGCACACACGAACACGCTGCCATGTGGACACAAGCGCTGCGCCAGCTGACCGATCACCGCGAGCGTGCTGGCATCGACCCACTGCAAGTCATCGATGATGAACGCATGCCGCTCAGTCGTAACCTCGAAGCGCTGACACAGCAGCGCCGCCGCCGAGCGCACCACGCGCCCGAGCGTGTGGTGCTCATGGATCATCTGCGGCCGCAACGCCTGCCGCTCTGAGAGCTCGCGCACCATCTCCGCCCAGCTCCAACCTGGCTGCGCGGATGCATCGCCGGGGAACATGCGTGCTAGGGCAGAGAAGGGCTCGCAATCGAGGCTGCGGCCCTGCGTGGTCCACACCACTACGTCTTCCTGCGTGAGCTGTTCAGCGAAGCTCTCCAGCAAGCGACTCTTGCCGCTGCCAGCTGCACCCTTCACGATCACGACGCCGCCGCGTTGTGGGCTGCGGTCCGACCAGAAACGCTGCAGCTGTGACAGCTCGCTGCGCGCAGACAGCGGGCGCGGTGCCGACTCGCGCGACACCTGGAGTGGGGTGTGCCGGCGCAGCACGCGGTACACCGCCGCACGCTCGGAGCTGCCCTTGAGACGCTGCGCCTCGCGCTGCTGCGTCGCGAAGCTTCCCGCCAAGCGATCGTGCACACGCTGACTGACTAAGAGCTCGCCGGCCGCCGCCGCCGAACGCAAGCGCGCCGCGCGGATCACCGCGCTTCCGGTCAGCTCGAACAGACCGTTGCGAACATCCCGCGTGCGAATCAACACCATGCCGGTGTCGATCCCGCTGTGCAGCTGCAGCTGCCGCTCCTGGCCCAACCACTGACGCAAGTTGCTCGAACGCACGAACGCGTGCAGCTCGAGCGCCGCCTCGACCGCGCGCTGGGGCGCGTCTTCTTTGCCCTTCGGAAAACCGAAGATCGCCATCACCTCGTCGCCCACGAACTGGTTCACGATCCCGCCGTGGCGATGCACGATGCGCACGGCTTGGCGCTTGATCTCCCCGATCGCGTGTGACACCTGCTCCAGCTCGCGTTCCTCGGTGAACGCGCTGTAGCCGAACAAGTCTGCGAACAGCAGCGTCGCCTCACAGCGCAAAGCACGCGACAGGGCAGGGATCGCGATGGGCGTCACTGCCAGCCGGAACTCAGCGCCGCTCCGGGCGGCGCTCGGCTCGATTCGCAGCAGCGGTGGCCCGCCAGCCGCCGGGGCCCGAATTGGCTTCGGAATCTCGCGCTCGGGACGATTGGGCTGCTGCGTCGACATCTAAGCGCGGACCCTCGAGCTTCCCCCCGGTCACACAGGTACCGAACCTACCCGGTTGCGACCTGTTGTCGAGGGGAAAACCGGCTCTGGGTGGCCACACGGGCTAGGCAAACCCGCAGCCAAAACTCGCCGCGCCCGCCCTACGCGCCTTTCAGGTCGAACTGCTCGAGATGGTATTCTTTATGCGGCTTTACGACGATCTGGCGCGTGAAGCGGTTCTGCGCTTCTTCGAGCGCTCCCTTGTGCTCGCGCTTGAGCATGTCGCAGATGGCCGGATGCGCGTTGACCACGACCTTGTAGCCCGGCAGTGAGTCCTTCTCGCGCCGAATCTGCCGCACGATCTCGTGGCAGATCGTCGCTTTCGACTGCAGCTGGCCGGTGCCATCACAGAAGAAGCACGGCTCGAACAGCGTGCGGCCGAGCGACTCGCGCGTGCGCTTGCGCGTCATCTCGACCAGACCGAGATCACTGATGCGGGTGATCGTCGTGGTCGCGCGGTCCTTCTTGAGCACTTCGACGAGCGCTTTGTACACACGGTCGCGGTTCTTCGGCCGCTCCATGTCGATGAAGTCGAGCACGATCAAGCCGCCGATGTTCCGGAAGCGCAGCTGATAAGCGATCTCCTGAACCGCCTCCAAGTTGGTCTGATAGATCGTCTCCTCGACGTCTTTGCCTTTGCCCGTAAACCGGCCGGTGTTGACGTCGATCGCGGTCAGCGCTTCAGCCTGATCGATGATCAGGTAACCGCCCGACGCCAGCGGCACCTTGCGAGAAAGCGCGCGCGAAATCTCGTCTTCGATGCCGTACTCGTCGAAGATTGGATCGCGGCCCTCGTAGAACTCCACGTCGTTCACGCGCTCGGGCAGGAACGTACCGATGAACGCGCGCAGCCGATCGTATTCGCTCTGCGAGTCCACGATGATCTTGTCGACTTCTTCGGTGAAGTAGTCGCGCGCCACGCGCAGCGTGATGTCGAGATCTTCGTAGAGCATGGCCGGCGCGGACTTCACCTCGCCGCGCCGATGACTCACGGTCTCCCATTGCTTGACCAGGTAGCCGACGTCGGCTTTGAGCTGCTTCTTGGTCAGGCCGGTCGCAACGGTACGTACGATGAAGCCTCCCTGCGGCGGCTTCACGGCTTCGATCGACTCGCGCAGCCTGCGCCGCTCCGAGTCGTTGCCAATGCGCTTGGAGATGCCGATATGGTCGACCGTCGGCAAGTACACGACGTAGCGACCGGGCAGGGCGATGTGGCTCGTGACGCGGGCGCCTTTGGTGCCGATCGGACCCTTGCTGACTTGCACCATCAGCGATTGGCCTTCTTTCAGCACCTCGCGGATCGGCGTCGCGCGCGTGACGCGGCGCGCCTGCGCTTTGGGCTTTACCTCGGCGACTTCCTCGCCGTCGTGCTCATGATCGTGCTCTTCGTCGTCGTCGCTAGTCAGGAGGTTGTCCATGTCCTCTTGCGGGACGACATCCTCGACGTGGAGAAACGCGGCGCGATCGAGCGAAATGTCGATGAACGCGGCCTGCATGCCGGGCAGGACGCGGGTGACTTTTCCGAGATAGACGTTACCGACGGGACTCTTGTCCTGTTCGCGCTCGACGAACAGCTCGGTGATGCTCCCGCCTTCGATCAGAGCGACGCGGGTTTCGGCGATATCGACGTTGATGACGAGTGAATTGTTGCCTGCCATGTGTAGGGCGAAACTTTAGGTGAGAGTTTGTGCATGGCGTTCCTTCCTGATCAGTTCGTTAGCGCGCAGCGTAGAGCGGCGCTAGAAGGAGCGCGGGAAGGGTTGGGGCCAAGCCGGCCAACGCAGCAGCACGCGTCTTGTCGGCTCCTTGCAGAGCCAGAAACGTGGCAGCGCCTCGCAACCCAGAGAGATACGCGAGCGCACCCAACAGCGCGATCGCGATAAGCGATATGGCCAGCCGCGGCAGCAGTAGGCTGCAACCGCTCACCGCGAGGGGGAGCGCAGTCGCAGACGCGTACCGCTGTGCCGACATCTGAGCCACGTTAAGCCCACGCAGATACGCGGGCACTACGGCAAGCGCGAACGCCGACGCACCTACGCTGCAGCCCATGGCTGCGAGCGTGGCGCGTACGGCATCGCTGAAATTCAGGCTCGATCGCAGGATCGTCGCGAGACTCGTCAACAATGTGATGACTCCGCCGAGCGCGGCACCGTGCAACACGGGACTCGGCAGACGTGCGTCCATACGCAGGTCTGCGTCCGCCAGCTGCCGCCAAGCGTAGCTCGAGGCTGTGAGCAATCTACATGTCAACAAGGGCAACAAATCCATGCTCCAAGCATGGTCGCGCGGGGGCGACGCATGGACGAGGCACGGCGAGACGCATGGCCTTCGCCGGCCGTCGTAACGATCGTGGCGATCGATTCGACCGGTGCTTGCGCACTCAGTTTGTGTCGAAGATCTCCTCGATCTCGGCCTGGACGTTCTCTTCGCTCTTATCGCGTGTCACGGCGATCTCTTTGACGATCAGCGCACGTGCTGTCTCGAGCATGCGGCGCTCGCCAAACGAGAGCGACTTTTCGGCTTTCAGCCGGTACAGGTCACGCATGACCTCGGCTACGTCGAAGACCGAACCAGTCTTGATCTTGTCCATGAACCCCCGATAGCGGCGGTTCCATGTCTGATTGTCGAAAGCGATCGTCCGCTCACGGAGGATCGCGAAGATCTCTTCGATCTCTTCTTCGCTGATGGGTCTGCGCAGCCCAACGCTCTTGGCGTTGTTGACTGGGACCATGATCTTGCGATTCGTGTCCAGGATCCGCAGGACGTAAAACTTCAAGCGGTTGCCCGCGATGTCTTTCTCTTCGATGGAAATTACTTCGGCGACGCCCTGCGCGGGGTACACCGCTTTATCGCCAACCTTGAACAGCTGCTTCTCAGTACGGGCCTGCATTTCGCACTCCCTGATGTGTGGATTCGGAATCGAAGACCCTGCGCCTGCTCGTAATCATGATGAACCTGATTGAGGTCCGGGCGCGTGCAGCGAAAACCCTGGCGGCGGCTTTTGATCCAACGCTTTAGCGCGTAGGAGCCGTTCACCGGGTGGCGTGCAAACCACGGGTCGTACGGCATCCTACTCAGAACGCAGGTCGGGGTCAATCCGTTTGGACCGGAACTGTCCGTAGACTCCGGATTGAATGGACTCGAAACAGGCCAGCCGTACGAGCGCGGAAAACGGCTCGTACGGCTGGCCTAACAGCGTTAGCTGTGTGCTCGGATTACTTCGTGAGATCCGAGAGCTGCGAGAGATCCGGCAGCTCATCGAGGTTCGGCATCAGTACGATCTCGATGCGTCGATTCTGCTGGCGTCCTTCGGGCGTATCGTTGGTCGCTGCTGGCTGCGTATCGGCGTACCCTGCCGCCGACAGCCGCACTGAAGACACACCGTGCTCTGCAAGGTGTTGTGTCACCGTCAGTGCGCGCGCCGTCGACAAATGCCAGTTCGATGGGAACTTGGCGCTCTTGATCGGGATGTTGTCGGTGTGGCCCGCGATCTGGAAATCGCGGTCGCCGATGGCTGCGAGCACCGATGCGACTTCGGTCAGCGCTGCTTGGCCTTCTGTTTTGAGGTCCGCTCTGCCTGAGTCGAACAAGATGTTTTCGGACAGCTCGACCACCATTCGGCCGCGCACAATCTTTACGCGCAGCTTGCCGGACGCGATCATCTTGTTGAAGCGCTCGAGCATGCCGCGGAACGTCGCCAAGCGCGCTTGTGCTTGACGTTCCTTGGCACGCAGCTCTTCGACGAGCTTGTTCATCTCGTCCATGTTTCGCTGCTGATCCGCTGCGCTTACGCCCATCTTGCGCAGCTGGTCGATCATCTGTTGGTTGCTGAGCTCGGTCGCAGTCAGCTTGTCCTGCGTAGCTTTGTGCTGCTTGTCGAGCTCATCGAGCTTGCGCGTCAGTTGATCCACGCGGTCGCGCTGTACTTGCATCTCTTCTTCGGAGTAGCCGCAGGCCGAGCCCAAAAGGGCCGCCAGCAGCAATCCATATAGGAAAGCTCTCAAACGATTCATCGCCACCTTGCTCTCTGAGGGATTGAGAGGGGCTTAACCGCAGCCGCCATCGAGTCGGCGAGATTAGGACTCGGAGCCGATTCCGGTCAACGAACCGGCAAATTCCGGGCACTCCATCCTTTTCGCGGGGGATCAAGGGCGTCTTGAGCCGAAAGAGGTGGCCCCACTGCAACTCCAAAAGATCAATGATTGCAGCGGTTTGGAGGAATGGGGGGCCACTGATCGTTCAAAGACCAATAAGTTATGTATAATTTATGTGTTTGCAGCCTTGACACGTGCCCCTGCCCTACAATACGTTACGTTCATGCTACGACCATAGGAGGGTCCGTATGGCAGCGAAGAAGAGAAAGAAGGCGGCCAAGAAGGCTGCAAAGTCGACCGCCGGTAAGGCCAAGCGTAAGGGCGGCCGCAAGGCTGCGAAGAAGGCTGGCAAGCGCAAAGCCGCTAAGAAGCCGGCAAAAAAAAAAAGTAGCTAAGGCTAAGGCCACGCCAAAGAAGGGCTCGCGGAAGAAGGCCGCCAAAGCGAGTCCCCCGAGGAAGAGGAAAGGTTCAAGGGCTGCGAATACGCCTGAGCCATCAAACTCCGCCTCGGAGAATGGGGAGGCTGATTACTCCTCTGACGATGATTCGTTGTCTGCGCCTTATTGAAGGGCAGCGACTCGTGTGCAACTAGGCGCGGCCGTACACGAGCCGCCGGTACTCAAGGCAGTGCCGGCGGCTTTGTACTTAAGTTTACTGCTGTGATGAGAACGAAGGAAGGTCGCATCGCGCTTCAGTTGCGCTTTGCAGATGCGACCGATCCACGAAGTTGATCGACCGCAGCCCTGGGCTGCAACGTCGTTCACAACCGATCAACGCGCTGCGATCGCACGCGCGAACGGTGTGCCGCTGACCGCTGCACCGAGCATGCGCATCAGAAAAAGCTGCACAAGTTCGCGAGCATGCACGCGCAGCGCGCCGTCGCGATCGAACGCAACACGCTGTGGGCGACGGTACGCAGCTGAAAGCAGCAACACGCAATCACAACGTTCGCGATCAAACACGCGAAGCTCGTCGAGCATCCGCGATCGATCCCGCGACAGTGATCAAACTCGACGCGCCGACGGGGTAGGCAGCGCTGCACGGCGAGAGGAAATCGCCGGGCACGCCAGGAGGAGCGCCGGAGAACGCCAGCAGAACGAGGCTGAATGCTCCGCTGCTTTCACGCACACGCCTGTGTAAGTTGGCGGCGCATCTTTTCTCTCTGCCCTGGCGTTCCTAGGCGCCCTGGCGGTTCAATCCTTCTCGCTGCCAGTGCTTGCTGCAGGCTCAGTCGCGGCGTTCGCGGCTCAGTAGATGCTCGATGCGTGCTGGTTCGAGCTGCAGGGCGATTACTTTTTCGCGTTCGAGGGTGACTTGGCCCGGTGCTGATCCGCGGGGTTTACGGACGTAGCGCTTGCCCGTGTAGCTGACCTCGACGGTGATCTCGCCGCGCGCGTCGCTGAAATGTGCGGCCAGGTGAGCCGCATCGAGCAACAGCTCCTCCGGGCAAACTTCGTTGCGTTGCATCGGCACGACGACGTGCGCGCCTGCTTCACCGCGGGCGTGCAGCCAAAGATCTTGTGGCCGAGCGTGCTCTCGTGTGAGCACGTCGTTGTCCTGGGCGTTCTTGCCGACCAGAATCGTGCGCTCTTTCCAGCCCGCGAACTGCCGGTAGGGCTTGCGCTCTTGTCGCGCCGGCGCCTTGCGACTGGCGCTCTCGCGCTCGGCCGACAGCGCGCGCCCGACCCCTGCCAAGCCGAGTGCTCTCGCCCGTTCGGCGAGTGGATCGAGCCCGTCGTTGTCGGCTGCTGCAGCGAGCTCTGCGAGCAGCTGTTCCAGCTGCGCAATCTCATGCTGCGTCGCGACGCGGCGTTGACCCGCGAGCTGCGCGCCGCGCTCGAAGCGCTTGGCTTGCTTGAACCATGCTTCGATCTGCTCTTGCAGCGTGCGTTTCGGATCCAGCGCAACTGTCACGAGGGCAGGGGGATCAAGGCTGTAGTCGGTGAGCTCCACGCTCACTTGCCCACGCTTCACCGCATGTTGCTGCGTGATCAACAGCGATGCACGCGCCCGCAGCGGTGCTGCTTCTTCGGCGCGTGCGATGTCGCCCTCGAGCGCGCCCATGCGCTTGTGCAGCTTCTTCTGCGCCGCACGCACGATGCGCGCGAGCGCACTGCGTCGAGCGTCGAGGCCTTCCTCTGCTTGCTCTGCGATCAAGCGCGCGCCGCAGTCCTGCAGCACTTCGAGTGTTTCAGGCCACGCGACCTGCACGCGCGCAGCGCGCGCGCTTGCGGGCCCGGTGCGGATCAAGATCTTGCCCTCACGCTCCAGCACGAACGCTCCCCGTGCGAAGTCGCAGACCAAGCGGGTGGATTGCTCCGAGCGTGTGAGCAGCAAAGACAGCGTGCTCGCGTCGGGCTGCTCGAAGGCGCTGATCCGTGCGTTCTCGAGCTCCTTGCGAAGCTTCTGCACGAAGCTGGTCGCGGGCAGCCCTTGCGGACGTTCGGCCACGAGCCCCGCCCCGACCCGTTCACCGCTTACCCGCAGCAAGAGCACCGCGCGCAGCTCCGCCGTGAACAGCGACAGCGCCAACAAACCAGCTTCGGGTGAATCCAGACGACGAACTCGCGCCCCGACCAAGCCCGCTATGGGCCCAGTCACTGCCGGCGCGTCCCGCTCATTCTCCATCACCGCCGACCTTCACCCGCGTGCGTATTCGGCCGTCCATTCATCGCCTCGGCCACCTCATCGCAGCAGCTGCGGCGCCCATACCTGCTCGACCAACTCTGACGTGTCAGGACTGGCGCTCGTCGTCCTCTTCGGCGCTCTCGTCGTCGCCTTCTTCTTCTTCTTCTTCTTCTTCGAGGTCGCCGTCGCCGTCGTCGTCGTCGCCTTCGAAACCTTCTTCCGCAGTCGTCTCTGCGAGCGCTTGGCTAACAATCCCCTTGATCCGCCGAGCTACATCGAACGACTTGTCAGCATCTACCGAGAGAAACGCCTCACTCGGCGCGTGCTCCATCGTGCGCGTCACCGCATCCTCGAGCGACGAATAAGAGAACCCAGCGCGATGCCCGAGCGCACGCAACGTCGCGTACACGACTTCACCCGGGCTGCTCTTCGACTCGAGCGGATCGAACGCGCGCACCAATCCGAGCTCCGTGCACAGCGCCTGCATCTCTTCCGGCTCCCACGCGCCTTGTGCAGCCCACACGTAGTGGCGTTCTGGGACACGCGGCAGCTTCTCCACGTACGCGCGCAGCAGCTCCTTCGAGCGCGCACCGGGCGTAAAATCAGCGGGCGTGTGGAAGATCACAGCGCGCGCTTGCAAGGCCGTCGCTGCCTCGTGCGTCGAAGTTACAGCGGCGATCAGCTCGGCGTCCTCGCGCAGGGGACCGCGCGCAGAAATCACCGCGGATCGCGGCGCACGCAACGCCACCACAAAGTCGCTCGGCAGCGCCTTGCGGATACCTGCGAGCGTGTTCGCCCGCGGCAGTGGTGGCCGCAGCGCGAGCTCGGCGAAGCGCAGCGCGCCGATGTACTTACGTCCGGGTGCGCGATCGATGAGAGCGCCGATATGAAGCATATTTGACAAGGACCTCTACAAAACTTCCAGTGAGCGACGATGCCTCGCGTGCGCCGACGTGTAGGGCCGCGAGAGAGGCGCAGCGTTGCAGCTCCGAGGCAGGGCGTCCACACGAATCCCGAGCCCGAGCTGCGACGAGCTGCGGCGAATTGCGCCTTGAAAAGGGCCGCCGGCAGCGGCCGATCCGCGCGGATCGACTGCATCTACAGCGATGTAAGCCGCTGTGAGTGCCGCCGTGGGCGCGCACATGCCGTCGAGCATGAAGCCGTGGAGAATTGACGGGTGCCGTCGATATCCACTAAAAATGTAACGGCAATTGCCGTCGCGCAGACCCTGAGGCCGTGGTGGCCGGCTGCTTCGCGATAGCCTCGGCTGGAATCGAAGGGCGTTCACTCTTCATGGAATCGAATGTCGGCATCGCCTGTGGCGCATGCGAGACGTTGAACGCGCTTTCGGCCGGAGCTTGTACTCGGTGCGGCCACGACCTTACGTATTTGGGTGAAGCACCTTCCGAGCATGCGGAACTCGGGCGAAGCATGCTATCAGAGACGGGCTTTGCGACCGGTACGTCGCGGTCGCAAGCTCTGCCCCAGCCTCAGCATTCGCCTCCTCGTATGGCGGCGACCCTTCCCAAGGAAGACGTGATGGAACAAGCGCGGAACTACGTCTGCAAAGAGTGCTCAACAGCCGTCCCATCAGGCCACAAGTTCTGTGGGACCTGCGGGGCAGCTGTGCCGCTCGACGTAGTGGAGCTGCGCATCAAGTATTTCGGCGCCATGCAAGCGCCGGGCAAGGCGCGTCTGACGTTGATCCGCGGCGAGGGCGGCGGCGAGGGCTTGAGCTACATGCTCCAAGGCACCGAGCACATCGCCGGCCGCGACGACGGTCAGATCCTGTTTCCCGACGATACGTGGCTGTCGTCACGTCACGCCAACTTCGTCTACGAAGGCTCGCAGCTCGTCGTGCGGGACGAAAACAGCTTGAACGGAGTTTATCTGCGCGCGCGCGGCCCGGTCTCCTTGAGCGCTGGCGACACGTTCATCTGCGGAGAGCAAGTGTTTCAGCTCGACCACGCGCCGCGCGATACCGCGGGACCTGCCCCGGATCAAACCTACTTCTACAGCTCACCGCGCAAGCGCTATTTGTTCCGCGTGAGTCAGTTGCTGACAGGCGGTGGGATGGGTATCTCTTTGTGTGCCTCGACGCCTTCAGCTGTCATCGGCCGAGAGGACTGTGACATCAACTTCCCTGGCGACGTCTACATGTCGAGCACTCACGCGAAACTCGAGCTGGCCTCAGACGGCGCTTTCACGCTGACTGATCTCGACTCGAAGAACGGCACGTACACGCGCGTAAAGGGATCGCACAAACTGCAGCACGGTGATTACCTATTCATGGGTCGAGAGCTGTTGCGCGTGGAGATGACGGGGTGAGCTTCGTGCGTTCGATGACAATCACTTCGACCCCATCCGCTTGTCGACTTGCAGGGAGGCGCCTGTGATCGTTTGCACCAGGTGCAGCAAAGAGAATCAGGATCACTACAAGTTCTGCCTTGGCTGTGGCTCAGAGCTGCCGCGTGAAACCACGCCGAAGACACCAGCTGCAGTCGTTGCGCATGCGCCGCACGGCGGCGGTGCTGGCGGTGTCGTCGAGAGCTCGATGGCGGCGTTCGATCGCCCAGGCTCAGGCGGTTCCGGTGCAAACGGCGCAAACGGTGCAAACGTTGGCGGAGACAAGTCGCTGGAGTTTGCGCGCACGCATCAAGGCGAAGTCTCGGAGCCGCCGCCCGCGCGCGTGGTTCCAGCGAACGCGCGCTCTGCTGGCGCAGGTGCAGCGGCCGCCGGTGGCGCGCTCGCGCAACAAGCCAGTCCCGTCGCGAACAGTCCAGTTGCGAATAGCCCCTCACCGAGCGGCGGTCCAAACGGCTGTCCTGCTTGCGGCAATCCAGTGCCCGTCGACTTCAAGTTCTGCGGAACGTGCGGGCATCGCATGCCTGGCGCGGGAGCGGGACCGCAGGTCTCGGTAGCGCCACCGGCTGCTGCAAGCGCGCGTGGCGCGACCCATCAGGCTCCACAGTCCGACGGCCGACCCGCGCGCGGCGCATTGGTCGTGATCAATCCAGACGGCACCGAGGGCGGCACGTTTCAGCTCTTGGAAGGCGCAACCGTCGTCGGTCGCAGCCACGGCGTGCCGTTCTCTGCGGACGCCTACCTCTCGCCTACACACGCGACCTTCACGTTTCAGGGCTCAAACTGCACCGTCCAAGACGAGAACAGCTTGAACGGCGTGTACGTGAAGCTGAAGCGCGACAGCCCAGTGAAGCTGGCCGATGGTGATGTGTTCCGCATCGGCCAAGAGCTCGTCCGCTTCCACGCGCTCGCGGCACCGCAGCTCGTCGAGGGTGTCGAGCCGATGGGCAGCCCAAACCCCGGTTACGTCGGGCGGATCGCGCTGGTGATCGGGCGTGAGAGCTTCGGTAACGGCTATCCGGTGCCGCCCGATGGGATCCATCTGGGCCGCGAGCGTGGTGATGTGATCTTCCCGGAGGACGGTTACGTCTCCGGCCTGCATTGTCGCATCCACTACGACGGCGCCAACTGCGTGCTCACAGACGTGGGCAGCAGCAACGGCACGTTCCTCAGAGTGCGCGGCAGCCGTGCGGTCGTGACGGGCGACCTGCTGCTCATGGGACAGCAGCTGTTCCGCCTGCAGTTCTAACGAGCAAAACCACCTATCATAGGCTCTGCCGCTCTCAGCGGCAGCGCCATGACAGAAGCACTGGTCGTAGTCGGTGTGGTGATCGGGCTCGTGTTGGTGGGCACGATGGCCGTGCTTGTGCCCATCGAGGTGCTCGCGATCACTGGCGCTTCGTGCATCGTCGCAGGCTTCGTGCTCGGGCTGCCCGCCGGCGCCTACTACCACTACGTGCTTTACCGATGCCTCGCCGCGCGCGGCAAAGTGCCATCCGACTTCATCTGGCATCCCACACGCTTCCACGCCGAGCTACAGCAGGACGAGCTGCGGCGCATTCGCCCGTGGTTCGTCGCGGGTGCGCTGTGCTTCGGGATGATCATGCTGGGTAGCACGATCATCCTGCTCGGCTTCTTACGCGTATGACGCCTACGGCTCGACCGAAGCGCAGCAACGGAAGCCGACGTTCGGCAACCGCACGTCCGCGGGCGCGATGTTGAAGTCGAAGTCGCAACGCAGTGCTTCGGGGTTGTTGTTGTAGCTGCCGCCGCGCAACGGGTTTTCGTTCGGCGAGCCAGCGCCGATCGTCCACTCCTTGGCGTTGCCACTCATGTCGTAAATCTTGCCCGCGCTGCCGAAGTCCATGAAGCAGTCGCTGTTGCCGCCGGTGGGCTTGAGCGCGTCGCTCTCCGTGTCGCCCGCGTCGGTGCTCGGGTCGTGCGCGTTGCACGTACCGTTGTCGTAGCTGTTGCACGTGCTGCTTGCGCCCCACGCGCAGTCGTTGCCGCCGCGGCAGCCGCCCACCCAGTCATTGAGGTTGCAGAGCTGCATGCCGACGCTCTCACAAGCCGCCACTGCTTCCGTGTACGTCACGTTGGTCCACGGCAACACACCGGCCCGCGAGCAAGTGCGCGCGGTCACGATGCCGGACTTGGTCGCGTCCGCGTCGACGCGCGACGCCTCGTACGCGTAGATCCACAGGTCATCGCGGAGCTTCACCACCTCGTCGCGCACGTAGCTCGCGCTCGTGCCGGGGTTGTCGCGCGGCTCGTCGGCCATGCCGTCGCAGTCGTCGTCGAGCCCGTTGCAGACTTCGTCGCTGCCGGTGCCAGGCACAGCGTCGCAACTCAGGCTCTTTGCGGAGCCCGCGCAGCGCAGCACGCCCTGGGTCTTGCACGCGCCCACGCCCGCTTCGCAGGTGCCGCCCAGCATGGCGAACGACTCATCGACCTTGCCGTTGCAGTCGTTGTCCAAGCCATCGCACAGCGACTCGGTCATCTCGTACTTGTCGCCGAAGCGGCAGATCCACTCACCAGCGGCGCAGATTGGGTTCGTGCCCGCGCACACGCCCACTTGATTGCAGTCGTTGCTCGTCGGCACGACGTCTTCGTCGACCTTGAAGTCGCAGTCGTCGTCTTTGTCGTTGCACAGCTCTTGATCGGCCGGAATGCAGGGCGGTGGCATGTTCGTCGAGCCGCCTGATCCACCGACGACGACGCCGGAGTCCGTACCTCCGTTGCCGCCAGCGTCCTCGCGATTGCCGCTGCCAGCGTCAGGGTCGACGGTGCCGTTGCCGCTCATCTGGCCCGGTCCACCACCGCGCATGCCCGAGTCCACGCAGTCGATGCACAGCGGCGAGATCTTGCAGCCGCTCAGTCCGACCACGCCGATCACAGCGATGCTGAGCCCGAGCAGTGTGGCGACACGTTGTAAGCGGCCTTTGCGTGCGCGGCGCAGCCAGACCAAGCCGAACAGCCCAAGCCAGACCGCGGTTGCACGCAGCGGTGTGCTGCCGCTCTGCGGGCCTGGCACGCTGCACGCGCAACCTCCGCCACCGGTTGCGAGCAAGCGGCCAGCGGTTTCCTTGATGGCGCCTGGCGGCGGCTGCACCGTCGAGTACTGGCATTGGCCGGCGATGCAAATCTGTGCGCTCGGACAATTCACGTTCCAGCACACTTCCGCTTCGCACTTGCCGGTCTTCTGCGAGCACTCTTGGCCAGGCTTGCAGGTCAAGCCTGTGCAGCGATCCTCGATGCAATCGCCGCTCTCGGGATCGCACGTTTCGCCGCCCTCACACGAGGCACGCGCACAGCGATTCGCCTCGCACACGCCGGCGCGGCAGGTCTCGTCGCCAGCGCACTTCACGCCGGCGCAGGTCGACTCGCACTCGCCAGCACGGCACACCTGGTCCGAAGCGCAGTTCGCGTTGGCGCAAGCGTCTTGGACGCAGCGACCAGCGCCGGGATCACAAAGCAGCCCGGATGCACAACCGAGGCCGCGGCAGGAGTCCTCGACGCAGCCGCCGTTCTTCGGGTTGCAGGTCTCACCACTCTTGCAGTTGACGCCGTTGCACAGGTCTACGCACGAGCCAGCGCGGCACAAGCAGTTCGCGACGGTCTTGTTGCCCGGCGCGCAGATCACTTGCCCGTCTTCTTCGTGCGTTTCCTGCCTGCAGCTCGTGAGATCGCAGTTGTCTACGATGCACAAGCACTCGCCGTTCGGTTGAATGTCTGCGCGCAGGCCGTCGGGGCAGCTCGCCGCGAACTCGACCGTGGCGTCGCAGAACTTCACGCAGTTGCAGCCCGCGCAGCGCTCGCCTTCGGCGCACAGCCGATCCGGGTTCTCTTCGTCCGAGCTGCCGTCGCAGTCGTTGTCTTTGCAGTCGCAACGCTCGGGCACCGGGCCGACTTCACCCTCGCACTGCTCCATGCCCGCAACACACACGAGCTGACCGGTCATGCATTCGCCGGTGTCTTTGCCGCAGCTCTGCATGTTGTTCGTGTCTTCGTCGACGCGACTGTCGCAGTCGTTGTCGATCGCGTCGCACACCTCTTTGGGCAGGTCGCCGCACGAGCCGCAGGCATTGGTCAAGCCTTCGTCGAGCACGCCGTCGCAGTCGTCGTCGATGCCATCGCAGTTGGTCTCGTCCGGTTCGTCGCACAGCGTGGGATCGTCGATGCCAGCTGGCTTGTTGCAGAACTTGGGCAGACCCTCGTCGGAGTTGCCATCACAGTCGTCGTCCATGTTGTTGCAGACTTCGACGGGCGGCTGCGAGTCCGCGATGATGCGGCTGAGCGCGAGCGACAAGCTCTCTTCGTTGGTGGCTGCGAAGTAGCGGTTGCTTCCGCCGGCCGATGGCCGCGCATCGGTGCCGCCGCGCTCGGCGACCTGATTGAGCACGGCAGGATTGAAGTTGCCGCCGCTCGCGCCGAAGCCGATCACGTAGGTGCGGAACGCTTTCGAGCCGGCGCTGGACGCGCTCGCGTCGCCGGTGTTGAGCGCACCTGCTGCATTGGGCGCGTCGCCGACGGGCGAACAGGTGTCGTCGCCGTCGGTGAGCAGAATCACCGAGACCGGTCGACAGCTGAGCTGCGAATCGCCGTTGAGCGGACCGCTCCACATGCCGCGGCCCGTGACGTACGGCATAGGATCGCCGCCGTTCACCTGCCCGCGCAGATATTCGTTCGCGCGCTGCAACGAGCGAGCGATCGGGGTCCACTGGCCGGCCGTGATCTCGCGTCGCGAGTTGTTTGCGCCACAGGTTCCCTGACAGTCGCCATCGACCCACTCGCGCATCAGGTTCGCGTTGCCGCTCGCGATCTCCACTGCGAGCTGGCCGTCGTTGCACTCGGGTCCACACACGCCCAACGTGCCGCTGCATTGCGCGCCGGTTGGGTTGCAGGCGTTGTCGCAAGGGTGCTCGAACTGCATCAACCCGAACGTGGCGTCGCCGCCGACGCCATCGAGGATGCGCTGCAAGGCACACTTCGCGTCGCCGAGCTTGTTCGCTTCGAAGCCGCAGCGATTGGTGTTGAACGGCGCGGCGCAGCTACCACCTTGGTGGCAACTACAGTCGTTGGTGCCGTTCGCTGGAGTGCTGCCACCAGCACACCAAGCCATCGATCCCGACGTGTCGACGATGACTAAGAAGTAAGGACGGAGTTGTTGTGCATGCACGCCGCTGTTTGCAAAACACATCGCGCTGAGCTGCGCGCACAACCCGAGGAGGAACCAATACTTTCGTCGCATAAGAACTCACCCTCGTTCAGCGCGTTCGGCCGGTTGCCTGGACCATAGTGGTCTTGCGCGTTCCCCGTCGTACGGCTCGCGACGGTGTACGTTTATGTACCTGGTTCGCACGCACGCCGCTCCCAGAAAATGCGTCTCACGGGGGCAAAGTTTCCGGATTGGCGCAGCGCACTGAATGCAGTTCTGGACGATCGCGACGCAGCGCTGCGCGGCACGACCCATCTCGTTGTTCAGTGATGTTATGCTGATGGCATGTCGAGCCCCACGACGGTGCCCAGACCGACCTCCGTGGTCGTCGTCATTGGCGGCCCTGCCGTATTGGTGACCGCAGTGAGGTTGGCAGCAGGCGTCGCCGCCGCTGCGCGCGTCGAGACCGCGGATCTGTCCACCGCGGCGACCGTGATTGCGACCCATCGCCCATTTGCGGTGGTCGTGAGCGAAGATATGTACGCGTTCGATGCCGCAGAGTTCAACGCTCTGGCACGCGACGTCAATGCAGTGTTGCTACGCGTGGACACGGCAGGCGCGACGCGGGAAAAGCTAGAGCATTCGCTGATGCCCAGGCTCGGACGCGCGGCGCGTCGGCGCGGCTAAAAACCCGTACGCGTGCCCGTACACGTGTGGCGTTCCCCTCGTATGACTCACAGTCGGCGCGCAGGGACGGGAGATCGCGTACGGGCACGCGTACGGGAAATTGTGGATCAGAGCGCGCCGTCGAGCGCGGGGCCGTCGCCCAGATCGCCGCCGAAGATCACGCCCTGATGGTGATACGCCCAGCGCTGCGTACCGTCAGGTTGGGTCGCGATCACCAGGTCTTGGTGGTCCGCAGGCGGCAGCTCCGCGTCCATCACGCGCTGCCCGATGCCGTTGCGAACACCGCCAGGAACGCGCAGTGTGTTGTCCCCGTTTAGGGTCGAGATCTTGTACTGCGTGAACAGCAGGCCGTTCTGCTCGATCGTTCCGTCCAGCTTGGCTTTGCCGGTGACGAGCGCTTGGCTCTGACCGCGGAACTGCGAGAGCCGCAGCTTGCCTTCGAGCGAGCTCACGTGCATGCGCGTGCGGGTCGGGCGAGCGAGCAGCTGACCGCGGATGCTGCGAGCGCGGCGAGCGAGCTCTTCGTCGGCGCTGGTCTCGAGCGCGTCGAGCTGGGCCATGTCGTCGCGCGTACCGTCGCGCAGCAACTTTTCGAGCGACAGCACGCGCACCTGGGCTTTGTTCGAAGCGCCGCTCGGCAGCTCGAAGCCCATCAGGAACGTGCAGGTCGCGCACAATGCCGCGATCATCAGCAGCTGACGGCGTCTGCGCGACAAGCGTCGCAGCGGCACGATCGTCAGCAGAAGCAGGCTCATTCCGAGCGCATGCCGGCTGCCCAAATGTCCGCCGACGCTGTTGTCACCGCAGCCACCAGCGGCCTCCGGAGGCGAGCTCAAATAGCTCTCGACCGCGCCGTCCTCGTCGTCTTGAGCGAGCGTGCGCTTGTCGACATCGTCGGGCTTGGCGTACGGCCACATGGTGGCTGCTTGATCATCGTTGCTCTCGCCGAGCCCCAGCACGTGGCCGGCCTCGTGGGTGAGCACCGCCGCGAGATCGTACGACGAGATCATGCGCGGTTTTACGGGCTCATCGAGCAGCGCGTAGCGCGCCCCGCCGTTGACCACGATGTCGGCGTCGAGTAGTCGACCCGTATCCATCTCGTAAGTCACGACGGTTACTGCGAGCTTCGACGCCTCATACGGCCATTCCTTCAGCAGGTACACGCCATTGGTTGCGCGGCCATCGTGGTGGCCGACGCTCTCCGGCATGCCTGGGCGGATGCGCATGTCGGGCACACGCGGCAGACCTCTCCAGGCATCGAATGCCATCGAGATCGCTGCGTATGCCTCGCCAGGGTTCAGGAACTCTTCGAACTCAGGATCGAGTTGCAGGCCCACGTTGTCGGTCGCCCAGCGGATGCGCTTGCCGACTTCAGTCGTGTTGATCGTGTAGGCGTGGGCTGGCTGCGAAAAAGCCATCACAAGTCCCACCAGCACAACCTGTGAGACCAGCGAACTGCGGTACTTCATGAGCTAGAAAATTCTCATAGCCCTCCATTGAAGTCCACTGGCCACGGAAAATTACAGTCTGATTGGTCGGTATAACACGGAAAAGCGGGCTTACCCTGACCAATCTCGTGTGAAGTCGTCGGGGCTGGGCCGATGCATGTCAGGTGCCGATTGTTTGGCAGTGCCGGCGTAGATGAACGCGACGAGCGCATCCTCAGCGCGCAGACCAAAAGCGCGCTTCACATCCTCGTCGTACGCCGGTGCGCCGGTGCGCCACATCGCCGAGTAACCCCGCGCAAACAGCGCGAGCAGGATGTTCTGTGCCGCAGCACCGGCGGCGAGGACCTGCTCGAGCGCAGGCACCTTCGGGCTGTCTTGCACGACGGCGCTCACGACGATGATCAGCGGTGCACGCAGCGCCTTTTTGCGGGTCTTGTCGTAGTCCTCCGCACTCAAGTTCGGGTTGTGTTTGCGCGCGGATTCAGCCATCAGCGCGCCCAGCTTGTCGCGTGCCTCACCGCGTACGAGGTGCACGCGCCACGGTCGCAGACCAGCATGATCGGGCGCGCGCGCAGCGGCTTCTAATGCGAAACGTAGACTGTCGGCATCGGGGGCAGGCTCGGTGAGCTTGCCGTTCGAAGCGCGCGTGCGGAGGAGCTCGATCGCATCCATGGTGTCCTTCTGTAGGTGTGTGACGCAGTTCTATATGTAGATGCTGAACACGCAAGTGTCTGCCGCTTCGTGCGTGCAGTGTGTGTTTGTGAGTGTGCTTGTGTATGTGCGACTATGAACTGTTGTAGGCGTAGCGCGCTCGTCTCGCGCTTTCGCTATGCTAGAATGACCAGCGTTAGCTTGGTCCGCTACGCGTTCATACGCTCAGAGAGCTAGAGTTTCGTGTCGGTTCATCAACGCGCACCTGTTGGAACGCTCGCCGTTGGGGCCAAGCTCGAACGTTACGAGATTCTTGCGAGACTCGCCTCCGGTGGCATGGCCACGGTCTATGTCG
>Ga0209082_1000061_pt1 | contig 70291 bp, 51 predicted proteins | sample ColdCreekSource_FD_184127 | JGI IMG/M metagenome (GOLD analysis project Ga0209082, IMG submission 184127) | Groundwater microbial communities from Cold Creek, Nevada to study Microbial Dark Matter (Phase II) - Cold Creek Source (SPAdes) (version 3) | ecosystem: Environmental > Aquatic > Deep... | reverse complement strand
TGCCCAAGCGCTGCGCTTCGATCAAGCGCAGCTGCGCGAGCTGCTCGGCGAGGCCGAGCTGCGCGAGCTGCTCGACCCCACGGCGCTCGATCAGCTCGAAGCGCAGCTGCAGCTGCTCGATCCCCGCTATCGCCTGGAGCACATCGACGCTGTGCATGATGCACTGCTGCGCATCGGCGATCTGTCGCTGCCCGAGCTCGCGCAGCGCGCACCTTCGGAGCTGCAGGCCGCGGAGTGGATCAAAGCGCTGTCGCAGGCGCGGCGCGTGATCGGCGTGAAGTGGGGCACCGAAACGCAGACGCGCTACCTCGCGGTGGAAGACGCCGCGCGCTACCGCGATGCGCTCGGAGTGGTGTTGCCACCGGGTTTGCCGCAAGCGCTGCTCGCGCCGGTTCGCGACGCGCTGCGCGACCTGGTTTTGCGCTTTGCGCGCACGCACGCGCCGTTCACGCTCGATGAGCTGTGCAAGCGCTTCGGGCTCGGTCGCAACGTCGCGCGCGAACAACTCTTGCGTTTGGAGAGCGAAGGCAAAGTGGTCGAGGGCGCGTTCCGCCCCGGCGGCAGCGAGCGCGACTACGCACATTCGGACGTGCTGCGCACGCTGCGCCAGCGCTCGCTCGCGAAGCTGCGCAAAGAGATCGAGCCCGTCGAGAGCGCGGTGCTCGGGCGCTTTGCGGTCGAGTGGCACGGCATCGCGCGCCCGCGCGCTGGCCTCGATGCGGTGCTCGATGCGGTCGAGCGGCTGCAAGGCTTGGCGTTGCCTGTGTCGGTGCTCGAGCGCGAGATCTTGTCCGCGCGCGTGTTCAACTATCGCCCCGATGATCTGGACGCGCTGGCGGCCGCGGGCGAGATCATGTGGTGCGGTGTCGAAGCGCTCGGCGAGCGCGACGGTCGCATCGCGCTGTACCTGACCGATCACTTCGCGCGCTTGTGGTCACCGCCCAACGTGGAGCTGGACGAGCGCGAGACCAAGATAGTGCAGCTGTTGGCTGCACGCGGTGCTTCGTTCTTCGGCGTGCTGCAAGCGGAGCTGGGCGGCTATCCTCAAACCACGCTCGACGCGCTCTATGGCTTGGTTTGGAAGGGCCTCGTGACCAACGACACGTTCCGGGCGCTGCGTGCCTACGCGCAGCCGCGCGGCACCAAGAGCGCTCGCGCGAACGCCGGGCTGCGCCGCACAGGTCTGCGTGGCTTTCGCTCGCGGCGCGAGACGCCGCGCTCTGCCGAAGGCCGCTGGTCGCTGCTCTCGAGCTTGGCTCCGCAACCGAGCTCGCCTACTGAGCGCGCGAACGCTTGGTCGCAGGTACTCTTGCAGCGCTACGGCGTGGTCACGCGCGAGGTCGCGCAGGCTGAGCGCATCAGCGGTGGCTTCAGCGCACTCTACGATGTATTCAAGGCGCTCGAAGACGCAGGCCGTATTCGCCGCGGTTACTTTGTACAAGGCGTCTCGGCGATGCAGTTCGCGTTGCCCGGTGTGCTCGAACAGCTGCGCGCGCTGCGTGATCCCGGCCCGACGCCGCGCGTGGTCGCGCTCTCGGCCACCGACCCTGCGAATCCGTACGGCGCGCTGATCAAGTGGCCCAAACCCAGCGAAGGCAGCCAGCTCGCGCGCGCGGCGGGTGCCGTGGTCATGCTCGTGGATGGCGCGCTTGCAGCGTATCTGTCGCGCAGTGGTAAGCAGCTGCAGGTGTTTCCGCCGGAAGCCGAGCCCGATCGTAGCCGCAGCATGCGCGCCGTCGCCGAGCGCCTGCGCGACATCGGCAGCATGCCGGATCGTCGCGGCCTGATGATCGGTGAGATCGACGGCGCAGTCGCACACGAGCACGCGATGGTGCCGTTCCTGCGCGAGGTCGGCTTCCAGACCAGCCGACAGGGTTACTTCTTGCCGCGCAGCGCACGCACGCAGGTCGTGCCGCTGGACGCTGCACCCGCGCTCGACGACGAGGGCGTCGCGCACGACGAGGCTGACAATGCGTAGGGGGAGCCACTGCTTGTGGACAACCAGCGAAGAGGGGCCGGTTGCACTCATCACGAATCCGCGCGCAGGCACGTTGCCGCGCGCCGTCGTCGGTACACCCAGCCCTGTGTCTGCTGCGAACAGGAACTGCCCTAGTCCGGCGATCGTCACCCCTGATTCAGCGCCGGTACCCGCTGCGCCGCTGACAGCTGCACAGGACCACTGCGTCAGCGTCAGCGTCAAAGCCGACGCTCCCCGAGTCCACGGCGCCATCGAAGTCCACGGCTGCGGTAGGTTGTGCCGTGCTCTGCGCGCGACAAGCTCGCACTATGAGGCCGCCTGTGCCTGAGGGCGATACCATTTTTCGCAGCGCACGCGCACTCTCGCGTGCGCTCGCTGGCAAGACCATCACTCACTTTCATTCCGAGCTCGCGCGACTGTCGGTGCAAGCTGAAAACGCGCGGCTCGTCGGGCAGCAGCTCGTGGAAGTGACCGCACACGGCAAGCACTTGCTGATGCGCTTTCAATCCGGCGTCACGCTCCGTACGCACATGCGTATGAGCGGCAGCTGGCACATCTACCGCACCGGCGAGCGCTGGAAGCGCCCGCGCTCCGACATGCGCATCGTGCTCGAGACGTCCGACTTTCAAGCCGTCGCGTTCGTGGTGCACGAAGCGGAGCTGATCCAGGGGCGCGAGCTTGAGAAGCGTGTAGAGCGGCTCGGCCCGGACGTGCTGGCCAATGACTTCGACCCGCAGCTGACAGCGGCGCGGCTGTTGGCGGCAGGCGCGCGCCCGATGTGCGACGTGCTGCTCGATCAGCGTGTGCTTGCCGGCCTCGGCAATGTATTCAAGTCGGAGCTGCTGTTTCTCTCGCGCGTGCACCCGGCACGCCACGCGAGCACCGTGGATCGCGCGACCGCCGAGTTGATCTGCGAGCGCGCTGCGGAGCTGTTGCGCGTGAACGTACAAGACGGCGCGTCCGATGGCATCGTGACGTACCAAGGCATGCGGCGCACGACGGGGCGCTCGGATCCAGGCGATCGGATGTGGGTATACGGTCGCGGCGGAAGGCCGTGCCGCGAGTGCGGAACCGCGATCGAAATGCGGCGCATGGGCCAGCACGCACGCAGCACATACTACTGCCCACGCTGCCAACCGCTGACACGCGTCGTACGCGCATTCGGCTAACGATATCGTTGACACAGCCTTGTCTAAGACGGCGCCTTGGAGGTGAGCTCTACCATTGTCGTCACTCTCATTGACGAGCGATGGGCGCCAACAACGGCGCAGGCATCGACGCGAATCGACAAGGTGGCCCTCAAGTCCAAGGCGCCGTCGACGACCAAGTCGACGACTAGGCCCTGCGGCCTGTGCTACACCTCGCGCAAACCATGGCCAAAGCGCAAAAGCCAGAACCTCCCGCGCCTCCGCCCGAGGCGTTTGTGATTCCTCCGCCTGTCGAGCCGATGCTGGCCAAGAGCAGCGAGCAGCTGCCACGCGCGGACAAGCTCCTGTACGAGCCGAAATGGGACGGCTTCCGTGCGATTGTCTTTCGCGGCGGCGAGCACGTGTACATCCAGAGCCGCGACCTGCGTCCGCTCGACCGCTACTTCCCGGACTTGCACGACTTGTTCTTGCGCGAGCTGCCGGACGGCTGCGTGCTCGACGGCGAAATCGTGATCGCGACCGAGCGCGGCTTGGACTTCGACATGTTGCAGCAGCGCTTGCATCCAGCAGCGTCGCGCGTAGCCAAGCTCGCGAGCGAAACCCCTGCCGCGTACGTGATCTTCGACGCGCTCGCGTACGGCGGTGAAGACCTGCGCGCGCGCCCATTCGAAGAGCGCCGTGCGACGTTGGAGAAAGCCTTTGCGAACGTCGCACCACCGCTGCACCTGACACCTGTCACGCGCGAAGTGGAGCTGGCCGAGAAGTGGCTGCAAGAGTTCGAAGGCGCGGGGCTCGACGGCGTGATGGCGAAGCCGGGCGGCGGCAGTTACGAGCCGGGCAAGCGCGCGATGTTCAAGATCAAGCACTCGCGCACGGCCGACTGCGTGGTCGCAGGCTTTCGTTGGCACAAGAACGGTCCCGGCACGTTGGTCGGCTCGCTCCTGCTCGGCCTGTACGACGACGAAGGTGGCTTCCATCATGTGGGCGTGACCTCGGCGTTCACCATGGCCAAGCGCGCGGAGCTCGTGGCCTTTCTTGCTCCGCTGCGCGAGAACGCGCTGGCCGAGCACCCGTGGCGTGAGTGGGCACGCCCTGAAGCTGACGGCGGCGGGCAGCGCATGCCCGGTGGTCAGAGTCGCTGGAACGCCGGCAAAGATCTGTCGTGGGAGCCGCTGCGCCTGGAGCTGGTGTGCGAGGTCAAGTACGATCACCTGCAAGGCGATCGCTTCCGGCACGCCGCCGTGTATCAGCGCTTCCGTGCCGATAAGCCGCCTGCAGAGTGTCGCTACGGTCAGCTCGAGATCACGACCCCTTACGAGCTCGAGAAGGTCTTTGGGGCTTCGGGGAGCTCTCGTTCGGCGGAGAACCCCAGCTCGGAGTGAAGTCGGGATCCAGCGCCTCTTGAGGCGGCCGATCTGCCTCGGCCACGTGTTGCAAGTTGACCCGGATGCGCGTCCACGTCGTGTAGCGCCCGCGCATCGCATCGACTAACACGTCTGCCGCTTGCAGCTGCGAGGCCGCAGCGGGATGCCGCGCCTTCCAGCGCTCGAGGCCCGCGAGCGCGTCGTCCTTCTTCTCGGCGCGTGCGATCTCGATCAGCGGTAGCTTCGACACGCGCCCAGCACGTGCCCGCGAAGGCTGGACGCGCTCCGGCTCGCCCGCTTGCTTTTCGTAGTGCGGCGGCCACGGCGCATCGCCCAAGCCTTCGCGCTCCTGCCGTTTCACCAGCTCGAGCACTGCCTCGAGAGCGTAGGCGACCTTGTCGATGTCGCCGTGCAGATCCCCCAGGTTGCGAAAGCGTTCGGGCATGCTGCGCAGCGTGAAATCAGCGGGATCGCACTGCGCGAGCTCCTGCCAAGTCACCGGCGCAGACACGCGCGCATCGGGCCGCGCGCGCACCGAATACGCGCTCGCGACAGTGCGATCCTTCGCGTTCTGGTTGTAGTCGAGGAACACGCCGTGCCGCTCCTCCTTCCACCACTTGCTGGTGGCCAGTGTCGGCACACGCCGCTCGACATCACGGGCGATCGCGAGCGCCGCGCGCCGCACTTGATCGAAGCCGAAGCGCGGCGCAATCCGGATCACCACGTGGATGCCGCGCGAGCCAGAGGTCTTGGGCCAACCGACGAGACCCAGATCGGTCAGCGATTCCTGCACCACTTTGGCCACTTCGCGCAGCTGGCTCCACTGCACACCGGGCACCGGGTCGAGATCGATCCGCAGCTCATCAGGATGATCGAGATCTTCGGCGCGCACTGGATGCGGGTGCAGCTCCAAACATCCGAGATTCGCCATCCACAATAAGCCTGCCGTATTGCGCGGCACGATCTCTTCCGCCGTGCGTCCGGATGGGAACCGCAGCGTCACGATGTCCATGAAGCTTGGCCGCGCTGGTGCACGCTTCTGGTAAAAGAAGTCGCCGCCCACGCCGTTCGGATAGCGCACGAGCACATTGGGCCGGCCGCCCGCGCCACGCAATGCACCTTCAGCGACGGCCAAATAGTATTGAGCGAGATCCAGCTTGGTGTGCCCGTGCTCCGGGAACAGCACCTTGCTCGGGTTTGTGATCGCGACCTCACAGTCGTCGACACGCAAGATTTCTTGTTCGGGCTTCTTCGCCACCGTGATTCCTGTTCTGCGACGATGGATCGGTCGCGGCAAGATGTCGGCTTTTTGGCAAGCGGCTTGCGCACCAAGAAAAGGGAGGCACGCACGCAAGAAGTTTGCTCCGACTGTGCCAGCTCAGATCACTTGCTATTTGCATTGGTTACGCGTTGGATCTCAAAGGCATTGCAGCCCTTACTATGGACGTGGAGCGCTGGTTTGCGCATCGCCAGACCGCAACAAGACGCAGCAAGACGCAACGGAACGCCTCTAGACACGCATCTGGCCGGCAGCTCCCATGGCGGCCTTGTGTCGATGTATGTCAAGCTCATCGCAGCTCATCGCGGCATCGACGCTAAGAACGCAGCGTCGGCCGCTTGATGGTGACAAGGCCGGGGACGTGCCGTGCGTGAAACGGGTGAGCTGAAGCGGAATGGCGCGGGAACGTAACTCAGTCAGGACAAGGCCGCGGGAACAGGTGCGGAGCATACGTAGCGTGAGTTGGTTGTGTTGGGGTTGCGTGCTGATGGCAGCGTGTGCCGTCAATTCGCACTCGAACGAGAGCCCCAGCGCACCGCAGGCCGCAGATGCTGACAGCACCGCGTCGAGCATGCTGCCAGAGGCGCCCGCTGCGGCAGGTACCGGCGTAGAGCCCGCGCAAGCCGGTGCGGGTGGCGAATCCGGCGCGTCTGAGCCACCAGCATCCACAACCGCGAACGCGGGCGCAGCGGGTGAAGCATCGGGCGTGTCCGTGCCGCCAATGGCTGCTGCAGCTGGCAGCGGCGGAGCCGAGCCGCCGCTGGTAGCGGCGCCCGAGGGTTGTGCGCCGCCACCAGAGGGCGCGTCAGTCGAAGAGATCAACGCGCTGAATACCGTCAACACCTTGCGCGCGGCCGCGGGCGCTCCCTGCCTCACCTTGGACCTGAACATCGGCAAGGCAGCCAAAGCGCACTGCGCTTACTACGCGCTGAACATAGAAAGCGCGCCCGAGTGCGTGATCAGTCCGCACTACGAGGTCGTAGGCTGCGCGGGCTACACCGGCTCGACGCCGTCCGAGCGCATGCGCGCCGCGGGTTTTGCGAGCGGTGGTGGTGGCGGCGAAGTGATGGCTTTCTTGGACAACCCCGCGCGTGCGGTGCAGACCTGGGTCGATTCCGTGTGGCATCGCATTCCGATCCTGGACACGGCGACCACGGTCATGGGCTACGGCAGCGCAGAAGGTTGCGACACGATTGACTTCGGTCCCAACCGTCGCCGCGAAGCGCTCAGCTTAGTGGCGTACCCGTACGCCGGGCAGATCGGCGTGACCACGGCGTTCGACGGTCGCAACGAAGGGCCCATGCCGCCAGCACCCACGACTGGCTGGCCCAGCGCCAACCCCATCAGCTTGTACGGCCAGCAGCTCTTGATCACCGAGCACCAGCTGTTCGTCGACGGCGACGACACGCCGCTCGAGCATACCTGGCTCGATCCGACCTCGCCGATCTTGCCCGCCGATCAGCAGTCGCTTCTACGCAACGTCGTGTTCATGTACGCGAATCAGCCGTACCTGCCGAACACCACGTACCGCGTGAAGATCGTCGGTACGTACGCGGGCGGCGACCTGCTGCGCGAGTGGACGTTCACGACCGGCGCGCCGCGCCGCATGCGCCCATAGCTAGACTGTCAGTCTCGGGCACAGCGGCCTGACCGATGCTCGTGCGCGCCGTTCTAGAGCCAGGAAAGCGCGGAGCTGCTGGATTCGTTGCGCTTGTGCGAGCGATGTCACTTAGCGCTCGCTCGAACTGCCTTGCTTTGTCCAATGCAGCGGATCGCGACTCGTTTCCGGCGAACGCGTGTCTGGTCGAGTAAACGACACGGTCGCCGGACCGATCTCTTTGTAACCTATTTTGGGGTGGTCTTTTTCGCGACTTGGGTTCTTTGGCCCCGCCGCTATCCGCTGCAGATACAACACTCTGCCGCTGTTGGCGGCAGCGAAATCACTGCCGCTATTGGCTGCAATGGGTAGTGGTCGTGTCTGGACACCTGGTGGCCCGTGTCGTATCTTATTCCCTGTACACAGCGCTGGGTGAGGCCAGCCTGGGTCAGGAGTACTGGTGGTTCGCACCGCTCGCTGCGGTGGAACACTCCTCACCTGGGCATACCCCGGCGCGGTTCCGTACTTACGCGCGCGAACGCCGCTCACAGCGGCGACGCGCAGGTCTGATGTGCACGGTGGAGCGCTGTAACTCAAGATGACAACAGGACAAGACACCGCGATTCGTCGTTCTCGCCGCTGGCTGGAGACGCTCGCGATCACGCTGAGTGGGCCCGCGCTGGGCATGGCCGTTCATCCGAAGGATCCCTTCTGGATGCACGCGCCGGTGCCCTGGCTCGTGCTCTTGCCGCTGCTCACGGGCGGGCAGTACGGCTTGGCGCACGGCGTGGTGACCAGCGCGATCCTGTCTGCGCTGGCTTACGTCCACGGCGACAGCACCGGTCACTTGGACACGCTGTTCCTGTCGAGCTGGGGCCTCGGTGCCCTGATCGTCGGCGCCATCGCCGGTCAGTTCCGCGACGTGCGCGAAGAGCGTATGCAGCGTTCGAACACCTTGGTCGCGCACTTGTCGGAGCGTGTCGAGCGCGCCGAGCGCACGGGCCGGGTCATGAAGCTCTCGCACGAGCGCTTGGAAGAGCGCTTGGCTGCCACGCGCTGGTCGCTCAGCGGCTCGGTCGAAGTCGCGCAGCGCAAGATAGCTGAGCTGTGCTCGCGCCGCGAGATCGGTGAGACCGTGCTCGACGTGCTCGCGAGCCAAGCCATGGTGCAGGTCGCCTCGTTGTACTGGGCAGGCTCGGCACCGCTCTTGCCGATGCCGGTGGCGACGTTGGGCGCATCGAACGGCGGCCGAGGCCTCCACCCGCTCGTGCAGCGCGCGTGGAAGACGCGCCGCTTGGTTGCGGTGGGTGATGTGAGTGAAGCCAGCAGCGGCAGCGACGGCGCCGTCCTGGCGGCCGCCCCTGTGATTACGGCCAGCGGCCACTTGGTCGGTGTGGTTGCGATCCACCAGATGCCCTTCATGCAGTTCCAGGCCGAACAGTTGCGTTCGCTCCTGATGATCGTTGGTCAGCTAGGCGATATGATGAACGACAGGCTGCTCGAGCTAGCGCAGCAGAAGATCGTCAGCGCCCGCTCAGCAGTCGAGCCTGCGCGTGTCTTGACGCCTCCGCCGCTCCCCAAGGCTGCGAGCAAGATCGACATGACCACCACGGCAACTGAAGTGAGCGCTGCGTCCACCTGATCGCGGCTCGTGTGTCTGGCACGCATCACTGAGGCACATCATGCAACAAACGTCGGAGAATGCGGGCGGCATCCGTTCATGGATGTCCGCCCTCGGGCTTCTTATCGCCCTGGGTGCGGAGCTCGGTGCGCTCTTGTGCGCGCTGCGCGGTGAACAGGCCCCAGCAGTTGGCCTGCACGCGTTGTCTGCCCTCGGGTTTGGCCTCTGGGCAGCCGATGGAAAGGTCATGTCTCGGCCGGGTCCGTTCATCGCGGCGTGCATGATGGTGTTCACCATCCCCGTACTCGGCGCGCTCGGTGTGGCCTGCTTGATCGTACCGGCGTGGCGCAACCAGCGTCCGGCAGAGAACGACGGCATCGTAGAGATCTCGCTGCCACATGCCGCCGCTGTCAGCGGCGGGAGCAGCGCTCAAGAAGGTGCGCAGCAGGTGCGCATCGCGCCCGCGCCGATCGAGTTCGTGCTGCGCTCGCAAGGCGCGGCGCAGAAGCGCGTCGCTTCGGTGATGGCGCTGCGTCGTATGGACGCCGCCCGCGCTGTGCCGCTCTTGCGTGTGGCGCTCGGCGACACGCACGAAGATGTGCGCCTCCTGGCCTACGCGATCCTCGAGCGCCGTGAGAAAGAGCTGCGCGGTCGCATCGAAGTGCTCTTGGGCGATCTCGAAGCGCTGCAAGCGGCGAGTGCCGCGAGCGAAGACAAGCAGCGCGCGGCAGTGCTCAAGGCGCTGGCCGAGCAACACTGGGAGCTCGTGCACGGTGGCTTCGTGAGCGGCGACGTCGAGAAACAGACGCTGACGGCGGCGGCGCGATACGGCCACGAATCGCTCCTGCACGCACAGGACGGGTCGCTCGCGCTGCTCTTGGGTCGCATCCAGCTGCGCGCACGTAAGCCAGGCTCGGCCCTTCAATATCTGCGCGCCGCGAGCTCGCTCGGTGTCGCGAGCTCGGTGCTCGCGCCGCTGTACGCCGAAGTCGCGTTCCTCATGCGCAAGTTCGACGCCATCGGTCCGCTGCTCGCCGAAGCGGGCAACGCTCCGCTCGCTCGCCCCAAGCTCGACGCGGTCGCGCGGTTCTGGACCACAAGAGAGGATCAGACGTGACGAAAGAGGCGGACATCGCGTTGCTGCTCGAAGGCACGTATCCATATGTCCGCGGCGGTGTAAGTAGTTGGGTCCATCAGATCATCACCGGCCTGCCTTTGATCACGTTCTCCCTGATCTTCGTGGGCGGGCGTCGCACCGACTACGGTGAGATTCGCTACGAGCTCCCGAAGAACGTTGTCCACGTCGAGACGCACTATCTCGAAGACGCTTGGAAGCAGAGCAAAGCAGGGCGTGCGCGCGCCGGTGAGAACCAGTTCCTGCAATCGGCGCAGCTCCACGACTTCTTGAAATACAGCGCCGAGGGCAAGCGCCCTGGCGGCGTGGATCTCGACGCGCTCGGCAAGAACGCGGACCGTGTGCTCGGTCTACTCGAGCGGCCGGATGGCTTGTGCTTGGCCGACTACCTGAGTCATCCGCTGGCCTGGGAGCAGATCCGGAAGGCGCACCTCGAGGGCGACGATCAAGCATCGTTTGTGGACTATTTTTGGTCACTGCGCTTGATGCACGGCCCGCTGTTTCAGCTGGCGCGCATCGCGAACTCGGCCGCGCCCGCCCGCGCGTACCACACCATCTCGACCGGCTACGCGGGCTTTCTAGGTGCACTCTTGCAGCGCCGCCGTCAGCGGCCGCTGATCCTGACTGAGCACGGCATCTACACCAAAGAGCGGCGCATCGACTTGAACCAGGCGGACTGGTTCGAGCAGCTGCATGCTGGTCGCGAGGATGCCTCGCTCGGCACGACCACCGCGCTGCGCGAGCTTTGGATCCGGTTCTTCGAGTCGATCGGTCGGCTCACCTACCGCGCGGCCGACCCGATCATCTCGCTGTACGACGGTAACCGCAGCCGGCAGCTGCAGGACGGCGCCGATGCGCAACGCACGCGTGTCATCGTCAATGGCATCGACCCCAAGCGCTTCGCACCGGCATTCACCCAGCGCAGCCCGCAAGTGCCCAAGGTCATCGGTCTGATCGGTCGCGTCGTGCCGATCAAAGACGTCAAGACGTTCATCCGCACGATCCGTCAGGTGATCTCGGTGCTGCCCGAGGCCGAAGGCTGGATCATCGGCGGTTCCGACGAGGATCCCGTCTACGCGCAAGAGTGCGAGGCGCTCGCACGCAGCTTGGGCATCGCCGACAAGCTGAAATTCCTCGGTCACCAGAACGTGATCGAGATCCTGCCGAAGCTGGGCGTGTTGATGCTGACCTCGATCAGCGAAGCGCAGCCGCTCGCGATCCTTGAAGCATTCGCCGCCGGCGTGCCGTGCATCGCGACCGACGTCGGCGCGTGCCGCGAGCAGATCGAAGGCGGCACAGCTGAGGACCGCTCGCTCGGTTTGGCTGGACGCGTCGTACCGTTTGCCGACGCCGAGGCGCTCGCACGCGCCGCCGTCGAGCTTTTGTCTGACACTGAGACTTGGCACAGCTGCCAAGCATCAGCGCGCAAGCGCGTCGCCCAACACTACAGTCAGGAAGCCATGCTCGACGCTTACTTGAAGGTCTATCAGCGAGCGTTGGAGGTGTGAGGTGGCCGGCGTTGGCTTCAGCCTCAAGAAACTGCGCGACGACGACAGCTACACCGGCTTGGTCCGGCTGTACGGCGCCGCGGGCATCATCAGCAGCGGTCCTTGGCTGTTATCGATTCTTACCTTGTTGTTCATCGGCATCATCGGGCGACAGCTCGTCCCGAACACGGTCGCGCTGCAGCGCTTTCAGGTCTCGGTGACTTGGCTGTTCGCCGCGTCGCTGCTCTGGACCGGGCCGCTGCAGTTGATGTTCACGCGCTTCATCGCGGACCGCGACTACTTGGGCGAGCACGACCAAACACTGCCGAACTTGCACGGTGCGCTGGCGGTCGTGGGCGCGGCGACGTTTGCGCTCGCTGTGCCGTTCGTCGTGCAGTTCGAAGACAGCAGCTGGCTGTTCAAGTGGCTCTTGGCGAGCGCGTTTGTCGTGCTCAGCCAAACTTGGATGGCCATCATCGTGTTGACTGGGTTGCGTGCGCACATGCACGTATTCGGATGTTTTGCGCTCGGCTATGGCGTGACCTTCCTCGGCTGCATGCTGGGTGCGCCGTACGGCGAAACCGGCTTGCTCGGCGGCTTCGTCGCGGGCCAGAGCGCGCTCTTGTTCAGCTCGCTTGCCGTGCTCGCGAACAAGATGCCCGCCAAGTCGCCCGTCGCGTTTCGCTTCTTGGAGCGGCGTTCATTGTTCTTTGAGCTCGGTGTGGTCGGGCTGCTCTACAACCTCGGCGTCTGGATCGACAAGCTGATCTTCTGGTGGAGCCCGGGCACAGGCCAGCGCGTGCTCGGTCCGCTGTACGCGTCAGAGGTCTACGACTTGCCGATCTTCCTCGCGTACCTGACGATCGTGCCAGGCATGGCCGTCTTCTTGGTGCGGGTGGAGACCGACTTCGCCGAGGCGCACCACGCGTTCTACGCGGCGGTTCGCAACGGTGCACCACTCTTGCACTTGGAGACGTTGTGTCAGGAGATGACTGACTCCGCGCGCCGTGCAGTGATCGACATTGTTAAGATCCAAGGCATCACGCTTGTGGTGTGCGCCACGGTTGGGCCGTGGCTGTTGAAAGTGGCCGGCATCTCCGAGCTGCATCTGCCGTTGTTCTACATCGACGCTGCCGGGGTCGCGCTGCAGGTGATCATGCTGGCGGTGACCAGTATGTTCTTCTATCTAGACCGGCGCCGCGCCGTGAGTTGGTTGACGTTCATGTTGTTCGCCTCGAACGCATCGCTGACCTACCTCACGCAACGCATGGGCCCTGAGTTTTACGGTTACGGTTTTGCGATCGCGATGGCGATCACCAGCCTCGCCGGGCTGGTCGCGCTCAGTCGCACTTTCCAACACTTGGTACGTGACACATTCATGCGGCAACCGGTGGTGTCATGAACAAACAGCTGCGCGTTATTTTGGCAGTCGCTCTCGCGGCAGGAGCTTGGTGTTTCATGGACAGTCGAGCGGCGGCGGAGACCACCGCGTTCTTCTACGGCAAGCCGATCCCTGCCGAGCTGACCGCCGCGTACGATCAAGTGGTCGTCGAGCCTGGACACAACCATGACTTCGCCGCGCTCTCGAAGTCGCGTGCGGTACCCGTCGCGTACTTGAGCGTGGGTGAGGTCGCGAAGCACAGGCTGGGCGAGACTGACTCGAGCTGGCGCGTCTCCGAGAACAACGCCTGGGCTAGCACGGTCATGGATCTCACGCACGTGGGTTACCGCGCGTACTTGTTCGAGCAATACGAAAAACTCTGGAGCACGGGCTACCGTCGCTTCTTCTTGGACACGCTCGACAGCTATCAGCTCGGCACCAAGGATCCTCAGAAACGCGAGATCCAACGCAAGGCACTGTGCGAGGTGATCGCGGGCTTGGCGAAGCGCCATCCCGAGGTGCGCATCCTGCTCAACCGCGGCTTCGAGCTGCTCCCGGATATCGGCAAGCAGGTCCACGGCGTGGTCGCGGAGTCTCTGTTCGATCGCTTCGACGCCGGCAAAAATGCCTACGTGCGCGTTCCGAAAAACGACTACGAATGGCTGCTCGCTCGCTTACGCGAGGCCAAGACTCGCTACAAGCTTCCGATCATCGTGATCGACTATCGGCCCAACGAGGAGCGTGCTGAAGCGCGCATCACGGCCAAGAAGATCGCGGACCTCGGCTTCGAGCCCTGGGTATGCAACGGCGCCATCAACAACCTCGGCGTCGGGCGCGTCGAGATCATGCCGCGCAAAGTGATGATCATCACCGATAAGCCGCAGCAAGCGCACGCGGTGGGTCCTGCGCGTGCGCTCGCTCCAGTGCTCGAGTACCTCGGCTACGTGCCTGAGTACCGGCCGATCACGGACCTGCCTGAGCATGAGCTGACCGCACACGTGGCGGGTGTGATCAGCGTGTTGCCTCCGGGCTCAGTCTACGAGGACTACGAAGCTTGGCTCGCGAAACAGCTGGCTGCGGGTGTGCGTGTGGTGATGTTCGGTGGCCTCGGCGTGCGCGCCGACGGTGCGCTCGCAAAGTCGTTGGGCTTTCGGCCGCTGCCAGCTGCAGAGCCGGGTCAGGGCCAAGCTGCGAAAGCTGCTGTGATGCAGCGCGATGAGCTGATCGGCTTCGAGGCCGAGCCGCCCGAGCGCGGTCCCGATGGTATCGCTGTGAGCTTGCCGAGCGCGGCGGCATCTCAGCATCTCACGCTGCGCACGAGTCAGGGTGGGGTGGCTACAGCGATCGCGACGACGAGCTTCGGCGGGGTCGCGCTGAGCCACGTGTTTGCATTGCGCGGCTTGAGCGGGGAGCGCGCGTGGGTGCTCGATCCCTTCCGATTTTTGCAGCGCGCGCTGCGACTGCCGGACATTCCCGTCCCAGACATCACGACCGAGAGCGGGCGACGCTTAGCGTTCCTCGCGATCGATGCCAAAGGTCTCGCAGACAACGCCCGCCTCCGCGGGCGTCCTCGCGTTGTGAACGTGCTGCAGGCGCAGATCCTGGCCAAGTATCGCTGGCCCCACGCGCTCGATCTGCGCCAGCCTGATGCGGGTAGCGCAGAGCGTACACGCGACGCGAACGCTGCGCGACCGCTCTTGCAAAAAGGCCTCGTGTACAGCGCGGAGATCCCGCTCGACGAGAGCGCGCCCGGCACGCTGCGCTCGCTCACCGAGCTGCCGCCGCTTTGGGCTGCAGACGATCCGGCGGATATCCCGCTGCCGATCGGGAGCGACTATGCGTTCATCGGCAATGTGCCCGAGGCGTATCCACTGACCCGTGTGCGTGAGATGTGGCAGAGCACAGAGGCGCCACGTCGCCTGCGGCCGATCGCGTTGCACTACCATGCGTTTGTGCTCAGCAGCCCGGGCGGCCTCGCAGCGGTGCAAGTGCTGTACAAGAAGCTCGCTGAGGATCGCGTGCAGGTGCTGCGCTTCGACGAGTACCGCGCGCGCATCCAAGCATTTCGGGAACAGGTCATCGTACGCGCGGTCGACGGCAGCTACGGCGTGTTGGGCGGCGAAGCGCTGCGCACGCTGCGCATGTCCGTCTCGCTCGGCGAGCCGGCGCTCCAGCAGAGTGAAGGTGTGTCGGGAGTCGCGGAGCTGGGCAAGGTTCGCTACGTGACCTTCGTCGCGAGCGGCCCGCGGCGGCTGGTGCTGCAGAGTGCGGCCAAGGTGGAGACGCCGCAGATCAGCCAGACCAACGGCCGAGTGGAGCACTTGCGCGTGCTCTCGCCCACGCACGTGGAGCTGTCGCTGACGGCGGCGGACACGCTCGACTTGTGCATCACGGGTCTGCCAGCGCGCGCCGCATGTCAGTTGCAGCTCGACACACGTAGCATCTCGACCCGCACCGACGGCCGCGGCGAGCTGCATCTGACGATCAGCGAAGGCCGCACCGGTGACAGTGTGCTGCGCTGCGAAGAGGCTGCGTCGTGAGCGCGACCTCGCAGCGGCCCGGGCCGAAGCCTCTGCTCGGAGGCGGTGCGCTGATCTTGCTGATCGGCGCTGCGTGTGTAGGACTGATCGTGCTCTTGCCGTTCGCGCGCGAGCGCTTGAACCGCGCGCAGTCGAGCCAGACCAGCTCACTGTCGCTCAACTACATGGAGCTCGGGCTGTCGAAGAATCCCGAGGACGCTGAGCTGCGCCGCAACTTGGTGAAGAAGCTGGTCGAGATCGGCGAGCTCGCCCGTGCGCGAGAGACCTTGCAGCCGCTCTTGGACAGTGCGCAGCCTGATCTCAAAGCGAAGCTCATGGAGCTCGAGCTGGATCGTGGCGTGTGGACCGCGATCCCTGAGGCCGAGACGGAGAAGCGCGCGCAGGCGCTCCGGCAAGTGCTCAAAGACGTGCAAGCCGTGGCTGCGCTCGACCCGTCGCCGGAGCAGCAGGCGCAGATCGCGCAGCTGTATCTCGAGCTCAACCAGCCCGTGCTCGCGGCGCAAGTGCTCGATCGGCTCGCGCGCGTGGATCTGCCTGATGCAGAGGAGCGCGTGAAAGCCGCGGACGACGCGTGGCTCGCGGCGGGCTCGCCCAAGAACGCGGCCGACCTACACGCTACCTGTGCAGCCAAGGGCGGCGAGGTCGGCTTTGTGCACGCGCGGCTCGCGATCGCGCGCAGCCAATCCACCGGCGATAGCGATGCGATCGCTGAGATGATCGAGCGCATGCGCAGCTTATATCCGCAGCGCTTGGATCTGATCGAGCTGGCCGCCGAGGTCGCTGAAGGCTATTCGGTCGACCGAGCCTTTGCACTGGCGGTCGAGCTGACACGCCGTGCGCCGAACGAGCCGAGCTACCATCGCCTGGTCGCGCGCCTCGCCGAAGCCACAGGCAAACAGCTGCGCGCGCTCGACGAGTACGTGTGGTTGGTACGGCACGGCGGCACTCCAGCCGATCGCGACCGCGCGCTCGAGCTGGCCAAAGCCAACTGGGACCTCAAGCTCGTCCGCGAGCTCAAAGCCACTCCGGTCAAACCCAAAGCCGCCCCGCGCGCCAAGAAAAGCAAAGCTACCGGCCCACGCACAGCAGCGCCCGAAAGCAGCCGCAAGCCGCAACCCGGCTCAGCCGCTCACGCACTATCAGCGAGCCTCCGCAGCGCGCGAGTAGAACGCCGCCATGAGCTGCAATGGGCAGCATCGGCCGCCGAGCTGGCGTGGCTTCGCGGCGCGCGTGCGGAACGCACGCGTGGGCGTCGGGTGGAGGTGACGTGGATCCGCGGCGCGGAGCGTGAGCGCCGCCGTGGGCTGCGGATTTGCCAAGCCGCCGCCCCGGCCAAGCCCTCCCGCTCCACGCCCGTTGCGGGCAGGTTGCGCGCGTTGCGTGAGGACTTGGCGTTGGACGAGGCGCTCGGTGACTCCGCGACCGTGCTTCGGAAGCTGAACCGCGCGCTGGCCGGCGACTTGGCGGAGTCGCAAGAGCTGTGGCAGCGGTTGCTCGATCTTCAGCTCGCTTTGGGCAAGCGCGACGATGCGCTGGGTACCGCTCAGAAGATTGCGCAGCGCTTCCCTTCGAACGCTTCGCTAGAGCGCGTCGCGAACATGCAGCTCGAGCGCGGTGATGCGCGCGCGGCGCTCGCCACGTTGCAGTCGGCTCCGGCCCCGGAGCCCGCAAAAGCCGCAGCGTATTGGATGCGCCTCGCTGGCCTCGCCTTTGAGATCGGCGAAGTTGCGACCGAGCGCCGCGCCTATGAGAACCTAACTAAGCTGCCCGGTGCGGCGCAGTGGCAATACCAACGCCTGTGGGAGCTCGCCCCCGACCGCGCAGCGGCACTCGCGATCGCCCTGCAGGCTTTCGAGCGCTACGAGTCCGAGCAGATGTTTTACGCCGCGCTCGCGATCTACCGCGAGGATGAGAACGAGGCCGAGATGCTCGCGCTCCTGGAGCGTGCCGAGCAGTACGCTGGCGTGCGTTCGCGCGCGGATTACTGGCAGACACGCATCAGCTTGCACCAGCAACGCACGTCGCGCGCACTGCAGGACAAAGATTTTGCGCTCGCCAAGCGCGAGCACAGCCGAGCCGCGACGTTGATCGAGCGCGCTGAGCGGCGCGTCACGTTCGAGCCGAAGCTGAGAGCGGCAGTGGTGGCCGCGCAGAGCTCACAGCTGCTCAGCATTGGCCTCGCCAGCGACGACCAGAGCTTGATCGCGCGCGGCTACGCGCTGCAAGAGCACAAGCTGTCCGTGCGCGAACGCGTCTACATTCTGCAGAAGATGGACAGAAAAGACGACGCGCTCCTGCTCGCGCGTAGCAGCCTCGCGAGCTCGAAGCTCAGCGAGAAGGACCGCAGCGTGCTGGAGCTCGACGCACGCGCGTTGAGCACAGGACAGGCGCAGTACGTCAAGCTCACGGGCGACGCGCTGAACATGGATGGTCTGGCCGCGTGGAGCAGCTACGCCACTCTACAATACAGCGGCCGTGCATCGGGCATACGTGCAGAGGCGAGCCTCACGCAGTTTCAAGCGCTCGCGACACGCTTTCCCGTGCTGAATCAAGACACGCGTGAGCTGAGCGGCGCGCTCACGGGACAGTATTCGCGCATGTCCGTGGAGCTGGGTGTGCGCGCACGCGAGGAGCAGAACCTGCGGCCGTACGGCAGCGCAAAGCTGCAGCTGAGCGGCGAGGGCGACAGCGGAAGCTTCCTGCGCTTGCACGTCAACACCAATGCCAATGACACCGCGCAGCTGCGCGCTTGGGGCGCGCGCGACGCCGTCGAGCTGCAAGGTGCGTTTCCGCTTGGTCGGCGCTTCTACATCAGCGCGCGCGGCCTCGCAGAAGCTTACTACACACGCTTTTCGCGCGACTTCATCGGCACGGGCTTGAGCTTGGACGCCGGTGCGGGCGTGAGCATCGACCTGCCCGCAAAGATGGGCGCCATGGGCTTTCGCGTGACCGGTCGCGTCGCGCCGCGCTTTCCCAAGGGCGATGTCCCCAGCGCTGGCAGCGCTGCACCCAACGTCATGGCGTTCTTGCCGCAGAGCTCGGAGTGGGCCGGTGTCGGCGCGTCGATCGGCCGCGGCAAGCTCGATGCACCACCGTTGATCGGTCGCGACTTCTGCTACGTGGTCGACGGCGCCGCTGGTTGGTTGTGGCCCCAACAAGGCGTCGGCTTCAGCGCCCAAGCCGGGCTCGGCTTCTCGGTGATCGGCGCCGATCTGCTAACCGTTGCCGCTCGTGGCGGCAACGTGCTCGGGCAGACCGTGTGGGGTGCAAACCTCGGCTACGGCGTGACGTTCGATCGCTAGGTGCAGCAACAGTCCAGTCCAAGATTGGGCAATTGGCGTCCGAAGTTGCTAGGAGCGAGTGTGGCACGCGTGTTTGCCGCGAAAGCGAGCGCAATCAGCGCTTGCAGCCTCAGCCGTACAGATCAAACTGCGTAGACACCCGTGACGTGAACGCGGGCAGGCTGTGCGTCGCATGAACAAACAGCGTCCGACAGTGTTGGTGACCGGTGCCACGGGCTTCGTAGGAGCGCACCTGCTCAAGGATGCGCGCGCCCACGGGTTGCACGCGATCGCGCTCACGCGCCGTGTTACGCCTGGTGCGGGCGAGCAAAGGGTGGTCGCGGGCTGGAGCGTGCCCGCGCTCAGCAAAGCGCTGGAGAACGTGGATGTCGTGATCCACGGCGCTGCCGTCGTCCCCAGATCGGGTGAAGGCGATCATGTGTTTACGCGCTTCAACATCGAAGAGACGCGCAACTTGATCGAAGCTTGCAAGGCACAAGGCGTGCGCCGCATCGTGTACCTGAGCACGGTCAAGGTCTACGGCGAGAGCTCGTTCGTGCCGATGGACGAGCAGACCCGCGTCGCGCCGCGCGGCGTGTACGCATCGACGAAGCTCGCCGCCGAACGCTTGCTCGCACAGGCTGAGCGCGAAGGTGGTCCCGAGCTGGTGGTTTTGCGCCTATGCCCGGTCTTTGGCGTGGGCGATAAAGGCAGTGTTCGCACGATGATCCGCGCGATCGCGCAGCGTCGCTTCGCGGTGCCGGGCGACGGCGCGACGCGCAAGAGCCTGGTGCACGTGTCTGTCGTCACCGCGGCCGCGATCGCTGCAGTGGAATCCACGCACAAAGGTGTGTTCGTGATCGCCGACCCGGTCGTGCCGACCGTCAGTCAGCTGTCCGACATGATCGCGCGCGCGCTCGGACGCCGAGGACCGCCGCACGTCCCAGCCGCCGCGCTATACGTAAGCGCGCTCGGCGTCGAAGTGGCAGCCCGCTGCTTCGGCAAAGGCCCTACCTTGTACCGCGACCTGATCCGCAAGGCGCTGCTTCCGAGCATCTGCAATCCCGCGCGTGCCGAGCACATGCTGGGCATCAACTGCCACGTCGACCTGGCCGAAGCGCTGCGCGCAGAAGTCGCCTGGCTGCGCGGTCTGGGCGAGATCTAACCGTCCGCCGCCGTCAGCGGCAGACGTACTGCTCGGCGTTCAGGTCCAGGCGTTTGATCAGCGTCGAGAACTTGCGGCGCACGGCGTCCGGACAGATCTCCTCGCCCCTTTCGGCCAGGCTGTCGCCCGTGTACTCCACGTTGAAGACCGGCTTACCCGCGCGGATGAAGGGCGCGAGCTCATCGCATTCTTGGTTTTCGAAGCACTCTTCGTTGACCTGGAAGTCGACATGTTCGACCAGCGCCTCGACCTCTTCGAGATCGTTCTTGAGCCCGACGCCCATGCCACGTGCGTGCGCCGCTTTGGCGAGCTTGATGATAAAGCTCTGCTGATCCTGCGCAGTCAGCGGAAAACCCGGGTTATTGCTGCGTGCATCCACGTCATCCGGATCCACCGCGTCGCAGTGCTTCTCCTTCGCCATATCGAGGCGCGAGAGCATGACCTCGAACACCGCCGGCTGACGGATGTCCACCCAGAATTGATCGGGCCAACCGTCCAGTGGATTTCCTTTGTACGGCTCGAGCTTCTTTGCGTCAGGTCGCCAACCTTCGTACGCCGTGTCGAAGTAGCAGATCACCTTGCGGCCTTTGGCGTGCAGCGCATCGATCGTCTCGACCGGCGTGTCGTAGAGATCGATGTCGTAGTTCAACGCGTCGATCGTCGTGTCGAGATTGCCAGCGTATTGGATATGCCAGCTGCTCCCGACTGCGGGCCGGTACCAGTCGCGCGCTACTCCGCTGTCGCTGCCCGCCGAGCCTCCGGTGCCACCAGCGCCGCCTGCACCACTACCACCGGTGCCACTTTCACTGCCGCCCACAGCTGCAGTGCCTGTGTGCGCATCTGCGCTCGAAGCATCCGCCACGCGCGCGTCAGGGACGCGTGCATCCCCGGCTCCTGCATCCCGCGGCGGCGGAGCGGCCGTAGAAGAGCCGGAGCAGGCAGCAATCGACAGCGTCACGAGGGCAAAGGCCGGCACGAGACTGGAAGGATGGAGCATGGCTGATCTCTCAATTCTCTGTGTGCAGCCTGTCGAGCGCAAGTGAAACGCTCTTCGTGCTTTCCAGCCTGTCGTGCCGCTGACGGCGGCGGTCATAGTTTGGCTTGCAGTGTCGGCGCGGATGGCGCAAATTTACCCACAATGGCTGGCGATACCCTTCGACCGATCGCTGTGCCGTCTGTGCGCGCGGCGTCTTTAGCGCGTCGCGGCAAGTTCGGAATGCTTGGGACCGCAGCGTGGCTTTGCCTTGCGGGTATGGGCTCGTCGCAGCCACTCTTACATGCCGAGGTCCCCGCACCGGTCGCCAGTCTAGCGTGCGTGATCCAGCAGCGAGCTCCGCTCTACGTGGGCTTCGCGCCGGACGCGCGCTTGGACAGCTTCGAAAAGTCTGCGGTTGCGTCGCGCGACATCGTGCTCGAGATCAAACACTGGGGATGCGACGCGAGCACCAGCATGAACGTTGCTGTGCCGAGCTTGCAGCTGGCGTTCGCGCGCAGCGTAAGCGTGCGCATCGAACGCGTGCAGTTCGACGATGTCGCGCTGGTCCACGCACACGTCATGCTGTCCAGCGGCGAGAATCAGCAGTGGCGCGTGGATCTGACTCGCGATGCTGAAGTCGGCTGGACAGTCACGGGAACTGGCACAGCGAGCTCCGACGACCTGATCGCACCCTAAACGCGAAAGGACGCGAACGTTCTGCACGTCCGCGTCCTAACGATGCGTGATCGACTGGCTCGGCAGCCTCAGGCTGCAGGCTTGTCGGCTGTGACGATCATGTAGTCAGTCAAGGCGAAGTTGCTCCAGCGCTTCAGGCCTTGTTGCACTTCCGCCGCGCTCAGCTGCGGAATGACTGTCGACTCGACGGTGCCGCCAGCGCGGCGCATGTCCGAGTACTTCAAGGTCTGCGCGAACACGTAGTCGCTGATCGAGCGGCACTGGACATTCACGAACCCGCAGGCTTCGAGCCGACGCTTGTATTCGTTGCGGTCGTAGTAGTTCTCGAACGGCGTGGCCCAATGGCGCAGCATCCACTTCGAGCGCAGGCTCAGCGTGGTGGGGCTGCCGATCGCAGCCGCACCGTCGGCGAGCGCCAGGCGACCGCCCGGCTGCAGCACGCGAAAAGACTCGCGGAAGAACTGCTCGCGCGTGGCGAAGTGGAACGCGCACTCGAGCGCGGTGACCTTTGTGAACGTCGACGCTGCAAACGGCATTTGCGTCGCGGATCCCATGCCAAGGTCGATGCGGTCGTCCATGCCGCGCTGCTGAACGCGTTGCCGCGCGCGCTCGACCTGGAACGAAGTGATGTTCAGGCCGGTGATGCGCCCAACGTCGTACTTCTCGACCCAGTAGATGTCTTGCTCTGCGAAGCCGAAGCCTACATCGAGCAGCTTGTCGGTCCTGCTCAGCTGCGCCGCGTCGCCGAGCTGCTGCGCCATGGCGCGCGCTGCCTCGGGGTAGGTTCGTGCGTGCTCCCAGTAGCCGAGATTCAGCCAGAGTGGCTTCGTCGGATCCCGGAACTGATCGGTCTCCCCTTCGATCAGATCATCCCCAAGAAACTGGTAGTAGTCGGCCGGATCCGACCACACCAACATGCGTGTCATCGTTGCGAGGCTCTTGATTGCTGAGATGGTGTTGTACATCTGAGTTCCCCGTAAGAATCCGTTAGCGATCCTGAGACGGGGTCCTTAACACGTTTAGTGGCGCGCGAAGCTCCCAAATGGGATGAAGTGGGACAAGTGCGCTAGCTTATTCTCGCGTCAGCAGAGTGACAGGGAACGCCTTTGCACGGCCCGATCTTGTGTCGCTTCAGCCACTTCGCGCGCATGGGTACTTGTTGAAATCAGGCTGTTTGGCGAGCGCGTTCGGCTCGCGATCGTCGGGTGCGCAAGTAGCTAATCTTGCCGATCGGGGCGACCAAAGCTACGCGAAACCTAAAGCCCGCTGTGCGCTTCACCGCTCGGCGAGCCGGCAGCAGATCGTCACTCAAAGGCTGCCCTGTGTCAGAGATTGCCTATATGAGACATAAAGGAAGCCGAAGTCCAACATGGAATGTCTCCATACATGGCCTGGGGACATGTGACTGGAATTCAATGATCTCAGGAACATAAGCATCGGTGCATCGTTACTCTGTACGCGAATTGGTATCCATTGTATTTGTGTCGCAAATGCGTTGTACCTGCCAACGATAGGTTCGCTGGAGGATGCGCATGACGCTTAACGAGGCAATTAGACGCAACACGCTCGGTACTCAGCTCTCAGCTCTGCTCGCTATCGCGATGGCAGCATGTGGTGGAGATGCAGCCACGAGCGGCACGACGACACCGGGCGCGACAGTAGCGGGTGCACTGGCGAGCACGACGAAGCCCGCCACTGCAGGAACATCGGGCGCAGCCTCGCCGCCGACAACGCCGGGCGTAATTCCCCCGAGTAGACCGACGGCAGGCAGGCCCGCACCGAGCGCAAACGCTGGAACGGGTGGCAGCCCCATCGGCACTGCAACGGCCGGTGGTCCTGCGGCGGTAGGTGGAGCGGGTCCAGTCGCAAACGCGGCAGGCAACGGCGCTGTGCCGCCTGCAGCTGGTAGCGGCGGCGCGGGTGGCACGATGAGCGGCGGCAGTGACCTGCCACCTGCAAGCGGCGATGCGCCGAAGCTTCCTGAGGTCATGGGCGAGTGTCCGGCGTTCATGGACGGAGGCTCGATCATGGTCGCGGGCCATCGTCGTATTCAGATCGTCGCTGGCGCAGCGGGCAAGGGCGGTCCGCTCTTGTTCGCGTGGCACGGCACCGGCGGCACGGCGTCCGGCGCGCTGCGTCAGATCCCACAAGGCGTACAGCGCGAGATCGTCGAAGCGGGCGGCATTATCGCAGCGTTCAACGGCTCGGATTCCTCGGGCGCTGAAGGCGATTGCTCCGGCACCGGCGCACACAACGTCGCTGACTTCAAAGCGGCCGACCAAATCGCCGCTTGTGCGGTGAAGAACCACGGCATAGACGCGCGTCGCATCTACGCGACGGGCTGCAGCGCCGGTGGCTTGCAAAGCGGCTGCATGGCGTTCGATCGTTCGAGCTACCTCGCCGCAGCGGCGCCGAACTCGGGCGGCATCGTCGGCCGACGTCAGTGGCAAGACATGAGCTCACCCGCGATCTTCACCATGCACGGCAGCCAGAGCGGCGACGTGGTGATCGTCGCGTTTGCTGACACCAGCCGAACCATGGACATGGCGGCCAAGGACCACGGCAGCTTCGTGGTCAACTGCAACCACAACGGTGGTCACTGCGCAGCCTCCACGGAGCTGCACACCGCCGCGTGGGAGTTCATGAAGGCCCACCCGTACGGCACCAAGGCAGCAAGCTCGCCCTGGGCAAGCGGGATCCCCTCCGGCGTGCCTGACTATTGCGAGATCTTCTGATCGCGGGTGTAAGCTGCGAACGCGATGAGACTCACCTTTAGGAACGCCTTTTCGTGTTGTGTTGTGTCGCTCGTGGCTGCATGCAATCGCATCCCCGAGCCAGCGCCTGCGGAGCCGCAGCAAGCGGCTCTGCAGCAGCCGGCTGCGCCCGCGCCCGCGGAGCCCGCGCCGCCAGCGCAACCCGAGACGTTCAAACAACGCGGCATGCAGCCGGGCTTCTCGCAACTGTCGCTCAAGGACACGCTGCCGCTCTGCGTGTTTCCCAACATGGAAGAGCGCATCAAAGCGCCGTTCCTGAAGGATGTGAAGCCGCAGAAGCTCACCGCCAACAGCAAGCTCACGTTCGGAGTGTTCGGGCCGGGTTGTCTGAACGAAGCGTGCGACGATCGACCGACCTTGCAGTGTTGGACCGAGCAAGACGGGCCCAACTCCATCATCGTCAAGACGCGCTTTTCGAGCTTCCACAAAGACGGCGCAGCGTGCACCGAGAACTGCTTGGACCTCGACACTGCGTGCGACACGCAGACCGAGCTCAAGCCGGGCAAGTACACCGTGCGTCACGGCGACAAGACCTACAAGCTGCAGATTCCGGGCGTCGTGCGCGATCCGTGCTTCGGCGTGAAGTAACGTTGAGCGCCCTGTGCCGGCATGCTGCCTCGCGCCAGCACAGGACGCACGCTCACGCCTTATTCTACGCGGAACACTGACTGCGCGCTGAGCGGCTTGCCGTCGTCGAGATCCACACCAAACGCCTCGAACATCGACGTGCAGTTCTCGCCGGTGCTGTGACACTCGGTCGGTTTCGTCAGGTCGGTCTCCTCGAACACCTCGGCGACATCGAACACGATCGTATTCGACTTGGCATCGAAGTCATCGAGCTCGACGAGGTTGCGGTTGGACTTGCTGCACTTCACGGTGCCTTCATCGGGATCGCCCGTGCAAGCCGTGCTGCCGATGTGCGCGACGCCGCAGCCGAAGTCAGCTGCATCGGTGACCTCGCGCACTTCGACCTTGGTGAAGCGGAAGCCGCCGAGCCAGCCCCAGGACAGGTTCCCGAACTCATCCAACGGATCTTGCGCGTCCGTCGGATCCCCGTGGTTGAGCTTTTCGGGGACTCCGTTGGAGAAGCTGATGCCTGTGTACTTGCCCTTCGGCACGGTGCCCGTGATCTTGGTGTTGAGCTCGGCGTTGCCTTCGCCGCACTGACCTTCGCCGTCTTCGAAGTCGAGCAGCGCGACTTGCTTGGATTGCCAGGGCTTGCGAACGTCGAGCGCGACGGGGACTTCTTTGCCGGCGCTCGTGATCAGCTTGACGTCCTGCACGAACAAACGCAGGTCGGTGGGCGTCACGGTCGTGCCGCGCGAGCCGACGTCCGTGTATTCCTCGCCGCACGCGAACTTTTGCTTGCCGACGCGCGCTTCGAACTGGATGGTCACGGGCACTTCGTCGTCAGGGTCGGGCTCCGAAGGATCCGGTTCAGGATCAGACCCTGTATCCGGCGTGCCCGCGTCGCGCGGCTCTTCATCGCAACTGTCGTCGCAGTCACCGCAGCTGTTCTCGCAGGGATCGATCTTCTCGCAGGCACGCCTGCAGTCGTAGCGATCGTTGTCGCAGCTCTGATTGCAGTCCTCGTCGTCATCGTCACAGTCTGCTTTGCAGTCGCCGCATTCGCTGTCGCAGGCATCTTTGCACTCTGCGACCGTGTCGCGTTGCGCGTTGCGCCGCCAGCTCCGGCTACTGCCGCCGCCCGATGACGAGCTGATCGAGTCGTCGTCGTGTTGTTCCTGTTCGGGATCGAGGTTTTCATCACATGCGCTGATCGGACCCACGCACAGCCATGCGAGCCCCCAGAGTCGCGCGTGCCATTGTCGATCGGTAAAGCGCATCTACTCCTCCTGCTGCCAGTTGTGAGGAGTATTCAGTCTCTCGGGGGTAAACCGCTAAATTTCGGCACAATGTGCGGCAAGCGGTCGCATGCGCAGGGCACTGCTCGCTCGAACCAACGCTGTTGGGCTGTTCAGTCCACGAGCGACGAATACACGAGGCTCTTGAGCTGGCCGCGGAAATCGAACGTCCGCGAAGGCATGAGCTGGGTCATGAAGATTACAACCAGCTCTTCTTTCGGGTCGATCCAGAAGATGGTCGAGGCGGCGCCGCCCCAGTAGTACTCGCCTTGGCTCACGCTGCCGGCTTCCACCTGGTCGACCGTGCTTGCCAACCCGAGCCCAAAGCCGATGCCTTGTGTATTGGATTCCGCATACCTTCCGACTGCAAGTGACGACAGCAGCTTGCCACCCGGCAGGTGGTTTTGGCGCATCAGCTGGATCGTCCGCGGCGCGAGCAAGCGCTGCCCGTCGAGCTCGCCGCCGCGGCGCAGCATCTCGCAAAAGCGCAGGTAGTCGCGGCTCGTGCCGACGAGTCCGCCTCCGCCCGAGAAGAACACCGGCTCGCGCAGGAACTGGCTGGTCAAAGGGTCGTCGATCAGGTCCAGGGTATTGTCCGGACGTCGCTGGTAGTTCGCAGCGAAGCGCTCGCGCTTGCCTTCGGGCACGAAGAACGCCGTGTCGCGCATCTGCAGCGGCTCGAAGATGTGCTCCCGCAGAAAGGCGTCAAACGTCTGACCGGTGAGCAGCTCGACCAAAGCGCCACAGGCATCCGTCGAGATCGAATACATGAAGTGCGTGCCGGGCTGGAACATCAGCGGCATGCGCCCGAGCTTGCGTAAGAACACAGCCAGCGGCTCTTTGCCGGGGAAGGTGCGGATCTTGTGCTCGCGGTACACGTGATCCACCGGATGCTCCACGCCCACGCCCGGCAGTCCGCCGCCGTAGGTCAGGCCACCCGTATGCGTGAGCAAGTCACGGAACGTGATCGGCCGCTTCAGCGGCTCGAGCTGCATGTTCGACCCTTCGCCAGATACCCACGCGCGCTGCTCGGACCACTCCGGCACGAAGCTCACGATCGGATCGTTCAGCTGAAACAGCCCGCGCTCGTGCAACATCATCAGCGCGACCGAGGTGATCGGCTTGGTCATCGAGTAGATGCGGAAGATCGCGTCGTCCCGCAGCTTGGTCGCGCGCGCCAAGTCGGCGAGGCCCAGCGTCTGCTCATACACAACCTCGCCGTGACGCGCGACCAGCGCCTGACAGCCGGCGATTCGCCCAGGCTCGATGTACTGCCGCTGGAGATGATCCGTGATGCGCTCGAGTCGCTTCAGATCGAAGCCGTGCTTCGTGTTTGCCATGGCAGCTGTGGTCTCCGGGCGGGAGGGGAACGCTTCGTCTAACATAGCCCCTGCGAGCGCCCCAAGCGTGTGCGTGCAAGTTATCCGCTGGACGCTACGCTCCAGGGATGTTGTCCGCTTCCGTTCTCGACTTGTGTCCCATCGTCCAGGGCGGTACGGCCGCCGACTCGCTGCGCAACTCACTCGACTTGGCGAGACACGCAGAACAGCTCGGTTTTCAGCGCTATTGGGTCGCTGAGCACCACAACCTGCCGTCGGTCGCCAGCTCGGCCACCGCGGTGGTCATCGGGCACATCGCCGCAGGCACCCAGCGCATTCGCGTAGGCGCTGGCGGCATCATGCTGCCGAACCACGCGCCGCTCTTGATCGCGGAGCAGTTCGGTACGCTCGAGTCGCTGTTCCCCGGGCGCATCGATCTCGGCCTCGGGCGCGCGCCAGGCTCCGACGGGATCACGCAGCACGCCTTGCGACGCGACCCGCAGAGCGCGGAGCGTTTTCCAGAGGACGTGCTCGAGCTGCAAGCCTGGTTCCGCCAAGCACGCCCCGGACAGCGCGTGCAAGCGGTGCCCGGCGCGGGGCTCGATATCCCGATCTGGATCCTCGGCTCCAGCTTGTTCGGCGCGCAGCTGGCGGCGTCACTGGGCTTGCCGTACGCGTTTGCATCGCACTTCGCACCCGGCGCCATGATGCAGGCCATCGCGATTTATCGTGAGCGTTTCGAGCCATCCGAGCAGCTCGACAAGCCGCACGTGATGCTGGGGGTGCCGGTGGTGGCTGCGGACACGACGGCCGAAGCCAAGCGCCTCCATACGTCCGCGCAACAATCTTTTCTCGCGCTGCGGCGCGGCATGCCCGGACCGCTGCCGCCTCCTGACGAGACGTTCGGCGAACGGCTCGAACCGATGGACCGCGCGTTGCTCTCGGACATCATGTCGTGCGCGGTGGTGGGCGACTTAGACGAAACACGCCAAGGCCTGCGGGCTTTTGCCGAGCGCACCGCGGCAGACGAGCTGATGATCACCGCGCACATCTACGATCACGAAGCGCGAGTGCGCTCACTCGAGCTCACAGCACAAGCCCTACAGTAGCCACACTCAGACCGTGATCCTGCCCGTGAGCGTGGACGCAAACGTGATCGTGGCCGCGCGCGTGATTCGGGAACGCCCCCGTGGAGGTGAGCGTGCCCGTGGACGATCTGCAGAGCCGCGCTGATGTGCTGTCCACGGGCTTGATCACGACCAGGGTGACGTTCCCGAATCACGCGCGCGGCCACGACCAGGGGTTTTGTCTACGCTCACGTCCACGATCACGCTCACGCGCGTAGTCGTGCTCGTAGTCGTGGTCGTGCTCGTGATCGTGATCGTAAGGGGAGGCATGACGATTGAGCCCAAGCGACGCACACGCCATACTCGGCCCATGGAGTGGGACAGCGAAGCAGAAGCACGCGTGAAGAAGGCACCCTTCTTCGTGCGACCGTTCATCAGGAGTCGTGCCGAGCGCGAAGCCAAGGCGCGTGGCTTGAGCAAAGTCACCAGCACATTGCTCGACGAGCTCAAATCGAACGAGCACAAAGGCTCGTAGCTGGTTACACCGTTTACACGGTAGCGGCTTTGCCCACGCGAGCCTCCATGTTCCAGGCTCGCCCGAGTGCGCTAATCTTTGAAGCTGACAGCGGCGGAACTGGCTGCCGCTGCCAGCAACATGCTCGCACACAAGCTGTTTCCGCTCTTGGCTAAGCCGGAAGTTCAGGAGCTTATCCTGCTCACTGGCAAGCCGCCGTGTGCCGTAGTCAACGGTACGTACCGGCGCTTGAGCGCGCAGATCCTCCAGGACGAAGACATCATGGCCGTCATCATGGCCGCGCGCGGGCAAGAGCACGCTGCGGCGCTGGCGGACGGCGCACAGTGGGACTTCGAGGCACAGGGCGTGGGCGCGGTCACCGTCGCTGCGCGCTACGACGGTCCGCTGATCCGCGTGTCGTTGCGGCTCGCCATGGCGCACAGCGCGCAAGACAGCCCAGCGCAGGGCAGGGCAGCAGCGCAGCGCGTAGCTGCAGAGCCAGCAGAACCAGCGAGGCGCCCGGCGCGTCCGGACCCGCGCTCGAGCGAGTCGTCGTCCTCTCAGCGCGCCCTCGACGCCGATGAGCGCATGGCTCGACCGCGCAACAGCGGCTCGTCGCAGCAGATCGCCGCTCAGGGCGGCGGACCTCCCGCGCTCGAGCTCGAGTCCGTAGCGCCGGCCGCGCGTCAGCGGCCCGCACCTCAAAAGGTCGCCCGCTACGAGCCGCACGAGCCTCCGCCGCGCCTGGATCCTTTCGCGAAAGAAGGCTTCGGCCCTCGCTCTCAGCCAGACGCGCTCGCCCCCACTGAGCGCCATGAAGCATCGGAGCTCCTGGCGCGCGGCATCGATCCAACGGGCGGACACCGCGCTGACGACGCGCATGGCGAGCCAGAGCTGGAGCTCTCTCCAATCGCCCCAGCCCCTGTGACGAAAGCGCGGCACCACGCGACGCCAGCGGATGCGCTCGAGGTGCTGTTCAGCCGCGCGCGCGAGCTGAACGCGAGCGACCTGCACGTGCTCGCCGATCGCCCCGCGACCCTGCGCATCGCCGGTGATCTCGTGCCGCAGCCCGAGCAGTTCGATCCCAACACGCTCGAGCAACTGCTGCTGCCGCGCGTGCCCGAGCGCATGCGCGCTGTGCTCGAGCGCGACGGCTCAGTGGACTTCGCGCTGGCGCACCCTGAGTTCGGTCGCTTTCGCGCGAACGTCGGCCGCCAGCGCACGGGCCTCAAGCTCACCGCGCGTCCGATCGGAGAGACCATCCCGAGCCTCGCCGAGCTGGGTTTGCCCGAGTCGATCACCGGCGCGCTCGAACATCACCAAGGCTTGATCGTGATCACCGGCCCGACCGGACATGGCAAGACGACAACGTTGGCCGCGCTGGTCGCGATCCTGAACCGCGAGACCTCGCACCACGTGATCACCGTGGAAGATCCGATCGAGTACACGCACGGCACCGCGCGCGCGGTGGTGTCGCAGCGCGAGGTCGGCACCCACACCAAGTCCTTCTCGGCCGCGCTCAAAGGCTCGCTGCGCGAAGACCCTGATGTGATCGTGGTCGGCGAGCTGCGCGACACCGAGACCGTGCGCATGGCGCTGTCCGCGAGCGAGACCGGACACTTGGTGATCAGCACCATGAACACGCCGAGCGCTGCCAAAGCGATCGAGCGTTTGATCGATCTGTTTCCGCCGGGCGATCAGCCACAGGTGCGCATGACGCTCGCGGGCGGCCTGCGCCTGATCATCTCGCAGCGCCTCGTGCCCAGCGCGGATCGCAAGCAGCTGGTGGCGGCGGCAGAGGTGTTGCCGGGCAGCACACCGTTGTGGAGCCTGATCCGCGAGAACCGAACGTTTCAAATCGCGAGCTTGCAGCAGCGCGGCAAGAGCATCGGCATCACGCGTCTCGACGACTCGCTCGCAGACCTGGTGCGCTCGGGCAAGACCACGATGGAGATCGCGCGTGAATACGCCGACTCGACCGAGCTGCTCGCGACGTTGGTTCAAGGCCGCGCCCAACCTGTGCGCGCGGACGCTGCCGCACAGACCGCCGAAAATCAAAACGACCCTGAGAGCTTGCAGAAGCGTGGCGTAGAGCTCGGCAAACAAGTGCTGTCGCGCGCGGGCAAGTTGTTCGGCGGCGAAAAATGAGGTGACACGGCATGGCGCAGATCGACGGCCTGTTCGAGCGGCTCTTGCAAGCCAAAGGCAGTGACTTGCATTTGGCCGTGGGCCACCCGCCCATGGCGCGTGTGCGCGGTGAGCTTGTCCCGCTCGGACAAGATCGTCTGAGTGACGACGAGATGCGCGTGCTCTTGTTTGAGATCACGAGCGATCAGCAGCGCCACCAGATCGAAAACGACTGGGACCTCGACTTTGCTTATCAGTTCGGCAGCCAAGCGCGCTTTCGCGCCAACTACTTCTACAAGCAAACTGGTCTGGCGGCGGTGTTCCGCACGATCCCGAGCAAGGTGCTTACGCTCGCCGATCTCAAGACGCCCGATGTTGTGCGCCGCCTCGCGGAGCGGCGCTCCGGCTTGATTCTTGTCACCGGTCCGACCGGCTCCGGCAAGAGCACCACGCTCGCCGGGATGATCGACCACATCAACCGCTCGCGCGCCTGTCACATCTTGACCGTCGAGGACCCGATCGAGTTCGTGCATCAGCCGCACAAGGCCCAGATCACACACCGTGAAGTGGGCCCACACGCGGTGAGCTTCGCATCGGCCATACGCTCGGCAGGTCGCGAGAACCCGGACGTGATCCTGATCGGCGAGCTCCGTACCAACGAGACGATGAAGCTCGCGCTCCAGCTCGCGAGCTACGGCGTGCAGGTGTTCGGCACCGTCCACACCAACAGCGCACCCGCGACCATCGAGCGGATTGTGAATGCGTTCCCGAACGACGAGCAGCCGCAGGTCCGCGGCATGCTCGCCGAGTCGTTGGCGGGCATCGTCGCGCAACAGCTGCTGAAGACCGCCGATGGATCCGGGCGCGTGGCGGCCCACGAGATCCTCGTGGGCAGCACGGCCGTCGCATCGATCATCCGAGAGGCCAAGACCTTTCAGCTGCACAGCTTGATGCAGTCAGGTCGTGGCCAAGGCATGCAGACGATGGACATGGCCTTGGAGCACTACGTGCGCAGCGGCGTGGTGGAGTTCCAAGCCGGGCTCGACAAAGCCGAGGACAAAGACTCGTTCCGGCGCGTGTTCGCGACAAAGGCGCCGCAGCCATAAGCGGCAACTCAGTGCAGCTCGAGCAGGCGCTTGAGCAGCGAGTCGATGTCGGCCTGCTTGGCCAGGTAGTGGCTCGCATTCGAGCCGGTCGCGCGGCCTACGCGGATGCCCAGCACGTGATCCTGCTGGTTCGAGAACACTTCTTCGGCCGATTGGTCGTCGCCCACGAACACCGCGTGCTCAGCGTTCAGCGACGTGCGCAGGTGGATCAGCGTGCTGCCTTTGTTCGGCGCGGTCGCGGGCAAGACATTGAGCAAGAGCCGGCCTTCGGTGGTCTTGGCGTCGCTCAGCTTGGCGACCGCTCTCTCGATGAGCGCGCGTGCTTTGGTCTTCGCGCGCGAGCGCCGGTAGTGGATGGTCAGCGAGTAGAGCTTGTTCTCTAGCTCGATGCCCTGCACATCCTGGAGCGCTTCGCGCAGGATCGGCATCCATCCTTTCACGAGCGCGTGGTAGCGCGGCGCGTCGGGACTCGGCTCGATGCCGTAGTTGCCGACGACCGCACGCACCCTCGCGCCGCTCAATCGCGCGAGCAGGTCCGCTCGTGCGCGTCCGGAGATCACCGCAGTCGGATATCTCTCCGCGACGCGTCCGAGCAAGCGCGCTGTGCTCTTGCGAAGCTGCGCTGCACGCGGGTCGCGCGCTATCGGAGCGAGCGTGCCGTCGAAGTCGAATGCGACCAGCGTGTCAGGGGTTACGAACTCACCGAGCTTGCTTAGCTCACGCTTGCCGAGGATGTTCTTCACGCTTTCCGCTCCATGCTTCGGGCCGTTCGAAAGAACGGCAGAGCGCGGGAAAACTTGAGTGAGGGCGAAGCTTTTTCTCAGCTGGCCAGCTGAAACTTGTCGTATGCGCCAAGGTCCTTACATGCCTGTACAACTCTCGCAGTCAGTCCCTGCTCACCGAGGTACATCCAGTTGCGAGGATCGATGTACTTCTTGTTAGGTTTGTCCGCACCCTCCGGGTTGCCGAGCTGCGATTGCAGGTAGGCAAGCTTGTCTTCCACGTACTTGCGGATCGGCTCGAGGAATGCCCATTGCGTGTCCGTGTCGATGTTCATCTTGACCACACCGTAGCTAACCGCTTCCCGGATCTCCGACAGCGACGAGCCCGAGCCACCGTGGAACACAAAATCCACTGGATTTGCAGCTAATCCGCGCAGGCTGCGGATGTGCTCTTGGCTGTTCTTCAAGATCAAGGGTGTGAGCTTCACATTGCCGGGCGCGTACACCCCGTGTGTGTTGCCGAACGAAGCAGCCACAGTGAAGGCACCGATCGGTTGCAGCGCGTCGTATGCAGCCAGCACGTCGTCGGGCTGGGTATACAGCTTGGCATTGTCGATCCCGGAGTTGTCGACGCCGTCCTCTTCACCGCCCGTCACACCCAGCTCGATCTCCAAAGTCATAGCGATGCGTGCCATGCGCTTCAGGTAGGCGCTGCATAGCTCGAGGTTCTGTTGCAGCGGCTCTTCGCTGAGGTCGAGCATGTGTGAGCTGAAGAGCGGCTTCCCGTGCTCGGCGAAGTAGCGTTCTCCCGCGTCCAACATGCCGTCGACCCAGGGCAGGAGCTTCTTCGCGCAGTGATCGGTATGGAGCACGACGGGGACTTTGTAGGCCTCCGCCACCAGCCTGACGTGGTGAGCGCCCGCGACGGCTCCCACGATCGAGGCCGCGTGCCCTTTGTTGTCGAGTGACTTACCTGCATTGAACTGTGCGCCTCCATGCGAGTACTGCACAATCACTGGACAGCTGGCCTGCTTTGCGGCGGCCAGAACCGCGTTGACCGAGTGACTGCCGATAACGTTGACGGCGGGCAGGGCGCACTCGGCCTGCTTGCAGTAGGCGAACAGCTCGTGCAGAGCTGAGCCCGTGACGACGCCTGGTGGGAGCTTGAGCTTTTCCAAATAGATCTCCTGTGCTTGCTTGCCGACACAACCAGCTTATCTACGGCCAAGCGTGCGTTGAGAACCGACAGGGACTGGAATTGAAGTCGCGCAGATGTTTTCTTCCGTCCAGCCATGCGACCGAAACTTCACCGATATCCCGAGCTAACAAGTAGCGCGCTGATCGGTTCCTCCCCCTCGGTCGCGCTCAGGGCAAGGTGCCTCGTACCTCAGCTCGCGCTGCCGCTCACAGCTGCGGCGGTGATGCAGTCATCGTTGGCAAGTATTGCCCGGATCACACTGTTTGTGCACGTCTCAGCGTGGTCTCGGCCAGGACATGGGTCTATGCTTGTGGGCATGCGGTCGTTCGGGTTGGGGCTTCTGCTGGTGTTGGCTGTAGCGAGTGAGGCATTCGCGCAGGCAAAGCTCACGCAGCTTCCTAACGCTGCTGCACCCGCGGCCAAACCTCACGACGCCCGCGTAAGCGAACCGACATACAAAAAGCCCACGGTTGTATTGGTGATGGAGTCATCGGGCGGCGTCCGCGCGGCGACCGCGCTGCGCAAGGCGCTCAACGATGCGGGCTGCTCGGTCTTGTCGCTCGTCGAAGCCCAGCGCAAGTCACTGACGCCCGACGCGCTTCTTACAATCGGGGCGGATAACTCCAAGATTCATGTCGTGTACTGGGACAACGACGGTCGGCCGGACGTGCTGAGCTCGGTGGGTCCGGCGACGCAAGATCAGGTCGATGCCGTGGTGCTGGCGCTCAGCTCTGCCCTGATCGAGCGTCATCGCACGACCACGCCGGCGATCTCGCGCGAGGTCATGGCGCGCGCTCGCATGTTCGAAGATCAAAAAGCCTCACGGGCGATCTACGCGATGCTGGGCCGCGGCACGTTTGCGCCCCGCACCAACGTGTATCTTCGCTTCGAAGATTTCTGAGTCACCACGCCCGTCACGGCGCTTCGCGTACCAACTGGTGTCTTTTCCAGTCTCGCGCTGGCTCGAATGGGTTGGCAGTGGTGACTAGGTACTTCTGCACAGGCGGACCGGCTGCTATGAACGGCACGTATGGCCGACGAGCGCGCCGTGAAAAGTCACCCTGGCACTGTGCACGATTCTGAAAGGACCGAGACGCAGCGCTCGCTGCGGGCCCGCGTTCCGCTCGAGGAACGGCCCTCCATCCTCTGGATATTCCCGCGCTACGGCCGCGTGACCGCACCCGAGCACCGCTGTGTGATCGGCCGCGCCGAAAATTGCGAAGTGCAGCTCGACGGCGTGAAGATCTCGCGCGAGCACGCTGAGCTCACGCCGGTGGGCCCTGCGTTCGGGGTGCGCGACCTCGGCAGTCGCAACGGTCTGTGGGTCAACGGGCAGCGAGTCGAGGCCACCGCGCTGATGAATGGCGACGTGGTCCGCTGCGGCGAATGGGTCGGCTGCGTCGTGCCCGGTCTCACCACAGACGTTTCCTTCGGGGAGATCGCGCCCGGTCTGCTCGCGGGGCCGCGCTTGGCTGCGGTGCTCGCGCCCGCGCGCAAGCTGGTCGAGAAGGGCGTGCCGCTGGTGATCCACGGCGCGACCGGCACCGGCAAAGAGCGCGTCGCGCGCGCGCTTCATCACTGGAGCGGCAGACCGGGTGAGTACGTCGGCGTGAACTGCGCCGCGATCCCTTCGGACCTCGCCGAGGCGGAGCTGTTCGGTCACACCAAGGGTGCATTCACCGGCGCCGAGCGCGCGCGGCTCGGTCTGTTTCGCCAAGCCGATCGTGGCACGTTGCTCTTGGACGAGTTCCTGGAGCTGGACGTGCGCACGCAAGCCAAGCTGCTGCGCGTGCTCGAAGAAAACGAAGTGCGCCCGATCGGCGATAGCCGCGCGTATCCGATCGATGTGTTGGTCTTGGCTGCGACCCAGCGTCCGCTGGAAGAGGTCGTGCGCGAGGGCCAGATGCGCAACGACTTGGTGGCCCGGCTCGGCGTGTACACTGTGCAACTGCCGCGCCTGTGCGATCGCAAAGAAGACGTCGCGCCGCTGTTCATGCAGTTTATTCGCGACCCGCAGACCGGGCGCAGCCCCGCGATCGATGCGGAGCTGATCGAGTGGCTGTGTCTGCAGCCGTGGGTGCAGAACGTGCGTCAGCTCGAGTGGCTCGCGCGCGCGATGATCGCGCTGCACGACGACGTCGCGTGCTTGACCGTGGATCACCTGCCTCCGCAGCACCAGCTGATCACGGAGCCTGGGCCGCTGCCCGGCGTCGGCGGCCCGCGTGCGATCACTGGCGAGCAGCGCACGGTGCAGGAAGACGACGTCGAGCTTTACGCGCGTCTGCGCAAGGCGCTGGACGAAAACGGTGGCGTGGTATTGCGCGCGGCCGAGTCGCTCGGGATCACGCGGCAGAAGGCCTACCGGATGCTCGAAAAGCAGGGCATCGAGCTGGATCAGCTGCGCCGTCGCCGCTGAGCGCTTCAGGGAGCTGCTTCGTTGGGCGACGTCGCCTGCGTGGGGGTCGCTTCGTAGGCGCTCTCGGGCTTGTCAAAGGTGCCCGCGCCGTCGTCGAGGTCGTCGGACAGCTCGCCGCCCAACTTGGTCCACAGGGTCAGCGCGCCCACCACGATGATCACAAAAAGGATCACGTACTCCAGCGTCGAAAGCCCGTGCTGATCGCGTACGACTTGCTTCGACAACGCTGACTTCATACAGGCCTCCCACCGCCCCCGGCTCCTGCTGCGTCCAGCCTTCGCGGATACATCCAGCGGCGAAGATGACGTACACATATCCCCGCGTTTGCTCAACCCCGTGGTGCATAAGGCTGCACAGATATGAGCGTGCGCTAGATATGTGACGTACACAGCATGCAGAGACCCGAGAGCCAGCGCATTGCAAGTGCGGCCGCAGGTTTGCAAGTCTCGCACTCTGGAGTAGATGGAGCGCGCGGCATGGAGCGAACATGACAGCACAAAAACCACCGGACAAGACCTTGGTCGGCATGCCGGCAGACCTCAAGGCTGTCCTGGAGAAGCTGGATCAAGCGACCGCGGACAAGTCTGCGTTTAGCGATCCGCCGAGAGGCTCCGCGTTCGATCCCAACCCGGCGCGCCAAGCTGCGCGTCCGCGCACGCCGCCACCACCACCGCCGATTTCGGCGAATGAACGGCCAGCACCGCCGTCACCGGCGCCTCCGCCGGCTGCGTACGCGGCACATGATCCTGGGGCCGTCGCGATGGACCGCACGCTGATCGGCATGCCCTCCGACATGCAAGCTGCGCTCGCGCGTGCGATCGCGGAGCAAGCCAACGCGCACGAGCTGCCACCGCCTTCGGTCGCGCCGTCCAGGCCCGTGCCGCCGCGCGCGCCTGCACCGCGTACTCCCCCGCCGCGTACGCCGCCGACAGCTGCAGGGCCCGCGCTGCGTGCGCAACCCGTGCGTGCGATCGGTGTCCCGAACGCACCGGGTTCCGAGGCCCAAGTCGCGGTGCAAGGTGCGCGTGGTCCGGTCCCTGCGCCGAAGCCCACTGCGCCAGCGTCCTATCAGCCCGTGCCGCCACGAGCGGCACCCACGTACGCGTCGGGGCTCGGCTACCAATCCGGCCCGACCTACCAGGACCCCTCGCGCCCGGTGCTCGCGCCTCAAGCGCCACTCGACTGGCCTCCGGCAGCGCGCCGCTCCGAGCCCGGCCTCGCGCCGGTTCGCCTCGACCAGACTGCGGACGCTGCGGACGAACAAGCGCTGCTCGACGCGGAAGGTGCGGAGCACGCGCTGAGCGGAGAGCAGCAGCTCGATGAGGAGAGCTTCGCCGTCGGCGAAGAGCGCTCGCGCTTGGCCTTGCCGCTCTCGACGTTCGACAGCTCGAAGGAAAAGGGCAAGCGCCGTGGCCCGAACAAGCGCTGGATCGTGCTCGCTGTCGGCGGGCTCGGCGTCGCCGCGTTGGCGGGTGTCGGCGTGTGGCTCGCGCCCAAGCTCTTGGGCGGTCGCGCAGCCGACTCCGAGAACGCGAGTCCCGTGGCTGCAGCCGACGCGCCCGCGCTGGCCCCCACGCCACCATCGGTCGTGACCGATACCTCGGCGGCGACGGATCCCGTGCGCTTCACGCCGACTCCGACGCGCCCACCCGCAGCGCCGGCCATGACCAGCGGCCCGTCCGCGCAGCTCGAGAAAAAAGCGATCGAGCGCTTGATCGCCAACGACTACCCAGCGGCGAAGCAGCTCTACGAGAAGCTGCGGAGCGCCGAGCCCACGCGTTCGGAGTTTGCGCTCATGCTCGAGCTCTTGAATCGCGCGGGCGCTCGTGGTTGCGGCCAACCCGGACAAACGCCATGCGCGGGAGTCGAGCCATGATCCAGTTTCGCTTGGCCGCGCTAGGCTGCGTGCTCGTAACCGTTGCCGCCAGCGGCTGCAACCAAGCCACGATCGAGAGCGCGAGCTACCCGGTCTTGGTGCGCGCGACAGACGAGGTCGCTCGACCGCTGCCCGGCGTGCAGTTGTCAGCTGCAGGCCAAGCGCTGGGCGCCACCGACGAGCGCGGGCAGCACGCGCTGCGCATGCCGGGCGCAGAGGGGCAACGGGTAGACTTGGCCGCGACGTGCCCCAGCGGCTACTCCGGTCCGCGCGAGCGGCCTGCATTCCTGCTCAAGCGCATACGCGATGCGCAGGGCGAGCCGACGGATCAGCCGATCGAAGTCAGCTTGACTTGCAATGCCACCGAGCACGTCGCGCTGGTCGCGGTGCAGACCGGCCAAGCGGGCTTGCCGATCCTGTTGCGCGGCCAAGTGGTCGGACAAACCAGCGAGCTCGGCACCGCCCACGTGATGGTGCGCGAGCCTATCGGCAAAGGTTTTCAGCTGATGCTCGACACCAGCGCCCGCCCTGAGCTTCGTCCTGACAACCCAACGCGCTTGTTCTCGGTCACGCACCAAGATGCGTTTTCGGTGTGGGATCAGCCGTTTGAGCAAGAGAAGCGCTCAGGCTCCGCGGCCTCACGCAAGCGGCAGAAGCGTCGCGCTGGGGCTTCTGCAGGCAAACACAGCTCGCGCTAAGGTGCGAGACTGGTTTGACAGTGCGGCAGCATGCCGATAGACGACACCACAGCCCCAAGTCGGTGAGGGCCGGCTGAGGCGAAATCATGGCGATCGCAGGCGACCGAATCGACAAGTTCACGCTCGTCCGTCAGCTCGGTGCTGGTGGAATGGGCTCGACTTGGGAGGCCGTCCGTCAAGTCGGTCGCGACTTCGAGCAGCGCGTCGCGATCAAGCTCGCGGAACCAGACCTGCTGCGTACGGCCGACGGCGTCGCCTCGTTTCGGCGCGAAGCCGCGCTCGCCGCATCGCTGCGCCATCCGAACATCGCAGCCGTGCTCGATGTCGACGAAAAGGCCGGATACATCGTTTGTGAGCTTGTCGACGGCGCGGATCTTCGTGCGGTGCTGCGCGCAGCGCCCGGCGGAAGGCTCGAGCCCAGCATCTTGGTGCACGTGATCGCCCAGATCGCGCGCGGCTTGAGTCACGCGCATCGGCGCATTTTGCGCGGTCGCCCGAGCCCGGTGATCCATCGCGACATGTCGCCAGGCAACGTGGTGATCGACTACGATGGCAACGCCAAGATCGTCGACTTCGGCATCGCCAAGGTGCTCGCGACGGGCGCAGAGATCGCGGAGTCCGTCAAAGGCAAGCTCTCGTACATGGCGCCCGAACAAGCGATGGGCGGTCGCATGGACGGTCGCGTCGACCAATACGCGCTCGGCGTGATCGCGTACGAGGCGCTGTGCGGCCTGCGACCGAACGACCGCGCGCACGAGGGCGAAACCCTCGCATGTATTCTCGAAGGTAAGCACGTGCCGCTGTTCGAGCGTGTGTCGGGCTTGCCGCACGGGCTGTACCGCGTGGTCGAACGCATGTTGGCGCTGCGACCCACGGATCGCTACGAGAACATGGAAAGTGTGCTCGATGCGCTCGCCGAGTTTACGCCGCGGCTGACCGTGCATCGTTCGCTCGTGCCGCTCGTGATGGCCGCCCATCAACCACATACGATCGTGAGTGAGAACGGCCGGTTCGTGAGTCGTCCGGTCGAGGGTGCGCCGCTCTGGACAGCAGAGAAGCTTGCAGAGGTCGGCGCTCAGTCCCTGCGCGCGGGGGCGGGCGGGCGACGCATGCCGCCTGCGGGGCCCGCGCTCGCCGTGACGCTCGGCAACACGCAGCCCGCGCATAACAGTTTGACTCCGCAGCTGACAGCTGCGAGGCCTGCGCCACCGCCGTTGCCTGTCGCGGCCGTTCCGCTGCCGTTGCCGCTGCCGGCGGCGCCCGCGCGCAAGCGCCGCAAACGTCGGCGTTCGCCGCATTGGCTGCTCATGGGCGCGACCGCGCTGTGCGCGCTGTTGCTTGCGGTCGTGACATGTCTCGCGTTCTTTCCGCAGTCACTGCAGCACGTGCCTCAGCTTGCGCCGGTGCTCGAGCGATTTGGATTGAGCAACGATTTTGCTGTCGCGGCGAACCAGCTCGTGCGCCCGGCACCCGTCGCACCGAGCACAGCAAAAGACCACGGCGCGAGCGGGAATGGTGCAGGTCAGCCAGGCTCTGATGCGACGGAGACCACGTTCGACGCGCTGACCGTGCCACCCGCGCTGCCCAATGGCGTCGAGCCTACTGCGGAGCCCACGGTGCGGCGCGACGCGGCCAAGCATGAACAGTCACCCGCTCAGCCTGTTGCGAAAGCAAGCGCGCTCGCGCGCGTACGCGTGCACGCGCAGCCACCTGCAAAGGTGTGGCTCGATGATCAGCCGTCCGGCGATGCCAAGCCCGAGCTCGAGCTGAGCATCCCGCCTGGCGCGCACGTGATCGGTGTGGGTGACGAGCACGGCCAGGTGCAGCGCCGCAACGTGGAGGTCACCACGGACAAGCTGAACGTGGTGCGCTTCGAGCTCGAAGAGCAATGATCCGGAGCGGTTGCCGCTGACGGCGGTGCTGTGCGCGCTCGCGCGCCACAAAGCTCCGGAATGCCCCAGAACACCGAGAAATGTTCGCGAGCCCTCTCTGCCTGACCCGGTGCTCGCAGAATCGGCCACATCCCAGACGTATGACGTTCTCCGCAAAGATCTGCCGCGCTGTGTTGTTTGCGTTATCCGCGTGTGCAGCGTGCGCGGCGGAATCCGTGCCAGCTGAACGCGGCATGAGCGGTCCCGATCCTAACCTGATCATCGACAGCTCGAGCTTCGTCGTACACAAGCCCGCTCACTGTTCGCCGCGTTGTCCGGACCTGCCCGAGGCGCCGCTCCTGGATGATGGCGCGCCTGCCGATGCTGCGCGCTTCTTCGGCGATCCGAAGAATTTCCGAGAGCCGGGTGCATGCGTGATCGAGCCGCAGCTCTCGCAAGGCGATCAACCTGGCAGCTTGTTTCCGCGCAACTGGACACGTCCACGTTTTCGCTGGCAGCCACTGCCGAACGAGACCCTCTGGGAGATCCGCGTCGAAGCGATGAACCAAGCGCATGCGCTGGTCGCGTACACCGCGCGCAGTGTTTGGAAGATGCCGGACGAGATCTGGAAGGGCCTCGCGCTCAACAGCGCCGACATGCCGATCACCGTGAGCATTCGTGGCGTCGATTCGCGTCAACCTGGACAACCATCGCGCACGCGCGGCGACTTCACGATCGCACCTGCCGAGGCGCGCGGAAAGCTCGTGTACTGGGCTGCGACATCCTCGGAAGTGAGTCCCGAGGCCAGCAAGCTCGCAGGCTTCGACGTTGGCGATGAAGGTGTGATCGACGTGCTGACGATCCGCGGCGCAGGTGATCGCGGGCTCTTGGCAGCGGGCGGCCGCGAGCTGCGCGGACGCTACGATGATCCGCGCGGTGTGGGACCTGGTCACGTGCAATGCATTGGCTGTCACGTGTCGACGCCGGATGGTGCAGCCGTAGCGTTCACCGATCACTGGCCCTGGAACAGCGTGCTGGCATCGGTCGAAGAAATGACCGTGGGTCAGGCGCCGAGCTACCTGACGGCAGGCGCAGCGCTGCTGCTCAATCAGCCGTGGCTCGGTATGCAGACCTTCTCAAAGGCGCACTTTCAACCGGGTGATCGCGTGCTCGTGAGCACGTATTCGCCGCGCAATCATGATCGGGGCGGCGTGGGTTTCTCCGATGGCGCACCGTATCCGAGTCGCAATGATGGGCTCGCATGGTTCGATCTCGAGACACCTGCGATGTTCACGCCGCGTGATCCGAGTCGCGGTGATGTGCAACAGATGCTCAACGACGAAGTGCGCGCGCAGTTCGGCACCGCGTTTGGTTTGCTTTCGCTGACCGGCGAGACGCGCTCCGCAGCAGCACCACACTTCAGTCACGACGGCGCGCGCATCGTGTACACGTCCGCCGACAACACGCAGGACGGCAGGCTTTCGTACAATAACCAAGAAGTCGACTTGCACATGGTGCCGTACAATTCGCGGCAAGGCGGGCAGGTCACGCCGTTGCAAGGTGCGGCAGAGAAGGGCGTGGCGGAGTACTATCCCAACTTCTCCGCGGACGATGCGTACGTCGCATTCAATCGCGTCGCGAAGATCGATGGGGGGCCGCTTTACTATCGTCCTGACGGTGAGGTTTACGTGGTGCCGAGCAAAGGTGGTCAGGCCACGCGCTTGATGGCGAATGATCCGCCTGCGTGCACCGCGCAAAAGAGCCCGGGCATCATCAACAGCTGGCCCAAGTGGTCGCCGCGCGCGTTCACTGTCATGTCGCCGAACCCCGAGTTCGGTCCGCCGGACCGCACGTTCTATTGGCTCGTGTTCTCGTCGGCGCGCGCTTACGAGGGGCAGTTCGAGCTGCCCAAAACGGGATCGAGCCCGAGCGATACGCGAGCCTCGCAGCTGTACGTCACGGCAGTCGTGCGCGACAACAACAGCGGCGCAGTGCAAACGCACCCAGCGATCTACATCTGGAACCAGGACCCTGCGACCAGCAATCTCACGCCTGCTTGGGACGAGTTTAAGATCCCGCCCGTTCCGGGATCGAGCCCGGACTGAATCGTCGTGGTTGGCGTAGTAGTCATCGACGGCGTCGTGGACTTGAGCGCCACCTTCGTCGTCGACGTCGACGCAGCGTCAACCACAGTGGTGGTGCTCACGTCCAAGGCGCCGTCTAAGCCAACACGCGCGTGGCGGGTCTCCTAGAAGCTGATGGCGACGCCGTTTGGCGTGGGCCGCACGCGCCGAGCCTGCGCGCGTTCTTTGCCGCTGTCGGCGTCATCGCTGCGGCTCTCGAGCCAGAACAACACCGCACCCACCGCGACGCCGGCGATGCCCGCGACAGTCGCGATCGTCGAGATGGTCGCGTTCGTCTTGCTCGTGTCGAGCAGGTCCGATTCCTCCGCCGGGCAGAGCTTGTTCGGGCAGCGCTCTTCCAACGCCTGCTTGTTCTCGAGCGCCGCGAAGCCAAAGCCTGCGCCCACGCCGAGTGCCGCAGCGCTCGCTCCCCACGTCACGTACGCGGGCCAGTGGCTTGGTGAGCTCGGGCTGTCCGCGGCACGCGTCACGACCGGTGTCGGCGTAAAGCTCGTGCTGGACGCTTTTGCTTCGAGCTTCGCGCGCTGCAGCGCTGCTTGAGCCTCGGGATCAGTCTCGAGCGCGAGCACGACGCTCTCTTCGCCGGCTGGGCTCAGCGTGACCTTGCGTGTCGCCGGCAGATAGCCAGCAGCCGCGACGGTTATCGTGTGCTCGCCAGGATCGCTGACGTGCGCCGCATCGAGCAGCGCGCTTGGCATGGGCTTGCCATCGATCTTCAGCTCGATCGGCGTGTTGCTCTCGGCGCCGGTGACCTTGATCGTGAGCTTGCCGAGCTTGGCTTTGTTCGCTTCGATCAGCGTGCCTGCTTCGGCGTACGCTTGGCGGAGCGTCTCCGACGCGTTTTCAGTCAGCGGCTCGCGCAACACGGCGCGCAAGCTCTCGATGCCCGCGGTCAGCTGGCCGGTCTTGATGTAGCAGTCTCCCAAGCGCGTCAGCACGATCTGTGAGTGATGCAGCTTCTCGGCGCGCTCGAGCTTGGGAAGCGCATCCGCACATTGACCGTCTTGCGCGAGCTTCACGCCGCTGATCGCGAGCTCGCGAGCGGTCGCGATCACCGCGGGGTCGGTGTCCTCTGCCTGAGCGTTGCCGCTCACAGCGGCGCTTGCCAGTGCTGCTACTGAAAGCCAAGTGCCCAAACGCATGCCGGACCCGCCGCGTGCGCCGGCGAAACTCATAGACCGTTTCATATGTCTGGGTGTCTTTCTGTCGGAATCAAAAGCCAACGTCGGGATCAGATTGCGGTTGCGGCGCGGCCAGGATCTCCGCGGGCTTCACGGGAGCAACGGTAGACCGTGTGCTCGCGCGCGCCTTGGACTTGCTGTCAGTCGTCGGTTTCTTGCTTGTGGAGCCGAGGCTACCCGATCGCGAGGCGCTGGGAGAGAGGCCCCGCTCTGCGTGCGCGCCGGCTGCGTCGTTCACTGCCGCTCGCGGCGGCGCGTTGCCGGCCGCTTGTGCCAGCTCGTTGGCGGAGGCCGCCCCGAGGATAGGGTTGCCAGCGCTGCCGGTTGGCAGGTTCTCGAGCGCGTCGTTAGGGTCGTGGGCTTCCTTCGCATCGGCGGCCTCTGCGGCTTGTCCGGGGTCGGTCGCCGCGCGCGTCTCGGTCGCCGACGGTTGCACGGCGTGCAGGCTGGGACCGGAGGTTAAACGAGCGCGCTGTTCCGCGGTCGCGAGGTAGGTAGCAAGTAAGCCACCCACGACGAGCGGTACACCCCATGCGAGCACCTGGACCGCGCGCCTACGCGGCGCGCGGAACGCAGCGGAGTCATCGGCTGCCGTATCATTGTCGAGGGCGGCGACGACTCGACGCTCAGCCTCAGCCGCAACGATAGGGCGTGTGTTCAAAGACGATAACGTCGGGTGGATAATGGGGATCTGTTTGATCGGCGCGGGAGTGATGGGCTGGAGCTGTCCCGGCTCTTTCTGGCCTGGAGCGTGAGTCACCCGTCGTGTCAGCGGCGCGTGGGACTCGAGCCGCACGGTGATCGAGCGGGCCGGTGCCGGCGCGCCGGGTGGCAGCGTATTGCGTGAGACACTGGCAAAGCTGGTGGGTGTCGAGCGACGACCCATGCCTTCGCCCGCGAGGTGCGCGCGGCAGCGTGCAGCGTAGCTCGCGAAGCGACCGCTGCCGAATGGATTGAGCGCCTCCGCCAAGTTCGCGACGTCTTCGAAGCGCTCGTTCGGATCCTTGCGCAGGCAGCGCATAATCACTTCGCTCAGCTCCGCAGGCACCTCTGTGTTCAGCTCGTGCGCCCCGGGCGGCTCGTCTTCCAACACGGCCGCACAAGCCTGCATCAAGCTCACACGGTCGAACGGGGCGGTGCCCGTCAGCAGCTCGTACAGCACGCAGCCCACCGACCAGATGTCGGAACGTGCGTCGAGCGCGCTCGAGGCGCGGACTTGTTCCGGGGACATGTAGGGGGGCGTGCCGACCGCCATGCGCGTGAGCGCTTGATGCGTCTTGCGATTGTCGCCACGCACGGCGACTTTGGAGATGCCGAAATCCAGCACCTTCAGGTGATCGGTTGGGTCGCCGTTACCGAGCAGAAACAAATTCTCGGGCTTGATATCGCGGTGAATCACGCCGATCGCGTGCGCTGCAGCCAATGCCTCACAGGTCTGCAGCAGATAGTCGACGGTCGGTGCCACGTCGAGCACGCGGCGCCCTTCCAGCAAATTTCGAAGATCGGTGCCATCGAGCAGCTCCATCGCGATGAACGGAACGCCATCGTGAATGTCCACGTCGAGCATGCGCGCGACGTGCTCGCTGCGGAGCCGAAAGCTCGCGCGCGCTTCGATCGTGAAGCGGCTGACGGCTTCCTGGTGCGTCGCGAACTCTGGTCGCAGAAATTTCAGTGCCACCAGATCGTCGAAGCCAATGTGCCGCGCGGCCACGACGTATCCAACGCCGCCCACGCCGAGCATGCGCAGCAGCTCGTACTTCCCGTGGATGACTTGACCGGGCTCGAACGGTATCTGCGAGAGGTCTTCCGTGCGCGCGCCTGGATCCTGCTGCGTCATCTCGCGGACCGCTGCGCCACGACTACTTGGCTCTGGATCTTCGATCTCGCTGGCCATCGTTACTCCGACCCTTCCAGCAATGCTTGGATGATTTGCTTCGGGGCCCCTCGGTGCGTGTTTGCCTCAGTCGACGGATGACTCCGTGGGGGCCCCCACCCATGTCGGGACGATAGACGTTCGTGACAGGCGAATTCAAGGCACATGTTCTGCACACAGCGTCGCATTTTCGCGGTTGTCGAGCTGTGCAGCAGGTGCGGGTTGCAGCCCGGGGCCGGGCTCGGCGCGCTCGGGCCGTATCGGGTCAAAACATCGTGCTTGTGCACAGGACATTTTTGTCAGGTCAGTTGTCGATCGCGATCAGCTCGCAGCGGCGTGACTGCGACCGTGCGTCAAAAAGGCCTGCTCCGTAGCAGCCGACGGCGGCGCTTTTTACATCCCGCAGAAGATGCTTGTGCGCGACCCACCAAGCGCGCGCATGTCGGCTGCTTGTGATGTGTTCGACAGCCAGTGATCCGGGGCAGTGATCCAACACGCATTGCATCGAATCAGCCTTCAGATTGCGAGTGCTGCACCGCGTGTGCTACGGAGACATAGGATTGAAACCGCTGAAATAGCGGTAGATGCTGACTGCGCTGTCAGGGGAAAGCAGTGGAGGCAGACCTGTGCGGACGCGACGCTGGGTATACATCGGTAGTCTGTTGCTTGCATTCTTTGTGAGCGCTTCTGCGCTTGGGCAGGACGCGGCAGCTGCATCACCCGCGCAGTGGCTAAGCGCCGGGGAGCTAGCTTTCGCTCAAGGCCGTTTCGGCGATGCACTGGACGCTTTCGAGGCTTCGTACCGCAAGCAGCGCGCGCCGCATACGTTGCGGCGAATCGGCGATGCCGCGGACAAACTGGGCAGTCACGCGCGTGCTGCCGAGGCGTGGCAAGCGTATCTGAAGTACGTGCCCGACGCGCCGGATCGCGACTACCTCGCGAGTCGCATCGACGCCAATCACGCCGCCCTCGGACCCACGCACCCGAGAACAGTCAACATTGAGATTGCGCCCATGACGGTGTCGTCAGACCAACAACATGGACACAACGCTTCTGACTCTGCCGTGTCATCAACACTTGTCACGCATACCGGCGACAGCGCAGAGTCGAGAACCGAGCGTGCGAGCACACATGGCGCCGGTCCGATTTGGCTCTGGGCTGCCGGTGGAGCCGCGGTAATTGCAGGGATCGTCATCGCCGCGGTGGTGATCAGCTCGGCGGGCTCCCCGACCCCGAGCGATCCGGTTCAAGGCAACGTAGGCAGTGCCATTCAGACACTTGGGTCACGATGAGCACGATGAGCACGATGACCACGATGACCACGATGACACGCCTGAGAATAGTCAGCTTATGGGTAGCCGTCACACTGTCAGTGAGCTGTAAGCTCGACGGGCAGGTTCAGACGGCCACGCAGGTCGTTGTGGACATCGACGCCGATGCCGCGGTGAGAGCGCGGACGACCACCGTCACGCTCAAGATCGTCGGCGGAATCGATCGCAATATGCTGCCGAGCTTCGAGGCGGGCACCGTCGAAGACGCGCCCGGGCTGGTGAAGACGGAGCGTGTGGTCGATCTCGGCGCAGCGGGTGCTCCGACTTGGCCGCTGAGCCAGTCGCTCCTGCCCGCGCGCGACGATCCGAGTCGCTTCTTTATGCTGACAGCTACCGCGACCGACTCGCGCGGTGCGTTCGTCGCGGAGTCGCGTGTGCTCACGGGTTACGTGCGTGGTGAAGCGCGCCTCGTGCGCTTGGTCCTGGCTACACCTTGCATCGAGGTCGTGTGCGACGCGCCGCAGACTTGCTCTGATGGCGAATGCGTCTCGGGCGAGCGCGAGGCGAGTGACTTGCCGGTGTTTGTCGGTCGCTCCGAGTCGCCCACGCAGAAAGCAGATGCAGGGCGAGATGCCACAGTGGCCACGTTCGATGCCTCGCAGCGCGATGGCTCAGTGTCAGCGAACAGCGATGCGATGGTGCAGACCGGCGAGCCAAACGAGCCGCCCCCGCCGGTCGACCTGTGCGCGCAGGATAACGGCGGCTGCGACGAGTTGACGACCTGCATACTTGTGATGGGCAAGGTGATGTGCGGCGAGTGCCCAGCCGGCTTTACCGATGTAAACGACGACGGCACTGAGTGCCGCGACATCGACGAGTGCGCAGAGGGCAAAGCGAGCTGCGATGCCGAGCACGCCACCTGTAGCAACACCAAGGGCAGCTTCGAATGCCGTTGTACGTCGGGTTTTCACGGCGACGGCAAGCGCTGCTCTAGCAATGTCCCGTGCACCAACGACGACGCCTGCGATGCGCACGCGAAGTGCGAGGACGTCGATGCGCACAAGGTTTGCGTGTGCGTGCCCGGCTTCGAGGGCAACGGCGCGAGCTGCGAAGACGTGGACGAGTGCACGCGCAAGCTCGACATGTGCCGTGAAAACAGCGTGTGCGCGAACAGTCAGGGCGGCTTCAGCTGTCCGTGCGCGCCTGGCTACATCGAACAAGACGGCGCGTGCATCGACGTCGACGAATGCAAAGAAGCCAAGGACGACTGCGACGACAAGCCGGATGCTTGCGTCAATGAGCCAGGCAGCTTCCGCTGTGTTTGCCCGGAAGGCTACAGCGGTGAGGGTCGAGGCGAAGATGGCTGCATCGACATCGACGAGTGCGAAGAGCGCAGCGACGAGTGCGACCGCGATCCCTCGTCGTGTGTCAACGAGCCGGGCACTTATCACTGCGAGTGCCCGCTGGGCTACATCGGTGAGGCGCGCGGCGAAGACGGCTGCATCTATAACGACGAGTGCGCGTTCGAGACCGACGACTGCGACGACTCGCCGCGTGCGTGCGTAGATGATCTGGACGGCTTTCACTGCGAGTGTCCGGGCGGCTATCGCGGTGACGGACGCGGTCGCAATGGCTGCCAGGACGTCGATGAATGTAGACAAGACAGCGACAGCTGCGACGACGAGCCGAACGCTTGCGTCAACACGACGGGCAACTACCAATGCCGCTGTCCGGATGGCTACACCGGTAATGGTCGCGGCGATTCAGGCTGCGTGGACATCGATGAATGCCGCGATGGTCGCGACGATTGCGACGACTCTCCGAACGCTTGCGCGAACACCGCGGGTGGCTTCGAGTGTCGCTGCCCTGCTGGCTACGAAGGCGATGGTCGCGGCAACTCGGGTTGCGTGGATATCGATGAGTGCCGCACCGGCGCCGACAACTGCGACAACACGCCGAATGCGTGCGTAAACAGCGCGGGCGGCTTCCGCTGCGAGTGCCCGGCCGGCTACACCGGCAACGGCCGCGGTGATTCTGGCTGCGTGGACATCGACGAGTGCGAGCTCGGCGACGACAACTGCGACAACTCACCGAACGCGTGCGTGAACACGCCGGGCGGCTTCGAGTGCGCGTGCCCGGATGGCTATCGCGGCGACGGTCGCGGGAATTCGGGTTGTGTCGATGTCGACGAGTGCGCCGAAGGTCGAGATGATTGCGACGACTCGCCCAGTGCGTGCGTGAACACGAACGGTGGCTTCGAGTGTCGCTGTCCGAATGGCTACATGGGCTCGGGGCGCGGCACCAATGGCTGCGTCGATGTCGATGAGTGCGCTGCGCGCTCGGACAACTGCGACCGCGATCCGAACGCTTGTCGCAACACGGTCGGCGGCTTTGAGTGCGACTGCCCGAATGGCTTTACGGGCGACGGCGTCGGCTCGAACGGCTGCCGCGACATCGACGAATGCGCGGCGAATGACGATGACTGCGACGAAGAACCAGAGGCGTGCCGCAACACGTCGGGCAGCTTCGAGTGCGATTGCCCGAACGGCTACGAGGGCAGCGGGCGCGGCGCGAACGGCTGCGCGGACGTCAACGAATGCGAGCGTGACAACGGCGGTTGTCATGAGCAGCGTTCATGCATGAACACCGTCGGCAGTAACACCTGCGGAAGTTGTGCCGCGGGCTGGGGCGTGAGCGGCGATCGCGAGTGCCAGCGCTGCGCGTGCTTCGAGATCGGCGGCGATCGCGCATGCCGGTCGACGCAAGACAGCTTGCCGCGCGATGCCACCGCTTCGCTCGCCGGGATGACAGTCGTGCCGGCGGGGACCTTGGTCGGCTATCAGATCGACCTGCCCGCTGGGTCGCAGGTGCGGCGCTTTGTTGCGCGACGCAGCGGTGGTGGAAGCCCTGGGATCCGTCTGGCGCTGTACTCCGACAGTGGGAACCTGCCGGGGTCGCGGCTCGCACATAGCGGCAGGCTCTCGTTCGCGGGCGACCAGGCCACGGGCGACGCGACCCTGGATGTGCAGGAATGCACGAGCGGCAAGTTCTGGCTGGTCGCGGTCGCGGACGGGGAAGTGACGCTCGGACAGGGCGGAAACAGCGTGCCTAGCGTGCTCACGCCCGCATCGGGGAGCGAGCCGCCTGCGACCTGGCCAGGTGGTGGTGGCCGGAACGGATCGACGCTGAGCCTGTACGTCGAGGTCAATCACCCGTAGCGCTATGATCGGCTATGGCTCGGGCGGGCGCGGTTTTTGGCTTTTAGCCGCCCGCGCCGCCTGCACCTGCGCGCCGGACTTCCGGCCGAACGAGAATCTGCTACACAACGCGCCCGAGTCAGCCGGAGGGCCCCCATGAGTAACGATTCATCCAAAGACGATTTCGCCTCTTTGTTCGAGGCGCAGGCGGACACCAACAAATCCAAGCTGCGGCCGTTGTCGCCGGGTGAGCACGTCAAGGGGACCGTAATCCAGGTGGGCCGCGATCAGGTGTTCGTCGAGGTGGCTGGACGCGGTGGCTTGGGGAGCGGCTTGCAGGCCTATTTCCACAGCGCAGATCTGCGCGACCTGGACGGTCAGGTCACAGTTAAGCCCGGCGAAACACTCGAAGGCTTGGTGGTCGAGCTGGACAGCGGCGGCGTTGCGCGGCTCGGTCGCAGCGCGGGTCGGCCTGCGGGTGTTGCGGCGCTGATCAGCGCGTACGAATCAGGCGTGCCGGTCGAAGGCAAAGTCACCGGCGTGAACAAAGGTGGCCTCGAGGTCGACGTCGGCGGCAGCAACGCCTTTTGTCCGATGTCGCAGATCGAGCGCGGCTTCGTCGCGGATCCAGCGACTTTCGTGGGCCGCACGCTTACGTTCAAAGTCACTGAGGTGCGCGACGGCGGCAAGCGCGTAGTGCTGTCGCGGCGCGCGGCGCTCGAGGCTGAAGCCAAGCAGAAAGCGGCAGCTACGCTCGCGGCCTTGCAGGTCGGTGCGACTGTGCGCGGATCTGTCTCCGCGGTACGCGACTTCGGTGCGTTCGTCGATCTCGGTGGGATCGAAGGTTTGATTCCGAGCTCTGAGCTCTCGCACGATCGCGGCAAAAAGGCGGCGGAGCTGCTGTCACCCGGCGATGTGGTCGATGTGCAGGTGCGCGACGTGAAAGAGGGCGCGCCCGACAAGCGCGGTCAACCCACCACGAAGATCACGCTCTCGCTCAAGGCGCTGGCGCAGGACCCGTGGCTCGAGGTCGAGCTGCACGCGCCTGAAGGCAAGGTGCTGCGTGGCACTGTCACGCGCTTGCTCGACTTCGGCGCGTTCGTGCAGCTCTCACCCGGTGTCGAAGGTCTGCTGCATGTGTCGGAGCTGGGCGGCAAGGTCGCGCATCCGTCAGCTGCATTGAAGACGGGCGAGCAGCTCAACGTCGTCGTGCGCTCGGTCGACAAGTCTGCGCACAAAATCTCGCTGTCGTTGGCCGCCGAAGGCTTGTCGCTGGGAGCGACGGCGCAGACGCCGACCTTCGTCGTAGGCGCGATCGTGCAGGGCGTCGTAGATCGCATCGAGACCTATGGCGTGTTTCTGCAGATCGATGGCACGCGCGGTCGCGTGGGTCGCGGTCTGATCCCGAACGGAGAGCTCGGTACGGCGCGCGGCTCTGACACGCGCAAGCATTTCCCACCCGGGAGCCGCATCACCGCCAAGGTGCTCGAGACCGGTGAGGGCAAGCTGCGCTTGTCGATCAAAGCGGTCGCCGAGGACGAAGAGCGTGCCGACTTCGATGGCTACAGGGCCAGCGCGTCGCAGAACAAGCTCGGCACGTTGGGCGACCTGTTGCGCAAGCGCACCTGACCTGACAGCACACAGTCAATACAGCCAGCTCAAGCATAGCTGCCTCAGGTTTGAGGTTGGCTGTGACGATAGCTGGCTGAATGGACTCGAGCGCACCGTTAGGATCTGGCGTTCGCCTCGTGCGCGTGCCGCTGTCAGCGGCGACGTGTGTGGGGCTTTGGCTGTTCTTGGCAGTCGGGGTTTCACCGGCATCAGCACAAGCACCAGCCGAAGTCGCTGAAGTCGCACCCGCGCCGTCGGACGGCGCTGCCGCGAATACGCAGCAAACGCTCAGTGCTCGTTTGGCGCAACTCGAGGCCGAGCTCGCAGCGCAGCGCGCCGAGATCGAGCAGCTGAAAGCGGCGGGGTCGAGCGCAGAGTCCGGCGCTGATCTGGCCGCGCTGATCTCGCAGCAGGAACAGAGCAGCGTCACCGAGACGATCGACGAGCCGCTGCTGCGCGCATATGGCTTCGCTGACGTCGGCCTGCAGCGCATGTGGGCCGATCCCGAGATCGCCGGCTACATCTCGGAGAGCGACAAGACGACGTTCGTGCTCGGCAACATGAACGTCTACTTGGATGCGCAGCCGTCCAGAGATGTGCGCCTGCTCGCCGAGGTGCGCTTCGGCCTTTCGCCGAACGGTGCGGTGTTGCGACCGAGTGGTGGCCTCGCGACGGGTGCGGCCGTGGATACGACGGTCACCGACCCGAGCGCAGCCAACAGCGGCTTCACGAGCTTGCGCTGGGCGGGTGTCGTGCCGCAGCGCGCGCACATCGACTGGACGCCGAGCGACGCGTTCAATGTGCGCACGGGTTTGTTTCTGACGCCCTACGGCATCTGGAACGTCGACCACGGCACGCCCACGCGCATCATGGTGTCCGAGCCGCTGTTCCTTTCGTCGCAGCTCATCCCCAATCAGCTGATCGGCGTAGAGGTCTACGGCACTGTGCAGCTGTTGCCCTGGACGATCGGCTACCACCTGCACGTCAGCAACGGTCGCACGCTCGGGCAGATCGACTTCAGTGATTCCAAGGCGATCGGTGGGCGCGTGTATCTGAGCACCCGCTATCCGTACGCGCTCAAGCTCGGGATCTCCGGCTATCTTGGAGATTCCGAGAACGTTCCGGCGGTGCCCGCGACGCGCAGGATCACGATGGCGAGCGACGAGTATGCGTTCTCCGCTGACCTGTCGCTCGACATCGGCAAGCTGCGTATCCGCTCGGAAGTTGTCGCGAGCTGGGTGATCTACGAGGATGGAAAGCGGCCGCAGCTGTTCGGTTTGCCGATGGCGGACGCGATGCGCCTCGGCACGTATCTGATGCTGGCGTACCAGCTGCCGTGGTGGGGCATCGAACCGCTGCTGATGTGTGAGTTCCTGCGTGTTCCGGTGCCGCGTGTGATCCCGATCGGTGAAGGTCTGTTCATGCCGGCCGTCGGAATCAACGTGTACTTCACGCCGACCACCATGCTTCGGACTCAATTTGCGGTCGCGCACGGATTTGACTTCGGCTCGGATGCGATCGAGCCCAAAGGTTACGGTTATCAAGCGGTCGGCCGGCTGATCACGGCGTTTTGATCATGCGCAAGCTCATCGCGCTCATGCTGTACGTCACGGGCTGCTTGTTCGCGGGCTTTGCGAACGCGGCGCCGCCGTCGCCAGCTGCAGCGCTCTCGCTCGATGTGTTCGTGCATCGCTCGAGCACGGTGACACAGCTCAGCGCACACGAGCTCGAAGCCCTGTTCACGCGCACGCAGACGCGCTGGGATGATGGCTCGCCGGTGATCCCGTTGAGCTTCGCTGCTGGGGCGGACGCGCGCGTCTCGTTCGATCGCGTGGTGTTGCGCTTGGGTCCGGACGAGGTCGGCCGGTTCTGGCTCGACCGTCGAATTCGCGGCTTGGGCATGCCGCCGCGCCAAGTGCCGAGCGCGACGCTGATGCAACAGGTGGTCGCGAACTTACCGGGCGCGATCGGTTATGCGCCGAGCCTGCCGATCAGGACGGGCGTCAAAGTGGTCGCTCGGATTCAGCAGGGGAAGGTGGTTCCGCCATGAAGGCGACGTGGGTTGTAGTGCTGTTGTTTTTGCTGAGCACCGCCGCTGCGTGCGACCCAGACGATCCTTGCGATCCCGGGTACTACGCCGACCACGGACTGTGCGTGCGCGCCGCGGACAAGGCTGCCGCTGATGGCGGCGCCAACGGCGACGACGCGGGTCCCGGTGGCCCAGTGTTTTCGAACGACGACAGCGACTTCGGGCGACCTTGTGAAGTGCAGACGGACTGCGGCGGCAAAGCTCCGGAGTGCGGTGCGCCTGAGCTCCCGCTGTGCACGGCCATCAATTGCCTGCAAGGCGAGTCGCAGTGTCCTGCCGACTGGATCTGCCTCGACATCTCGAACTGGGAGCGCCCGTACCCGTACGTCAAATCCATCTGTGTGCAGTACTGAAGCGCCATGGCGAAAACGACCGCACCACCCCACGCCAAAGCTGGTCAGTCGCTGCCGCTCTTAGGCAGCGAGCCGTTGGATCGCGAGGTGCATCGGCGCGTGATGTCCAGCTCTCGGCTGCAGCTGAAGCTGGTCGTGATGATCGGCCTTATCTTCGTGGTGCTCGGCGGCATGGTGTTCGGGATCGTCGAGCGCATCTTCGATGTGCTGACGCCGTCGATTCGGCACGATCTCGAGTGGAAAGCGCGGCATGCGGTGATCGAGCTGTGCAACACCAGCGCGCTCGGCGTAATCGCTGATGACCGTGACGCTGTGAGCGGCGCTGCTCGCGAGCTGCTGGCCGATGCCGACGTGGTGGCCGTGGAGATCACGGGTCGCAACGGTCCAGTGCTGAGCCATGGGCGCGTGCCTTTTGCGTGGGATGCCGTGACAAAGGCGGCGGAGAACACGCTGATCGAGCGCGACGGATTGTTGATCGCCGCCGGGCCGGTGGAGATCGAAGGGCTGGCGATCGGTCGTGTGACGCTCGCCGTGTCGATGAAACGGCTCTATTCAGGCAAGCAGCTGCGCGTCGATATCTTTAGCGTCGGCGCGCTCGGTGCGCTGTTTGCGCTCGGGTTGGCGCTCCTGTTCGTGCGCTACGACATCGGACCGCTGATCCGGCTGACCACAGAGGCGTTCGCGAAGCTCGAGCGCACGACGGTCGCAGCGCTCGAGTCGGCGCGGGTGAAGTCTGAGTTTCTCGCTAACATGAGCCACGAGATCCGCACGCCGATGAACGGGATCATGGGCGTGACCAAGCTGCTCCTGCTGATGAACATGGACAGCAAGATGCGGCGCTACGTCGAGGTGATCGACAGCTCGGCGCGCGGGCTTCTGACGATCATCAATGATGTGCTCGATTTCTCGAAGCTCGAGGCGGGCAAGTACAAGATTCGGCCGGTGGGTTTCGAGCCACGGCGCTTGGTGAACGATTGCATCATGTTGTTCAGTGAACGTGCGCGCGAGCGCGGCCTGCGCATCAGCGCGCGCGTGGCTGACGATGTGCCGGATGGTTTGGTCGGTGATCCCGATCGCATTCGGCAGATCTTGGATAATCTCGTTGGCAACGCGGTGAAGTTTACGCCTGAAGGCGAGGTGTCGATCCAAGCCGGCGTGGAGCGCGTGGGCGAGCAGCTGTACTTCTGCATGCGCGTGCGGGACACCGGCGCGGGCATCAGTGCTGACGACCAAAAGCGCTTGTTTCAGGCGTTCACGCAGGTCGACGGCTCGTCGGTGCGCGCGCACGGCGGGACCGGGCTGGGCTTGGCGATCGTCAAGAATCTGGTGAGGCTGATGCACGGCGAGGTGAGCATGCAGAGCGAGCTCGGGAAGGGCAGTGAGTTTTGCGTGAAGTTGCGCGTGGACGCGTTGTCCGCGCAGGAGCAAGCGATCACGGCTGCCGCCGAGCAAGAGGCTGAGGTGCAGCGCTCGCGCACGCGCCACTCGAAGCCGCCGATCCTCGTGGTGGATGACAATGAGATCAACCGCATGGTCGCGGTCGAGCACTTGAAGCATCTCGGCTGCATCGCTGACACGGCGACCAACGGCGCTGAGGCCGTGGATGCGGTCTCGCACAAGGCGTACGCGTTGGTGTTGATGGACTGTCAGATGCCTGTGATGGACGGGTACAACGCGACGCGTGTGATCCGGCAGCGCGAGCGCGATCAGGGGCTGTCGCGCTTGCCCATCGTCGCGCTCACCGCACATGTGCTCGACGGCGAGCGGGATAAGGTGCTCGCAGCGGGTATGGATGAGCACATGCCGAAGCCGGTGCACCCGCAGACGTTGCAGGCACTGCTCACGCACTTCCTCGGTCCGAGCGCACGCAGCGCTCCTCCTGTGCCGCTGGCAGCTGCACCTGTGAGCGGCGTCACGGCGGTGCCGGCGAACTCGCAGGATCACGAGCTGCCTGAGCAGTTGGAGGTCAGCCCGGCGATCATCGGATTGTTCCTGCGGCTCTCGCCTGGGCAGCTGAACGATCTCGTGGAAGCCGTCACCACCCGCGACAGCGCGCGCGCACGCGACCTCGCGCACAAGTTCAAAGGCGGCCTCTACTCGATCTCAGCGAGCGCGCTCGCGAACCGCGTCGAAGCCTTGCGCGTAGAGATCGCAAGCGAGGACTGGGCGACGGTTGCCAACGGCATAAGCGAGATCGAACAGCGTTTCGCGCGCATCTGCAATCAGCTGCGTACGCGTGTTGCGAGCTAGGAGAGGTTTTTAACCGCCAAGGCGCCAAAGGAACGCCAAGTGAGGGAGAGAATTATAATTCTCTGAGGTCACTTGGCGTTCCTTGGCGCCTTGGCGGTTTACACTCTCTCGGAAATCAAGAACCGGGAATCAGGAGTAGCTTGCCTGCGGTGCGGCGGCCTTCGAGATCGAGGTGGGCTTGTTTTGCTTCGCGCAGTGGATAGCGGCCCGCGATGTTCGCGCGGAGCTTGCCTTGGGCTGCCGCCGTGAAGACTGCTCCAGCGTGCGCGTCGAGCTCGGTGCGTGTTGCGATGTAGTGGAAGAGCGTGGGCCGCGTGAAGAATAGGCTTCCGTGCTGGGCCAACCGTTGCGGATCGACCGGTGGGACGGGCCCGCTCGATTGCCCGAACAGCACCAATAGCCCGCGCGGCCTGAGCGACGCCAAGCTCGCATCGAACGTCGTCTTGCCGACTGAGTCGTACACAACATCCACGCCGCGCCCACCGTTGGCGCGCTTGACCTCGGCTGCAACGTCCTCGCGGTTGTAGTCGATCACATGGTCCGCGCCGGCTTGCCGAGCGAGCTCCGCTTTGGCGCTCGAGCATGTCCCGATCACGCGCGCACCCGCGCGCTTCAGCTCTTGCACGAGCAGCTGCCCGGTGCCGCCAGCAGCTGCATGCACCAACACCGTCTCGCCCGGCGCTGTGCGGTGCACGGCTGTCGCGAGCACATGCGCGGTCATGCCTTGCAGCATGAGCGCGGCCGCGAGCTCGCTGCTCACGCCTTCCGGAACGGCGACCAGCTGGTCCGGCTTGAACACGACCCTGTCGGCGTACGAGCCAGCCACAGTCGCCCACGCGACGTGCTGCCCGACACGCCACTCGCTCACGCCTTCACCGACCGCCTCGATCTTTCCCGCGCCTTCGAGCCCGAGCACAAACGGCGTAGGCCGCGGGTACAAACCGCTGCGCTGATAAGTATCGATGAAGTTCACGCCCGCGGCTTCGACCGCCACGCGCACTTGGCCGGGGCCGGGTGCGCCAGGGTCGTGGTCCCGCAAGGTCAGGACGGATGCATCACCGGGTTGATCGACGAAGATGGCCTGCGACATGCGCGCACTCTCGCGTGCGATCGCGTCGCGTGCAACGCGCTAGGGTCGCTCTTTTTTCGATTGCTTCAGCACTTGCTGCCACGCGCTACCCGTGTTGCTGCCGGGTGGTGCCTGGGGCGTAGTCGGCTGCTTGTTGGTCGAGCGACGCGGGTCTTTCGGTGGCGCAGGCGAAGGGATCGCTGCCGTCGCCGCGGTGCCGCCTGCGTAACGCCCGGGATAAGCAACCTCGACGCGATTGCGCCCACCACGCTTGGCAGCGTAGAGCGCGACGTCCGCGGCTTCGATCAGCATGTCCGCTGTATTCACGTCCGGCGCGTTCTGCGTGTGCGCGACGCCGAGACTCATCGTCACCGGCACACGCGTAGATTCTGCGTTGATCAAGGCGCGCGCGATGATCGCCCGGATGCGCTCAGCGAACGCCTTGGCGCCCTCAGCGTCGATCCCGCGCGTCATCACCACAAACTCTTCACCGCCAAAGCGCGCGACCAAGTCTTCCGTGCGCACACTGGCTTGCAGCTCACCGGCCACACGCCGCAACACCAAGTCGCCGACCGTGTGACCGTGCGTGTCGTTGATCAACTTGAAGTGATCGATGTCGCCCAGGATCACGCACAGCGGCGTGCGATGCCGAAACGCATACGCAAACTCGCTCGCCAAGCGATCATTGAAGTAACGCCGGTTGTACACGCCGGTCAGACCGTCGCGCACGCTCATCTCGTAGATGCGATTCGACGCCGCGCGCTCGACTTCATCCTGCATGCCGAAGCGCATGATCGTGTTGCCGAGCTGCACGCGCACGCCATCGATCAAGCGCACGCGACCGCTGACCAGCGCACCGGCGACGTACGTGCCGTTGGTGCTGCCTAAGTCTTCGATCTCGTAGTGCCCATCACGCTGACTGATGCGCGCGTGCTGTCGCGACACACTCTCGTCTTTGACCGTGACCTCGATGTTCTGAGTGTCGCGGCCTAAGATATTGATTTCGCGCGGCAGCGTTACAATTGCGCCAACATCTTCGCCTTGCAGAATAGTGAGAGTCCCAATGCGCCCGAGCTGAGACTGACGCTCAGGATCGATGTGGGTGACCTGGGTGGTGCTGAGGTCTTGCATGAACGCAGCTTGTCCAGATGATATCGCGAAAAGCGTGCCACTGTGGAGTTAGGGGAGTGGTTCTATTTTGACAGTCCGCTCAAGCCATCCGGAAATGTCGGGGGGTGTGTCGGACCTCTGGCCGTGGTGTTTTCGACCACGCTTGCTCTCCTGCCAAACCGTGGCACCCTCCCGCCCGTGATTCGCCTGGATTCAGTTTCAAAGCAGCACGGCTCTCAGATCTTGTTTTTGGACGCTTCCATGAGCGCCTTCAAGGGGGAGAAGGTAGGTCTCGTGGGACCTAACGGCTCCGGAAAGTCCACCATCTTTCGAATGATCACGAAGGAGGAGGCGCCTGACGGGGGCGGGGTCGCGATCGACCGCAACATGACCGTCGGCTATTTCAGCCAGGACGTCGGCGAGATGGCCGGGCGCTCGGTCGTCGAGGAGACGATGGCGGGTGCCGGTGCAGTCTCCGAGGCCGGGCACGAGCTGCACGAGCTCGAGCTGGCCATGGCAGATCCTGCACGGGCGGACGAGCTCGACACCCTGATCGAACGCTTCGGGCACGCCCAGTCGCGCTTCGACCAGCTGGGCGGCTACGCGCTGGAGTCGCGCGCCCGCGAGATCTTGGCTGGCCTCGGCTTCCACGCCGAGACGGTGGATCAGGACGTCGCCAGGCTCTCGGGCGGTTGGAAGATGCGCGTCGCGCTCGCGCGCATCCTGCTCATGAACCCCGACGCGCTGCTCCTCGACGAGCCCACCAACCACTTGGACATCGAGTCGATCATCTGGCTCGAGCAGTTCCTGCGCGACTTCGCGGGCGCGTTGGTCATGACCTCGCACGATCGCGAGTTCATGAACCGCCTGGTCAACAAGATCGTCGAGATCGATGGCGGCGACCTGATCAGCTACACGGGCAACTACGACTTCTACGAACAGCAGCGCACGCAGGCCGACGCCCAAAAAGAAGCGCAGTACGCGCGTCAGCAAGCAATGCTCGCCAAGGAAGAGGCCTTTATCGCGCGCTTCAAAGCGCGCGCCAGTCACGCCGCGCAGGTGCAGTCGCGCGTGAAGAAGGTCGAGAAGATCGAGAAGGTTGAGCCGCCCAAGCGCCGCAAGAAGGTCGACTTCGACTTCCGCGCGCCGCCGCGCTCCGGCGACGACGTGGCCAAGCTACAAGGCGTGAACAAGGCCTACGGGAAGCGCACGATCTACTCCAACTTCGATCTGCTGATCCGGCGCCGCGAGCGCTGGTGCGTGATGGGCGTGAACGGCGCGGGCAAGTCGACCTTGCTCAAGCTGATCGCCGGCGAATCCGAGCCCGATTCGGGTGCCGTGAGCCTCGGCGGCAGCGTGAAGCTCGGCTACTTCGCGCAGCACTCGATGGAGATCCTGAACCCCGACCTGACCGTGTTCGAGACGCTGCAGACGGCGTTCAACAACGCCAGCGTGGGCTCGCTCAAGACCCTGCTCGGTGCGTTCGGCTTCTCCGGTGAGGACGTGGACAAGCGCTGCCGCGTGCTGTCGGGCGGCGAAAAGGCGCGCGTCGTGCTGGCGCAGATGCTGTTCGATCCGCCCAACTTCTTGGTTCTCGACGAGCCGACCAACCACCTGGACCTGGACACCAAGGAGCTCCTGATGGGGGCGCTCGCGAACTTCGAGGGCACGCTGCTGTTCGTCTCGCACGACCGCGCGTTTCTTCGCGCCTTGAGCAACCGCGTGTTGGAGTTGGACACAACCGGGGTGCGCGTCTTCACGGGCGGATATGCAGAGTACGTCGTGGAATCGGGGCACGAAGCACCGGGCGTCAGCTGACCAGACCACCAGCCTGCTTTCGTCACCGCTAGCAACGAAAACTCTTTCGTCACCCCATGCCGCAGGCATGGGGTGGGAACGGGATTCCCGCGGAGCACTTGGCCAGAGCCGAGGAATACGCGAGGCTGCGAGCCTGGATGAGCACGTTTGGGGCTTTTTGCGTCAGACTGCATCTGTAGAAATCAGCGTGCGCACGTCATGAGACTGACTCGAAAGTTCGTGGTTGCGGTGGTGCTGGGGATCATGGTCGTGCTGAGCGTGAACGCGCTCGCCCGCGTAGAACGCGAGACTGAGTTCTTCGATCTCGATGCGCGCAAGGACGCGGCGCTGGTTGGCGCCGTGATCGCGCGGGTCATGGACCACGAGTTCCGCACCGAGGGCGAGGCCCACGCGCTCGACGTGTTCGAGGATGTCGCCAAGCGCAGCCGCCATTGGCAGATCCGCTTCGTGCGGCTGGAGCCTTCTGCCCCGTCGGCGCGCAAACCTTCCTTGTCGCTGCTCGAGCTGGAGCCGGTCAAAAACGGCCATACGTGGAGCAAGCGGATCGAGAGCGGGCAGGGGCTTTTGTACACGTACGTGCCGGTCAGCTTGCCCAACAAGCGCCCGGCCGCGATCGAGATCCGTGAGTCGCTCGCCGAAGAACGCCGCTACACGCGCTCTTCGTGGCGCAACGCGATCATCGCCACGCTCGGCGTCATCGCGCTGACCGCGATCATCGCGAGCGTGGTCGGGATGGTGTTCGTCGGTCGGCCTACACGCGCGTTGGTCGAAAAAGTGCGCCGGATCGGCATGGGCGACCTTACGGGGCCGCTACCAGCGGCACAGAAAGACGAGCTCGGCGAGATCACGTCGGAGATCAACGCGATGTGCGAGCGCATGCAGGAAGCGCAGCACCGCATCGCCAAGGAGACCGAGGAACGCATCGCGGCCGAGGAACAACTGCGCCTGGCCGATCGTTTGTCGACGGTCGGTAAGCTCGCTTCGGGCATGGCCCATGAGCTGGGCACGCCGCTCAACGTGGTCTCCGGTCGAGCGCAGATGATCATCAAAGGACAGAGCGTGGGTGACGAGGCCAAGGAAGATGCGCGCATCATCTGGGAGCAGGCCAAGCGCATGACCGGTCTGATGCGCGCGCTCTTGGACTTCGCACGGCCGAGCCCGGCACATCGCGAGTGGATCGACCTGCGCGCGGTCGCCAGTCAGACCACGACCATGTTGTCTGCCCTCGCTCGCACGCGCGATGTCGCGCTGAATGTGGAGGACGGTGGGCCGGCTTGTGCGGATGCCGACGCCGCGCAGATGCAGCAGGTCTTCACCAACCTGATCGTCAATGCCATCCACGCTATCGAGGGCGGCGGCGAAGTGAACATCGCATTCCGCGAAGTGGTGCAGCGCGCACCTGGCGATCAAGGTGGTCGCGAAGGGCCTTGTTTGGTCGTGGAGATCGCGGACACTGGGCCAGGCATCGAGCCGAGCGTGTTATCCAAGATCTTCGAGCCGTTCTTCACGACGAAGCAGGTGGGCGAGGGCACGGGCTTGGGTTTGTCGATTACACACGGCATCGTGCGTGAGCACGGTGGCTTCATCACGGTGCGCAGCGTGCTCGCGAAGGGCACAGTGTTCTCGGTGTTTCTGCCTGTTGGCACAGAGCACGAACATGATCATGACCACGATCATGAGGACGTGGCATGAAGGGTAGCTGTCTGATCGTCGACGATGATGTGAGCATGTGCGGCATGCTCACGGCTGCCTTGCGCAAGCAGCACTACGAGGTCGCTGCCGCTAGCAGCGGCGAGCAGGCGCTAGAGCTGCTGTCCGCGCAGGACTTCGACGTGTTGGTCACAGACATGAACATGCGCGGCTTGGCCGGGCTCGACCTGTGCCAGCGCGTGGTCGAAAATCGCCCCGACATCCCGGTGATCGTGATCACGGCGTTTGGCAGCATGGAGGCCGCGATCGCTGCGATGCGCGTCGGCGCTTACGACTTCATCTCCAAACCTGTCGATCTGGACGCGCTCGCCTTTGCGTTGGATCGCGGCATCGCGCACCACCGCCTCCACGCAGAGGTGAAGAAGCTGAAGAAGGAAGTTGCAGCTTCGCGCGGCTCACACGACATGATCGGTTCCAGTCCACCGATGCGCCGGGTCTACGACTTGGTCGAGCGCGTCGCGCAGACCGACGCTTCGGTCCTGATCACGGGCGAGAGCGGTACGGGCAAAGAGCTGGTCGCGCGTGCGCTCCATCAGCGCAGCGCGCGGGCGACGAAGCGCTTCGTCGCGGTGGACTGCGCCGCGATGCCAGATGCGCTCTTGGAGAGCGAGCTGTTCGGTCACGTCAAAGGCGCGTTTACCGATGCGCGTAACGCGCGCACCGGGCTGTTCGTGCAAGCCGACTCGGGCACGCTGTTCATGGACGAGATCGGCGAGCTGTCCATGACGCTCCAGCCCAAGCTGCTGCGTGCACTGCAAGAGCGGCGCGTGCGGCCAGTGGGCGGCGAATCGGAGGTGCCGTTCGATGCACGGATCGTGGCGGCCACCAACCGAGATCTCGAGACTGCGGTGCACGACCACGTGTTTCGCGAGGACCTGTACTACCGGCTGAACGTGATCCACATCGAGCTGCCGCCGCTGCGCGCGCGCGGCGGCGACATCTTGCTGCTCGCGCAGCATTTCTTGGAGCGCTTCGCGACCAGCTTTCACAAGCCGGTGGGCGGCATCTCCAAGCCCGCTGCGGAGAAGCTGCTCGCCTATGGTTGGCCGGGCAATGTGCGCGAGCTCTCGAACTGCGTCGAGCGCGCAGTGGCGCTGACCCGTTTCGAAGAGATCTTGGTCGAAGACCTGCCGGAGAAAGTGCAGGACTTCAAGCCGACGCAGATGGTCCTCGACAGCGGCGATCCGAGTGAGCTCGTCACCATGGACGAGCTCGAACGGCGCTACATCTTGCGTGTGCTGGAAGCGCTCAACGGCAATAAATCGCTGGCGGCCCAGACGCTCGGGCTGGACAGGAAGACACTCTACCGCAAGCTGCAGCTGTATGGGGTGGCTGTGGGTGCGCCGTCCGGCAAGAGCAAAGACACGAAGTAGCCTGCTGACGCGGCTCCCGCCGTGCGTGGCCCTCGTCGACCCTCTACACTTTCGACAGAGGCGCCATGCTCTTCGTCGCAGTCTTTCTTAGTTTGATCGCGCTGGCCAATCGCTACTTGTGGGTGCGCTTGGTGCGAGATACGCGGCTGCCGCGTCGAGTTTATCACGCGGCGACTGCGCTGATCATCTTGCTCGCCAGCAGCTTGCCGCTGCTCATGCTGGTGTGGGCCGGTTCATCGCGCTCGAACGCGCCGTTCGTGAATTTCGTCGCGTTCAGCTGGCTCGGGATCTCGTTTTATCTCGTGATGCTGGTGCTCGCTGGCGACGCGTTGCGCGCAGGGTTTTGGCTGTTTCGTCGCGGCCGGGTAGCGGGAGCTGCCGCTAACAGCGGCAAGTCAACGCGCGGCCAGGGGGTGGGGTCCGCGCCTGTCGGTGATGATGCTGCCGCTAACAGCGGCAATCCCGCACGCGTCCAGGCGGCGGCGTCCGTTTCCAATGCTGCCGCTAACAGCGGCGCGCCCGACGCGCATGCCGCCAGCGAAACTCGGCGCGTGTTTGTGGCGCGCGGCGTCGCCGGGGGTGCGTTGCTCGCTGCAGGCGGCATCGGCTCGTTCGGCATGCGCGCGGCGCTCTGGGATATCACCACGCCGGAGATTCACGTCACACTGCCGCGCTTGCCGCGTGCGCTCGACGGCTTTTCGATCGCGCTCCTGACCGATGTCCACATCGGGCCGTTGTTAGACGGTCGCTTCCTGCGCCACTTGGTGGAGCAGACGAACGCCTTGAAGCCAGATCTGATCGCGATCGGGGGTGATCTAATCGACGGCAGCGTGCCGCAGATCGGTCACCACGTCGCGGAGCTGCGGCGTTTGAACAGTAAATACGGCACGTATTTCGTGACCGGCAACCACGAGTACTACGCGGGCGCGGGCCAGTGGGTGGACTTCTTGCGGAGCCTCGGCATCCGCGTGCTGATCAACAGTCGCCTTCCTATCGGCGATGCGGGCGCGAGCTTCGATCTCGTGGGTTTGCCTGACTTTCATGCGGGCCGCGTCGGCGCAGAAGAACCGCAGATCGCCAAGGCGATCATGGGGCGCGATCCCGAGCGCGAGTTGATCGTGCTCGCGCATCAGCCGGTGCAGATCCAGCAAGTTGCGATCGCGGGCGCGGGCTTGCAGCTGTCCGGTCACACGCACGGTGGGCAGCTCTATCCATTTGGCGCGCTGACGGGCTTGGTGCAGCCGTATCTCGCGGGGCTGTATCGACACACCGGCACGGATACGCAGATCTACGTGAGCCGCGGATCAGGCTTCTGGGGACCTCCTATGCGCGTGCTCGCACCCGCTGAGATCTCACTGCTTCGTTTGAGCTCGGGCTAAGCAGCTTCGGGCGTGCGGCACAGCACGAAGTACGCGGAGGGCGGATCGCCTTGTTTCTGCGCGGCTCCGATGCTGACGTGTTCGGATACTTTGCGCAGCGTATCGATCATGCCGCCATAGACCAGGCGACCGAGGCCATGGTTGTTGTCTGACAGCGCCGGCCAACCCTCGGGCGCGAGCTCCGGAATCTGGTTGTAGTCGATCACTATCTCAGTGCGCTCGGCATTCGGCGACGCTGTGAAATAGCCAGGGCCTGTCGCGAATGATGTGGTCTGGAAGTTGGCGCCGCCCACGGCGGCTTTCGTTCCCAAGCGATAGAAGCGCTTTTCAAAGGCGGAAAACAGCGGCAGCGAGTTGCGGCCGACGTGGCGCACCGGCCGCAAGGGCGTCGCATGCGCGGGCACCAGCGCGTCCAATGTCATCGGCGCGAAACGATCGACGAGCGCAAATAGCAGCGGAAACTGATCGCGATGCAAGCCCTGCAGCGCAAGCACACGCTCGGCGTGCGACAGACGATCGAGCTCGCGCGCGATGTGCTCAGGTTCGGGACTGCGACAACAAAGCATCTCCCGCAGGGCAAACTTTGGCTCTTGGCTCGGGGTCACCCTGGTATGGTACCCCCGGTTCTCGCACTCGCCCTGGTTCGGGAGAAACCTTTTGGCAGCTCGTTTGGTGATGAATTCGCACTGCACCTTACGTCGGGTCCCGCGATGACAGCTGTGTCCGTTGCACGCGCGCGGCTGTGGTTGCTGCTGGTAGCTGCGCTCGCCCTCGTTGCCCCGCACGCGCGTGCGGAAGATGCGGCAGGCGCGCTTTATGTGCGTACGGACAGCGATTCGACCACGGTGATCTCGCCGCGCATCCGCGCCAACAAGGCCTTGGGCGAGTCGACTCAGGTCGATGCCACGTACGCGGCGGACGTCTGGACCAGCGCATCGGTCGACATCCGCGCCTCAGCTTCGGTGCGGCCGGTGACCGAGCAGCGAGATGAGATCGACCTGGGCCTGCGCCAGGAGCTCGGTGACGTGCGTCTGCGCGGGTCGTATCGCTTCTCGTCTGAGCACGACTACACCTCGCATGGTGTGACAGTGGGTGGGGCAGTCGATGTGGCGCAGAACGCTGCGACGCTCGACCTGAGCTTGCATGTCTTTGCGGATACGGTCGGGCAGTCAGGCAATCCCGGCTTCGAGCGCGCGTTGACCACGTTCGATGGCTCGCTCTCCTACACGCAAGTGTTGGATCCGGTGATGTTCTTGTCGCTGACGTACGAGATCGCGCACAACAGTGGCTACCAAAGTAGCCCGTATCGCTACGTGGGCGTCGGGGGAACGGGCTTCGGCTGCGTGGGTGCGAGCTATTGTTTGCCCGAGTATGTGCCGGGTGATCGCACGCGTCATGCGCTGGCGTTCTTGATCCGGCGTGCGGTGTCGGACGCGCTTTCGCTCGGGCTGAACTATCGCCTGTACTTCGACGATTGGGGCCTCACGTCGCACACCGCGCTGCTCGATGCGGGCTTTAACCTCGGCTCAGAAACACTGCTTTCGTTGCGTTACCGCTTCCACATGCAGGGCGCGGTCACCTTCTACCAACCGATCTACGCGAAGATCGACACGAACCAATATCGCACGCGCGATCGCGAGCTCTCCGAGCTCACTTACCATCGCGCGGGCGCCGAGCTCGAGCATCGCTTCGATGTCGGCGAGCGCAGCAAGCTGAGCGCGACGCTCGCGGTGTCAGGCAACTTCTACAACTACGCTGACTTCAAAGGATTGGACAAAGTCACCGCGCTCGAAATCAGCGCGGGACTCTTGTTCCAAAACTAACCATGCGGCGCCCAAGTCATATCGTCGGGCTGCTGTGCATGCTGTTTTGCATGCTGGTCGGTGCGGTCGCGCAAGCCGCGCCGGCGCGTGTGCTGGTTGTGTTCGGCAAGAACGTCAGCGACGAAGCTCGGGACGCGGTGGAGTCAGCTGTCACGGCGGGCGCGGAAGCGGTCGATTCCAGAGAGTACGAGAGGCTGGCACGCGACAAGGGGCTCTTGCCGCACAGCGATGCGGCGCTCGAACGTGTCGCGCCGCGCGTGAACACGCAGTTGATCATCGTGGCGACGAAGTCCGGCGGCAAGCTCGCGCTGACGTACCGCGACGGTGCGACCGGTGAGGTGTTGCGCAAGGACAGTGTGCCGGAGCGGCATCGTGGAGCTGCCGCGGCGCGCTTTCAGGCGCGCATAAGCGCAAGCGTGCGCAAGTCGCTCCTGCAAGTTGCCGCTCAGAGCGGCAGCGCTCCCAGCGTCGAGCCGGAGCCTATCCAGGAGGTCCCGAACGATGAAACCGCTGCCGGGCCAGAGGACCCCGCAGCCTCCGAGCCCGAGCCCGAACAAGATGAGAGCTCGCCGACCGCGTCGTCCGCACCCTTCACCTTCGAGCTGTCCGCGGGCCTCGGCGCCGCAACGCGCCAGGCCACGCTCCCCACGCGCCTCGGTGTCCACGAGCTCGACACCGGCATCTTCCCAGCCATCTCGCTAGGCTTGCGCATGACAGCGCCGGTCGGCAGCCACTTCCTGGTGCGGGCATCGGCCGACTACCGGACCTCGCTCGGCCTGCAAGGCGTGGAAATGCAGCGCGCAACCGAGATGAGCACGCCACTCCGCTCGCACGCGCTCGGCTTCGGCATCGCGCCAGGCTATCGCTTCGGTGCAGCTGACAGCGTCAGCCTGCTCATGCATGTTGGCTGGTACTTTCGCGGCTTGCGACCGATCGCGCAGCTCGCGTTGCCCGAGGTTTCTTGGCACGGCGCCATGTTCCGACCGGAGCTGGAGATCCCGTTCGCCGACGGTGTTGTCACGCTGCGGCTCGCACCTGAGCTCCTGATCATCGCTGGCCTCTACACGACACTCCCGGACGAATCCGGCCTAGCGCACACGGGTGTCGCCTTCGGTGGCGAAGCCTCTTTGGACGTGCGCTTGGCAACGCCGATCGCGCTGCGGATCGAATACAGAGAATCCCACGCCAGCTTCCGCACGGCATGGGCGCAAAACCTCAGCGACGTAGAACGCTTCGCCACACTGCGGGTCGTGCTTAGTTATTAGCCGCTCAAGCTCACTGGAGGGTGAGCTTGATGCTCTTGAAGCCGGGGGAGGCGGGGGCGTCGATCGTTGCGGGGCCTGCGCTCGTGTCGAACGGGATGACTATCGTCTTGCCGTCCATGTGCGAGTCAGTCACTTCGGCGTGCAACGTGTACTTACCCGGAGGCACGGCTGAACCCGTGGCCCCCTTGAGATCCCAGCTCGCCATATGCGCTTTATGATTGGTGAGCGTGGCGGTGGCAGTCACATCCGGACGAGCGCTGCCGCGCGCCGACGCGTAGTTCAACAGATAGCGCAGGCGCGTCCGGGCCCAGACCTCGAGCGACTTCACCAGCTTGCCGCTGCCGTCAGTCACCCATACTGCTCCCACGTTCTTCGGTGCATAGCGGCCGCCCAACGCTTCGGTGGTGTAGCTGAGATCGAGCTTTGTCACACCCGCGGCCTCAGTGGGCGCCGTCGTCTCTGGCTCGACTTCGCTTCCGCCGCTGGGAGCTGCAGCGCCCGCAGCCGGTGGCTTAGGAGCTGCCGCACCAGCGCTGGCGGAAGCGGGCGCCCCCGCCGCAGGACTGGCAGGTGTTCCTGTGGCAACTGGCGTGCCGTTGGGCCGCGTAGTGACGGGCGGATTCGCGATCGCGGGTGTGCCAGCCCTTCCAGCCGTGCCCGCGCCGTCCGGCTCATCCTCGTCCACGCCTTCCGTCTCGAACCGCGTCTGCGAGGTAGCCATCGACCAGATGCCGAGTGGCTTCGCATCCGCGTAATCGACGTGCGGATCCTCCACGAGCGTCCCGCAGCCAACAGCGGCAGGGAGCCAGATCCAACATAGCCGGGCCGTTGTGTGCTTCCGCCGCATCGTTTGTTCCGTTTGCGCTTGGGAGGCCAGAGAACCCAAGTGACTACCGAGTAGGTGCCCTCACACGGGGGATCGGCTCAGGAACATGCCCAGAAGCCTCCAGATCGGTATGCCGTTGCGGGTGGTGTGCGCGCAAGTCCCGGAAACGAGCCTGTGTTCGCGGCGTTATAGCTGTTGTGGGACACAACAGCGGTTGCCTCAGCCAGGTTTCAGGTTGAGTCAACCGCCGCGCAGGCTCTCTAGCTCTGCCCAACGCGCGTACAGCTTGTCGATCTCCGCTCGCTTGTTTTCGTGCGCTTGATGCAGCTGGAGCGCACGGCTTGCGTCGCTCACAGCGGCGGGCGTGTTGGCTTGCGCCTCCAGCTGCGAGAGCTCGGTCTCGGCCGTGAGAATGCGCGCTTCCAGCGTGTCCCAGTCGCGTTGATCCTTGTAGCTGAGCTTCTTGGGTTTGGCGGCCTCGGGAGCCCGTGCAGTCGCCTTTTTAGTCGCCGCGTCTGCCGCCGTCCGCTGCGTCGCGTGCCAGCTCTGCCACTGACTCAGGTCCGCGAACATGGTGGTGCGGCCACGCTCGTCAGGCGCGGTATGAAACGCCAAGATCTGCGTAGCGACTTGGTCGACGAAGTAGCGATCGTGCGAGACCAACAACACCGCGCCGGGAAACTCAGTGAGCGCGCTCTGCAGCACGTCGAGCGTCTCGAAATCCAAGTCGTTGGTGGGCTCGTCCAGC